>TARA_R110002012_G_scaffold322105_1_pt1 | contig 26599 bp, 27 predicted proteins | sample TARA_R110002012 | Tara Oceans TARA_R110002012 (sample SAMEA4396515) | marine metagenome | biome: Westerlies Biome; feature: [DCM] deep chlorophyll maximum layer (ENVO:01000326); material: water (ENVO:00002006), including particulate matter (ENVO:01000060) such as... | depth 40 m | reverse complement strand
TCAGCAACATTTTCACCGTTTACCGAAAATGCAATGAAAATTCATTGACCGAACTAATCTGCTTTTTATCGATATAACATCTTTGAAGCTTCTAGATTCCTTTGGTCTAGGATGACTTAACATAAAAAGGAAAGGTGTTTTAACGTTGACATAATGCCGAAAAGCAATACCCCATTAAAGCTGTCTATTAGGCTACCCCTTTGTTTTAAATGGTTATCATGGTGCGTATGCATCAATTTTTTAGCTGGATTAGGACCCCAATAAAGTAAGGAATGAAGGATCTTTGTAAAAAATACAACAGATATGATACAGAAAGGAAGTAAGGTACAATGGAAATGGGGAAACGGATTTGGAAGAGGAATAGTTAAAGAGACCTATACCGAGTCGATAACCAAGACCATAAAAGGTTCCGAAGTTACACGTAATGGAGAAGAAGGCAACAAAGCATTATGTATTGAACAAGAAGATGGTGATTTGGTATTAAAGAGTGAGAACGAGGTAGAGCGCCAAGATAAATAACATTTAATTTTATACTGCTATTTTAGCACTTCAGAGTAATTAGTGTTTTGAGAAGCATAATGTAGCCACCTAGAACTTCTTATAGCGCTTTTTCAGTAGCCTTTATGTTTTTGTTGATTTTAAGATAGGTCATAACAAACCTACTGATGCTAATTCCATAAAATAAAAGTACAGGAATTTTTATATAGCTCCAATATGGATTTAGAGTGTCTGAAAAAATCTGAAGTAATCCAAAAATAAAAATCACTAAGACCAAAGGAATTAAATACTTGTAGTTTTTAAGTTTATTATTCAGTACCGTAACGATAATTTTCAATTCAGAATTTAAGGCTTCAATGCCTTCAAAATCTGAGGCATTATTTATTTTTTTGAGATGATTCAGTAGCTTTAATTCGTAAAAATACGCTGGTAATCACAAAGAAAAGCTGACACTTAAAATAACTAATAGCCCCATTTTATCCCATTTTAAAAGGTCTAATCCTAGGGACTCCAAAACAATGGAGCTCAAAACAATAAAACAACAAAGTAAAAAGATAATACTATTGATAATAGTTAAGCCCGTAAGGCTTTGAATTCTTTTATCTATTCCCTTGTTGGGTAAGCTTACATTAGATTTAAAAGAAACTATGATGTTCTTTCTATCATTAATTTTGGTATTCATAGCTTCTTAACTTTACTTTATTGTACCAAGATAAACATATCTTATATGACTTAACAAACGAGCCATACTTATAGTTTCCACCTTGTTGTTCTCCACGCTTTCTGCTCTTCTTTGGTTAAGAACGTCCAAGCTACAATTCTACTCGATTTATTTCCGGTACCTATTGGAATAGTTTTTACCTGATGGGCCTCGGCTTTTTCTAAGGCTTTATAAATTCCAGTCAGATTTGATTTTTTAGAGATTAAGCTAGTAAACCAAAAGCAGTTTTTACCAAAATTTTTACTTTCTCTAATCATATTCGTAATAAACTTAAGTTCACCACCCTCACAAATAAGCTCTGTACGAATGCCTGCAAAATTAAGTTCAGGCTGTATTTCTTTTTTTCCAGACAAATTTTTGACTTTTCTGAGTGCGCCCTTTTCGGCTTCCTCTGCCGAAGCATGAAAAGGTGGGTTGCAAATCGTTAAATCTATTTTATCTTCTCTAGCTAGTATGCCATATAAAACATCTTTTTTATGCTCCTGCAACTTACAGTCAATCTTATCTTTAAGTGCTGCATTACTCGCTACAATATGCCTTGCTGATGCAATAGATTTTGGATCAATATCTGATCCAATAAAATTCCAATCGTATGTGGTAACGCCTATAATAGGATAAATGCAATTAGCCCCCACCCCTATATCTAAACACTTAACCTTATCCCCTTTTGGAATCACCCCAAAATTACTTTCCGCTAACAAATCAGCGACGTAATGAATATAATCTGCCCTTCCTGGAATAGGCGGACATAAATTTTCATCAGGAAAATCCCAATTCTTAATCCCGTAGTAATGACTTAATAGGGCTTTGTTCAGAAGTTTTACAGCCATGGCATTCGAAAAATCAACGGTAGCTTCCCTATGCAAATTAGGCTTTACATACTCCGCCAACTCAGGAATAGCAATGATTAAAGCTGGTAAATCATACCGATCCCGATTTATGTTTCTGCGATGTAGTTTTTTCTTTTCTTGTTGTTTTTTTTCTTTGGACATGAGTAGGCTTAGTTTCTTATATTCATTTAAAATGTAGCATTCTTTAAGTTCAAAAAGGTATTTCTTGTTTTTATGCGCATGGATACACCTTTAAGATTCACTTTTTTATGCAACATGGACGAGTTTAGGTATACATCACAAGATATTTTTCGGTTTTAACTTCGTAAGATTTTTCAAAACGCTGACAGCTTAAAAACCATTTCGTTTCCTAAACATACAAAGGTAGCGTTTCTATTACCTTATGTCATTAATATATGACCTCAACAGACTAAAGAAAGTATCCAAAGAAAAATTCAACTTCTATTTGTGCAGCTATATCATGCTATATGCAGTACCTTAGAAACAAAATAATTGTACCCACGCAACAAAATGAAAAAATCAAATTGCCCAACATTAAAAATATCTGGAATAGTTTTAGCTATGATCTTCATCAGCTTACTACTTTTTAGAGTTTTATTCGCCTAACAGCTCTAAAAAAATGAAACTAAAAAAGGTCGATGTAAACACATCGACCTTTTTAAATAGGGCATGAAACGGACTTAGTTTTTTACGCCATCCATTTTTGCTTCTTCTCCTTCTTTATTAATTAATAATACCTCATCGAAGCCCATCAGCTTAAATTGGGCATATTGTGTTGCTGCATCACCTACCACTAAATAAGCCATCTTTGATTCGTCTAGTAATTTGTTCGCTAAAGCCTTGTGTTGCTCCAAGCTCATGTTTCTGATGATTTCCTCCTCTTTTTCTATATAATTAGGATCCAAACCATATTCACTCATTTCTTGAAGCATCCCTAGTAAAGATCCTTGTGTTTCAAAACGACGTGCATTAGATTTTATTAAGGCATTCTTCGTAAAATCTAAATCTTCTTGAGAAATCCCCTCTTTATACTTTTTAATTTCATCTTTGAAAATACTTACTGATTCTCCTGTAGTATTGGTTCTAACACTTGAAGAAGCGGTAAAGGTTCCTGGTATTTTACTACCACTAAATCTTGAATTTGCACCGTAGGTATATCCTTTTTCCTCTCTTAGAATTAAGTTAATATTCCCAGAAAAAGAACCACCTAACTTGTAGTTCATTACCTCAGCTGGAAAAAAGTCTTTGTCATTACGCGCCAAACCTATGTTCCCAATTGTAATAACCGACTGTTTTGCTTCTGGTATATCTACAAAATACAAAGAAGCCTTATCTCGATTATTAGCAATAGGGTATTCTGGAATAGTTACTTCTTTGGCCGCCCACTCAGATTCTAATCCCTTTAAGGTATTTAAAGTTTTGGCTTTATCAATTTTACCTACCACGTGAATGGTGCTAATAGAAGGTGAGAAATTTTTAGCATAAAACGCTTTTAAATCTTCTATGGTAATAGCTTCTACGGAAGCAACTGTTCCACTGGTAGGATAGGCAAAAATATGATTCTCCCCATAAAGCAGTTTGTTATAAACCCGGTTAGCCACAGCATTTGGGTTCGCATCAGAACGTTTAATATCGTTGATCGTACTTGTTTTTTTCATAGCAAACTCCTCTGCATCCCAACGTGGTTCTAGTAAAATTTCTTTTACTAATTCCATTGTTTTATCAAAATTACGTACCAAGGTATTCCCACTTACAACAATAGCTTCCCTTGTGGTATACATATTTATACTAGCTCCTAATAACTCTATTTCCTCTTCTAACTGCTCTGGAGTTTTATTAGCAGTACCCTCCATCAACATATCGGTGATTAAATTTGCTACGCCATTTTTATCCATAGCATCTAACAAATGACCTCCATCCATACGAATACTGAAGTTTACCGTTGGAATTTCGTTTTGTTCTATTCCATAAACCTTCATACCATTCGATAAAGTAGATGACCAACTCGTAGGTATATTTAAACTTGGTGACTCACCTTGTGCAGGCTCTATAGAACGATCAATTAAAGAAGGAGTTTTTACAATTTCTTCTTTGCTCTCCTCGATAACCGTTGCTACATTTTCTTTAATTTCTTCTTCTACCACTGGCGCTTTCGTAGAGTTTTCTGCTATCAATTCCATTTGCCCTTTAGGAACAAAACTGGTTATTACATAGGGCTTATCTTTTAGGTACTTGTTGTAAACCCTCATGATGTCTTCTTTCGTAACCTTTTTAATGTTAGCGATATCTTGCTCAATAAAACCAGGATCTCCTGTAAAAGTGTTGTATTGCGCTAATTGGAAAGACTTGCCTAACACACTGCTAATTCCGTTATAAAAATCGGTTTCTAAACCGGCTTTAATACGCTCAATATCACGATCTGTAACGCCCTCTTTTTCGAACATTGCGAAAGCTTCAAAAATACCTTTTTCGATATCATTTAAACTTTTTCCAGAATTGGCAGTTACTGTAATATAAAATTCGCCTGCTAGTTCTTGTGAATTATTATAGGCATAAGAACTTGAGGTTAGCTCCTTTTCTTTCTCTAATACTTTATAAATAGGTGCCTTTTTTCCACTCGACAATAGTTCCGCTAAAAAATCTAAGGCATAGGCATCATCAGTGTATTGATACGTCGTAGGCCAAACCATATTTAACTGTGCCGTATTTGCAAAATTATCTTCATGGTATAAACGCACGGTTTCAGCTATAGTAACTGCTTTTGGTTCAATTGGAGCAACTTCTTGTCGTCTTTTAATTTCTCCAAAATATTTTTCGATCAAAGCTTTTGCATCCTCTTTTTCAAAATCTCCTGCTAAAACTAAGGTTGCATTATTAGGGCCGTAAAATTTGTCGTAAAATTCTTTTACATCATCAACAGTGGCATTTTGTAAATCAACCAATTCGCCAATTACCTGCCAGTTGTATGGGTGGCCTTCCGGATATATATTTTTATCGATGACCCAGCTTTCATGACCGTAAGGGTTATTATCTACGCGTTGCCTTTTTTCATTTTGCACCACTTCTTGTTGATTGGTAAAGGCCGCTTGGGTGACCGTATTAATCAGGTAGCCCATTCGGTCGCTTTCTAACCAAAGCACCGTTTCCATCGCATTTTTAGGTACCACCTCATAATAAATGGTACCATCTTTCCACGTACCACCGTTCAAAGTACCACCTGCATCTTGAATTTTTTTAAAAAACTGATCTTGGGGAACATTTTCAGATTCCTGAAAAAGCATATGCTCAAATAAGTGAGCAAAGCCAGTTCTTCCTGTTTTTTCTCGGTTCGAACCCACCCCATATTGAATCGCTACAGAAACTATAGGATCGCTTTTATCTTGATGTAAGATGACATCGAGTCCGTTTTCAAGTTCATATTTTTCAAATTCTACAGATAATAAAGCACTCTCAGGGGCTGCTTCTTTTTCTGATTTACAGGAGGTAAAACTTAATCCGGCAGCTAGTGCTACTAGAAATACATGTTTTATTACGTTTTTAGTCATCATTTTTTATTGATTTTTGGTCCCAACAAGATACAAATGACAATTTTCAAAATGCACAAAAATATGTTAAATAAAACTATAAAATACTGAAAACGTACTAGTTAAAACATTAAAGTTTAACAAACTAAAAGAGGGTGGATTTTACAGCAAAAGAAATATAGGTCACTATTTTACAGCCTTAGTAATACCATACTAATTCAGGGAAAGCTACTTAAAGCCTGGCCATTATGCTGCCTTTCCCATACTGTGAAGTACTAGTTCCTCGAAGCTGCTAAAAAAGAAGCATGAGGCCTGAAAAAAAGAGCAGTCCTAATAATAATTTTTTAAACATATTTTCATTAATCTTCATAAAGGTTCGTTTCCCTAAAAATTGGGCGAAAAGAAAAAACGGTATCACCAATAAGGTCATTTTTAAATGACTGAAATTTAACAACCCACTTACAGCTAAGGCAGGAACTCGCGTTAAGGTCACAAGTCCTAAGACCCCTATCATGGTAGCTCTAAATGCTTTAATTTCACGAACTGAATTTTCTATACAAATAACATAGAGAGGCCCACCTGTGGAGAATACTCCTGAAAAAAATCCCGCTAATACACCAAAGCTAATAACCCCTCCTTTTTTTAACTTTAATTTCGCTTTGCCATATAAAACATACGCTACATATATTAAAATAAAAAACCCCAATGCTTTTTTTAAAACTATAGGTTTTGAATACGTAAGTACAAAAATTCCCAAAAGGACTCCTATGATTGATGTTAAGGCGAGTTTTAGTATTATTTTTTTATCTACATTTTTCCATTCTTTCGAAATTAAAAAAGCACTTGAAAACAAATAAAATATTGAAATGTAAGCAATTGCATCTGGTAATTCCATCCCTAACAGCAAAATAGGCAAGGCGATTAAGGATCCAGCAAAACCAACTACAGTTTGCACATAAAACCCTATAAAAATACCCAATATCAGGAGTATTAGAACTGTTATATCCATAGTATTAAAAAATCATGTATTTAGGTTAAAAATAAAAAACTTAATCATGATACTTCAATTGATTCAACGGAAATAAACTCCTATTTTACACGAAAAAATGTATATTTATAATAATAAAACACGAATCAATGCTTAGTTCTATAGATACTCAAATAATTAAACTATTAAAAAAAAATTCTAGAGCCTCCTTTGCAGAAATTGGAAGAAAAATAGCTCTATCACCCTCTTCTGTGCGTGAACGAATTCAGAAATTAGAAGATTTGGGTGTTATAAAATCGTACAGCATAAAACTAAACCATGCCATGATGGGGAATGGACTTGAGGTTTTTATTATGTTGAAAATATTTGACGGTAAGCTCAAATATATATTATCAGAAATTACTACCTATCCAGAAGTGCTTGAAGTTTTTAGAATTACGGGTCCCTATAATATACATATGCGGGTGGCGCTTCGCGATCAATTACACCTGCAACAATTTGTAGATAAGCTTATTAAATATGGCAGCCCTACCACACACCTAATTCTTTCCGAGCTCAAAAATGAGGAAGAATTGTAAAAATAATATTGCTTATGAATAAAGTAGAGTAGCTCAATACCTCTTTAAATTGAGCAGGGCTTGTGGCGATCATTGTACTTACAAGCCGTGTTGAACAAGTATCAAAGCTACGCTGTTCTAATTTTTTATAGAAGCCACTTTTTAAGAGCTATTGAAAAATGAAAAATAGAACTTTAATGCTCACTGCACCCTTAAGCACAAATCCAAGAAGTTACGCAGTACTTAAAAACAAAAAGCGAACCCAACAAGGTTCGCCTTTATTTCTATATTGATCCGTTGTACCTTTTATTTGGCTACGTTTACGGCTCTTGTTTCCCGAATAACCGTTACCTTAACTTGGCCTGGATAGGTCATATCGGTTTGTATTTTTTGTGAAATTTCGAAGGATAATTGTGCCGCCTTATCATCACTTACCTTTTCACTTTCGACCATCACTCTTAATTCTCTACCTGCCTGGATGGCATAGGCCTTTTGAACGCCGCCAAACCCAAAGGCAATATCTTCTAGATCTTTTAAACGTTGAATATAAGAGTCTAACACTTGTCGTCGTGCACCTGGTCTAGCCCCGCTAATAGCATCACAAACCTGTACAATAGGTGAAATTAAAAATTTCATTTCTATTTCATCATGATGCGCTCCAATGGCATTACAAACTTCAGGTTTTTCTCCAAACTTTTCGGCCCATTGCATTCCCAAAATAGCATGTGGAGTTTCCATTTCTGCCTCAGTATTTGGTACTTTACCAATATCATGTAACAAACCTGCTCTTTTGGCCATCTTAACATTTAAGCCAAGTTCTGCGGCCATAACACCACACAGTTTTGCCACCTCACGTGAGTGCTGTAGTAAGTTTTGCCCATAGGATGAACGGTATTTCATTCTACCAACAGCACGGATTAATTCGGGGTGTAAGCCGTGAATTCCTAAATCGATAATGGTACGCTTACCAATTTCTATAATTTCTTGTTCTATCTGCTTTTCGGTCTTTTTTACAATCTCTTCAATCCTAGCTGGGTGTATTCTACCATCAGTAACCAATTTATGTAAAGACAATCGAGCTACTTCCCTTCTGACAGAATCAAAGCAAGATAAGATGATCGCTTCTGGAGTATCATCCACTACAATTTCTACCCCCGTTGCCGCTTCTAAGGCTCGAATGTTTCGCCCTTCACGACCAATAATTCTACCTTTCACATCATCGGATTCCAAATTAAAGACGGAGACACAATTTTCTATAGCCTCTTCTGTACCGATACGTTGTATGGTGTTTATTATAATTTTCTTAGCTTCCTGCTGAGCGGTTAACTTTGCCTCCTCCATGGTGGTTTGCATGTAGGACATGGCATCAGATTTTGCAGTTTCCTTTAGTGATTCTAACAGTTGAGCCTTAGCGTCTTCGGCAGATAGTCCAGAGATCACTTCTAATTGCTGCACTTGATTTTTGTGAAGTTTATCTAATTCTGATTGTTTCTTTTCAAAAAATTCACTCTTATAATCAATCTCTTTAATTTTTTCTTCAAGTTGATCACTAAGCTTTTTATTGTTTGCTAATTCACTACTCACTTGAGACTCTTTATCACGTGTTCTCTTTTCCGCTTCTGAGATTTTCTTATCCTTAGAATTAATTACCTTTTCGTGCTCTGCTTTTAATTCTAAAAATTTTTCTTTGGCTTGAAAAATTTTATCTTTTTTAATGTTTTCACCCTCTATTTTAGCCTCTTTAACAATGCTATCGGCTTCTTTTTTTGCACTCGATATGGTTTTAGAGGCTTTCCCTTTTTCCATTAATTTAGCAATGGTAAAACCTACTACTAGGCCTAAAACTACTGCTATTACTCCTATTGATGTACTGTCCATAATTTCAATTATTTATATAAAAAAACCCACATTGGGTCGAAGTTTTGTACAAACTCCAAAAAAACAGGTTTAGGGCTAACAAATTGCTCAAGGATCCTATTGAAAACAAGGCCTGCTTTTACAATCTAAACTCACCCTTTTCAAACAATTTAACGTTGAGTTTGTCAAAAATAATTACCAATGTGGGTAGTAATGTATGTATTTTAAAGAACGTTTTTAAGCTACTTAACGGCTAAGTGTTGTGATACCAAATCGTCTAAAGCTTTTAACCTAGCTGTTACCTCCGTCGTATCTTCCATTTGCTCAATGCTTCTTTGCTCAATTTTTGAAGCGAATTGCAAAGCGCACATGGCCAATACATCTTGTTTGTCTCTAACCGCATAGTTTTTTTCAAAATTCTTAGCGAGTTGCTCAATATTCTTAGCAGCCTTTCGCAAGCCTTCTTCTTGCTTAGGGTCTATCGTCAAAGGATAAACTCTGTCAGCAATTGAAAGTTTTATTTTGAGTTTTTCAGACATTATGTTTAAACTATTATTCAGATAATTGTGCTATACAATGATCTAAATCTCTAATTAATGTATTTATTTTAAGCTTAGCCTCGGTTTTATTCGTGTTACTACCCAACATAGCACTTGCTGTCTTAAGAGAATTATATTTTTCCTCCCAAGCCCGTAGCGAATCTTTAGCGCTATCATGATTTTGTTGAACCACAATAAGTTCTTCTTCTAACTCAGTTTTAGCTTGCTGCAATTGCCCTATCCTGTGCAAAAGCTTGCTAACTTTGTTTTCTAAAGAATCTACGATCTCTACTAATTCGCTCATGTGCAAACGCTATGCAATTTAAACAAAGTTAACATACATAATAAGACTACCCAATACTTTTTTAAATAATATTTCACTAAAGTACTATTCACCTAAAAATTAGGATTTAAAATCAACTATTTTTTAGCTTCTTATTATTTTTAAATTTCAAAATGTATTAATTACTTTCGTAGCCCAAGTATTTATAATTATGAAGAAAGTCTTATTCGGTTTATTACTGATTGGCATAAACGCTGTTAGTGCACAAGATAATTATCCACAAGACGCATTTAACTCTCCTTTAGATATTCCCTTAATTTTATCAGGCAGCTTTGGTGAATTAAGGAGCAATCACTTTCATTCTGGAATTGATATCAAAACTCAGCAGCGTGAAGGCTTAAAAACCTATGCGATTGCCGAAGGCACGATCACAAGAATTAAAGTTTCAATTTGGGGCTACGGCAAAGTAATTTACATTGCTCATCCCAATGGATACACGTCAGTGTACGGGCACCTACAAAAATTCTCTCCAAAAATTGAAGCCTACATCAACAAAATACAATACGAAAAAGAATCCTTCGAGGTCGAAGTTTTTCCTGACTTTGGGGCTTTAACCGTCGAAAAGGGGGAACTCATTGCTTATACGGGAAATACGGGGGGATCTTCTGGGCCTCATTTACATTTTGAAATTAGACAGAGTGCTTCTGAAAAACCTACAAATCCATTATTATATGGGTATGATGTTAAAGATGGCACGAGCCCCGTTTTGACCAGCCTATATGCCTATCCTTTAAACGAAAATAGCATTGTTAACCAAAGTAATGACAAAGTACAACTTCGCTTTTCTAGACAAAGCGACGGTAGTTTTTTAGCGGACAAAGTAGTAGCCACAGGAACAATTGGTTTTGGTATTAATTCATTTGACCGCCAAGATTTAGCTACAAACCAAAATGGCCTGTTCAAGGTACAACAACTTGTCAATGGAAAAGTGTACACCGATTATGATCTAGAATCCTTTTCGTTTGCAGAAACTAGGTTTATAAATACCTTAATAGATTACGAGTACTTTGCCAAAAATCGTCAAAGAATTCAACGTTTGTACAAAACACCACCTAACCAAATGAGTATTTACAAAGAAGTATATAATGAGGGTAAAATTGATGTTACAGAAGGCTTAAGTTATTCCGTTGAAATACTGATGAAAGACATAAAAAATAACACGACAAAAGTGGTGATACCCGTAGAAGGCAAACTTCAAGATGTAAAAGTACTAAAGGATGAAAACAAAACTGCGAATTTCTTGATAGCAAAAAAACCAAACAGCTATGATTTAGGTATCGCTCAAGTGTATTTTCCAGCCAATACTTTTTATGAAGATTTTTATATCGATTTACAAGAAGGAGACGACACTGTAACCATTCATAATAGTACGGTTCCAGCACATCAAAATTTCACGATTACTTTTGACACTTCTAAATATCCCCAAGAAGAATTACATCAACTTTTTATTGCCCGTTTAGATAGTAGATCAAGACCTAGCTATACTTCTACCTACAAAAGAGGTACTGTTTTTTCTACGAGAACCAGAGACTTAGGCACTTACACATTGGCTAAAGACACCATTGCTCCGAAAATACGAGCCAATAATTTTAAAGAAAAACAATGGCTTAGTAATTACAGCTATTTAAGCTTGACCATAACAGATGATTTAAGTGGTATAGATACCTACCGTGCCACCTTAAACGGACAGTGGATTTTATTGGAATACGAACCTAAAAAAAATACCCTCATCTATAATTTTGACAATTATATTTTAAATGAAAAGGAATGTAATCTTGAAGTCATCGTTACTGATAATGTCGGTAATAGTACTACCTTTAAGAGCACTTTCTTTAGAAAATAGATGTTAAAGAGTTTAAAACTGTCTTTTTTTTTATTCGTCCCCATTTTTCTAAATGCGCAAACGGCTGTTATTACAGGTGTTATTTTAGATAGCAGCAATCAGGCCTTGGCTGGGGCAAATATTAGGTTTGGTGCTACAGGAACAAGCTCGGATGCTTCCGGTTTTTATCTCTTAAAAATTCCTGCCGATCAAGAAGTAACGATTACTTTTTCGCATGTTGGACACAAAAACATTGTTTTAAAGAAATTTTTACTCTCCACGAATGAAACCTTTGAATTTAATCCCGTCTTTAAAAAAAACGTCACCCAAATAGATGAAATAACGATTTCAGCCACTGGAGAGCGACATGTGGCCGCAATTACCGCTATCGCTCCCGAAGTTATCAGACAAATACCTGGCGCCAATGCCGGGGTAGAAAACATATTGAAACTGCTCCCAGGGGTGTCCTCCAGCAATGAATTGAGTACCCAATACAATGTTCGCGGTGGTAATTTTGATGAAAACTTGGTTTATGTAAATGAGGTAGAAGTGTACCGCCCATTTTTAATTAGAGCTGGACAGCAAGAAAGTTTAAGTTTTGTAAATAGTGATATGATTCAACAGGTTAGATTCTCTGCTGGTGGATTCCAAGCCAAATACGGCGATAAATTAGCCTCGGTTTTAGATATTACGTACAAAAATCCTGTCTCCTTTGGGCTTAAAGTAGATGCCAGTTTAATGGGTGTCAGTAGCACTTTAGAAACGAGAAGTACAGACAAAAAATTAAGTTCACTGACCGGAATTCGATACCGTGATATCAGCCGTTTAATCAATAGTCAAGAAACGGTGACTAACGTTCAACCTAGAGTTTTTGATATTCAAACCTATGAAAGTTATCAATTTTCACAAAAATTCACTTTGGGGTTTTTAGGAAATCTATCCTTAAATAACTATGTAAACGAACCCAAAACCAGAGTCACCAATTTCGGCACTCTTAATGACCCAAAGCGAGTTTCTATTTTTTATGCAGGCAAAGAAAACAACCGGTTTAATACCGCTTTAGGGGCACTGAAAGCTACGTATTTTTTAAATGACAACCTAACCTTAAAGTTTATTCCATCTTTATTTCATACCGTTGAAGAAGAGTCATCTACGATTATTGCACAGTATGAAATAGAAGACTTAGACAATAGCATTGATGACGCTAGCACTACCAAAAAATTGGGAACTCAACTCAATAATGCACGTAATTCGTTAGATGCTTTGCTATTTAACATAGCACATAAAGGAAATTACACTAAAGAAAATACTACTATTGAATGGGGTGTAAAATATACACACGAAGATATCCGAGATCAAATAAGGGAGTCAGAGTTTTTAGACTCTTTAGGTTTTTTTGTGCGACCAAGCTCCCCTGTATTTATAAACAACCAACCCGAAATTTCTTTTAATGCGCCCATTGAGGCGTTAGAAAGTATACAAGCGACCAATTTTGTAAAAACCAACAGGTTTTCTGGGTATCTACAATACAGTCAACAAAGGCAATGGAATTCGAATGAAATTTATTATAACTTTGGGTTGAGAAGTCAGTATTGGAAAATTAGTTCCCAAGCAAACCAAGGAAATTCGCAGCTGGTTTTTAGTCCTAGGGCACAATTTGGACTAAAGCCCAACTGGAAAAAAGATTTGTTTTTTAAATTAGCTCTGGGAATATACCACCAACCGCCTTTCTACCGTGAACTACGAGATGCTACTGGCATGGTCAATGTAAACGTTAAAGCACAAAGAGCCTTTCATGCCGCAGTTACCAACGAGTATAGTTTTAAACTTTGGTCGAGTCCGTTTAAAGTTATTAGTGAATTGTATTATAAGGACCTATCGAATGTAAATACCTATACTGTTGAAGATATTCGCTTGCGTTATGTTGCCAATAACGATGCCACTGCTTATGTTTACGGAGCAGACCTTAGAATGACTGGTGCTTTTGTGCCAGGTACAGAATCATGGGTTAGTTTAGGCTATCTAAAAACAGAAGAGAACAGTACCAATAGAGGTTATATTTCAAGACCAACGGATCAGCGTTTTAAGGCGGCGGTATTATTTCAAGATTATATCCCAACAATTCCTGATGTGAAAATGTATCTCAACTTGGTTTATCAAACCGGAGTTCCTGGTGGCTCACCTCATAATGCAGATCCTTATATTTTTCAAAGCAGATTACGCGATTATAAACGTGCAGATATGGGAATTTCCTATACTTTTGTAGATGAAACCAAAAAAGTTGCGGAAAAAAGCTGGTTACATGGTTTTAAAGAACTTTCTGCGGGCTTTGAACTATTCAACATGTTCAATACTCAAAACTCAATTAGCAATACTTGGGTCAGAAACATAGACACTAAAGACCAGTTTGCAGTGCCTAACTTTTTAACAAGTCGAATTTTAAACCTAAGAGTCAAGATGCAGTTTTAAAAAGGCCTTCAGGCTACCAATCGGAAGGAACTTAGAATTTTTTTAAAAAAATTTGATAGAAATAAATTTTTTAGCGACTTAAAAATAAAAGCAATTGCTAAAGAAAAAAAAAAAAAACGAATAGCTATAGATGAAAAATATTTGTACACTTTTACTCGTACTAACTACAACAATACTCGTTGCTCAAAAAGATATTTACGAAAGTCCTCGATTTGATGAACTTTCTAAAAATCACAAGGAGTTAGCGATTTTACCATTTTTTACCCATCTTGAATTAAAAGAAACCCTTTCAAAAGTCGAAAAAAAAGCCTTAGAGGAAAAAGAAGGTTATGCGGTACAAAATGCCTTGGAAATTTACTTTTTACAACCTAAAAAGAAAAAGAAGTTTACCGTTGACTTTCAAAATACAAAAAACACCAATGCCATACTCGCACAAAATAATATCACTTATGACAATATTGATATTTATAGTATTAAAGACTTGTGTAAGCTTTTAAATGTAGATGGTATTATAAGTGGAAATACCGATTTGAATATTTTATTATCGGATGGTATCCCTACTGAATTTAGCTTTGTTGATTATATTTTAGGGGATGCTAATTATGGCCGTATCGGTATTAAAATTAGTGATGGTGATACTGGAAAATTACTTTGGCGCTATGAAAAGAAAATCACTAAAAAATCCGGTAAAAACACCCAAGATTTAATTGATGTCATGATGAAACAAGCTACAAAAAAGTTTCCTTATGATCGGGAACGCGTTAGGAAGGGAATTTAGTTGATGGTTTCTCGTTGTTCGTTGTTCGTTGCCCGTTGCCCGTTGCCCGTTGCTCTTTGCTCGTTACAAATATGAAATTAGAACTACAAAAAAATATTCAGGTAGCAGTGGCAGTTGGCAGGTTAACGTATGGGAAAATTAAGGTAACTACAAAATTATAAAGGCTTTAAACTACAGGTAATTCAAAAGAATAAAAGCCTTACCAAATAATTGAATTTAGTATGCTTTTTAGCGTAAACTACGTACTGCCTCTGAATCCATTAAAAAGGATTACTGAACCCTGATTACTGATTGTTGAAAACGACCAATTCGTTAATCACATAGGCCAACTCTTGCTTGGTGTTATCTTTTGAAAATGAAAAACGTATGGATGGTTTTTTCATTTCATCTTCGCTTAATATTTCTGTTAATACATGTGATCCTAAACTACTTCCTGATTGGCATGCACTCCCTTTAGAACAGGCAATCCCTTTCATATCTAATTGAAATAAAAGCATTTGTGATTTTTGCTCATCGAAAGGCAATCGAACATTTACCAAGGTATAGGTGCTTTTTTCTAAATCACCCGAGTGCCCATTAAAGACAACCTCAGGCAGGGCCGTTTTGAGTGCATCGATAAAATATTTTTTTAACTCTAATACATAAGCCTGCTCTTGGGCTAAATTCTCATTAGCAGCAATAAACGCCTCTTCTAAACCAACTATGTTATGAAAGGCTTCTGTTCCTGCCCTAAAACCTCGTTCTTGAGAACCTCCAACAAGGATGGGTTGTATCCTTAAATTACGCCGTACAAAAGCAAATCCTATGCCTTTAGGACCATGAAATTTATGAGCGGCAGCGGTTAAAAAATCGGCCTGTATTTTTTGAACATCAAAAGCATAGTGCCCTAAAGATTGAACCGTATCCGAATGAAAAAGTGCCTTGTGCTTTTTGCATAGCTCCGCCACTACTGCTATATCCAAAAGATTGCCAATTTCATTATTGATATGCATTAGACTAACTAATTTCTTGGTATCGTCTTTTTGTAATAAGGCTTCTAAATGCCCCAGATCAGGGTTTCCGTATGCGTCTAACGCTACATAGCGTACCTGAATGTTAAATTCTTTTTCGAGTACTTCAACGGTATGTAAAACGGCATGATGTTCTATTTTAGAGGTAACAATAGTTTGCACGCCTAAATCACGTACAGCACATCTTAAGATCATGTTATCAGCCTCAGTGCCACCAGAGGTGAAAATTATCTCAGAAGGATGTGCATTTAAATATTTAGCAATTGTTTTTCTAGTTTTTTCAATGGCCGTTTTTGCCGAACGACCAAAACTATGAGTAGAAGAAGGATTGCCATAACATGCTGTTAAGGCTTCTTGCATTTTCTGAATAACAGTAGCCCTTACTTGTGTTGTAGCTGCATTATCTAAATAAACTTTTTGCATGTTCTTTGCATTTATAAAAGGCTGTAAAATTAAAAGAATTATAGTTAATAAATCATAAATTGAGGCTAAAGCTCTAGGAAATTAAGCTTTAATTCTCGTAAATTTGAAAATCTTTTAGTTCCTGTATTTCAATTGCTTATTCTTGTTATTTTTTTAAATCTATTTTAATGAATAAATTTTTTAGTTTTTTCCTCTGTCTTTTTATTTTGTCTTGTGACGATGGTGATTTACAGATTGAAACCTTAGATTTTAATGAAGCAAGCCTACAAACTTGTGGCGCCGTAGCTATTGCTCAAAATAACGTCTTATTTAAATTAAATACGAATGAGGCCTTAATTATGAATTTAGGGCCTAATGCGCTAAAAAACGAAGTAGGTGCATTTGTTATTGAAATTACAGCTAGTACCAGCACCACAGTAAGCTATCGTATTTTTTCAGATACCGCTACAAAAAACTATTTCTGTGATGCAGTACCACCAGTTTCACCTACGGTCGTAGAAGAAATTATTGCTTCACAAGCTACTATTGCAGTGACTACTACCAATACGGGGACTGCTACGGAGCCCATTTATTCTCATCAAATAGAAATCACTAAAATTACCTTGCAAACCGCATCTGGACAACGTATTACTGACTTGACAGTAAGCGAGTTTGGAACCGTTACTACTACGAATTAATCTGCTGATAAATATAGACTTCTGTAGCTCCTAAACCATACTTTTGGTAGTCGGCATCATAATACTTGACATTGTCATACCTACCAAAAAGATACTGTAATTCTTCTTTGAGAACACCTGCACCAATCCCGTGAATAAAAACTACTTTTTGAATACGTTTTCGGATGGCAAACTCTAACTGACGCTTCGCCGTGTCTACCTGTATATTTAACATATCTGAATTAGACATCCCTCGTTCGGATGGAACTAATTGATGAATATGTAAATCAACTTCCATTTTTGGAGCCGTACGTTCTTTAGGCTTCACCACCGGGGTATTTCTGCGTTTTCCCTGGGCCTTTTCGGATTTAATTTTTGCTACTTCAAAATTAGAAACTGTAAGATTGCGATCTTTAACGATCTTTATTAAATCATGTTCATCGTACACTAACAAAAAACCATCATCACTTAAAACTGTAATTTTTGTACCATTAATTTTTTCAACAACACCTGTAATGGTATCATCCAACGCCTCTACCCTATTGCCAATGTTAAAACTCATGAGTATCTTCTTTTATGTCTTGATTCTTCAGGGTCCAGGAAGTACTTGCTTTATATACGCCAAACATCAAAATAATGATCCCGAGGGCTAAGGCATATTCTTTCTCCACATAAACAGGTCCAAACCCCATGAGTAAGGCTCCTATGACAATAAGTGAAACATACATAATTTGTTTTTTTTTCATGTGTTTATAGGTACTATTTTTTAGGGGTCATAGCGTGTTCGCCCATAATCGTTCCTTTAAATGATCAAGCTTTTAGCATGATCGTATCCTAAAGCGAAATTGAAACTAAAATATTGTTTTACAAATACTTACAACATATTGGTTGATTATTTTATAAATTAATGCCTGTAATGGGCTTTCATTGGTTAAAAATAATAGTATTTTTCGGCAAAAGAATTTATTTTTACATAAAATGCAGTTAATATCACTTTTATTTTTAAGGATGGATGAATACATGCTCCCCTGCTTTAGCAAGCAAATTTTTGGGCTAGATTGCCCCGGATGCGGTATTCAGCGTTCAATTTCCTTAATACTTCACGGAGAATTTGTAGCCGCTTTTAAAATGTACCCTGCCATTTATTCTTTAATTCTATTATTAGGCTTTCTACTATTTGATAATTTTTACAAAATAAAGAGTAGCAATAAAATAATTATAACTTTGACTTCAATCACTGTTGTCTTAATTTTAACCAATTATATTTTAAAATTTTTCTAACAATCAATTAAACCTTTAAATTATGGAACAACAAAAATTACCGAATGTAACTTTAATTATAGTTTTAAGTATTGCCTCAATTGTACTTTGTTGGTGCTACGGAATACTTGGATTAATACTAAGTATTATAGCGCTTATTTTAGCTACTTTATCCAACAAAGCCTACAAGGAAAGTCCAGAAATATACTCAGGTATTGGAACTTTAAAGACTGGTAAAATATTAGCAATTGTGGGTTTAATATTAAATATTTTGTTTATTGCCTTCATAATTTGGTTTGTAATGGCTATTGGTTGGGATGTATTACAAAGTGGAGACCAACAATTAATGCAAGAAAGAATGGAAGAATTTTTTGGACAATAATATGATGAACCAACAACCCTTACCTGGCGCGAGTAACGCAATGACTTTCGGAATTTTATCTATTGTATTGACCTTATTTTGTTGTGGCCCTTTCGGAGCCATATTTAGCTTTATAAGTTTGTCAAATGCAAAAAAAGCCGAACGTATATATGCGGATAGTACAGGGCAATATTCAGGTATCGACAATGTAAAAACAGGCAAAGTTTTGTCGTATATAGGACTTGCCTTAGCAGCGATTTATCTGCTTTTTTTCTTACTCTATTTTGGTGTTATCGTGGCCTTTATAGTAGCAGCGGCCACTGAAGGAACTGCTTATTAGCAGCCATCAACTAGGCAATTAAAAACCCCGAAACATGTAGTATGTTTCGGGGTTTTTTATGTAAATTTTAAATTTACTTTTGTTTTTCAAAGGCCTCTAAGGTAGTTTTTATGATACGCACACAATCTAACAACTGATCTTTAGTCATGACAAGTGGTGGTGCAAAACGTATGATATTTCCATGCGTTGGTTTGGCTAACAAACCGTTTTCTTTTAAGGCCATACAAATATCCCAGGCCGTTGAACTCTCTTCTGTATCATTGATAAGAATAGCGTTCAAAAGTCCTTTACCACGAACAGCATTGACTAGGCTACAGGTAGGAATAAAGGAATTTAATTCTGCTCTGAATAACTCCCCTAATTCGAAGGCATTTTGAGCTAGCTTCTCATCTTTTACCACTTCTAAAGCGGCAATGGCAACCACAGCTGCAATTGGGTTTCCACCAAAAGTACTACCATGATTTCCAGGTCTAATCACATCCATAATAGCATTGTTAGCTAATACTGCAGATACGGGATAAGCGCCTCCTGAAAGGGCTTTTCCTAAAATTAAAATATCAGGTTTTACTTCTGGTATTCCACTACAGTGTTTGTCTGGGCAACTACAATTACCACAAGTAGCCAATAAACGACCTGTTCTTGCAATTCCCGTTTGTACTTCATCTGCAATAAACAATACATTATATTTTTCGCACAAAGCCTTGGCTTCCTTTAAATAATTTTCGGAAGGCACGTAAACCCCTGCTTCTCCTTGAATAGGTTCTACCAAGAACCCCGCAACATTTTCATTCTCCCGCAAGGTTTTTTCTAAGGCAGCTAAGTTGTCGTATTCAATTTTAATAAAGCCTGCTGTGTAGGGACCAAAATTTTTACGAGCAACGGCGTCATTCGAAAAAGAAATGATGGTGGTTGTGCGCCCGTGGAAATTATTTTCACATACAATTATTTGTGCGCTATTTTCTGCAATGCCTTTTTTTTCGTACGCCCATTTACGACAAATTTTTAAAGCTGTTTCTACGGCTTCAGCACCCGTATTCATCGGTAACAATTTATCGAATCCAAAGGTTTCGGTGGCGTATTTTTCGTATTTTCCTAATACGTCATTGTAAAAGGCTCTAGAAGTGAGTGACAGCGTTTTTGCTTGTGATACCATAGCATCCACAATTTTTGGATGACAATGCCCTTGATTTACAGCCGAATAGGCTGATAAAAAGTCATAATACTTTTTTCCCTCAGCATCCCATACATGAACACCTTCTCCTTTACTTAATACTACAGGCAACGGATGGTAATTATGAGCTCCGTGCTTTTCTTCTAATGCAATCGCATCTTTAGAACTAATTTTCTCTAAAACTGACATTAGTATTATTTTTAAAAATAAAAATTTAGCAATTCCTTCTGTACCTTTATCCTTTCGTAGTTACGAAAATTCAGCGTGGGAGAGAAATCATCCTTGTAGAGCCATAAAAATACAAAATCTTTGAGGATTCCAAAATTATTTAGAACACTACTTTTCTATTAATTTATAGTTTTTAAAATCATAAACATTCCGCTAATTATCGAAAAACATCCTATTTTTGCGCTATGCGTAAAAAAAGTAATAGAACAGTTTTTGAGAATGTCACTGTCGTTGATGCAGGGGCTAAGGGAAAAACTATTGGAAAAGCTCCTGATGGACGTGTCATTTTTTTAAACAATGCCGTACCTGGTGATGTTGTTGATGTACAAACCACCAAGAAGCGTAAAGCTTATTTTGAAGGTAGCGCCATAAATTTTCACAGCTTATCAGACAAAAGAGTAACACCTGTTTGCGAGCATTTCGGAACTTGTGGAGGTTGCAAATGGCAAGACATGGGCTACGAGCATCAACTATTTTACAAGCAAAAAGAAGTAGAAAATAATTTACGAAGAATTGGCCACCTTGAACTCCCTGAAATTAGTCCAATTTTAGGTTCAAAAAAGCAGTATTTCTATAGAAATAAAATGGAATTCTCGTTTTCTGATAGTCGCTGGTTATCCTTGGATGAAATAAATTCTAAAAAAGAAATAACGGATAGAAATGCCCTGGGCTTTCACATTCCTGGGATGTGGGATAAAATTTTAGACATTAAAAAATGCCATCTACAAGAAGATCCATCAAATGCCATCCGCTTAGCGACTAAAGATTTCGCCATAAAAAATGACTTGTCGTTTTTTAACCCTAGAAATCAATTTGGCTTGTTACGCACCATGATGATTAGGACGGCTTCAACGGGAGAAATCATGGTATTGATTCAGTTTTTTGAAAATGATATGGAAAAAAGAGAATTACTTTTAAATCATTTAGCTAAAACGTTTCCAGAAATTACCTCCCTATTATATGTAGTAAACCAAAAACAGAACGATACCATTTACGATCAGCACATCATTTGTTTCGCAGGAAGAGATCATATTTTTGAAGAAATGGAGGGCTTACAGTTTAAAATCAATGCAAAATCGTTCTATCAAACGAACTCTCAACAAGCTTACGAACTCTATAAGATTACCAGAGATTTCGCCGGTTTAACAGGAGAAGAAGTCGTATATGATTTGTATACAGGTACAGGAACCATAGCACAATTTGTCGCAAAAAAAGCCAAAAGAGTCGTTGGTATTGAAGCTGTGCCTGAAGCTATCGCAGATGCAAAAGCCAATGCTGTATTAAATAATATTGAGAATACCACTTTTTTTGCTGGTGATATGAAACATATTTTTAATTCAGAATTCATTAAGCAAAATGGCACACCAGACATTATCATAACTGATCCACCGCGGGATGGGATGCACAAAGATGTCGTGGAGCAAATCATTAAAATAGCGGCTAAAAAAGTGGTTTACGTAAGTTGCAATAGCGCTACGCAGGCTCGTGACCTTGAAATGTTGAAAGAAATGTACAGCATAACAAAAACACAAGCCGTTGATATGTTTCCGCAAACACATCATATTGAAAATGTTGTACTTTTGGAAAGACGATAGGTTTGAAGATAAATAGGTATATGAAGAACATTAAATTTATAGCAATCCTTATCCTAATTTTCATTGGGATAAACTCTTGTGAAAAAGATGATATCTGCGTGGATGGAACCACACCATTATTAGTGATACGATTTTATGATAATGCTACGGATACGGAGACCTTAAAAACACCTCCAAATCTAAGGGTGAAAGGGCAATTTGAAGGAGGTATCTACGGGGCAATCATCCCCAATACCGCTGCAGATTCTATTCAGCTTCCACTAAAAATTGATGCCATCAGCACTACATTTAGTTTCACTACTAATACAACCACTGATGCTGTGAACGACAACGAGGATATCATTACTTTTGATTACACAACTACTGAAGTCTTTGTATCACGAGCTTGCGGATTTATTGCCAATTACCAAAATTTATCAGAACGCTTAACGACCGATTCGAATAACTGGATAAAAAGAATTGAAATTGTAAAAGATACTATTGAAAATCAAAATGCTGCCCATGTTAAAATATTCCATTAGTATTTACCTTTTTTTAATGGTTTCTTGCGTTTGGTCACAAAGTAAACCTATAGATTTACAACCCAAAGATACGGTGCCAAAAACACAAAAATACGGACTTAGAGTTGGGGTTGATTTAAGTAAAATAGTACTTTCAACGTTAGATGAAGACTATACGGGACTAGAATTAGTGGGGGACTACAGACTCAAACAAAATTTATTTGTAGCGGCAGAATTAGGAAATGAAAAACTAACAAGACAAGAAGACCTATACAATTTCACCACCTCTGGTAGTTACCTTAAAGTGGGCGTTGACTACAATGTATATGAAAATTGGTTTGGAATGAATAATTTAATTCATGTTGGTGGTCGTTATGCGTTTAGTTCGTTTAGCCATACTTTAAATAATTATCAAATATTTAGCACCAACCGATATTTTGAAAATGAACAATTTGCATTTGGTTCTGATATTGCTGAAGAATTTAGTGGTTTAAACGCTTCTTGGATTGAGGCCGTTATCGGTACTAAGGTGGAGTTATTTTCTAATATCTACTTAGGCGCCAGTGTTCGGCTAGGGCTTTTAATTACGAATAAAGAAGATGATCGTTTTCCTAACCTCTGGATTCCTGGCTTCAATAAAGTAACCGATAACAGTAAGTTTGGCGCGAGTTACAATTATACTTTAAGTTATTTTATTCCGCTTTACAAAAAGAAAAAAGAGGCTAAAAAAATCAAAAAAGAGAACGATAAAACAACTCCTAACGAATAGCTTACAAGGTTTTAATCCCTTTTACAAACAGCCATTTCATCACTAATTTAGTACCTTCTTTTGTTTTCATGACCATGAATTTAGGGGCTAAAATCATCGTTAAAATTGCCGCAATGATAGCTTTTATGATGCTCGCTGCATCTAGATAATCCACTAAAAAATAGCGCAATCCTAAAAATAAGATCGTAAAACTTATAAAATTAAAGACTAAGGCCTTGTTTTTTGAGTTCATCATAGCCTACCCTTCTGGCTGTTATATTTTGCCTTTTTACTCCCTGCATACATCACATATTTCACGAGTCTGGATTCTAAGTGGCTATTAAATACTTTAATTTTTCTTGACGGTCGTAAACCTACGTGTTTTAAAGCTTCTAAATTTGAAGTGATCAACCAAGCATCAGTACCCGCATAATACTGTTTTAAAGTATCCCCAATGCTTTTGTAAAATTCTTCCATTTCTATGTCTAAACGCTCTCCATAAGGTGGATTAAATAAAATATGCAAATGACTATCTACCGTTTTTTCAGTTTCAAAAAAATTGAATTGCCCAACTTTTATATAATCCGATAAGTTGGCATTTTCAATATTGTCCTGAGCCTTTTGTATGGCTGAAGGAGCTTTATCATAGCCCGCAATTTTAAAATGAAATTCACGTGTTTTATTTAAACAACTTTCGACTATTTTTTGAAACAATTCTTCATCATAATCTTCCCACTTTTCAAAAGCAAATTCTTTTCTATTTATATTCACTGGAATGTTGCAGGCAATCATAGCAGCTTCAACCAAAATAGTACCACTACCGCACATAGGATCTAAAAAATCGCATTGGCCATCCCAGCCACTTAACAATAATAATCCCGCCGCTAAGACCTCGTTAATAGGTGCAATATTAGTGGCTGTTTTATAGCCTCTTTGGTGTAATGATTTACCGGAAGTATCTAAAGCAACGTTACAAAGGTCTTTTTGAATATGAATATTTATTCTAATATCTGGAAACTTAATATCTACATTTGGCCTTTCACCATCCGTAGCCCTAAATTTATCTACAATAGCATCTTTTACTTTTTGTGATACATAGAGGGAGTGGGTAAAATTTTCAGAGTTTATCGTCGTATCGATAGCAAATGTGGTATCCACAGAAAGATAATCACTCCAATCAAAGGCATATATCTTTTTGTACAAGTCATCCTCGCTAGTAACCGTGAAGGAGTGAATGGGTTTTACAATTTTTATGGCGGTCCGTAGGCATAAATTTGCCTTATACATAAAACCTTTATCCCCTTCAAAACTAACACTCCGAACACCTTCTTCAATGTTTAATGCACCCAGCTTCCGTAACTCTTTCGCCAAGACTTCTTCAAAACCAAACATCGTCTTGGCAACCATTTTAAAATTATTCTCCATACCTATCTAAAAGATTATGACAAAAATACGCTAATTTTATCCCCTTAGAAAATTTATAAAAAACCTAAGAATAAAAATGAACTATTTACTACCCATCTTGGCCGTTTTGCTAAGTTTTGTATTTGTTTACCTAACGAAACCCAAAAAGAAAGAAGGAATAAAATTACTACTCGCTTTTAGCGGTGCCTTTCTTTTGGCCTTAACCATTTTTGAGCTTTTCCCTGAAATTTATGAAAATGGACCTACAAAAACTATGGGTGTTTATGTCATGTTAGGCATACTGCTTCAGATCTTTCTCGAATTTTTTTCTAAGGGTGCAGAGCATGGTCACGTGCACGTCAATAAAGAAAAAAGTGAATTTCCTTGGCTTTTGTTTATTAGTTTATCCCTACATTCTATTTTAGAAGGTGTACCGATAGACCATCACCACACCATGTTATACGGTATATTAATCCATAAAATTCCAATTGCTATTATCCTAAGCATATTTTTAATTAGCTCAAAAATAAGGTTTATAAATGCCTTATTGTTTATGGTTTTATTTTCAATCATGACACCTATAGGCACTTTCTTGGCAAGAAACGTTGACTTTTTAGCTTCGATATCAGCTCAATTAAATGCTGTAGCTGTTGGTGTTTTTCTACATATATCCACAGTAATATTATTTGAAAGCTCTGAAGGGCACAAATTTAATCTTAGTAAATTGATAGTGATCATCATAGGCGTAACTATCGCATATTTTTTATAAATGTTCAGTAGAATTGAAGCTAAAAAATTAAGAGAAGATTTTTGGATTGCTTTTGGCAAATCGTATCCTAGAAAATGGCTATTATACCACACGAAAGTTAAAAACCTTTCCTTTAAATTTCATTTTGACAGCTCAAATGCTATGGTATCCTTAGACATCGAAAATAAAGATTTAGAGCGAAGGATCGACTTATGGCAGAAAGTAGTTTCTTTAAAGGCTATCCTCCTTGAAAATTATCTGCCCGAGGCAAAGTTTGAAGAATATACCTATGTAGAAAATCAAACTGAACTATCCAGAATTTATGTTGGTTTAGATCAGGTTTCAATATACAATAAAGACACCTGGCAAAAAACGATGATTTTTCTGTATGAAAATATGCTAAAGTTTGAAACTTTCTTTGAAGATTTTGAAGAAGTTTTTACAGATTAAGCCACATCTATATAGATAAATAACCAATGGCTAATACTCCCTCCTAAAACGAATAGGTGCCATATAAAGTGGTTATAGGGTATTTTTCTGATCGCGTAAAAGATTATTCCAACAGTATAAAAAGCACCTCCGAGCATCAATAGGTTTATGCCTAAAGTAGAGGTTGAGGCCAGTAAGTTTTGAAAATCAAAAACGATCAACCAGCCCATGATTAAATACAACAACAAGGAAATAATTTCATATTTTCCTGTAAAAAATAGTTTTAAAATTGTTCCGACCATGGCAATTCCCCACACGATATAAAAAATGAGCCAGCCGTTCCCATCAATTAAGGTAATTAGTGCAACAGGAGTGTAAGTACCCGCAATTAGGAAATAAATGCTGATATGGTCTAAGATTCGGAATTTCTTTTTTAAAGCAGGATTTGCAATAGCATGATATGCGGTTGAAGCGGTATATAATAGTACAATTGAAAAAGAATAAATGACAATTCCCGTCATGGCAAAAGCACTTTTATCCGTGTTTTGTTGTACAAGCAAAAAGGCTCCAACGATACCTAATAGAATTCCCAAAGCATGAGACCCTGTATTTAGTATTTCCTCTTTTTTATACCTTGATATAGGTGACATGAATATAAATTACGATGAATGATAAACGTACAAAAATAAGGAACTAATTTAAGTAATGAATATGATAAACTAGCATGGCCTAAAACAAAAAAAGTCCTTCATAAAACTATGAAGGACTTGATTAAAAAA
>TARA_R110002012_G_scaffold188765_1_pt1 | contig 26698 bp, 43 predicted proteins | sample TARA_R110002012 | Tara Oceans TARA_R110002012 (sample SAMEA4396515) | marine metagenome | biome: Westerlies Biome; feature: [DCM] deep chlorophyll maximum layer (ENVO:01000326); material: water (ENVO:00002006), including particulate matter (ENVO:01000060) such as... | depth 40 m | reverse complement strand
TACGAGGATTTTTATCTAATACGAATATGTTCATGGCCTATATAATACCAGAAGAGGTTACAAATGGCAAGCAAAAAATTAAAAAAGAAAAAAACACGTTGTTGGAGGGGCTACAAGCCCACACCTGGAAAAACTCCATACTCTCCAGGTTCCTGTATGAAGGAAGCATATATTGCAATTGGTAGGCTAATGGTTGAAAAAAAGACAGCGGCTTGGCAAAGAAGTGAAGGGCAAAATCCAGAAGGTGGACTCAACCAAAAAGGAGTAGACTCTTATCGTGCTAAGAACCCAGGTTCTAAATTAAAGACTGCTGTTACCACTAAGCCCTCTAAGCTAAAGAAGGGCAGCAAGTCCGCTAACAGAAGAAAGTCTTTCTGCGCTCGCATGAGTGGCATGAGAAAGAGACAAAAAGCCAGTAACAACACAGGCAAGGATCGTCTCAGTCTTTCTCTGAAGAAGTGGAACTGCTAAAGTGTCGGTGCATACCTAAGATTCCGTACCCCACAATATCTCGATAGGGATTCTCATCAAAAGCACTAGGATCATTCGCCAGCCTAAAAAGTTTGTCGATAATCCTAGTAATAGTAAGAAGATCATCGTACTGCTCGGGCTTGATGCCCTCTGGAAACATCTGCCTAAGACATTCCCCACTACGACTAAAAGAATCACCATAAGCCATTCGCTTATCATGTACCAGCTTTCCAACGTCTGCTCCTATATCTGAAAATTTATTATTCATAACTGATCTACCTCAACTCCAGCTTTTTTCAATAAGGTAAGACCATCACCTTTACTATACGGTTCATCGTACACAACTCTCTCTATACCTGATTGGATAATGAGCTTTGCACAATCAAAACAAGGGCAACAAGTAACATATAATGTTGCACCTTCGGATGAATTAGTAGACCTAGCAAGTTTGGTGATCGCATTTGATTCTGCGTGGAGAACTTCTGGTTTGGTGTAGTAGTGATCCACATGGTCAACATATTCGCAAATATTATCAAAGCCCCTAGGAGTTCCATTTAAACCTTCTGCAATAATATGAGTGTCCTTAACTATTAAACAGCCTACTTTTCTTCTCTGAGCATGAGAGAGCTTTGATAACTCCCGTGCCATGTTCATGTAAGTTTTATCTAGCTTATCTCTTTCCACCAAAATATGCTACAGCATAGCCCTCACTAATTAGTTGCTGATTAACATTTACTATCGAGTCAGGGTTACTTACATTAGTAATGATACCTAAGTATCTTCCGTACTTACCCTTCTCTTTTGTTTGAAGCATAAGGTTACCTGTGCCCTCTTCTAGTATTTCGATCAGTCTCTTCTTACTTGCCAAGCCTCTAGCCTTTTCCTCTAGGTCCCTAGTTCTGCTCTCGGGAGTATTTATACCATACATCCTCACTCTAATCTTATGTAAAATGCTAAAGCCTACGTCCACGATACAATCGAATGTATCACCATCTACAATATGCTCGATGGATTTAATTTTATATTCGTACATTAGTCTCCTTTAACTATTCTGTAGCTGTCATCCTCAAAATGTTGAGTTGAAAATTCAAACAGTTCACTATCTTTTATAGCAAACATTCTATGACGGAGAAGAGGTAAGATCTCAAAGGTGTCACCTGGCATTAAAATCTCCTCTGCTGCGTCATCAAGCTCGTCTCCATAACCATACTTCAATAGAATCATTCCCGATTGCAAGTAAAAGGTTTCACTTTTGACTTTATGATAATGATAGGAACACCCTTTTCCTTGCTCAAAGAACAAGAGCTTACCGCAGTATTTCTCGTCATTGTGGAGCCACATTTCATAACCCCAACCTTTCTTGTGATATTCTGGTTTCATATTCTATTATAGTGGTACTCCCGTCAGGATTTGAACCTGAAATCTACGGATTAGAAGTCCGTTGCATTATCCAATTATGCTACGGGAGCCTATCTCCATTTAGGTCCACCATACCAGATAACTAGAGAATGTCTCTCACCTTTTGTGAGCTTTTTGACTCTGTGACGTAAGAAGCTAGGAAATATAATCATATCCCCCTGATCTCCGAACTCGTTTTTAACGTGTTCATGTCCTTGAATTTCAAAAGCTCCTCCCTTATACTCTTTTTTATCATTTAAAAGAACTACAGCGGACAGCTTCCTATGCTCCATCGTATATGGGTCCATTAGATCGGTATCCATGTGCCAAGTATAATGTGTACCTGATCCGTTGTACTCTGTGTACTGGAACTGCTGTGGTCCCCAAAGGTCTACACCGAACATCTGTTTATTAGCTACCTGAATGAACCCATCAATGTAATCGTAAACCCATTTGTACCTAGGAACATTTATAGGAAACCAACGTACTGTTGAGTCTCGGGTGGACTCGTTTACCACTCCAGAGGAATCAGTATTTCCCTTTGATCCTGTAGTTCCTGTCTGCGGTCTGAGGTGTGATGCCTCTTCCATCAACCTGCTGCATACATCCGCAGGTATCGCTCTCTTCCAAACATGATATATCCCCTTCATTGTATTCCTTAGTTACGCCTAAAAAGATAAGGCATCCATATTATAGACATGAGGTACTATGTATTTCGCTAGAAACACATCCTTTTCTAACTCTTCAACCCAGATCTTAGACATATCCAACGCAGACACTCCGTAAATCTTTATATATCTATTTTTATCATACGAAGACATCCTGTGAAACATATTGATAATAAACATATTGGTATCACGACAGGTAGGCATTCTCCATCCTGTGTGGGTATCAGGCCTGTTTCCAGGCTTCTCTGCTGCCCCGATCATCAAAGGTAGTCCTTTCTCGTAATCACGGGGAAAGCCCCAGTATGTTCTGGACTCTATCTTTGCGTGTTCCATCTCCATGTTACCCCTTTCTAGATCCAAGCAAACAGCATGGCCTCCAACATTCTCTGCCCATTTTATAAACCCACACCCCTTATGCTCTAATCTATGGATAAAGTCTGTGTCCTCGTACCCCCATCCATGAAACAGAGGACAATATCCATTAGTCTCCTCAAAAGAAGCTCTGTCTATCTTAGTTCCACCGAAAGAAGTGAAGTTTGTTTCGTTTCTTCCTTGCCAGGTATAATCTACACCCTTAATAGGAATAATATCCACATCAACAGAAGCAACATACTTACAGCCAAACCTATTAAAACCCTGATACAGTCCTACATTTCTAGACATACTCAAACTAAAGTAATAGTTTCCTATCTTCTCTTGTTCGGTAGCTACAATACAGTAATCTTTGACTTCCTCCTGCTTCAAATAGTCCTTCATAGCAGGTAGCCATTTATCAAAGAAAAACCTCCTGTTTGTAATGGGAACAGATATGCAAAGCTCGTACATTCTAATTCAAGCTGTATTGGTAGGATGGATGGGACTCGAACCCACACTTGACAGATTTTAAGTCTGTTGCCTCTGCCGATTGGGCTACCATCCCATATATTTTAGCGAGCCTAGCTCTGTTTCTAAAAATATAGCTGTACACCTTTCTACTTCTTAGGTTTCTTAGGTGTAGAGGCTTTAACCATAGCAGCAACATCATCGGGATGTGCAAAGATAGTAGTCTTAACAAGTTCCCTAATGTTTTCAATCATGGGAATGTAGGTAGGATCATTACTCTTCAACAGAGTCTTCCTCTACAAGAAGTTCGGGTGTAGCCTCCTCATCGAGACCTAGGAGTTTTTTCAACTCAGTTTGAGCCAAAACCATATCCTCCCTTTGTTCTTTCATCTGCTCTAGCTGAGTATTGATTGACTCAACCGTAGCGTCCAACTGGTCAAGGCCTTGTTCGGCCCCTTCTAACATTCTAGCGAGATACTTTTCATTAATTTTATTCATAGTTTTTTTCCTTTTTTTGTGGTAGGCCAAGCTGGACTTGAACCAGCGACTACAGCCTTATAAGGACTGCGCTCTAACCGACTGAGCTACTGGCCCATCAGAACTATTATACTCAAACTTTGGATAGAATAAAAGAATCTCCTCAATATTTATCAAGGAGATTCTTGTACTAACTATTGGATAGAAATTATTTCTTTTTTGTAGCTTTTTTTCTCTTTTTTGGAGCCGCTTTTTCTATAACAGGCTCGGAGACTGTATGCTCAATGAGATTGGATTGAGGATTAAATCTGACAGCCGCGCCTCTCTTGGCTAACTGTCTGCCTCTAAGTTTTCTAAATACTACAGGTAGCTTATTAAATGATCTTACTTGCTTTTCAATATCCATTATTTTTTTCCTTTTTTCTTTCCGTGACCTAGAAAGTGTTCATCAGAACCTACGATAGGTTTCTTATTTTGAAATGAACTTACTGACCTTCTACTTTTCTGATTCTTTTCCTTCTCTGCCTTTGCCATTACCTGGTGTATGCGATAAGAGTCGGACTTAGTATCCCCTTTAGGGACTGGGCGATCACTTGGGTAAGTTTTTTCTTTTGCCCTCTTTTTAAGTCTAGCATCTAACTGCTTTTTCGCCAACGCAGCTTTCTCTTTAGCAGTTTTGACCTGTGGGCCTCTAGTACTTTGAGTGAAGGAGTGTGATTCACCAGGTTTTGCGTCACCTGGGTCCTGTCGTTCATTTAGTAAACTTGCTAAAGATATATAATAACTAATCTCGGAGTCGTTCTTCATACAAATATATAGGCTACCCCGATGCGTCTAAAGACTTTTCATTCAAGTTTTCTAATTTAACCAACTCTAGTTTGTTGTCTTTTAACTTGAAATCATATAAGTGTTTCTGATTTTGTGGCACTTTTCGTTCTAGAATAGCTTCAGCAATTCTAACGGAGACATTGTTCTTAATGAATCTAGCAATGTTCCTCGCACCATACTCTACAGAGTACCCATTTTCAATAATAAACTTTACTAAGGGCTTAGTTCTCCTTATCGGCAAATCATTTAATTGTAACTTTACGATCTTCTCAACGTCCTCTACGGTTAGAGCGTTAAAAGTAATGACATCATCTAGCCTGTTTAAGAACTCTGGGCTGAACTTCCCCTTTACCGACTCTCTGATCTTTTCCTTGCTTTGCTGGAATACCTCCATATCGTTTGTTTTTCTCTCAAAACCTAACTGCTTCCCATACTTTATGGAGTCCATGCCTTGATTTGAAGTGAATACAAATATCGACTCAGTAAAATCAAGAGTATTCCCTAGGTTATCTGTACAAGTACCATCATCTAACAGGGATAGTAAGAAATCAAAGAACTTGGGGTGAGCTTTCTCAACTTCATCAAAGAGAAATACCCATTTGTTAGATATTTCTGCTTTCTCCCCTAACACAGACTTTTCAGAATGCCCCACATATCCAGGAGGAGAACCAATCAGTTTAGCGTATTCATGACCCCCTGAGTACTCAGCACAATTAACCTTATAAAAGTTTCCTGAGTACGATTGTCCTAAAAGTTTGGCTAGTTGTGTCTTACCCACACCAGTTGGGCCAAGAAACATTAAACTGCTATGTTGAGAGAGTCCAGAAAGAACCAACTTAATAGAATTCAAGACGCTCTTAATTGCATCATCTTGCCCCATAATTTGTTTCTTTAGAAACTTCTCTAACCTATTAATGTCCATCAAACTAAAAATACCCTCTTCTCTTATTTTTGGCTCGGGACCAAACAAGCCCTCAGCCATACTCTTATTTAGAGCAGCCAGCACAGTACTTGCTCCACCTAAGAAGGTTTGATTGTTTAAATCTGTGCAGATTATCTCTAACCTGAAGGGGAGATACAACAACACAACAGAATCGTATACTGCGTCAATAATCTCCTTCCTCTCGTCTTGATCTTTTGGGAGATTAGATTTTAATTCTTCATAGTCACATAGAAAGTGCTTTAAAATGAATCCCTTGTACGAATCAATAGAAATAGGGGACTTTGCATTAGACAACTTCTTCCTAATGGACTCGTATAGGGACTTCTCCTCCTCTAGTGTAAAACTTTTTACTAGAAGTACAAGATCTAGTTGCTCACAGACAACTTTATAATTTTTAATCATTTATTTAATCAGTTAAATCGTTTAAAACAGAGAACACATTCTCAGTAGATTTCCCAGAAGCTTTTGACTTCTCTATTTCATCGGGCTTATTACCTTTGTCCATTTTAAGCATGAGATCTAATAGTCTGATGGTCTTATCTTTAGAGTTTTGAGCGAGTTTTAAACAGTCTACGATTAAACCTTTAGCGGTAGAGTCTGTTCCGTTTTCGTCCACCATATCTTTAAAATATTTCATAGTGTCTAGCGCGAGCTTCCGATCTTCGGAGGCTTCTTCAAGTAACTTCTTTGCGACCTTCTGTAGTCTGTTAGAATCTAAAACTGGTTTCTTTAGTATGTATTGGGATGGCATTTGTATCATCCTCCTTATCTTTATATAGATCAATAATGTGGGACAACATCCTTTCAAATTCAGATATTGTTATGTCTCTGTCGGGAAATACGGGTTTAAGCCATGATAAAATAGTATTATCTTCTATCATTTTCTTATTTCTATCCTAGCTAATTCAGCATCTACAAGTTTTGACCCTTCGGGCATTACAATGTCAATGTCCGACTCTCGTAATACTTTTACGATATTTGAATTTTCTTCCATATCGAGTGTTAGATTTATACTCACTTGAACTAATCTTTCGTGTCTTTTAGCAGCCCGATTTCTGGCTGTAAACTTCATGGGTGCTGTTTCACCATGCTCTCCAAAAACTATCTCTTTTATTCTTTTAAACATTATTTAATACTTCCTGTGTAATGGATAACTAAGGCATATCTAGATCCTTTAGTTATTTTACTAACTTTGTGGTCTGTGAATCCATCATGAACTGCTCCTCCATAAAGAGGAATGTCAACACCATAAGAGTGAGGACCAGCGAAGTGTGACAACTCACCACCCTCATAATTATCGTTTAGCTTAACTGTCAGAGTTGCTACAACAGGAGGCATTATGGACTCAGGACTGGTCCCCCAGTCGCTATGTATTGCAAACTCTGCACCTTCCTCATACTTCATGATCCAAAAACCGTGATAACCCGTAACCACTTCACAAATAGTATTGTTTAAATCTCGATTCATGTTCCTTAAAAAGGATTGCCCTACCTGAAATAATTCAGGAAGGACCTCTAAATCTTTGGCATCAATATTTCTCTCATTTCGGCTGAAAGGATTGGCGATTTGATACTCTAATGTATGCGGGTTTTCGTCCCATTCGGATACACACCCCCTATCATCTACAAGACTCATTAAATCCTTCGCTACAGAGGGCGTTACAATGTCTGTGGCTGTGATGTATCGGGGCTCTTTATTTAGAACCGTGTAATTTTGGTATCCCATTTTTTAAAGCTACTTCTGTCTGCGTGACTCTGGCCTAGTGTTCGTAGAGGAGTCACCCTTATTATAGTCAGAACGTGTAGATTTTTTAGGAGGTTTCACCCAAGCACTTTTCTTCGCGCTGCCTCCTTTTCTTTTTTTCCTAGGGCCGAAACCCCCACCATGTCTATAAGTCTTTCCCATTATCTATAGTGTATGCTTGTTCTTTTTTCATAATTGCTTCCTCCCTCTGCTCTAGCCTGCTGGCGTTAGTCTCAGCGGACGTAGCATTTACACGAATTCCTTCCATATAAAGTAACCACCGTATAGATAGTTCCAGTTTAGGATAGAACATGAACAAGCAAGATACAAAATTAACTAGAGCGTCTACAACGCCCAAGAAATAAAAAACAACTAATCCTAGCTTATTCATTTGCTATAGTGAGAGAGGTATTTGGCAACTTTTCCCTTTGCGGGAAATTGAAATGCTATGGTTTCACTTTCGTGATCCCAAAACATGAACCCTTGTTTAGGGTCAAAATCTGTGATGTCCCAGAAGAAATTATAAAATTTACAAAAATCAATGTACTCTGAGAACTCAGAGGTTTTGTTTTTTATTTGCTTTATAGCGTTTCTTTTATTTAAAAAGAACTTAATCTGGTTTGCGGTAACATAAGTACCAGAATCTACGTCATATAAAACAGGTCTTCTGTAAGAAGGGTCATCGTGCATTAAAAGTCTCCTGCTATATTTAGAGTATTTGTTCTCCATTCTAGTTAAAGATTTATAAATTCTTTAAACGCTTGTTCCCTCGATAATCCTCTGGTTTTTTGGTCTTTTGTCATTCTAAAGCGTTTCCCAGTCTTCTCCTTGTAGGACTCTGGGTTGAGTGGGGCACTTGTTTCCTCAGACATATCCTCTAAGTCCTTAATTATCTCATTAAACAAGTCCTCTACACACTTAGTTAGCTCATCAACGTCTTTTATTTTCTCAGTCATAACTATACTCCTAAAATGTCTCTAATTGAAGCAAATGCTTCGTCGGTTCTCAATAACTTTGTAAAATCTTTAGATTGAAACTTCTTATCCGTTCCTGATACTGTGTACCAAGCCCCTGCTCGTTTAACTAACTCATCCGACTCAAGGATTTTTAATAGACCAGAATAAGGATCAAGACCTTCATCATACATTAACATAAAATCACACGATCTATGAGGAATTGCCACTTTATTCTTAGTGTTTCTAACCGTCCCCTGTATTCCTACTACATTCTTATGTTCGTCTTTAACAAGGTCAGTACTCTTGTTGGATAGACATTTCAGGTTAACCCCTAGGTAGTAATCCAGGGACTTTCCACCTGCTGCCATGGTCTCTGGGTTTCCGTACATAACGCCGACTTTGTTTCTGATTTGGTTAATAATAACCAAAGCAACATTATGCTTGCGAAGAAGAGGGTTGATCTTCCTGAGACAGGACCCTGTGGACTTTGCGCGTACTGCACCTACCATGTTGTTACCTTCATATCCCTCTGCCTCAAATTCTGCTTTAGACGGAGAGACCGCTATGCTGTCATACGCAACTACTATGGGAGTATCTTTATCCTCGGCTCTAATTGCTAGTACGGTGTCCTCAATAGTTTTGAAACAATCCTCAAGAGTATCAGGAGCAGAATAGATTAGCCTCTTTGGATCTATGCCTAAGTGTTCAGCAAAGGTTGGATTGTACGCATTCTCACTATCAATCAAGACAGAGTAGTAGCCCTTCTCTTGAGCTTCTTTGAGGATATGCGTAGCAAATACAGTCTTAGCAGTTGAGGATTCACCGTGAAATTGAGTAATCATTCCTACGGGAATACCCTTGTTATAATCTCCTGAGATGATTTTGTTGAGAGCATATACTCCCGTAGACACAAAACCTAAATCTTTCGATTCTTCAGCCAACAGACCCACATCACTTAATTCTCTGAGTTTTCTCAGCACTTCTTCGTTCATAGTATTATAATAGTCTCGCTTGCGATTTATGTCTGTTCTCTTTGGTCAAAATGTTCTGTGTCTTTGAACCGCTCGTTTAGCTCTTCAGATGCATACCATGAACTAATGTTAAAGCGTGAATTGTTTTTTACAGGCCTAACACCATGCTCATGCTTCCATGATGAATCAAAGATCAACAAAGTTCCTGCCTTGGGTTTACATTGAACCCCAAAGTGGGGAAAGTGTGTCTCTCCTCCCTCAAAATCTTCGTTTAGATACAATATACAAGTGAATGATCGAGTAGGGGTATGATTGGGAATCCATTCTCCTTTGTGAGGAACCCAACGCTCTCCTGAGTCCTCAGTAGAGTTGGGCATTACTCCATAACCGTTATTGCTGCTACCAAATTGAGCCATTCCTCCGCACTCATCTCTCATGTCCCTATCAGAATGATAAAAAACCGATTGAGGCCCTGGGGCTGTCTCAGAGATAAGCGTTAAGTGATGAAAATGATCAGGACCGTACAATTCATGAACTTTCCTCTTTATCTTTTTCCTCACCCACTTAAACATCAAATGAGCGGGGCTGTCGGGACAATATTTAATATAGTCCGCATATATCCTCTTTTTTGCCTTGAAATAATCTTGTCCTTCCTCCATAGTTACATCAAACGGAGGTAATGCATTAAAAAATGACCAAAGCATCCTGTTACAATGATGCTGCTCGATAAAATCATCAAAGACATGAATTTTCATATCTTCTGGCTTTTCAGAGATTTCCCTAATATCAATACATTCCACTATACACTACCTCGGATATACCATACTTATGAATTAATCCCATACAACAAGGACATGGTTTTGCTAGATTATTGTTATGTCTATAAACATAAAGTGTTGTGCCTTTTAGGTTTATGCCTTTACGAACGGCTTTGTATATTGCATAACTTTCAGCGTGAAGAGTTTGGTATTCTCCTGACCCGAACTTAGGGTGAGTCTTTTTAGAGTTGTGCGCTTTAGATAAGATCCTCTTACCTCGGGCTATACACGCCCCTAATTTAAACCTGTGATTTGACTTATGTGATTCTTTAATTGCTAACCGCATCGGAGCAGGAGTATCGTCTTGGTCCATCATTGCATCCTATTAGGATAGTATGCGCCCTCACCTGTAATTTTAAATCTAGGCAAATTACCAGCAAAGTGAACTTGAAACAAAGTGCCTTCTTCTTCTAAACACTCGGGGTCACACTTCTGGCAGTACTCAGGAGGATCTTCATCTCTCTCTGTCATGGACTGAAAGATTTCCCATACGGTTTCACATTTTTTACATTTCCAATTGTATTGAGGCATATTATAAATTAGTATATTGATTAAGGGCAGGAGCAAGAATATCAAAAGCTTTCTTCAGTTCTATAATTCCTTTATCTAGAGTATAATGTGGAATGTACCCTGTCTTCTCTATCCTCTTATTTGAAACGATGTAGTCTCTTTTATCAGGATCTTTTGCTATATCATCGAATTGTATAGAGAACTTAGGGAAATGCTCCTTGATTTTATTTGCTAACTCTAATTTGGTTAGGTTGGCATCGGACATTCCAACATTATATACACCCGTCATCATATTTTTAGGATGTGTATAGTAATGTATTGCTCTCATAAAAGCCAAAGCAACATCTTGTACATGTATATAATTCCTAACGAAGTCCCATTCAAATAATACTATGTATCCATCCTTATAAGCTTTGTATGTAAAATCATTAACAAGAAGATCTATCCGCATTCTAGGCGAAACACCGAACACGGTAGCTAACCTGAACACAATTCCTCCATGTTTAAGAACAACCTTTTCAGCCAAGCACTTAGTTTTCCCATAGTGGCTAATAGGCTTAAGATCTGTCTCTTCTGTGCATTCTACACCCTTTTCTCCAATACCATATCCGCTGTTAGTGTTGGGGTATATGATTTTACAATGAGGTGGTGCGTTCTCGCAACAAAACTTAACGTGTTCGTAGTTTACCTCTGTGGCTAAATCTTTATCTGCCTCACAGGCAGGGGCTCCTACGATTGCAGCAAGAGGAATGATTACATCTGCCTCTTGAACATATTTCAAAAGAGTTTCTTGATCTCTAACATCGCCTCTCACAAACTCAAACTCATCACCTCTATAACAATACTGCGTTAGGGGAGTTTGTTTGTACAACAAGTTATCGTACACAGTAATCTTTTCAAAAGATCTAATATTAGGCGAAGTCTCCTTGTACCATTTGCCGTTTTTATCCTTTCGGTTCATGTCCCGCATATTGTACTGCTTCTTAGCTTCCATAAGCTTTTGTACAAGAACAGTCCCAACGTAACCCGCTCCCCCAGTAATAAGAATCTTAGGGTGAGGGCAAGTATCCCAGTTATCTTTAGAGTGATCTACATACCCTGGCTTAGTGTCTGCATCTTGAGAGTATCCTGTTGCACCCTCCATTACCAGCTTACCTCCCAGTCAGAAAACTCAGATGCTAAACAGTCGATTTTGTAGTCTTTTCGTCCACCAGCGACCTCTTGAATCTTGTTCTTAGCGGTATTGCGGATTCCATTTAAACCATGTGTAAGCTCCAAATCATTGCCTTCTGACACTCCTTTTCTATAGTTTGCTTCATTATGCCAAATGTGTAGGTTCATCTGAGATAGTACAACAATAGCTCGCACTAGATCAGCGTCGAGGCCCTCTGTGCCTATGTCGTGCAGGATATCCTTAATCTCTTCTGCATACTCATCCTTATTCTCAGGAATAAAGATCTCTTTAAGTTGGATGATTGATAGTCTATCAATAAGTTCGGACAAGGTAGGTAAATATTTTCTTTCCACTAGCAGAATTCCTTCATTTTTTGTATTAGTTTTTCAGAAGTGTAATACTTCTTGGCTTTGTTATAAGCACTCTCTATAATAGGCAAGTAATCTGCCCAGTTGTTTAGAATATCAGAGGACTTATCCATTAGCTCTTCATTTGTATCATAATAAATAAAATCCTCGTCAGGAGTAAACCAATGATCTAATATATTCCAAGGATCACGTTTGCAAAGAATTAAAGTTTTATTAAGAGCAGCCTCGATGGGTCGAGTTTTTATTTGAGGCATTATAGGTATAGTGTTCAGAGTCTTGAACGCATCATTGTCTTCAATGTTGGGCAGAGCCAGCGCATTCTCTACTTGCCCAGGGGTCAAATACAATAAGTTAGACACAGGTAGAATCTTTGTTTTTCTTAGCGTCTCCCACAGTTCCCTTCTGGGAACATCAATGCCTGTTGCCATATCCTTTCCCGTCCGATTATCAATAGAAATATTATGTCCCGAACTAAGCCTGTACAAGTTATAGTTACCATTCTCTCTGAAAGTGTTTAACATATGTACATGGTCATCACTTGTGATTCCTCCCCAGTAGAGGAAATCAAACTCCTTCTCTGGATCTCCCACCACCGCATCGTTATCATTGTACGGAAACATTACCGCTTCATACTTATCATTACCGTAGTACTTATTGAAGTAGTTAGCAGTATGCGGACAGATAGTAAATACTTTATCAAAGCGTTGTCCTAGCTCCATGTGTCTCTTTAATTCAGAAGCAGAATCATATAAACCACAAGGAGAATGCAGGTCTAAATAAAACTTCTTCTTGCAAGACTTGTACCCGTCTAGTAAAGAGTTATTACCGAAGGTGGAGTACCCGTAAAAGAGTACAGCCTCTTCACTGGAGTCTGAGTATTTTTCTAACTTGAGGTAACTAACAAGACAGTCGGAGTAATTACCAGTCCTATCATATACAACCTTCATTGAGAGTAAGCCTCCCATCGCTTATTAGGCTCTTCGACCCACTCCTTCTTAAAGTACTCTATTGTCTCTTTTACTCCTTGTGATAAGGAGGTTGCGGGTAGATACCCAATCTCCTTCTGTAATTCAGACATATCGTAATATCTCTCTAATTGCCCGTCTGGCTTACTGGAGTCCCACTCAATATCTCCTTCAAATCCTACAACATCATTAATTGTGGAGACTAGCTCTTTGATCGTAGTAGATTTTCCTGTGCCTAAATTAAAGGGTCCGCTATTCTTACCATGTTCGGCCATACTAACAATAGCTTCAGCAGCATCCGCTACAAATAAGAACTCTCTAGAGGCTCTTCCTGATCCCCAAACGGAGACAGCTTTTTTACCCTGCGCTTCGGCTTCCACAAACTTTCTAACTAAAGCAGGAACTACATGACTGGTTTCAAGATCAAAATTATCCCCAGGACCATAGAGGTTTGCAGGAAGAAGAACGCTAGAATCAAGTCCGTACTGCTCTCTATATGTTATGGATTGAATCACTAGATTCTTCTTAGCCATAGAATACCCAACAGAGTTCATGTCAGGTAATCCACTAAAGAAATCACTCTCTTTATAGGGAGGTGTTAGATGATCAGGATATCCGCACCCCGCTGCTAGAGCTACAACTTTTTGTACGTTATGCCTTCTAGCATACTCCATCACTAGAGTTCCCATCATGATGTTATCGTAGAAGAATTTTCCAGGAAACGCTTTGTTTACTCCAATACCACCTACAGTTCCAGCTAAGTGAATCACTACGTCAGGCATTGACAGTTTGAATAGTCTACTAACAAAACTCTCCTTTGTGAGATTATACCTATTCTTGTCTGGAGCAATAATTGAACCACACCCTCGTTTTATTAAAGACTTTATTACAGCCTTTCCTACGAAACCCTGTCCACCAGTAACTAAAACTTTCTTGTCTTTCCAGAAATTCACTCAGAGGCCTCAAACTTTGATAATACGATCACAGGTTGGAAGGTAGCGTCAACTCCATTGTCCCTTTCAAAGTCTTCATCTCCTTCCATCCCAACAATAACATTAACAGCCCAACCCTCAAGAAGTTTTTCTAGTCTAGTTAGCCCATAAATTCTGTGGGCATTCCAAACTAACTTGTCCTTCCCGATGGGCACTGCCAGAAAGAAGACCCCATCGTCTTTAAGTGCTTTTCTTACGGAATCCATGGCCTCCATGTCTCCGTTGGGGTTTATAGGATCTCCATACCTACCTAACCCATCATGCTCGAAAGATGATATAGATACGCAAACATCGTAAGCATCCTCCTCTAATTGATCGGGCTTGATGTAAGTAACCAAGGGGTGAATGTCGGGGCGATCACTATACTCACAAACAGTAACCTTCTTTGCCCCCCAGTTTAACAATACAGCCTCATACCATGGATTAGCAGATCCCATGAGCAAAACGTGCTTGTCTACGATAGGGTAATTAATAAAAGCATTCCACAAAAACAAATCAGTTGCGTCATAATAATGAGGCTCTGCTTTAGAGCATTTGGCCTGATACTCATGTAATTGAGTACTGGTAAACTTCTCATTAAACTCTTCTTGAATAGCGGGGTCCGCATTATCTAAATACTTATCCAGTACCTCTGCGGCCCCGCTCATCGTAAACTCGTCTAGCAGATCAGCGGGAATATTCTTGGGGGGTATGTTGTAGCCTTCTTTCGACATCTTTATAAATCCTTTGTAGTCCCTCGTTTAGGGATGTTGTGGCTTTCCAGCCATGAAGTAACTTGTAAGCAGCAGAGCAATCACAGGTCTGCTCCCATAACACAGTCTCCTTACTCGTATCATAGTTTATTGTAATATCTTTTCCTGATATTTGAATAATTTCTTTGGCAATATTTTCTATGGAAATGGGTGTAGGCTCGCCTCCAATATTAAGGGGACCAACTATATCGTCTACATAAAGTCTTCCTATCATTCTCATTGTAGCGTCAATAGCGTCCTCAATGTAACAATAAGTCCTGGTCTCTTTTCCTGTACCCCACAATGTGAAAGGAAGCTCTGGATATCTTACTGCTCTGTGGCACAGAACGGGAATAACAGAACCTACATCTAAATCAAATACTTGGCCCTCTCCATAAATTCCAATGTATCGAGCGATTGCTCCTTTTATTTTCCCCTCTTCGATGGCGCACTGTAACTGCTTCTCTCCCAGCAACTTAGCCCAACCATACGACAGAATAGGAGAAGTGTTTTTTCCATCCTCCTCTTTGATTAGACCTTTTAGCTTGCTATAAATGTGTGCGCTGCTTGCATAGAAATAATTCCTAACCTTATTTTCTATTGCACAGTCTAGTGTATTAGAATCAATGAGTATATTTTGCCTAAGAACCTCATAAGGATTGTCTGTATAATACCCAATGCCTCCTACTTTAGAAGCGAGATGTATAACAGTAGAATACCCTCTGAATAATGGGGATTTCGTGTATAATACTCTAAGGTCAATCTGCCTAATCTCGATGCCTTCATCCAGAGCTTCACGCCTTCCTTTCTCAAAGTTATCAATAGCAAGGACTTTATACCCCTGCCTGTGTAGGGTATTGGCAAGTGTGGACCCAATTAAGCCTCCTGCACCTGTGATAGCAATTCTATTATCTTTAGTGGGCCAAAACTTTCTCATACTAGAGTAAACTCCTCAGAGAAAAACCCATCTCTGTGAGTGTAATCAGGCCTGTCGGGATGGTAATTATTAGGTGCTACCATAATCTTATTCTCCCTCTGGTTTACATAAGCAGCCCACCAACCAAAACTACTAACGTGAGAAAGAATATGATGATCGCAAGATGCTATCCTACAAAAGTCCTCAATAGGTGAAGCAGGGCTTGCTACAACAAAGTTCTTTCTGTGAAAATTATCTAAACACCAACGAAGGTCTGCATCATTGTCTTCTTCACCTCGGGCTCCTCCAGAAAATACTAAATATACTACCTTCTTTTCTTTGAAAACTTCTTCAGCTTTCTCCAAGTACTTTCCGAACGTGCTGGCAGGGTCCAGCTTATTGCCAGAGCCATACATATTACATAACAGCTTATCAGGATTACTTCCATCTGTATTATCTCCTCTTCTTAAATGAATGCTTACTACTTCTGCATCTCTTGTCTGTCGCAAAGCGTCTATATACTTTTTTCCTCTATCTAGGAACTCCTTCTTAGGTGTAAGCTCCTTCTTTATTTGATCCTCAAACCCTGAGAAGTAATTAATGCTTTGAAAGTACCCATCTAAAGTACTCCAATCAGGGGTATTAAAAAACTCAGGATCAAAGTTCATGTAATCCTGCTCATTATACCTGTAGAGCAAATTGCTTATCTCATCATCAAGAAGATATTCGCAGTCTATATTGAAGTTATCTAGAAGACACTCTTGCCCGTGCCAAGCTCTAGACTCGGGCGCAGGGATCTTAACCTCATAGTTATTCTTCAAGGCTAACGCCTTAAGGGCTGCGTACTGAAATAGCTGATTGCCCAGCCTACCGTTTATACCTAAATTAAGTGATGTGATCATAATACTTTACACCCTTCAAAGACTTTAAACTTACTCAGGTCTCGATATCCTTTATTCTCACCGAGATCCTTCACATGCTCTGGGTAGTTCTGCATGAGAGCTAACCCATGAGAAGCCTGTTGAGGGGTCATGTACATGTTCCACCCTAACATATCAATATCATCTTCCTGATAGTTCATCTCACTTCTACCCTCGTAGCGAGCCTTCTTGAACCACTCAGCAGCAAACTTATTATCTGTAAGGATCATGCCTCCTTTACCTAAAGGAAGTAGTTTCTTTATGTGGAACGACAAGCACATCATTGCGCCTGGAATGTACATATCGGACGTAAATCTTTTAGCCGCATCAAAGATAGGGTAAGGCTCAAGCTTGTACACGCCTGACCACTTTCTATCCTCAAAGACTACCTCCGCTCCAGAGTGGATGATAGACATCGGTACAGACAAGTAAGTGTACTTTGGGATAGTAACTTGTGTTACATTCAAATACTTGCAGCACAAGAATAAGGCATTTGTACAACTGTCCACAGAAATAGCATAGGGAGCCCCTGTGTACTCAGCTACTTCCTCCTCAAACATTTGTACAATCTTATACGGGTTGTGGACTATTTTTTTCATAGTGTTGTATAAGCAATCCCACATTTATCAAAAGCGCGTTGGCTTGCTATGTTGTCTTTAAGGATTCGGCCTGTTGCCTCTGGGTATAATTTTTGTATCTTTGATAACATAAACGAGCCTATTCCCATACCTTGAAGCTCGGGGTCTGTGCAAAAACGAATATCATTGTCTATAACGCCAATATAACCTACGGGTCTACCATATAATAGACAGATGTAGTAATTATACCCATGCTTTTCCATATATTTATTCTGCTGTTCAGGCGTAATGCTCGCGTCCTTCAAAAATCCACCCCTAGTTTCAGGATGAATTCTTAACTCTCGAACGAATTCATAATACTCAGGTGTAATTGAGACTAAATCCATGTATCAACTTGAGTTCCATACTTGTTAGGCATTTTCAAAATCCAATGTTGTAAGTATGCTCTACTGTGCTTCCATCCCTCTAAGTCCATCCAGGGATTTAAACAGCTACCAATATCTAAGTAAGTATTATTACTGTGTTCTTTAAAACATTCGTGTATAATGTAATTACTAAGGGTGGAGGCAGAGAATAAGAAGATGGTATCTTCAATATTGTTTGAGCTAATCCAGTTCTTAATCTCCTCTACTAAATGATAATCATTAATTATACAATTACTCCCTACAGAGAAGTGCTTAATAACTTTTAAGGGTAGCTCGTCGAAGTTTGCAGCTTCGTTGGCTATAACTACAACCTCTTTCTCACAAATCTTAGGAAGCATCTCTTGCATAAACCTAGGGTAGTTATTGTTAATAAACAAGTTAGAGAAAGTGAGGTGTTCTTCGTCCCCATCTCCGCACAGGTCAAGCTGAAACTGAAAAGCGTCTTTCCCTGCAATATCCTCGTCTGCTATACCCGTCAAGCCTTTGAAGTAATTGTGCTGTCTGTGTTTTATTGCTTCTATGAGCTTCTCTTGGAAGAAGCCATCTTTCTCTGGATCAAAGTTTTTATGCTCTTCCTGGGTGTAAACACCTCCTCCTGATCTATCACCTGTAATGTAGTGATTGTCTGCAAGAACTAACTTCTCCCCCTTTAATATATACACTTCCCCGTCAGAGAATCTGCTGAATGCAAAGTTCTCATTGTCTTCAAGCTTTTGAAGGAGTTTATCAAATTCTGATTTAAAAGTTTTCAATTGCGTCTGCGATTTTTTCTGCGGCATATCCATCTCCAAAAGGACAATCGTAATCTATTTTTGTTGTTTGCAGTTTCCTAAACTCAGAAAGAAGTTCTTCGGGGTTAGCACACATTATACTAGAATCACAGTCTCGTTCAGTTGAAGTTCGGCAAACAAAGCATACCTTATTAAACCAACTACATTCCTCCTGGATTCCTCCGCTATCGGTAATCACCATACCACAATCTGCTAACCTTACTTTCATGTCATCGAATGGGATGGGATCACAAACAGTAACAGCCTCAAAAATATCTTTGTACTTCTGAACAGCAGGGTTTGGGTGCATTGGAAAGATAAAATCGTAGAAGGTTTCTTTCGCTAGTTTCTCGATGGCAACAAACCACTCCCTAATATTCTCTAAATTCTCCCTACGATGCAAGGTTACAATTACCTCATTACTTTGGGTTGGATCTATGTCTCTCAAGTTATCAAGTGCCGTATTTCCTGTAACATAGATACTAGTATCATCTACCCCCTCTATTACTAAATTCAACTTATCTTGTTTTGTAGGGCACATGTGGTAGGTAGCAAGAGCAGATATAATTCTTCTATTGGCCTCTTCTGGGTATGGGCTTTGAGGATCATAAGTTCTTAATCCTGCCTCAACATGAATGATAGGAATTCTTCGGTGGAAGGCCGCTAAAGCCATAGACATGGCAGCAGTAGTGTCTCCTTGTACTAATACATGAGACACTTCACCAAATATACTATTTTGGTTTAATACAGAAGTTACAATCGAATCTAGCCTATTATCACTATGCTCTTTAACTGGGATCTTTATATCGAACGGTTGTTCAAGCAAGCTGGTGTGTTGTGCTACGCAAACTGTCTTGTACTTAATCCCCCTTGTTTCAAATTCTTTGAGTAACGGGTTTATCTTTATGAACTCTGGTCTTGTGCCATAAGATATCAAAATCATTCCACACCTCTTACTGTATTCCACCCGTTGTCCACATAATGGGAGATGCACTCATCCCTTTGCTTATAAAAATCAGGAATAGGCATTAAGGAGCCATTCGATGAAGCCTTACTATCGTTTCCATATTCTTCGGCCCGTAAAGAGCTAGTCCAACGAGGCTTATCTATGGGATGGGGAGGGCAGTAACATTTAATACCCCCATGGATCTTTGCTAAAGCTCCCAACTGAATGTCCTCACCATTCTCTAAAGTAAATGGAGTCTCTCTCCACATATGGCTTAAATGCTCTCTCTTCATAAACCAAGCATGTCCTACTAAATCGACCTCAGTAGTCTCCTCATTCCTAGAAGGCCATCCTACTCTCTCATGGTATACATATTGTCTATTCTCTAATATGCACCCTGCTCCTCCAAGGATTCCAGGAGTATCATTCATTGTGTTCAGACAATTCTCAAACCACATATCAGCAGGGATCGTATCATCATCAAAGAAGGCTACGTAATCAGTATCTGCTAAAAGACCAATAGCAAAACGAGCATGGTATTTACAGTTAACATTAGATTTAAATACTCTATCAAAGTCTAGTTGGTATGGGTTAAACTTCTTATTCTCCTTACAAGCATTCATCCACAACCAAACCTTTACAGGCAGCTTTGTTTGAGCTTTGATGGCTTTTAATTGCTCTGCTAGGTATTCGGGTCGTTTATAGCAGTTTAATATTACAGTTATGCTTTCAGTAGTTTGTTCCATTTCTTTAATACCTCCTCGTTTGATTCATAAATAGCTCCAGACTCGGCTGCTCGGTTTCCTACATACTCTACCCCTGTCTTCTCACACTCTGCTTTGATGTAGTTAAAAGTTTCACGCTTAGAGAAGTGAAAAACTGAGTCCACCATATCGTACATGGCTTGCTTATCCTCAAAATAACCCATTACTGTTACTCTCTCATCTTCCAGAAGAGGACGTATATACTTTTTAGCGTACTCCTGGTCTGTGGTTTCACCAAAGAGGTACACGGTTTTGTACCCAGCGTTGAGAGCTTTTCTTACGGCAACATGGGGCTGTTTATGTGCATCAATACTTCCTATAACACCTGCGGCACTTGTATTAAGAGGACTCTTCTTCAGATCAGAGATAACATTTGGAATAATAAACGACATCTTGTTAACTGAGTGCCATTTTCTTTGAGACTCAGAGACATAGTGGATTGCATCGTATGGCTCCAGATTCATACCTTGCAGCGGGAAAATATTAGTCTCATGACAGGAAAGAATTAGCTTCTTAACATCGGGTCTGGCGTTGATCTTGAAGTAATGCATAATCAAGATATCGTCATTATCTATAGGTTCAGCCTCGTAGATGTATCCGCTTTTACATTTACCTAAATGATAGTCGTGAGGACCATAAAAAGTAGCATCATACCCGTTTTCATTTAAAAGATTAACAAGGTTTATATGAGCTACTGTAGAGCCTCCAGGTTTCGACCAGCCACTAACTAACTTGATTTTTGAAGTATTCATCATACATGTCTATTCTAAATTTAACAACTTTGTTCAAATCAAAGAACTTCTCAGTTGTTTCGTGAAGATTTCTGCCCATTTCTTCTCGCCATTTCTTGTCCTTGGCTATTCGGGTCAGTACCTTCGTCCAATCACTCGGAGCGGCATCAGGAGGCATTAACCATCCTGTTTCGCCATTAATAATTGTCTCGTCGTAGCAACCCACATTGGATGCGATCAAGGGAATGCTGTATCTACCGCATTCTGCTACTTTAATTTCCGATTTACTATCATTGAACTCGTTCATCTGTAGAGGGGCTATGCAAGCGTCGAGCCTACTAAAGAAAATACCATATTGATCAGGAGGAAGAGCGTAATGAATACCCCAATTCCTCTGGCCTCTACATCCTCTTAAGATAATCTTCTGGTAGTTTTCCCACACTTCGTACTGCCAGTCCTTTTCTTTTCCAGGCTCGACAGGTGGAGGGTGTCCAATAAGCTCCCAAGACACATGAGGAATTCCTACCCTCCTGTTTACAAAGTTAGGAACACCCGCAAATTCTTTTACGTCTTCCTCATGGTGAATCCCACCTGCCCAACCGAATCTACATAGCTTCTTCCTCTCTGCTGGGATTTTAGGCTGATTCCAACAAGGTAGATTATAATCAATTGCGTTTTTAATAACACAGAGTTGCCCATTTACGAACTCTGCGATCCTCTCGGCAAACTTTCTTTGAGTAACACTTACTATATCAGAATTAGAGTATATGAACTTACAGATATTATATAAATCATTATCCTCATACACCTTCTCTAGTCTGTGGCCTTCGTACAGATTAGTGAGAAGATCATCAGTATCAAAGTGTACGATCTTACCATACTCTTTAGCCTTTCCCACAATCCTCGCAGTATAGGGACCTCCGTAGTTTGATATATTATTTATCATAACAATATCACACCACTTTAAATCCTCCATGTCCCAGTCAGGAATCCACTGCCCTGTTGCATCATCCATGCCCAAGGGGTTCTTGTTCCAGCGAAGCTCAACGCGATCAGGATACAACTCCTCCAACTTTTTATATGGGGTGATAATTCTATAGTACGCGCATCCACCTTCATTGGCAGGGACACACAGGATTTTGTATTTCTTTTTCTTTTCCATTAGATAAAAATATAGAGAGGCCTGTTGGCCTCTCTATTATAGCTCGTAATTTCTTACGCTTTACACTTTAACAGGCTTTTCTTGTGCTTTAGTGTCCTTATCATCTTTGTGGGCATCAGCAGATGCTTCAGAGGAGTGAGCAAGACCCAAACCTGACCCCAAAGCCTTGACCGCTTCTCCAAACTCAACATTCTTATTGAGAGGAACCACTGCCATAACCATGTTGCTGTAATGCTCCCGCTTCCTAGGGCTGAAGATGGAACCAAATCCTTCCCATGCCGCTAGGCTAGGTAAGAAGCCTTTCAGCAATCCCCAAACCGTATCAAAGAAACCACCAAGAGAGCTAATGTCAGCCTCCTCTCCCATCGCACCTTCGACCATAGAACAGGACATCATTGCTGCCCCCAGAAATACTGCAAACGCAATTGTCTTACTAAAATTTTTCATAAATTAACCTTGAAGGCGAGTGATATAATCATCAGAACCACCACCCTCACTCGCCTTCTCTGAGCGGGGGCTGTCCATGTTAGAGGAACCTAGCTGCTCGGCAGCTTTTTTAACCTCATCGTACTCCTCAAGAGGAACTAAAGCGTGAACGTCATGCAAGACTTCCATCCACTCTGCAATCTCAGCCTTGCTACCCGCAGAGGTAGACTTAGGGCGAGGTTGGGACTGGTCGTATTTAGGCCATTGCCCTTCCATCTCCTTGTGGATTTTAAAATCGTGACCCTCCTCTACGTCAGTAATATCCCCGAAGTCTCCATCGAGAATAGCACCGATGATCTTCTTAAACAGAATAACTCCGATGGAGAGAATCTTAACAGAGCTAGTCTCTCTGTCTACCACATTCATGTAGTACCTTGCGCGAGGCTTAATCTGTCGAGCGAGATCTTCATCCTCTGCGCGACCAGTCTTCCACAGGCTGTAGTAGAGATCGCATAGAGGGCAAGCCTCTCCATGAACCTTGCGGCAATGAACATTTTTAATGTTGCCGTCTGCCTGCTTAATGCGGTGAATTTTAGTCTCCGCAAAGAATTGTTTATCCTCATCCTTCCAAGGAAGAATGCGAACCGTATTGGTTCCTTCCTGGAGTTGCATAAACTTAGAGAGGAAGTCTGCGTTTGTAGACCCTCCTTTGTTTCCGTTATTAAGTTCTTCGTGCTTTGCCCGAAGGGCATCTAAATCAATAGCCATAGTAGTTTCTCCTTGTTAGTTAGTTATAGAGTTTAGTTTCTGCTCTACGATTAGCATTTAATTGTACGAGCATGTCTTTTTTAAGTTCAAGTGCGCTAACCAAACCTTTAAGCGTCAAGTATCTCTCGTTCGCTTTGTTGGTGAGCTTCACTTGGTTATTATAGTCGATATCTGAAAAAATATAATTTTCTACGTTTTTTGCGGTAGCTTTTTGAGCGTTTCTAGGCAGAACGTCACTTGCTTTGTTCCCTAGGTCCGCTGTTAGGGCAGCAAGCACCCGATTCTCTTCATCAAAAACTTTTTTTGCCTTGATGCACAGAGTGTGATACTCGCTATACTTTGAAGGCAGTTTCAACATCTCATCTTCTAGAGAGTTCGAGTTGATGGTAGTTAGGTTCTGGAAAAGGGGTCTAAACATCTCCCAATCAAAATTGTCTAGTAACTTATCGTAATCATCCATGAAATTTTATAAAGGTGGGTCAAAGCGGGAAGAATTGGCTCCTTGTGATCTATCGAACCAATCCCAGTCTTCCAAGTACTTGTTGTACTCGCTACCCTTTATAATAGTAAGTTCCCAGAAATTTCTAGCATATTCTTCGGGAGTTAATCCAAGAGCAGTAGCGTTCGACTGGTCTACTATAGGGTTACTGACCTTAACGAAGTCTCCTGCTGCACCGAAGGCTGTTCCAACATCAAACGCTGAGTTTCTTCCACTTGCTACCCGATGGAGCTTAAACTCCGTTAGGTTTCCATCTCTGTCGTAAGGTTTGAGTAGCATCTCTGTGCCATACCCTACTACTTTAAAATTTGCGTATGATTCCGAGTACTCTGGGTAGATCTCTGATGCGTCACGCACACCTTTAAGGTAAGCAGAGAACGAGAAATTTCCAGGAGAGGGGGCACTCTGAAGTTCAGGGTCATCTTCTAAGGCTAACCCATAACCTTTCATACCCCCGTATAAATCATATACATTAATAAAGGGAGCCCCAGGACCTCCCCACCTTACAGAAAGATAAGCAATTCTCTGCTCTTTAATAAAGTCTCTGTAGGTATCAACGCTATCATCAACAATGCTGGCTCCTGGCCCTGTATCTCTTCTTACCATACAAATATATAGGTCAGCTAAAGATAAACTTAAATAGTTCTGGGTTTAATCCAGATAATTGTTGAATCATGTTTGCGGTAACAGTAGTTAGATATTCATTGCCTATTTGAGGCATCTCATCATCATCTCCTAGACCGTAAAGATCAAAGCCTATGTGGCAAATCTCATGAAGAAGCGTTGCTTTATAGTCTTCAATACATTGGCTAGGATCAATAGTAAGAAGCGATTTTGGAAATTCTACACACCCATACAGGTTATCTTTTGCTAAAGACTTCTGAGCTATTGTAAAGGTCTTTAGACCCGTATATACCTCTAGAGGGTGTTCTGGTTTACTGCTCTGCTTCATACGCTTCTCCTTGTTCCATTACTAGTGTCCCGTAATCAATAGACATCGGTACAATAAACCGAGGCTTACCGTTTCTAGATTTCATAACAAATGCCCTCATCTTTCCGTTATCAAACTCTTCCATGGACTGGTTGAGGCTGATAGCAAAATCACAAGTTCTAATCTTTCCATATGAGTCGCCAAGTTCCGAGTCTGTAATAATTTGTACATTTCGGGCTTGTCTGTTTGTTTGCGTTGCCGTCCAAAGGAGGAGATTTGCTTCCATGGCAAGACCTCGTAGTTCTTCTGCTGTTCTCTGTTGGGCTTGGTACTCATGCTGAATATCCTTTGTAGGTCGCATCAACTCTAAGTAATCAATAATCAAAACATCGGGAACAAAATCCTCATAGTTCTTAAGCTGAACAAGCAAACTCCTCAAGGTGTTTACAGAAGCAGTTGTTGTGGGGAACTCCTTAATCACCAGCCTACTATTAGGAAAAGACTCTTGAAACAACTCAAGTCTTTCTTTCACAGAAAGCTTAGAAGATGCGTCCTTCATCCTGGCCTGAGAGATGAGTGTAGTTACAGAATCAAACCTCTGAGCAATCTTATCCTCACTCATCTCTAGAGAGATGTACAAAACCTTTCTCCCCTCCACAAGACTCTTCACGCCTTGATTAACAAGGAATAAAGACTTTCCTACACCTGGAGGAGCTACTACCATCGAGAGTTCTTTCCTGCTCAAGCCTCCTTCAAGGGAGGAATCCAAATCAGGAAGAGGAGTTTTAAACTTATCTGTCTTGATTTGCGCGTCTTGACGAGCCCATCGACTAGAGTACTCTGTGAAGTAATCCTGCCCAACGTCAACAGTTCGGTTTACTAGTAGAGCTTTCTTAACAACATCCTCTACCATGTCTAGTTTGTTATCCCTAATCAAGGATACACTAGTAGCAATAGCTTGCTTCATGGCTTCCCTCTTAGCGAAGTCTTCAACAAGATCTAAAAAGTAGTCTTCGTTGGAGATACAAGAGGTGTCTAAGTTATTAATGTATTCCATCTCATCCGTAAAGTCCGAGAGGTCTTCTCTAGGCTTGAGATTCTTCTTTAGGTCCTGTAGGATGAAATCATCCGTAGGGAGAAGGGAGTACTTTAAATAATAATCTTTTACCGCCGAGTAGATCCTGCTATGTGCAGGAAACTCAAAGTACTCAGGGCTCACAAGGTTTGTGATTTGCAGAAAAAAGTCTATGTTACTTTTGTAGAGGTACAGGATTCCCCTCTGTATATTTTCACTAAATTGATACATCTATCAGCATTGCTTCATGGGTTGCGTAATGTCCAGTCCACCCTTATCATAGGCCTCTTGCGTTAATTTTCTAGCTGTTTCTAGCTTTTTCGCAGTCTCAGTATCGTTTAGTCTCCTAGCTGTGCCCTTCTTAGCCATACTTTCGTAATCAAAGTGATAAGGTACATACTTGTTTGATGTATCCACGATTCTATCTGTTGTATCCTTAATGGCTTTGTTCAAGAACCTATTTGCAGAATCTTTATCAAACCCTTCCTTGTCGAATTTTTCATACCTACGTTTGACGGTGTGGAAGTCCCCTGCATTTGAGTAGTGATTCCGCGCTCCATCGTCTTTAAAAGATATATTGAGGGTTTGATTCCCGTAATACCTTGGAGAAAGCTCTTCACAAGCAGGGCAAAGAGTCTCTTTTGGGGCCTTCCCAACGTCTGCCTCATGTTCCCAGCTTATGTCACACTCTTTGCATAAAAACTCAAACCGAGCCATCATGCTCCTCTGTCAAGATAACATTAATCTCAGTCCACTTCTCAGTAGCTTCATCATCAATTCGAATTGCATCCACAGGACACTCAGGCTCACACGCACCACAATCAATACACTCTTCATTGTGAATGAACATGGGCAAGTTGAGCGTAGCCTCTTTAGGGTCTGTTTCGTAGATACAATCAACAGGACACACCTCTACGCAAGCAGTATCTTTTACACCAACACAGGGTTCTTC
>TARA_R110002012_G_scaffold50922_5_pt1 | contig 26708 bp, 27 predicted proteins | sample TARA_R110002012 | Tara Oceans TARA_R110002012 (sample SAMEA4396515) | marine metagenome | biome: Westerlies Biome; feature: [DCM] deep chlorophyll maximum layer (ENVO:01000326); material: water (ENVO:00002006), including particulate matter (ENVO:01000060) such as... | depth 40 m | reverse complement strand
CCTCGTTGACCGTGAATGAAGTCGATGGTTGCGATTTTGGTATTAACTTTATCCCTCATACCAAAGAGGTGACGACATGGGGGGACGTGGCAGTGGGTGATCGGATCAACCTCGAGATCGACACGCTGGCCCGGTACGTCGCGCGGCTGGCGGACATGTCATGATCGTGGCGATCGGGCATAATAAGGGACCCAGTATCGAGCGAGGCCAGAAATGGCGCGCATTCCAGTGGCAAAAGGCTCGCGAGGCCGCGATGCCCAAGACGATACCCTTGATGGTGGTCAAGATGCGCGTTGCACGCGCCCGAGAGCTGGGGTTGGATTACAAGGCCTATGCAGCGATCCGGCAGGCGACGGGGCGCGATATTTTAGCGCTGCTGTTTTCGTCAAATGCCCTGAGGGTGATGCGGGCGGACGCGCCGCAGATCCCGGTGCATGAGGCTGACATTCTAAGAACCGTGGAGAATGCACAAAAGCTGGCTCTGGTGCATCTTCCGCTGAGCGCGGCGGCAGTGCATTCAGCGAACCCAGTTTTGGATCATGTAGATGTAGCGCCACAGTTTGTCGCCAGTTGGTCGCAGATGCGCGGCCATCTGGGAAATATAGTTCACCGGCAGAAGCTGATCGGAGATCAGGTGTTGATTGTTGGCGATACTGGGCTGGAACGCGAATGGGTGGCGGCCGCTCAGGCGGCCGGATATCTAGAGGCTGCGCGATATTTTGGGGTTTAACGTTAGCGGAGCGGTAGGATCTACTGCGAGTAAATGAGTTTATTTGGCAAAATGAAGATGCGACGGCGGTGACCCTGCTCTGGCAAACGCGGCTGTGGTGGGTTATGTGGCAATCCAAGCAAGGATTGAGGTAACCCCCATGCAGTTTGAGACACCTGGACCCATTGAAGCAGAACTGTCTGCGGCTATAGCGCCTATCGAAGAGATCATCGAGGAAGCACGACTGGGCCGGATGTTCATTTTGGTCGATCATGAGGACCGTGAGAACGAGGGCGACTTGGTGATACCGGCGCAATATGCCGATGCGCAAGCTATCAACTTTATGGCGACGCATGGGCGGGGTCTGATTTGCCTGCCGATGACGCAAGAGCGGGTCAGCAGCTTGGGCCTACCGATGATGGCGGTGAACAACTCGGCGCGTCACGAGACTGCTTTTACTGTGTCAATCGAGGCGCGCGAAGGCGTGACTACCGGCATTTCTGCTGCTGACCGGGCGCTGACCGTCAAGGTCGCGATAAACGAGGAAATGGGCGCGGCTGATATTGCGACCCCTGGTCATGTCTTTCCGTTGCGGGCACGTGATGGCGGGGTATTAGTGCGGGCAGGGCACACCGAGGCGGCGGTAGATATTTCGCGACTGGCCGGTTTGCACCCTTCGGGTGTCATTTGCGAGATTATGAAAGACGATGGCACCATGGCGCGTCTGTCGGATCTCGTGGCGTTTTCCAAGCAGCATGGCATGAAGATCGGAACGATCAGCGACTTGATTGCCTATCGTCACAAGCATGACAACCTGTTGGTTGAACGTGACAGCCGTACTGTGATTTCGGCCTATGGGGGCGAATGGAAGATGCAGATTTTCACCGACGAGATCAGCGGTACAGATCACGTCGTCCTGTCCAAGGGTGATCTGACCACATCCGAGCCGGTGTTGGTGCGTACCCATGCTATCAATGCGCTGGAAGATATCCTTGGCCTGGGGCCAAGCCCTGCTGATGAATTGCCGCGCGCGATGCAGATCATCGCCCAAGAAGGGCGCGGGGCCGTGCTATTATTTCGCGACCCTGAGCCGCGTTTAAGGTTCGAGGATGAAGAAGACGACCGGCCACGTACCGTTAAACGCACCGGACTGGGGTCGCAGATCATGGCCTCATTGGGATTGCATGAGCTGATACTGCTGACGGACAATCCCGATACACGCTACCTTGGGCTAGATGCCTATAGCCTGAGCATCGTGGGCACGCGCCCCATTTCAGCGGAGTAAGAAAAATGGCTGCCGGAAATCACACCACATTGGTGACACCCAAATTCGACAAACCCGTGAAGCTATTGATCGTAGTTTCGCCCTACTATTCCGACATCGCTGCCGGGTTGGTGAGCGGGGCCAAAGCCGAGATTGAAGCAGCCGGTGCCGAGTGGGAAATCGTCGAAATGCCCGGCGCTCTTGAGATACCGACAGCCATTGGTATTTCTGATCGCAAAAGCAATTTTGATGGATATGTCGCGCTTGGGTGCGTCATTCGCGGCGAGACCAGCCACTATGAGACCGTTTGCAATGACAGCAGCCGTGCCTTGCAGTTGATGGGGTTACAGGGCCTGTGCATAGGCAACGGCATCCTGACGGTAGAGAACCATGAGCAAGCCACAGTGCGGGCCGATCCGTCAGGGCAAAACAAGGGCGGTGGTGCTGCGGCTGCGGCCTTGCATCTTATCGCGCTCAGCCGTAAGTGGGGCGACATTCGCAAAGACATCGGTTTCAAGCCTCGCTCGGATGAATATCTGATGGCGGGCGACAATGACGGACCTAAGATAGCATGACATCCTCCGCCGGCCTTTCAGGCAATCAAAAACGCAAGATGAAATCAGCCTCGCGGCTTTACGCGGTGCAGGCGTTGTTCCAGATGGAACATTCCTCGCAAAGCTTTGATACCGTGCGAAGCGAGTTTCTAGAGCATCGTTTCGGTGCCACATATGACGGTCAGGAAATGATCGACGGTGATATCCGCCACTTTGCCAACGTGCTAGAAACAGCGGTGACCTATCAGGCGGCGATTGACCAAATGACCGACCGTGCATTGGTTGCGAAGTGGCCGATTGCCCGGATTGACCCGACCTTGCGAGCGCTTTTTCGCGCCGCCGGGGCCGAACTGCGTGACCAAAGCACACCGCCCAAGGTTATCATCACCGAATACGTAGACGTGGCACGCGCGTTCTTTGAGGGAAGCGACGAGCCAAAGTTCGTCAATGCGGTGCTGGATCACATGGCCCGCGAGGCACGGCCCGAGGCGTTTTAGAGTAGCCGCGCTTACATGGGGATGTCGCATGCACGGGGTGCTGCCGTAAGCATCCCAACCAGTGCTAATCGACCTGAGGTGTGACGGGACCACCACTGCCGTTCGGTTTTATATTCCCGAGGACCTGTATGTACAGGTGGGCGCCAGATAAACGAACCAGGGCTCGAACAGAGCCAGCTCCCTCGGATTTGCTTAAGGCCACTGGAATGTAACGTATACAAACAGGGCAGAACCCGTCACATCTCACAGGTAGGATCGGTACCGTGCCGCTGCAAGGGGTATCTTAGCCTGAGGATGGTTTTTTGATAAACTGATAGCTTTCCAGCTCTTCTGGCAACAGTAGATAAATCTCATCTGAGGGAGTTGCCAGCGCATGCCGCATCACCAGCGGGTCGATCCCCATCTGGTCGAGGTATTCCATCACCTCTCCTTGACCGCGCTGTATATCTTCGACGGCAAGAAACGTCGGCAGCAACGTGTTTTCGCCAAAAAAGTGTTGATGAACTCCGACGGAGGCATCATCAGGGATTGTTCGGCTGGTGCCCGCGGCCAATAGGTAAGGGCAGGCAGAATAGCAAATATCACCGCTGCGTAGTGCGGTCGTCATCCCCATTTGTCGCAGCGTTCGTCCCAGCATCAGCGCATCGCGCACCGACCCCCCGGGAGAGTTGAGAAACACACCCTCGGGCATCGGTTCAAGCGCGGAAAGTTGTTTTTCAATACGCTCAGCGTCTCCGGGTTGTATACTTCCTTCAAGCAGGGCACGTGTTCCACCCTCTACCACGGTCAATGTCAACCGGTCGGGTAGGGGGGACGATGGCATGGGAATACCGCCAGGGCGGGCGCGGTCAGGCTGGAACCGCCGGGTCTGATCACCGGGTCTTATAGGGTTGTCAAGCGCAGGGGCACGGGGGCTAAGGCCCGGCAACCTTAGCCCATCTGCGATATCATCCCAGAACAGCAGTCCCGCAAGACCCAGCTGAAAGAACAAGACAGCGACAAGCACCCGTCCGACGTGGTTGGGCTTGGGATTATCGGTAGACTCGTTCATTTATGTTTCAGCGGGGTGACAAGCGAAGGGTTCTCTTTGATGATATCTTCAGGCGGGTCAGCAGGTTCACCCTTCATCGCCGCATCCATGTCGCGCATGGCAAGAACCGCAGCCCGCAGTTCGGCCAGGGTCAGTGTCTCTTCGATGGCGGTCCCTTCGCGGCCTTCGCGAATGGCACCCTGAGTGATCGCAAGGATGAAGACCAAGACAGCAGGCAAAAGGTCAATCGCGATTGCTCCGGCCCAGGAGGGGGCAAAATTTCGGGCGTATTTTATCACCGCATCGGCGCTTGAAATCGGCGTATAGGTGGTTTCCGCAGGTGAGGGCATAGCCAAGACATCCTGCGCCGCGCTCTCGAGAGTGGCTGCCCTCTGCGCAAGAACCTCCAACACGGAGGTAATGGTGGATGCTTGGCTGCCACGTGATTCCACCGTGCCGCCGTCAAGCTCGGGAAGAACAACTGAGGCCGACAAATCCTGGGCGGCCCGTTCTACCAGAGGCGCCACGGAAAGCTGACGCAAACGGGTGATCAATCCAGCCAACCTAACTGCCTGTTCAGAGAACTCGACTGATCGAGCTTCGACGGGGCCGGGCTCCACCGTAAGCGCGCGCATTTGGCTCAATATCTGGTTCCCTTCCACGAAAGCTGAATTGACCAAAGGCGTCTGCGTGGCAATCTGGGCTTCCAACCCGGCAAGCTCAGACGATTTCTGGCGCAGCACGCGAAACACCGCACCGCGCCCCGCAAGCCCCGATAGCCCGCCGGTGGCTTCCTGCTCGCTCAAATCCTCGAAACTTTGCCGGACACGGGCGACGTCACGTTCCAACCCCTGAGCTGACAGGGCGATCTCGTGTGCCCGCTCCAATGAACCTTGGTAATCTTGCACAGTTTCCGCCAAATGCTGCTCAACGGCGGCAGAGCCTGCCAGTGCGGCAGCGTTCAACCAGCTGGACATGGCGATGATCGCGACCGATCCCAAAGCCATGGCGCTAAGTAGACCCGCGCGGGCCCGCGCGGTGCGCACAGCTGGAAAAAGGCGTAGCATATACGACCAAAATACGAAAATGCCCACCGATACAGCCACTGAATAGGCGATAGCAGCAAAGGCCGACATTGCCCCGTTGTCATCCAGCAATGATGATACACCAAGATAGGTATAGATACCGGATGCGACAGCCAGAACCCCCAAAGCAGTGCCTGAAAAGGTATCGAGCCAGGCCAGATGACTTTCCAGCTCCTTAGCATACCGTATACCGCGCTGCCGATGTGCCGGTTCTTCACGTCGCCGCGCCATATTTTCCCACCCTTTGTTCGTGCGCCCTAAGATAGGGCTTGTCGGCTGCATTACCAAGGGTTCCATAAGTGGTTGCGCGATGTTCATGTATTGTTCATATTCACTGCCATGGCCTATGACGCTCCAAACTCGCCGATACCGCTGCAACCGGGTCAACTCCTCGCCCGGGGCGTAGCGCGTCATCTGGCGTCACTGGGCTTTGCCTGCCTAGAAGAACTGATTCCGACTCGTGGCCTGCGTGTAGACCTTATGGCGCTTGGCCCTAAGGGCGAGATCTGGATCGTCGAGTGTAAATCGAGCCGAGCCGACTACATGTCCGATTGCAAATGGCAGGGTTACCTCGAATGGGCCGACCGGTTTTTCTGGGCCGTGGATGCAGATTTCGATACGGATTTGCTTCCGGCAGATATGGGGCTTATCATCGCAGACGGATATGGCGCGGAGCTAATGCGCATGGGCTATGAAACCCGCTTGGCCGCCGCGCGCCGCAAAAAGATGACCCACCTCTTTGCTACCCATGCGGCGCGTCGTTTACAGATACTGAAAGACCCACACACTTGCATCATCAGGGATTGACGCAGTTCAGGCTTCCGAATGGGATAATATCCCGGGGGTGACCGCGCTTTTGCGCTGTCGGGGGCTGGCCCCATACGCCAGCACCACAAATCTCAACGTTTGGGTTTTGCGCCCTTACCGGCACGATGCGCGGCCGCCATGATTTCTTCTGCTATCTCCACTGCTTCGTCGGGGGTGAAATCCATAGGTATTTCAATACCACCCTCGGCTTCGATAAAAAGCCGTACCATCCCCTTGTCGGTGGGGCCAATTTGCAAATTAGCTTCAATTTCGCGTTCAGTATCGATACCCATGAGGCCCTCCGAAGTGTTACGAAATCCGTAACGCGACCCCGCAAAGAACGCAAGTTAGTCAATGCGCTTACCTATGGCTGCAACAATGCCGCAGAATTTCGGTGGAAATGTAAAACCGATAGCTTAGGGTATTGCAATCTTTTTGCATGGGCGCTAGATCGACCGCAGTGCCGCCTTAGCTCAGTTGGTTAGAGCGCCTGATTGTGGATCAGGAGGTCCCTGGTTCGAGACCAGGAGGTGGTACCATTCTCACCCAGTAGAAATTTTGTCGGCTCGGGGCTGGTTATTGCCATTTGGTTGGGTAACGCTCGGATTATTCGATGTTAACCGTCTGGCGTAGTTTCCCAGTCATCCGGTCATAAATCAGTATCTGGTTGTCTTGTGTAACAACGGCATACCAGTCGGGCCCTTGGGTAAAGGCCAGCGCCTTTTCGCCGGCAGGCATCGAAATAGCTTTCGGTAAATCGGGGCTCTTGCTTGAGAAGCGGATGACAAGCAAGCCAATCACGACTAGAAGGCCGAAAATCATTGTGGCGGTCAACACCGTCACCAGCCTTCGCAGAAACTTGATGTTTGGGGGCTCGGAAGGATCTGTCATGTCGCACCGCCGTATCACATTTACCATTGCGGACACGCCGCCGCCCCGTCTTGATAAAGCGCTTGCCAGGGATGTGCCAGAGGATGCGAACCTGTCTCGCACCCGTTTGGGACGTTTGCTGGAACAGGGGGCAGTTCAGGTAGACGGTAATGTCGTTACTGACCCCCGTGCTCGCGTCACGGGTGGCCAAGAGATCACTGTCGAGGTCGAAGAGGCCGAAGACAGCCATATTCTCGCCGAATCCATCCCGCTTGACGTGGTGTTCGAAGATGCCGATCTTATTGTGATTAACAAACCGGCGGGTATGGTCGTTCATCCAGCACCGGGCAGCCCTTCCGGCACCTTGGTCAATGCGCTGCTGGCGCATTGCGGCGATGATTTGTCGGGTGTGGGTGGTATGAAACGCCCCGGCATCGTGCACAGAATCGATAAAGATACTTCTGGCTTGCTGGTCGTGGCCAAATCGGACGCGGCCCACCACGGGTTGGCAAAACAGTTCGAAAAGCACACCGTCGAGCGGTATTATCAAGCACTGGTGTACGGTGTGCCGGATGCGAACGACCCGCGGTTGCGCGGGATAAGGGGGGCCAGCTTTGAGCCGGGAAACATCCTCAAGATGACAACTCAACTTGCCCGTCACCGCACCGACCGCCAACGACAGGCTGTGTTATTTCAAGGCGGACGCCATGCGGTGACACGTGCAAGAACCATTGACCGTTTCGGAACTCCCCCTGTTCTGGCATTGATGGAATGCTGGCTTGAAACTGGGCGAACCCACCAGATTCGCGTGCACATGGCTCATGCCGGCCATTCTTTGGTCGGGGATCCGACATACGGCGGTAAGCGCAAGTTGTCCAAGACGGCTTTACCAGATATCGCTGCGGATGCGGTAAAGGCTTTTCCACGCCAAGCGCTTCATGCCGCCGTTTTGGGCTTCGAACACCCAGTGTCTGGCATAATGGTGCGGTTCGAGGCTCCGCTGCCTCAGGACATGACCGATTTGCTAAGGTTGGTGGCACTAACACGCATCTGATGCGCACAGACTTGTGAAGAGTATGTAGCATTACATTTTATTAATAAAATATGGGTCCATATATGGCCCAAACGCGTTTACCTTAGACTTGAAATCAATGGGGCGCTCTCCATATTAATGTTAAGCCCAATAACATGGGCCCCTGAAATTGGGGAAAGGGACGAAAAATGGCTAATTATGCAAATCTGCCCGCACCAACACCGGAAGGCGGATTAAATCGATATATGCAGGAAATTCGCAAATTTCCTCTGTTGGAGCCGGAAGAAGAGTACATGCTCGCCAAGCGGTGGGTGGAAGAACAAGATACCGAAGCGGCGCATCGGATGGTCACGTCACACCTGCGTTTGGCGGCCAAGATCGCGATGGGATATCGCGGCTACGGCCTGCCGCAAGCCGAAGTTATCTCAGAGGCGAATGTTGGCCTGATGCAGGCGGTCAAACGCTTTGACCCCGAAAAGGGCTTTAGGCTCGCGACCTATGCCATGTGGTGGATTCGCGCTTCGATCCAGGAGTATATCTTGCGGTCTTGGAGCCTTGTGAAACTGGGCACCACCTCTGGCCAGAAAAAGCTGTTTTTTAATCTGCGCAAAGCCAAAAATCGCATCGGCGCGTTGGAAGAGGGCGATATGCGCCCAGAAAATGTAACGCGCATCGCAACTGACTTAGGTGTTACCGAAACCGAGGTTATCTCGATGAACCGCCGGATGTCCGGTGGGGACGCCTCGTTGAATGCCACTGTCGGCTCCGAGGGTGAGGGCACGATGCAATGGCAGGACTGGTTGGAAGACGAAGATGCCGATCAGGCCGGTGACTATGCTGAACGCGACGAACTCGAAACCCGTCGTGAAATGCTGGCCGATGCGCTGGACGTGCTGAACGACCGTGAAAAGGATATCCTGACTCAACGTCGGCTGTCCGATGAAACCGTCACGTTGGAAGACTTAAGTTCGCAATACAACGTCAGCCGCGAGCGGATTCGACAGATCGAAGTAAGAGCGTTTGAGAAGCTTCAGAAACGGATGCGGGATCTGGCGCGCGAAAAAGGCATGATTGGGGCAGCCTGAGATTTCCTAAACGTTATGGCTAATTACCTTCCGCAGGTACGATCCCCCGCAGGTTACACGCCTGCGGGGTTTCCATTTGCAGTCCTGTGTCTTGAGGGTAATAGTCCATCATCAGTACACATGGGGGATTTAGGGTGAAACCATTACGCTGGGGTCTTCTGGGCGCAGCGAAATTCGCTTTGCAGCATATGGGCCCCGCCATCCATGCAGCCCAGGGTGCCACGCTTGCGGCAATGGCAACCTCCAGTCCGACAAAGGCCGCTGCCTTTCGAGCATTTGTAGCGAATATTAAGGTATATGAAAGCTACGATGATTTGTTGGCTGCGACTGACATCGACGCAGTTTATATCCCTTTGCCCAATCATCTGCATGTAGATTGGACGCTCAAGGCGCTGGATGCTGGAAAACACGTCCTATGTGAAAAGCCGATGACGTTGATGGCCAGCGAATTCGACCGGTTGATCAGCGCAAGAGACGCATCCGGTCTGCTGGTTGCCGAAGCATTTATGATCGTGCATCATCCGCAATGGCTGCGGGCCCGCGAAATCGTCGCATCGGGTATTCTGGGTCGGCTGCGCCATGTTGCTGCGACCTTCTCGTTTTACAACGATGATATGACCAACATCCGCAACATCGCCTCGGCAGGCGGCGGCGGGTTGCGCGATATTGGCATCTACGCATTTGGATCCACCCGTTTTGTGACGGGGCAAGAGCCGCATAAGATTACCCATGCAAAGGTCGACTACGAAAATGATGTTGATGTTTTTGCTCAAGTTGCCGCTGACTTTGGCGATTTCGACTATTCCGCTACAATCTCTATGCGGATGTTTCCGCGCCAAGAAGTGGTTATTCATGGTGAAAAAGGGGTGTTAAAGCTAAGTTGCCCATTCAATCCGACCGTACATGCGCAGGCAGAACTTCACCTTGAAGTCGATGCGCACACCATTACCACGCAGCGGTTCCCAAGCACCAATCACTACGTCTTGCAAGTGGAAGCTTTTGGCCGATCCGTTGCCGACGGCCGTCCATATGCATGCCCGCTTGAGTTCAGCAAAGGTACTCAGCAAATGATCGACATGGTTTTTGCGAAACTGACTTGAGCTAACGGCCGGGGGCTCTACCTATATAAAAGCAGCAAGGGGGCACGCAAATGGCTGGAGGTTGGGCAACAGACGGCGCGGTCAGCGAACAAATCGAAGCATCGATTAACGATGAACTCGCGCGCCTCAAAGCCCGTTCTGTCCCGCAAGGCGAAAGCTTGACCCACTGCGCCGAATGCGAAGAACCGATCCCGGAGGCTCGCCGCGTTGCACTTCCCGGTGTAAAACTATGTATTGATTGCGTGAGAGAGCGGGATGGACAGGTCCGGGCTCGGGGCGGCATCAACCGGCGCGGCAGTAAGGACAGCCAGCTCAAATAGCTGGTTCTGACGGGGCTCAGATACTGTAAAGCCCCGTCATATTTCCAAATGGCTTAAAATCCTCGCCGAAGGCATAAAACTTTTATGCCTAAGCTGGATCAATCCTCCATCGCTTCCAGTTCATCGATAAAGCCTGAAATCATCGATAATCCCTTGTCCCAGAACGCAGGGTCCGATGCATCCAGACCAAACGGGGCCAAAAGCTCCTTGTGGTGCTTAGATCCACCAGCTTTCAACATATCAAAGTATTTGTCCTCAAAACCCGGCTTGCCTTCCTCGTAGACGGCGTAAAGCGCGTTCACCAACCCGTCGCCAAATGCATAGGCATATACGTAAAACGGTGAGTGGATGAAATGGGGAATATATGCCCAAAAGGTTTCATACCCGTCCATATACTCGAACGCCGGCCCTAAGCTCTCGGCTTGCACAGACATCCAGAGTGCATTGATGTCCTCCGGCGTCAGCTCTCCTGTGCGGCGTGCGTCATGTAGTTTGCATTCAAAATCATAAAAGGCGATTTGCCGCACGACGGTGTTGATCATATCTTCGACCTTACCCGCTAAAAGCACCTTGCGTTCGGAATTTGTCTTGGCCTTTTCCAGCATCTTGCGGAAGGTCAGCATTTCTCCGAACACGCTGGCAGTTTCCGCTAGGGTCAGCGGTGTCGACGACAGCATTTCACCCTGACCCGCGGCCAACACTTGGTGAACGCCATGCCCAAGCTCATGAGCCAACGTCATCACGTCGCGCGGCTTACCTAGATAATTCAGCATGACATAAGGATGGACATCAGTCACCGTGGGGTGGGCAAACGCACCAGGAGCCTTGCCCGGCTTCACCGCGGCGTCAATCCAGCCCTTGCTAAAGAACGGTGCTGCGATCTCACCCATGCGCGGATCAAACGCGTTATAGGCTTCCATAACCGTCATCTCGGCCTGATCCCAGCTAATCGGCTTAGGATTTTCCATAGGCAGAGGTGCATTCCGATCCCACACCTGCATTACGTCCAACCCGAGCCATTTACGTTTCAGCTCGTAGTAGCGGTGGCTAAGCTTGGGATAAGCGTTGACGACCGCATTGCGCAGTGCTTCAACGACCTCTGGCTCGACGTGATTTGACAGGTGACGCCCTGTCTGCGGGGTGGGCATGCCACGCCAGCGGTCTATAACTTCTTTTTCCTTGGCTTGCGTGTTATGAATGCGTGCGAAGGTCTTGATATTGCTTTGAAATACATCCGAAAGCTCCCGTGCGGCGGCTTCACGTAGATCGCGCTTCGGGTCGGTCAGCAGGTTTAGCACACCCTCGATATTCAGCGCATCGCCGTCAACTTCGAATTCCAGCCCTGCGATTGTTTCGTCAAACAGGCGTTCCCACGCGTCGCCTACAACGCCCAAGTCGTGTAGGAACTTTTCCAACTCGTCCGAAAGCTGGTAATCTTTCATGGCACGGATGCGGTCAAATACCGGTTTGTACCGCGCAAGATCAGGTTTCTGATCCAGGAGCTTGCTTAGATGATCGTCCTCGAGCCGATTGAGTTCCAGTGTGAAGAACACCAGTGGAGTGGTGAAATTGGTGATCTTTTCCTGCACATCAGACATGAATTTTGCCCGACCCGCATCGGTGGTCAGTTGATAATAGCGCAACCCGGCATAAGACATGATACGCCCGGCAATCTGGTTGATCTTTTCATTGCGCAACACGCAATCAAGCAGCCCGTTGGCATCAAGAGCGGCCAGCTTGCCTTCATAGTCTTCCGCAAAACTGCGGCAGGCTTCCTCCAACCAGTCAAGGTCACGCTTGAGTTCGGGTGCGTCCTCGCCGGTATACAGATCGTCAAGATTCCATTCTGGCAGGTTGCCAAAGGCGGAGGCCCCGGAGCCAGCATTTGCATCTAGAACGGGGGCGGGTAGTTGAAACATGTTGAACCTCATTTTGACGTTAAGCTTACCTAAGCACCAGCTTCGGGCAAAGCAAGGCAGGGGGCCATGACTATCCGTAAATGCGCAGCATATCTTCCAGATCGGCCAAGGAATTGGCTTCCTGAATAGGTTTGTCTTGGCGCCAGCGCAGCATTCGCGGAAACCGCAGCGCGACGCCTGACTTGTGTCGCGTGCTCCGTTGGATACCTTCGAAAGCGATTTCGAAAACGTGGTGGGGGGTAACTTTGCGCACCGGGCCAAACCGTTCCAACGTGTTTTTGCGGACCCACGCTGTAATTTTGCGAAACTCGACGTCGGTCAAACCGCTATATGCCTTGGTAAAGGGGATCAAATCATTGCCGTCCCAGACCGCAAAGGTGAAATCCGTAAACAAGTTGGCGCGGCGTCCTGACCCTGACTGTGCATAGATCATAACCGCGTCAATGGTGAGCGGGTCCAGCTTCCATTTCCACCAATCGCCTTTCTTACGACCGGCCAGATAGGGGCTGTCCACGTGTTTCAGCATGAGCCCCTCTGCCTGCGCCTCACGTGCGCTTGTGCGAAGCTCGGCCAGCTCGCCCCATGAGTGGAATTCCAATTGTGGCGAAATCCGTAAGGGCGCGTCTGCGGGAACGACGGCAGAGAGTTCTTCCAGCAAACTGCGGCGTTCAGAGAAAGGACGGCTGCGGATATCCTCGCCTTGCCATTCCAGTAGGTCATAGGCGTGCAAGACCACCGGGGCGTCAGCCAGCAGTTTTTTCGGTACGGTTTTGCGGCCAATCCGGGCTTGCAGCGCATTAAACGACGCTGGTGTCGGCTGACCATGGGGCCAGACCAGCAATTCCCCATCCAAGACGGTGCCATCAGGGATAAAATCGACTGTACGTGCCAATTCCGGGAACCGGCTGGTCATCAGCTCTTCGCCGCGGGACCAGACGAAATACTGTCCGTCGCGCAGGATCAGTTGACCCCTGATCCCGTCCCATTTCCATTCCGCCCGCCACTGCGCGAGGTCACCCAGGTCCTCTGGGGAACTCTCAAGCCCATAAGCTAGGTAAAAAGGGTAGGGTCGGGATGCATCAACGGATGCGTCCTGTGCCTCTACCAACTGGTGCCAAGTGATAGTATCTGGGTGCCAGTTGCCCATCAGCCGGTGTGCCAGTTCCGCTTCCGGCTTATCGGTGGCGCGCGCCAAGGCGCGGGTCATCAGCTTTTGGCTAACACCGACGCGAAACCCGCCAGTGATAAGCTTGTTGAAAATAAATCGTTCGGTCCCGCCAAGAGTTGCCCATGCTTTTAGAACAAATTCTTTGCGGGCATCTTCTGGCTGCGTATAGGTTTCACGTAAGGCAGTGATCCAGGCCGACAGGGGTTGATCATCGTGGGTCATGGTCACGGGTAACACGAGCGCGATGGTCTCGGCGAGATCGCCAACGATGCTGTAGCTTTCTTCGAACAGCCAGAGTGGAACACTGGCCTGTTCGGCAGCCCATTCGCGCAGTTTTGTCGTAGTGACAGCGCGTTTGGGGCGGCGGCCCGAGAAAAGTGCGATGGTCCACACGCGGTCGTGGTCAGGGGCGTGCTCGAAGTATTCCGCCAACGCAGCGACTTTGGTGTTGGTTTTTGTGCTTTGGTCGATGGTGGTGAACAGTTTGGCAAAACGCTTCATTCCGTGCCGTCCTTGTCCAGACTTTCACCCTCGAACTGGGTCGGTACCACCTGAGCGATCCATCCGCGATCATTCAAGTATCGACTGAAGACATCGGTATAGCCGTGTGTAACATATATATTTTCTGCTTCAGTTTCCCGTATGGCTGACATTAATCCACCCCAATCTGCATGGTCGGATATGACAAACCCTCGGTCACCTACCCGTCGCCTTCGCACACCCCGGATCGCCATCCAACCGCTGGCAAACGCAGTTTCTTGCGATCCAAAACCTTTGGACCAAGCACTGCCCAACGCGGCTGGGGGTGCAAGAACGATAGCCCCTGGGTAGCTCTTGGGGTCAAGGTCGGCATTTGCCAAAATGGTGTCCGGCAGACCGATCCCCTGATCGCGCAAGATGCGATTGGTGTTTTCGATGGCGGTGTGCGTGAGGATCGGTCCAATTGAAGGGTCAAGCATGGTCAGCAGCCTTTGTGCCTTTCCCAATGCATAGGCCCCCAAGAATGCTGTCTTGCCATTGGCCGCGCATGCAGCCCACCATGCGTTGATTTCGGATGCAATAATGTTTTGATCAGCCCAATTGAATACCGGTAATCCGAACGTGCTTTCAGTAATAAAGCTATGGCATTTGACGGGTGTGAACGGGTCCGACAGACCGTCATCGACAACCTTATAGTCTCCTGACGCGACCCAGACCTCTCCGTTAACCTCGACGCGGATCTGGGCCGAGCCGGGGACATGGCCAGCAGGATGGAATGACACTTTGGCATCGCCGATCTGGCGTACTTCCCCATACGCTATGCCGTCAGCTGTGATATCCCCCAAGCGATGACGCATGACGGGTAAAGCAATATGGGTCGCCAGATAACGCTGCATCCCCCAACGTGCATGGTCCGAATGGCCGTGGGTAATCAGCGCCCGATCGACAGGGCGCCACGGGTCGATGTAAAAATCACCTGATGCGCAATATATGCCACTTTCGGTGAAGCTGAGAACGGGTGCGTTGGTCATGCGCTAAATCTAGCGGTGACGGGTCATTTGAACAGAGCGGGTGATGAATATTGGTTTGCTGCACCGCTATTGTCGAAGAAATTCTGGGGATTTCGCGAAACGCTTATGGCCGTTCACTTTTTGACATTTCCCAGAAACAGCCGTGTGATTTCTTCAAGGGCTGCGTCACGGGTTGCAGGTTTCTCCATCAGGATTTCATGTTCAGCCCCCTCCATGACTTGAAGCTTACCACCTTTCCAGGTTTCCATCCGCTTGTGGATGCGGTTGATCTGGACAATCCTTTCATTCGAGCCAAGGAAAGTCACACAAGGCAGGCTGGGGGCGGCGCGCAGGGCAAGGTGCTTGGTTTCCGATAATGCCTCGCGGAGCCAGATGAAGCTGGGTCCGCCCAGAGATAGTTCGGGATGTGCCGCCAGTTGATCGCGCATCATCGTATACATTTCCGGGTCGGTGGTCAGCATATTGTCCTTGAACGGGGCGACGGACACATAAGAAGCGTTCTGGGTGCCGATCGGCAACCGAGTGCCTTGACCGATGCGCGGCATAATCAGCGACAGGCCCGTGGCGACCAAACGCATATGCGGCGCGATATGAATACCCCACATTGGGGCGGTAAATGCCGCGGCCTGAACGGACAGACCTTCCATGCACGCACGCAGCCCTATTGCACCGCCCATTGAATGGGCCAGCAAAAAGAACGGTCTAGGCAGATGCAGCGCACGCGCTGTGCGCATCATCAAAGCGACATCTTTTTGGTAGTCGGAAAATAGGTCCACATGGCCAATGCTACGATCCGGCAACAGCCGATCCGACAGGCCCTGACCACGCCAGTCTATCGTCAGGACGGCAAGCCCGCGTTTCGCAAAGGCTGCAGCGGTGGCACCGTATTTCTCAGCATATTCGGTGCGACCAGGGAACAGCAGTACTGTACCCTTTGCCCCGGTAAGCGGCCAATGGACTACCCGCAGCCTCTTTCCATCCGACGTTTCGCCCCAATGTGCCTGACCGGTATCTGGGCCTGGAGTAATGTCAGTGAAAAGGGGCGCGGGCGTCAGTGTCATTATGCCAGAACAGCGGCAAGCTTCATAGCCATGCCCATATCACCGTCGATCTTAAGTTTACCGCTCATGAAAGCGCTGGTCGGGTTGGTTTCACCAGACAAAATCGACTGAAAGGTTTCGGCATCAGCCGACAAGGTCACATCCGCTGATTCATCAGCCGCGCGTGCGCCAGATTCGTCGATCATAACACTGCCTTCCCCCTCAATGTCGAACTTCGCGGTGCCGTCAAAATCGGCCCCTGCTAGTTTTTCGTTCAGAACAGTTACAGCTTCGTTCACAATATCGCTCATCATGCGCCCTTTTTTGGCAAATGGTACCGTCACATCTGGAATTGCGGCGGCAGCCTGTTACATTCACTGTTGTTATGGCCAATCCTATCGTCAACCTCAAACATACCGTAGCGGCACTTGGTTTCTGGGTGTTGCTCGGGGGCGTTGTTTTTGCCCAAAATTCCATGCCTGCGGCGGATGAACTGCTGGATAGGCTACGAATGGCTTCTCCGGCCGAGGCGGGGCGAATCGAACGCGAGGTCCAGATGGCATGGTCGCGATCAGGGTCAGCGACGATGGATTTGTTGTATGCGCGGGGCAATGATGCGATGCGCGACGGCAATACCAAGCTGGCGATCGAACACTTTACGGCTTTGACCGATCACGCACCAGAATTTGCCGAGGGTTTTCATGCACGTGCACAAGCCTATTTTGCTGCAGGCCTATACGGCCCGGCAATCGATGATCTGGAAACGGCACTGATATTGAATCCGGACCAATATAACGCGATTTTCGGGTTGGGAGCGATATTGCAGGAGTTCGGCAATCTTCGCGCTGCCGCCGATCTTTATCGCCAAGTCCTAGCGATCAACCCTCACCATGAAAATGCCCAACGAGCGCTGGACGGGCTTCGCCGTGACGGCGTCGGGCGCACTCTTTAAATAGTTCAAGGATTTTCTGGTGGCAGCTGAAAGTAGGGTCGTGGCCGTTTTGGGTCCGACAAATACCGGCAAGACGACATATGCAATTGAACGGATGCTCGCACACCGAACTGGCGTTATCGGTTTGCCGCTTCGCCTGCTTGCGCGTGAGGTCTACGACCGCATCGTAGCGCTGCGCGGGCCATCCATCGTCGCGCTTGTGACGGGGGAAGAACGGATCGTTCCCCCGCGCACCCAATATTGGGTCTGCACAGTTGAGGCGATGCCCGAAGGGATGGGAGCCGATCTGGTCGCGGTCGACGAAATTCAACTATGCGCAGACCCTGAGCGCGGCCATGTTTTTACCGACCGCCTGTTGCGAGCCCGTGGTCAGCATGAGACCTTGTTTATGGGGTCGGATACCATGCGGGGGACCATCGCGGCGTTGGTACCAGAGGCGCAGTTCATGCGTCGGGAACGTATGTCCGAATTAATCTACTCTGGTCAGAAAAAGATAAGTAGAATGCGGCCCCGCAGCGCAATAGTGGGATTTTCGGTTGAAAATGTATATGCGATTGCCGAGCTGATTAGGCGTCAAAAGGGTGGGGCTGCAGTGGTAATGGGCGCATTGAGCCCGCGCACGCGCAATGCGCAGGTTGCAATGTATCAAAACGGCGAGGTGGATTATCTTGTGGCGACCGATGCCATCGGGATGGGCTTGAACCTTGACGTGGATCACGTTGCATTTTCGGCCTTGAGCAAATTTGACGGACGGCGGATGCGCCCATTGGCCCCCAATGAATTGGCGCAGATTGCAGGGCGGGCAGGGCGTGGGTTAAAAAGCGGGACATTCGGAGTCACGGGTGATGCCCCACCTTTGGACGATCACGTGGCCCGCGCCATTATGGACCATCAGTTTACTCCGCAACAAAAGATCAACTGGCGCAATCCTGCGCTTCAATTCGGGTCCATCGACCGGTTGATCAATACGCTCGAGATGGCACCCGATCACGAACGCCTGTTCAAGGCCCGCGAGGCAGACGACCTGCGGGCACTAAAGACATTGGCCCAGCAAGCCGAGATCGCGGCCCGCTGCACCGATGGGCAATCGGTGCGGTTATTATGGGAAGTCTGCCGAATCCCCGACTTTCGTGGTATAAGCCACGCAGAGCATGCGAACTTGTTGGAACAGATATTCAACTACCTTCATCAGCATGGGTCCGTACCTAATGACTGGCTTGCGCGACAAATTAAGCGCATTGATCGAACCGATGGCGACATTGATGCGTTGTCTAAACGATTGGCGTTTATCCGCACCTGGACATACGTCACGCAACGCAAAGGCTGGACGAATGATGAAAGCCATTGGCGACACGAGGCGCGTGTCGTAGAAGACAGACTGTCGGACGCGCTGCACGAGCGTTTGACCCAGAGATTTGTAGATCGGCGCACGTCCGTGCTTTTGCGCCGACTAGGACAGAAGGAAGCCATGGTGGCCGATGTAAACGAGACCGGTGAAGTAACCGTTGAGGGCGAATTCGTAGGCAAACTGGACGGGTTCCGGTTTCGCCAAGACAAAGGCGCAGGTATTGCGGAAGATAAGACGATCAAGGCGGCCTCATTGCAGGCGCTGGCTCCGCAATTCCATCTTCGGGCGGATCGTTTTTATAACGCCCCGGATACCGAAATAGATTTTACCGAACAGGGCGGTTTGATGTGGGGCAGCTCCGCAGTCGGCAAGCTGGTGGCGGGCTCGGATCCGTTGAAACCCGGTATCGAGGTTTTCGTCGACGATGTGGCGGGCCCTGAGGTTGCTCAAAAGGTTCAACGTCGTTTGCAACATTTCATAGATCGTAAGATCGCGCTGTTGTTTGAACCACTGCTGGCATTGTCGAAGGACGAGGCCTTGACTGGTTTGGTGCGTGGTTTTGCTTTTCGGATCGTCGAGAATTTTGGCATCCTGCAACGTGCTGACGTAGCCGATGATGTCAAATCTTTGGATCAGGACGCACGGGGCGCATTGCGCAAGCACGGAGTGCGGTTCGGACAGTTCACCATTTTCATGCCGCTTATCCTCAAGCCTGCACCGACGAGGTTGCGGTTGGTGTTGTGGTCACTGTCACAAAATCTAAGCGAATTCCCTGAATCGCCGCCGCCTGGGCTGGTAACCATTCCCGTCGATGCGGGCGCCCCCCAAGGTGCCGCTACGATGTCTGGTTATCGCGATGCCGGCAACCGAGCGATCCGTATTGATATGCTTGAACGGCTGGCGGATATGCTGCGGTCAGAGGATTCGCGCGGCGGATTTGAAGCCAATGCAGATATGCTGTCTATCACTGGGATGACATTGGAGCAGTTCGCCGCTTTGATGGAGGGGTTGGGGTATAAGGCCGAAAAATCAGAACGCACTAAAGTCAAAGCTGTCGATGTGGTGATGCCTCATGACGGCGCTGGCATGGCTGCTGACAAAGGGGCCGACGCGACGACCCCTGTGATGGATGTAGCAGCCGAACAGCCGCTAGGTGGAATAATTTCTGACCCGATCCCCGCATCTGCAGACGATATCGTGCCAGCGACAGCTGACATGCCGGACGATGGGATAGCCCCTATCGCTGAAGAACTCGCCGAAACCCCGGAAGTTGATGACCATATCTCGGCATCTGATCCGGCAGAGATCCCGCAAGGCACCCCGCCCGATGCGGCAATCGCTGGGCCCGATCAGGAAACATTCTATATCTTCACTTGGGGGCGGGCCCCTCGTGCTAACAATAATGGTCAACGCCGCGCGGCTGGTGATCGCCCCCAAGGTAAGGGCAAGCCCGGCGCACGTGGGAAAAAAGGTGCACCACGCGGGGACAAAGCAGGCAAGGGTGGAAAGCCGCAGATCCAAAACGCACGCCCGCAGCGCGCGGAAAAACCAATTGACCCCGATAATCCTTTCGCCGCTGCCCTGATGGGGCTGAGAGGCAATAAGTAATTGTCAGAGGCTGCGCAGAAATTACGGCTAGATAAATGGCTGTGGCATGCGCGGTTTTTCAAAACCAGATCCTTGGCTGCTGCCCGCGTACAGGCGGGCGCAGTCAGGGTGAACGGCCACATCGTGAAAAAACGCGCTACATTGGTTGTGGTGGGTGATGTTCTGACGTTTGAAATGGGCGATAACATACGTGTCATCCAGATTGACGCTATCGGCCTCAGGCGCGGACCGGCACCCGAGGCGCAGACGCTTTATACTGATCAATCTCCTCCGCCCCCACGGTCCGAGAAAAGAATGTCTGATAATCCGTCATTTGAGGGAAAAGGTCGCCCCAGCAAGCGCGATCGCCGCATACTTGATCTTTCTCGAGCACGTCACCTTGAATGATAGGCTGTGCTGATTTAGCTAGTCTTCCGAACCTGCCAAAAAGTTGATACCATGACCTATATCGTGAATGACGCCTGTATTGCCTGCAAGTATACCGACTGTGTCGAAGTATGCCCGGTAGATTGCTTTTACGAGGGCGAGAATATGTTGGTTATTCATCCCGATGAATGCATTGATTGTGGTGTGTGCGAACCCGAATGCCCCGCCGACGCTATTCGCCCAGATACAGAGCCGGATATGGAGAAATGGGTCGAATTCAACCGCAAATATTCTGAGATGTGGCCGGTTATCATCACCAAAAAAGACCCGTTACCCAACGCAGAAGAACGCGATGGGGAAGAAGGGAAGCTGGAGAAGTATTTCTCTGAAGCGCCCGGCGAAGGGGGCTGAGTGATTCGGCAACTTTATTGAGTAACTGATCGCAATTTGGGACCGCTAAGGGCCTAAAACGTATATTATACAGATATTTAATGTAATCTTTGGTATGCGCTGCTTTCGGGGAAGCGTTTTTTGTGCTATGTTTATTTATAAATGACTTTGTGCAGATACCACCTTTCAACCAATTCAACATGGTTGAACCTGAAAATCTGAAGTGACGAAACTGGGCTGACGGCTTTTCAAGCCGATCGGCTGTTGTCTTTGTGGCAACGATATTTACCCCATGCGGGCTGCCCCCGCGCCCAAGGAGCCAAGTTTATGAGTAAGTCGAAAAAACTAGATTTCCGTCCCAACGAATTCGTCGTTTATCCGGCCCATGGTGTGGGTCAGATCGTGTCGGTCGAAGAGCAGGAAGTTGCTGGAATTTCGCTGGAATTGTTCGTTATCTCGTTTGAGAAGGACAAAATGACGCTTCGTGTGCCTACACACAAGGCGACCGAAATCGGCATGCGCGCGCTAAGCAGCCCTGACGTGATTACCCATGCGATGAAAACATTAAAGGGTAAGGCCAAGGTCAAGCGGGCAATGTGGTCACGGCGTGCTCAGGAATACGAGCAAAAGATTAACTCGGGTGATTTGATCGCCATCGCCGAGGTCGTACGCGACTTACACCGCACCGACGACCAGCGCGAACAAAGCTATTCTGAGCGTCAACTTTATGAGGCGGCGTTGGAACGTCTAACGCGCGAAGTCGCCGCTGTAGCAGGCGGGGATGAACTGGCCGCTGCGAAGCAAGTTGGCGATGTATTGGAAAGCCGCGTAGCCGCTGCATAGTCCACTGTCTTTGGGCAGTAATAAACAAGCCGCGCCCGATACCCCGGGCGCGGCTTGTTTTATTTGCGTTGATGATAAATCGCTGAATATGCCTTAGGCCCGTTTTTTTTCTTCTTCGTCGATGCGATTCAGAAAGGCAGTTTCCAGATCTTTCTGTAGTTCTTTCGCGCGAGCCACGTAGGCTTTATTTTCGCTGGGCGGAACGTCGGCGCGCCACAGGGACGCCAGTTCGCGCACCGATGCCCGATCGTGAGAATAGAACATCCGCTGCGCTTCGGCGGCCTCGTAATCCGAGAGACCGAGGTTTTCCAATACATATCGCCCCGCCCTGAGCGAGCTGTCAAACATTTCACGTACAATATCGTCAGCACCTGCTTGATACTGCTGGTATACATCTGTCCGGTCATGCGCACGGGTCACGATGTGAAGATCGGGGCGTTCTTTGCGTGCGTAAGCGATCAATTGTAACGCCGCCTTTTGATTGTCGAGTGCAACTACCAATACCTTGGCATCACGTAAGCCCGCTTTACGCAAAATGTCGGCACGGGTAGGGTCACCCAGAAAGGCTTTGAAGCCAAAGCGGCGCATGACTGCTATGGTTTCCGGATTGTGATCCAATACCACCGTGTTGAACCCGCTTGCTTGTACTATGCGGTTGACGATTTGCCCAAACCGACCGACCCCGGCAATTATGACCGTGCCCTGTTCGTCGATTTCATCCGCCTCGACGGGACCAACTATACGATCCATGTGCTTACTGATTTGATCGTAGGTTATAAACAAAAGCGGGGTAATCAGCATCGAAAGCGCCACTACGAGAAGCAAGGTTTCTGCCACATCATTTGGCATAACGCCGGTCGCGACCGAAAAGCTGACGAGGACAAAGCCAAATTCACCTGCCTGCGCCAACCCCAGTGCAAATAGCCATTTGTCGCGACCTTGCAGTTTGAACAGCGTGCCCAAGGTAAACAAGATCACCCCCTTCACGGCAATCACCAGCAAGGCCATGCCAACGATGATTACCGTATCGGCAACCAGAAGCTCAAAGTTTATCCCGGCTCCGACGGTGATGAAGAACAGACCCAGCAACAGCCCCTTGAACGGTTCGAGGTCGGTCTCGAGTTCGTGACGAAATTCGCTGCTGGCCAAGACGACACCAGCCATAAACGCACCAAGCGCGGGCGATAAGCCTACGAGCATCATCAAGAACGAAATGCCCACCACGATCAGCAAGGCGAGCGCTGTGTACATTTCGCGCAGCTTGGCGGCATGAATAAACCGAAAGACCGGGCGCGTGAAGAAAACGCCGGTGATGATGATCCCTGCGATGGCCCCGATGGTGACTAAGGTTATCGCCCAACCCGGTAAGCCCTGAACCAGCGAAATCGCGGCCTGAGCAGTTTCCGCGCCCTGACCGACGGCCTGTGCGCCTCCGTGGCCTGTGCCTTCAGCAGCACCGTTCAGTGTATCAGCAGAGTTGATAGAAATTGACCCATCCGGCATCATTTTGGCCGGGAGCTGCGTAACCAGCAGAGGAAGGAAAGCGAGAATGGGGATCACCGCAATATCTTGCGTCAGCAGAACCGAAAAAACCGACCGCCCTCCGGCGGTTTGCATCAACCCTTTCTCTGATAAGGTTTGCAGCACAATCGCGGTAGAAGAAAGCGACAGCGTCAAGCCAATGGCAATCGCGACCCCAATCGGTTGATCATATGCCATGGCGATGCCCATGAGCGCTGCCGCACTCAGCACAACCTGCAAACCGCCGAGCCCCAATAGCCGGTGACGCATGTTCCATAAGGCACGTGGTTCAAGTTCAAGACCAATTAGGAACAGCATCATGACGACGCCAAATTCAGCAAAATGTTGTAAGTCTTTGGTTTCTGATCCCACCAGACCGAAGGCAGGCCCGATTATGATACCTGCCGCCAAATATCCTAAAACCGACCCCAGGCCTAGCCGTGATGCAATTGGAACAGCGATGACTGCCGCAGCCAGATAGATTGACGCTTGGAACAGGAAACCTTCCATAGGGTACTTTCTTTGGTTGGGTCAAAAGCGACCGGGGCGTTAGGTGGGTAGGGGCCCGTCATGTTTAAGTTGATCCATTACGATCTGACTATGAACTTTGGCGACGGCCCTATGGGGCAGGAGAACGTCATGTATAAGGCGGTTCAGGCTTGATAAATTTTCACAGTAAACGCGCAGCAAGTAGTCGGCATCTCCCGTCATGGTCCAAGCGCTGACTATTTCATCATGGGTGGCTAAAAGTCTGGCGAAACTTGCGGAATGTTCAGGCCCGTGGGTTCCTAGATGCACTTGGATAAAACCCTGAACGGAAAGCCCGAGCCGTTCGGGGTTCAGCTTTGCGGTGTAGCCTTGGATATAACCCTCCGTTTCGAGGCGCTGTCGTCGCCGCCCGGCTTGTGATGGCGACAGGTGTAAACGTTCGCCCAACTCTTGAGCCGTCAGGTGGGCGTTCTTTTGCAGAGCTGCTAAAAGCCGCCCGTCTGTTTCGTCCAGGGTCATGCGGGTTTCTCGCGTTATTTTTCATAAGTGTGCGTCAAATACGCAGATATATCTAGTGCTGCATACGCGAATGCGCAGAACTCACGCTGGATAGGCGGTATTTTTCCCATATCTATATCCCGAACAGGAGAATCCAATGGGTCCGTTTCCACACGACGCTGAAAAGTCGAAAATTACTCAGGACAATCCAGTAGGTACCGACGGTTTTGAATTTGTGGAATTCGCCAGTGCCGAGCCACAAAAGTTGCGAGATCTGTTTTTGCAGATGGGTTATACCCATGTGGCAAACCATAAAAATAAGCCGATCGAACTTTGGCAACAAGGGGATATCACCTATGTTCTGAACACCGATCCTGACAGCTTTGCATCTGGTTTTGTCAAGGAGCACGGGCCTTGCGCGCCTTCAATGGGGTGGCGGGTGGTTGACGCACGCCGGGCTCTGGCGCATGTCGTGAAACAAGGCGCAGAAGAATATACGGGGGCGGGTAAAGTTCTTGATGTGCCTGCGATCAAGGGGATCGGTGGTTCCCTGATATATTTCGTCGATCAGTACTACGACACGTCGCCCTATAACGAAGAATACGATTGGATCGCACAATCCAAACCAGAGGGAGTGGGGTTTTATTACCTCGATCACCTGACGCACAACGTATTCAAAGGAAACATGAATGTATGGTTCAAGTTTTACGGTGATCTGTTCAATTTCCGCGAAATTAGGTTCTTTGATATCCAAGGCAAGTTCACCGGGTTGACCTCGCGGGCATTGACCTCGCCGTGTGGGCGCATCCGTATTCCCATCAATGAGGATCGCGATGAGAAGGGGCAGATTGTTGCGTATTTAAAGAAATACAACGGTGAAGGCATTCAGCATATCGCTGTTGGCGCGCGCAACATTTACGATGCCACTGACGAAATCGCGGAAAACGGTCTGAAATTTATGCCCGGTCCCCCGGATGCATATTATAACCTAAGCAAAACCCGTGTTGCAGGCCACCAAGAGCCGCTGGACCGTATGAAGAACCATGGCATCTTGATTGACGGCGAAGGAGTGGTGGATGGCGGAGAAACTCGCATTTTGCTACAGATCTTTTCAAAAACCGTGATCGGACCGATCTTTTTCGAGTTCATTGAACGCAAAGGCGACGACGGTTTCGGAGAGGGTAACTTTAAGGCTTTGTTCGAAAGCATCGAGCAAGAGCAAATCGACAACGGCGAACTTAATCAAGCGTGACGCCTGTATTTGAGTTGCTAACGCAAGCGCCCTCGAAGGTCGTTTAGGCGGGCGTCTTATTGCGTGTCGTGACAGGGCACATGTGGATGCCGCGCCGCCACAGATTAGCTGCGTGGCATCCTCAGTACGACGTCGCGGCCTCGCCGCTTGTATCGCAATTCGTTGTCTCCGATCGCGAGCACACGCCCGCCATCAAGTGTATCCCCAACGGCGACTTTTTGATACCGGCCGTTGCTTAACCTGATCAGGGCACGACGGCTCGAGGGTTTGCCATATACCCCGATCAAATTTATATCGCGCAGCTTGATCGCATTTTTTACCGTCGCCTGTTTCGCAACTGATGCCTTGGACGGAAGCGAGGGTTGCACGACTTTGGGTGCTATCGCCAATGCGGCGCTGGCCACGCGGGTAGGTGCAGGCGCGGCGGCTTGTGCGTTTTGGATCCGACGGGCAAAATTATCGGGCCGTGTATCGGGCCGAATGGAAGTGCGTACCGCAAATGCCGTGGCATTTTCAAACGCCACAACAGGTTTGGCGGGTATTGGTGGCTCCACTGCTTCAGTTGCCGTTTTTGCCACGGCTGGCTGCGCGGTCGCAGCCGCGATTTGTTGGGCCGATGCGGGACGTTCTTCAGGGCGAAATGTTGCCAGTTCGGTGCGCGTGAGCCCGTCCAATACCGACCGTTCATTTTGTTCAATTAAGTCTGTGGGGCGCACCTTGGGTCGTGAACCGGCCACTTTCTTATCAATAGCGCTTTCCTGAGACTGGTCAGGCGAGCCCCTGCTGATCTGAGGCGGTATGATTCCGGGTCGGCCTGCGATTATCAAAACACCGTCGGGGTTGATCGCGCCTTTGCTGGTGGGAATGACCAACCCGTTTGAATCCAATGCAAAGGCCGTGCCCACAGCAGTTGGGGACGCAGGAGCCAAGTCCATCTTATCGCTTTCGTAAGATGCGGCTTCGGGTAGGGCAATTGCATCGCTTGAGGTGCTGACTGGGTCTATGCTGGTCAGATATAAATCATCCAAACCTATCATAGCTGTAGGAGTTGGCATTTCAGGTGCCATCACCCAGATGCCTGACTTTGCATATTTTGAATCTATGTCCCGCAGCGTCATTTCCTTCGGAGCAGTCAGCTCCGGAACCCGCAGGGCATCCAACACTGCGCCGTCCGTATCAGTCAATGTTGGGTCAAGCGACGCTACGACCGTTTCGGAAACTGGAACCGCGTTGGTCGTTGTCTCATCTTTTGGCAGCGGGTCCGCTGTGGCTTGTACAACGTTTTCGCGGGGACCAAACAAGCGAGACAGCGCAATACCATCATCCAAGAATACTGATGCCCACGCGGCCACACCGGCCAGAAAAAGTAACAATACGGCGGTCAATAGCAACCCGAGAAACCGCGGTTTGCCTTTGACGTCATGTGGTTTGCGTGCGCCGAATACGGTC
>TARA_R110002012_G_scaffold279904_2_pt1 | contig 26717 bp, 24 predicted proteins | sample TARA_R110002012 | Tara Oceans TARA_R110002012 (sample SAMEA4396515) | marine metagenome | biome: Westerlies Biome; feature: [DCM] deep chlorophyll maximum layer (ENVO:01000326); material: water (ENVO:00002006), including particulate matter (ENVO:01000060) such as... | depth 40 m | reverse complement strand
ACTGGCCGATCGACACGGATAACACGATTACCGCTTGGATTCCTCTTCAGGCAACTCCGCTGGAAATGGGACCGCTGGAGTTTTCTGCCGGAAGCCAACAGATTGTTTTTGGTAGAGATTTGGAAATAGGAGATGACTCCGAACTTAAAATCAAACAAAATCTCCGAATCAACAACTTTGAGCATGTGATCGAAGCATTTGATTTGGGAGAGGTGAGCTTCCACTCAGGATGGATTTTCCATCGCGCCGGGGCCAATCAAACTGATCAGATGCGAAAAGTAATGACTGTGATCTATATGGATGCTACCGCCAAACTCAAAAATCCTGAAAATGCTAATCAGATCAATGACTGGAATACCTGGTGCCCGGGAGCAAAGATCGGTGAGGTGATCAATACGGAATTGAATCCTGTTGCGGGGGATTTAGGGTAGCGGTCTCGGCTATAAGTAGTTGAGTGATTTAGCGCTTAGCTTTGAAAGTACATACCAATCTGAAAATCCGAAAGGATTTTCAGAGATATGATAGAGCAAACATTTACTTGTAGCCATCTTTGGCATCTGGATTTTTATCTTCTTAATCTTTTATCTGCAAGAGCTAAATATTTTAGTCCGCTTTGGTCAAATACATTTTCTGCTCTTTCTATCTGTAAAGCAGAATACACAGCATTTACAAATCCAGGTAATGCACCAATTACTGCTCCTGTCGTTGATTCTGCCTCAATTCCTTGATATGCACCGATTAGACCACAAACAGTACCAAACAAAATACGGTTAAATTGACTCTCATTCATTTTAGCAGATAATTCATCTCTTCGTTGAGTTAGTTCTGCTAGTCGCTGATAGAATAAAGGTGTTCCCTCAATTATGTTTGGGTCAAGTGCAATTAATTCCACTTGAGTTCTAAAAGCTTGTAATAAGTCGGAATGCTTTTCTTTAAATCTCATTAAGCGAGTGAAATCAATATCTTGAGGAAAAGGAATTAAACTACTTAAAATTATTTCTCTTTTTTCCTGTGTTTTTTTAAATGAGTTTCGATAGTGAAATGGCTTAACATAATCGGTTGTTGGTAGCCTATTTGTTTTAGCACTAATTAAAGTTGCTAAAAAATTCATTAGATTATTTGCTGTCCTTTTCTCGACTGAATACCAACGATCTTCTGAACTTTCAGCAAGTCCTAATTGCTCTAATTGGTAAAATATTTCTTGGTCAAACTTATCAGCGTGTATATTGGCTTTTGAGAATTTTTCACTGTGGATATTTCCACGATTACCTTCAATGAATCTATTTTGTGCTTTTTCGAGTTTTTTACTGTTTTCTCGAATTAATTCAATAAATGGTCTTGTTGATTCCCAAGGATTGTCTAAAACATCCATTGGGTTTATTGGTGTGACTAGGTTTTCTCTTACTAACTCAAGCATAAACTCGTCAAAGTTTCTTTCTGGTTCATAGAAATATTCTTGAGGAACAATCGAACCGATATTGTCATAATAGAGAAGAGTTCTCAATGTCCAATCTGTTCTAGGAACATTTATGTATGGAAAGTAAAGTAAGTTACTCATTCAGTTCTGTTTTTAACTTTCTGCTAACATCTGTGTATACGCAACTAGTTACGTATTTTTCCTATATATCTTAATTTTATTCTTCCCAAAATCTCTGCTTTCATCCCTCGAAGATTCTGTCATTCAAGAAAGTATGTTTTAAGTTGTTATTCATACCCTCAGCAGGGTGTTTTATGCGTTTTTTAGGGAGTGATGGATGCCACCGCCAAACTCAAGAATCCCAAGAATGATAACCAGATCCATGATTGGAATACATGGTGCCCGGGAGCAAATATCGTCGAGGTGATCTATACGGAATTGAATCCTATTTCTGGGGGTTAATGGTCAATGAGGATATGCAATATGAACCATGTTTAAGACGTTTTATTGTTCGATATTTCGTTTAAAAAGCATTTTCTCGGGCACATCTTCCAGAACGATTATCTTCCTAAAATCAAAGTCAAAATCAAATTCACCATAGAGTCCTTTTTTGAATTCAGGGATTTCAATTTCGTCCTCACTAAAAGTTACTATATATTGAAAATTTTTAGTTTTATATAATTGTAGATGCTTTCGGTTTAGATAGTTTAGATAATTAACCATTATCTTATGAGACATGTTCCCAAAAACACCATCATGAATTAAGAAGTCAGGCAATTGTCTTTTATTCTGAATTGCGTTGAGAAAGATCATTAAATCATAAGAAATCATTTTTAAATCCTCTTGTCCTAAAGAACCTGATTTTGGTACTTTAATGTCAATTTTAAACGGTAGATCTGTCTTTTTACCTCTCTTTTGTGATAAACCATAATATCCACTGGTATGATTTTCGTCAACAACTAGTGCAGAGTAAAGAATTTCTGAAAATAATGTTCTTAGCTCATTTGCTAATTTTACAGATTCATGTAGGTCATTAGAAATATCCCTTTTAACTTCACTTAACACTATTTCTTGATCATAAAGAATTTGATTATACTCATCTATTTGAATTAATACTTGATTCTGTCTTTCAATAAGCCCTTTCTCTTGAATTAATTCCTCATATGTATTTTCCAGTTTTTCAAATGCCCCATATTCTTTAAGTTGAGATAATAGTTTGGTCCTTGATTCTTCCAATTTAGAGAGTTCAGTGAAAATAATGTCAATAGATTGATTGAGTTTCTTTTCTCTGCTAATAAGGAATTTAGTTCTGTTTTCTATTATTTCGGATTTAAAGCCAGAGATCTCATCTAGAGATTTTTTAATTGCTGTTCCGAAGTTTTGAAGTACTTCATTGTATATTTTTTGTACTTGCTGAGTGTCAAGTTCTGTTGATTTCTCATAAGACTCTCTTATGTTTTTTAGGCGCTGACTAGTAGAGTGATACTCTTTAGATTTTTCATTTATTTTAGAAATTATTTTCAATAATTTTTCTTCTAAATCTTTATGTGAACCCTTAAAGTCTAAAGTCTTTATTCTGGCTTCAAGGATTTTGACCTTTTGCTCAAGTTTTAATTTTTCAGACCTATACTCTTCGACTGAAAAACCTGTATCAGCTTGAAGTTTATCTTCACTGGTTTTTAAAGCTTCTTTATATCGTTTGTATTCTTGACTGATTTCTTTGAAATTGATAAGGCTATTTGTTTTAAAGCCCATTAGGTAAAAATTGTAAATTGCCTTATCAACTGCATTAGGTGTAAAGCTGAAAAAATTTGTAGGGTCTTTTCTTGATTTATTTTGGACGTCGTCCTTAATGAAAAATTGCATTAAAGATCTGAATCGGTTACCCTCATAATATGTTTCATGGTCTTTTTCGGGAAACAAAATAGTTGATAAAACTTGTAATAATTCTTGTTTTTCGAATTCTGCTAAGGTTTGGCTGTTTTTCCCAAAGTAAATTATTTTATTTTCGTTAAAATTTCGTTTTATGATATAATTATTCCCATTCGCTTCAAATTCTATAAATAAATTATGATTTTCCTTTCTAAGAAAATCATATTTAGACTTATTGAATTCTTTTTCAGAATTATCACCCAAGAACATATAGTTAATAAGCCTTACAAGAGATGACTTGCCAATACCATTGATTCCTTTTGCCTCTTTTGAATCGGAATACTTGCCATAGATTATATTTAATCCAGGTTTGAATTCAATGTCTTGTACAAGCACGTTAGTGTCTGAATAGAGTCTCTTGAGCATGTTAGAATAGTGATGTTTGTTTGTTTATTAATGGAGTAAGTTTGATTTTATAGTCTTTTTTATCAATTAGTCCTACAGCGTAAAGAAAAACTAAGGAATTAAAGAATAGGTCCGGTGTTCTTTTCTCATCTTTCTTTAGGAAATCCCTTAGAACATTTTCTACCAATACATAATTGTTTGATTTAGTACTCGATAGAGTTTTAATTATATCCGCTCCTAAAACCATAAGGTTGATATTTAGATCATCTTCTGGATGTGGAATTAACATATTTAGTTTGATTCGTTTTTAATCTTTTTCCCAATCATACATTGCTCAAAGCAATAAACCAAAAGACTTCTTATGTAATAAGAAGAATAGTCATCTTCGACGTTTGAATATTTATTTAAATAACGATTAGTTAATGATTCTAATTTATATTTGAATGTGCCATTTTCATTGTTGAAATCTCTTTTTATTCTAAGTTTAAGTGAATTAATTTCCTCGGTTTGAAAGGTTGAAAGAATACTATATATTTTTTTAAGCGTCCCTTGAGTGTTAAGTTCTTCATACTCTTCAAATGCTGAATTCATATCTTTTGGAGTATAGTTTAATTCAATTTTTTCTTCAATATTAACTTCCAGTTTGTAGTTAATTACCTCTCTGTCAATTGAAGTGCCTTGTATTAAATCATCAATAATATTTCGAACATGATCAAATACAATTAATTCTTTTGGCACTCCTAGAAGTTTTGCAACGGATCTCAGTTGTAATGCTGAAAATTCTGTTTCGATCATGTGCATGATTTGATCTATACCTTTAATCGAAATATGATTTGTTTCAATATTATGAGTATCAGCAAGTGCTTTTAGGTCATTAGCAATTTTTAATTGAATAGGGGCAAGAGAATTATTATAGTGCATAATCCAATTTGGATTTTTGTCTGCCCATTTTTTTAGAAAATCATCAAAATCATCGTCAACTTTTCTCTTGAATTTTTTCTCATCAAATGTGTCTGGACCATATGCCGCTATAATTGTTTTTGATGAAATTATCAAACCTTCAGCTCCGTCATCTTTCCTTTCTCTTGTCGGTTGAAAACCATCTGAGCCATATTGAATAAGATTAAGTTCCGAAATGAAATTTTCGAATTCAAAACCACGTTTCGATTTTATTAATTCTCTAATATTTGCTTTTAAGGCCTTGTCCATTCTGGGTTTTTATTAATTCTATTCAACATCTGTGTGCACGCAACTAGTTACATAAACTTTCTTTATAACTTTTATTAGCCCTTCCAAAAATCTCTCTAGTTACCTCTTGAAAAATCTTTTTCTCAAGAAAAGGAGTTTTGACTTGAAATTCATACCCTATACAGGGTATTTTGTCCTTTTTTTATGGAGTAGGTCAACTAGTGTCCGACCTTTTTCTTTGATCCTCACTTTCTGCTATTCTTCTATGACGGTTTCTTCCTGAGTAACTACAGGATTGCTAAAATCCTAAAAAGCCCTATTTTATTGCTTCGATTTTATGCCTTTTCCCAAACCCTAACCTGATCCCATGAAGCCTACCTATACTTACAACCAAACTTATATTTGGCTGATTAGCCTCACTGCAGCATTGGGTGGGTTTTTATTTGGGTACGATTGGGTGGTGATAGGAGGAGCCAAGCCATTTTACGAGCCTTTTTTTACTATTACTTCGGTGAGCGATCAGGGTTGGGGAACAAGCTCAGCATTGATTGGCTGCATGATCGGAGCTGGGATTTGCATCTTGATTTCGGATAAGTTGGGGAGGAAAAGATTACTGATCGCCTCTGGCTTATTGTTTTCCATATCGGCTATAGGAACTGCCTTGGCTGGTACTTTCTGGGAATTCAATTTCTATAGAATCATTGGCGGCGTAGCGATGGGAGTAGCGCTAAACCTCTCACCGCTTTACATTGCAGAACTTTCGCCTCCAGAGAAACGAGGCAAAATGGTCACGATTAACCAGCTCCTGATCATGATCGGAGTTTTGCTGGCTCAGTTGATCAACTGGCAGATCTCGCTTGCGGATACCCAACTGGCTGATGATGCCACTTTCGAGATGATTGCAGCGAGTTGGTCTGGGCAAAATGGCTGGAGATGGATGTTTGCTGCTGAGGCTATTCCAGCGCTCTTGTTTTTTGTGTTGATGTTTTTTGTGCCTGAGTCCGTGCCTTGGTTGATCAAGAATAAGGAAGAAGGTCGAGCGCGTACCATTCTCCAAAGAATCGGTGGGAATGCCTATGCAGAAGATTCCATCGCCGAGGTGAAAACTACGTTGAAGGAAGGAGATTTTGGACAGGTGAATCTGAAGGAATTGTTCCAGAAGCGAATTATGAAGCTATTGGGGATCGGTATTTTCCTGGCTTTTCTCCAGCAGTGGAGCGGAATCAATGTGGTGATCTATTACGCAGCTGATATCTTTCAGGCAGCGGGTTATAATCTCAAGCAGATGATGCTGAATATCGTGGTCATTGGTGGGGTGATGGTGCTATCGGTGTTTATCACCATTTTTACAGTGGATAGATTTGGCAGAAAGAAACTCCTGTTGATCGGTACTTCTGCGATGGCGATTCTCTACGGGTTGATTGGTTACTTTTTCTTTAAAGATCTCGGCGGAAATGCAGTTGTATTTGCTGTATTGGCCAATGTGATGTTTTATTCTTTCACCTTGGCACCCTTGCTTTGGGTGGTGCTTTCGGAGATTTTTCCTACCCGAATACGTGGTGCAGCGATTTCCATAGGAGCGCTTGCGCACTGGGTAGGTAACTTCACCCTGACCTATTTCTTTCCCGCTATCCGTGAGAATCTAGGCTGGGCAAATAACTTCTGGCTCTATGGAGGTATCTGTGCTTTTGGGTTCCTCGTGATTTACTTTGTGCTGCCTGAGACAAAGGGCAAGTCCTTGGAAGAGATTGAAAAGGAACTGGTGGGGTGATAGAGGCAAGCGTTAAATTGTTGAATCCGCCAACCCGAGACCAAAGTGAACTCGTCGGAGGAAATATAAGAGGGGTTGAAGGCTGATTTGATCCTAAAGTCTAGAGTTTACCTGGATTTAAGGAGTCTTCAATTAGCTACTTTTAGTTGAGATTCATTTGGGCAAATTCCAGAAAATGCGACCAATCCTCCCAGGTCAAATTGTGCTCTCCTTCCCGGATATGGTAGCCCACGGCTTCCTGATGAATGGGTGAATTTATTGTTTCGAATTCAGCCGGAAATTCTATCCTCTTTCCATAAATCTCAGAATATACTCTGCTGCCAAGTTTGATTCCCAGAAACTCACCTTTGGGATCTGCCCATTGGTCGCCTTTGGCACTGGAATAATAGATCGCTCTTGGGGCGATCAGACCGGGTAATAGGTGCTGGTCAATCGGGAGCGTTTCCTCTTTTCCATTGTATTTATTGAAATTGTCTGCAAACCAATAGGGAAATCGAGTATTGATAGCTTCCACAGTTTCCCCATATTTCCGGCGGGAAATGGCAGCTCCTCCGCAACCGGATTCATTGGCGTAGGTGATCTCCCATCTGGGATCATTAGCGGAAGCCCAAAGTGCCGCTTTGCCTGTGCGTGAATGTCCTACGAGGATTGATTTTTTGGTGTCGATTTGAGGATGCTGATCGAAATAATCCATTGCCCGCATCGCTCCCCATCCCCAGGCGCCATAGGCTTTCATGCCGTTTGACATTCCGATTTGCTCAGGATAAAGGGTGGAAATAATTCCGGTAGTGTACGTGTCGTTATTATCCGGCGCAACAGTCTCAACGTGGAAAGAAGCGGTAGCATAGCCTCTCTTGATCAATTCCGGAACTGGCCAAAACTCCGCTTTCACGAGTTTCCCATCAGTGTAAGTAGGCTCATAATTAATCAGTAAAACTATAGGGAAGGGACCACTTTGATTTTTTGGTAAAAACAGATTGATTCGCATCGTATGAGATTTGCCATTTCTTGACACCTTAATATTGACTTCTTCAAGGTCTGCCGATTCCGGGTAGGGATTTTCTTTTTCATTGACTTTTTCGAAGGAAATAGAATCAAAATCTTTTGGTAGAATTCCATAGACCTCAGTCTCAAAAAGATTGAAAATCTCCGGCTTTCTGATATTTTCCCAGTCTGCCAAATTAGAAATCAGGAATCCTTTTTCACTTACAAAAGGATCGGGGAGGACCAAAGCTGGTACCTTACTCTCGTCGTAATTTGCCTGAGATTGAGCCTGCACTGTCATGGAAATTGTGATTAGGAGAGGGAAAATAGCGTATTGAATTTTAGTTCTCATATACATTAATTTTGGGGTGTTTCTTGCATTAGCTTGGACTCGTATGCAGGGAAAGGGTAGATTCTCGGCATGACTTCCACGCCGCTGGTGATTTTCAGGGGAGTTTTTCCTGCGAAAGTCGCCTCAATGAAATATGCTTTATATCCTTCTTCCGGATTCTCCAAGGCCAATTCATAAATCCCAGAATCAGTAATCTTCATTTCAGTGGATTTCCAATTTGGACCAAACTCATCCACCCGAAAGTCACGTGCATTTGGATTTGAAGCTGTCCAAGCTTTCACAGAGATCGGCTTATTCGCTGGATCGAGTGTCAGTTGGATTTTATCCTCCAGCATTTTCCAATCATAAACTGGTCTAGGACTGTCATTCAAAACAGAAGCATAAAAAGAAATCATATTCGGTAGCGCATCAGATTCCGATAGATCATGTCCGAAATTTGGGACGTACTGCATGTGCTTTTCCCCGATCAACTCATTCCAGTAAAACTCCCAACTATCAGGTTGGAAAAATTGATCCCCGGCAGCATTGATCAGAAGTTTTGGCATATCGAAATCTGAGCGAAAAGAATAAGGTTCGGTGATTTCCAGCAAGCGGTCAAATTCCGGAGTTCCCATCCAATCCATGACTCCTTCGCTCACATAGTTATCTACGGCAGGAGCCCAAAATCCGTAGTTTCTCCAGTGGTGTTCAAAGGATTCTTCCAGATTGAGCATATCGATCACGACAGGAATAATCGCAACTACCCGATCATCCGTAGCGGCAGTTGTCCAAGTGGTCCAGCCCCGCTTGGATGCACCGCCGACCACGAAAGAATCTAGCTTCTTTTGGTAATTCTTCTCTACCACCTCAGTCACTGCATCCATTCCCAGTTTCACAGCTTTGGTCATTGGCAATCGGGCGAGCCAAATGGCGTCCTCATCCTTTGCACCTCCTTCGAGAAATTTCCTCCAACCATAGGCGATTATTGCATCTTCGGTTCGCTTTCCTACCGAATCATTGACAAAGGTCAACGGCTGAAAAGGAATGTTGTGAATCTCGGCCACGATAGAATTGGTCTGCATCGCTGCAGCTAAAATCAACTCATTCGGTTTTTCAGGCATTTTCGTTCCGGTGCTTCCTCCTCCTATCCACATTAGACTGGTGGTGAATGGGGAGTTTTTTGGCACCACTACCGAGATCCAATGCCACCATTCTGTTTGATCCACCAAATCAGGTGTGAGCCAGTTTTGGGAAACCATCCGCAACACGTGAAAATCATATTCCTCGCCTGGCACTGAGTGGACGATTTCATAAGAAAAATCTGGGCTTGGACCATTTACGTAATCTTTGAGAAGCGTTTCTGATCTTTCCTGTGGAATTTCTTCGGTCGACTTTTCTTGCTGCTTACAGGAAAAACTGAGGATGATAGAGCAAAGAAGTAGACTTGATAAAAAGTGTTTTTTCATAAAACAGGTTAGCTGGGTTAATAGCTAGAAGGTAAGTAATTAGCTTTTTTGCATCAAGGAAAAGTAGCAGCAGATTTCAGGTAAGTGATTTTTTTGTGAAGCATAAAACATAAAATGGAATTGAAAAAGAGCGGTATTGGTTAAGTGAAAAATAATCAGGAAAAATCATGGAAATAGGCATAGATAGTTTTGCTGCGGCAGCACCGGCGGGAACAGATAGTCAAACTGAAAATCGGAGGAAATCGCTGACCGAACTCATAGATAGGATAGTCTATGCAGATGAAATGGGTTTGGATGTTTTTGGTATCGGGGAGCATCACCGTAAGGAATTTCTGGATTCTGCGACTGCAATAATTCTGGCAGCTGCAGCAACACGGACTTCCAGAATCAAACTCACCTCGGCGGTCACCGTCTTGAGTGCTGCAGATCCGGTTCGTGTTTTTCAGGAATTCGCTACACTGGATTTGATATCAAATGGTCGTGCGGAAATCATCGCGGGAAGAGGTTCCTTTACGGAGGCTTTTCCACTTTTTGGCTTGAGGCTGAATGATTACGATGCGCTTTTCTCCGAAAAACTGGATTTACTACTGAAGATTCGGGATGAGGAAATTGTGACTTGGAAAGGTCAGTTTCGTCCAGCACTGAATCAGCAGGCGATCTATCCCAGACCGCTGCAGGATTCTTTGCCGATTTGGCAAGGCGTGGGCGGAACCCCAGCTTCATTTGTGAGAGCTGGCACGCTTGGTTTACCTTTGATGGTGGCAGTGATAGGAGGGGAAACGCATAGGTTCCGTCCATTGGTAGATATGTATCGACAGGCTGGCGCCAAAGCCGGACATGCTCCTGAGAAATTGAAAGTGGGGTTACATTCTCTGGGATATGTGGCAGAATCTACGGATCAAGCAGTGGAAGCCTACTATCCAGGCTACGCTGAGACGTTCACCAAAATTGGCAGAGAGCGGGGATGGCCGCCTGTCACCAGAAATCACTTCAATGCCCAGACCGGTGAGTTGGGTGCTTTGGTAGTTGGTGGTGCAGAAGAAGTAGCTGAGAAAATCCTACGTCACAGCGAGGCACTGGGAGGCATCGACCGATTCACTTTCCAGATGGACAATGCTAATCTTAGCCATGAGCAATTGAAAAATGCGATTGAACTGATAGGGAAGGAAGTGATCCCGTACGTACAAAATCGAAAGTAAGAAGTCTTAAAACTATGTTGCATTGGAGCTGACTCCGCATTTCTGATTAAGTATTTTCTCATAAAGACTTAATCAGAAATGGTCATGTTGTTTGTCTTGTACTAGAAATTTAACTACAAAATGTTCCTTAGCGAAAGTGGTAGCCTTAATAAAGGAATGTTTGAGTAGGGTTATTTAGAGAAATGTCTCAGGCTTTAACTTCAAAAAATTGAAAAGCCACTCCAGATACCTGGAAAGTTGAAAAAGTAGTTAAATCGAATACCTAGACTTCACTGCTACCAAAAAAGGAATCAAGCAAAGCGCAGAAATAATCAGTGGATGAATCCCGAATATCACGAGCAGAAAAAGGAAAAAGAAAACCAAATAGCCTAGTTTCAATGCTCTTTCCTGAGCATTTCTCCACTTGATCAGACCATAAATCCCCATATTGATAGCGATCAAGAGGATAAGCAAAAAGACTAGATCTGGAATGTTTTCGAGGGTACCAAACTTAAAGACCAGCAAGGCAAGTTCTGGGAAAAGAATGAGTAAAATAGGAACTGAATGTTGCCAGATCTTTCTAGAAAAACTCAATGGCATATTGCGGAAATAGCTTAGTTCGGCTGATTCAAACCCATCTTTCTCCAGCCAAATTGGAAGGTGGATGTAAGCGGCGCAAAGCAAGCCAAACTCCAGCCAACGCAGGTCGTAGCCACCACCAAAATAGAAATAGAAAAACCCATTCAGCAGGAAGATGCTGATGATTTTCACTGCCAGAATCAGCAGGGTTCTGTTTTCTCTCAAATGCATCAAAAACCAAAATTCGAAGCTTAGATTCCTAAAAATTGCAGGTCTAACTCGGGTGCTTTCGGGAAAAGGCTTTTTAAGTTTAAAATATAGGAGCGTGATGTCAGCCAAGAAAATCCCGATAAGGAAAAGCCAAAGTATCCCAAGTTTTACTCCAGCATGAATCCCGATTCCTACATAAGTAAGCAAACCCGAATAGGCTAAAATCAGGGCATGATTTGCCAGCCAAACAGACAGAAAGTTTCGGGCAAGTTGTGGCCAGGTAAAAAAGCCAAGTTGATGAAAGATTCTATAATGCTTGTCATTCAGAAGTCGGATCTGAAATCGTTTTTGAACCAAAGTGTAAGCCAGAAAAATTAATAGGATAACATAAAATCCTGTGGAATTCTGAAGCAGTCGATTGGCTATCATGAGGTGTTGCTTCATTTCCATAAAGACACCAAAAATCAGGATGACCAATATGAAAAAGCCTAGAAAAGCCCGGTAGAAGGTGATTACAAAAGTCTTGAAAAACAGCTCATTCATGACTTTGGATCAGGTTGCCATCTGCGATAGTCAGTACAGAATCATAAGCGAAAAACTCTTCAAAATCCGCGATATGGGAGGTGAGAAGGAAGCTTACTCCGCGTTGCATTTTACGTTTTACCAGTTCGGTAAGTCGCTTCTGCGAACCCACATCGATGGTGGTGTAAGGTTCGTCCAGAATGATCAAGCTTGGTTTGCCCAAGAAAGCTAAGATCAATCCTGCTTTTTTCAACATGCCGGAGGAATAGGTAGAAATCGCATTTTTGGAATACTCTGCAATTCCTAGGATCTCTTTCAGAGAATCGATTTGAAAATGATCAGCTCCTTTGGTTTTTGATACAAAAGCGATCAACTCATCCAAACTTAGAAAATCAGGAAATAGGGGTTCTGCTTCAGAGTAATTAACCAGCTTGCGAAAAGAGATAGGTTCTTTCTTCAGTGAAATCCCATCCAACTTAATTTCGCCTTCAAAGTCATGAATCCCAGCAATGGCCTTCAATAGGGTTGATTTCCCCGAACCATTTTCACCCTTGATCAGATGTATGCCTTTTGACAATTGGAGTGAGTCAATCTCCATTTGAAAGCCTGTAGGATAAGTTTTTTTGAAGTGCTGTATTTCTAGCATAAAGTTATAACCGCAAGCAAATTTCACTCAAATGACACAGTTGTCCTGCTTCAACTGAATCTGGACTTGTTTTTTGCTTAAAAAGTCAATTTCAGAAATTCTAGGTTATGGTGGGAGAGGTTTAGGAATTTTAACCCTGCTGTATTCGATTATTATGAATAATTATCAAAAAACTGGAGCTTTAAATAGATATACCAAATTTTGGTATATTTGAACCAAACTGATTCGGGATGAACAAAAACACCTCCATATCTCTGGGAAATCATTTTGACCAATTTGTGCAAAATAGCATAAAGGATGGTCGATTTAATAATGCAAGCGAAGTTATACGCGCTGGGTTAAGGCTTTTGGAAGAGGAAGAAAACAAGGTGGTAGCTTTACGAAATGTCATTCAAGAAGGAATATCCAGCGGCATTAAAGAGGATTTTGACCCGAAAAAACATCTTGAATCCTTAAAAGCCAAAAAGCATACCAATGGCTAACTATAAACTGACAAAAAGAGCAGTTGTTGATTTGGCTAATATCTGGGATTACACATTTGAAATGTGGTCAGAAGACCAGGCCGAAAAGTACTATGAATCCCTGATAGCAACTTGTCAGGATATTGCAGACAATCCAGCTTTAGGTATAAGTTACCAAGGAATCGAACAGGATCTAATTGGAATGAAATCAAATCAACACATAATTTTCTGTAGAAATGTGGAGGAAACTTATGTGGAAATTACCAGGATCATTCATGAAAAAATGGACTTAAGAAACCGGATATTGGGATAAATCTATTTCTTAAAAACTAAAAGTGATACCGGTAACTTTTCAAGATAAGCGGAGTGTATTTTTTTAAATTGCTGGATTTCTAGCATAGGATTTTCAGAGCAAAGGTTCGCAAAGGGTGTACTTATCCTTCTTCCCCAGAAGATGGACTTGATTTTACCATTCTGATAACTAAAATATCATTTGTGATTCCGAATTGGATTTACATCAATTTCCAAACAACAAGGAAAGATTTAGGGATTTTAAGCAAACTTGATGTGAGTACGAAAATTAAAATCCTGAGCTTATCCTTAGTAAACTATCAAATGATTAATTTGACTTTTTAATACTAATTCCAAAACAATGCGATTAGCCATATTAATTGTATCCCTTCTGCTATCAACATTATATTCAGGACAGACATCTATACAAAAAATAAACCTTACTGCCGGAGAGTTCAACGTAGGTTTCAGGCATTATACGATCAATGATAGCACGAGATCCTACCGAATTCATAATGAGTTTAATAACCAACTTATCTACAGACCGATTCCAATAAGTATTTGGTATCCTGCGACAATTGAAGATAGTATTTCCAAGCAGTTGACAGTATTAGATTATTTAGAAGTTTTAAAGGAAGAGGAAGAGTGGGAAAATTTACCTGACTATTTTTTATTGGATTGGTTTCCTTATTTGTGGAATACCCCCGAAAACAAGGCTCATCTTTCTGAAAGAGTAAATGCTTTTGCTGACCCGGAATTTATAGACGGGCATTTTCCAGTAGTAGTTTATGCACCAAGTTATCAAGCCTCTTCAATCGAGAATTTCGCGCTTTTCGAGTATCTAGCCAGTAAAGGTTTCGTCGTGATATCAAGCCCTTCTAGGGGAACAGATACGCGTCTGTTAGAAGGTGGAACTACAAAAGATATGGAGACACAATCAAGGGATGTAGAATTCCTTCTCAATGAAATTCACAGCTATAAGAATATCGATTCGGAAAAAGTGGCCTTAATGGGATATAGTTTTGGCGGTTTGGCCAACGCTGTAACTGTAATGAAAAACAAGAATATAAGAGCAATTGTAAGTTTGGATGGAACTGAAAGGTACAAATACGCAGTTTTGGAAAAATCACCCTACTTTGATTTGGATAAGTTTACCATTCCTTATGTCCATTTTGCGCAAAAAGAAATTCCGGAAGAAATTTTGAACATCGATAATATTCCTGCCGAATTGAATTACAAGTTCCAATTCTATGATTCTTTAAAATATAGCAATGCTTACAGTTATAAATTTCATGATTTAACGCATTCCTATTTTAGTTCATTCGGTGTTTTATTTGCCAATAGGGATAAGAGACAAGACAAAAGCGATGATGAAATCATGACTTCTTATAACTTACTTTCTGAGCATGCCTTACAGTTTTTAAATGCTACTTTAAAAAATGATGAGAATTCTAATGCGTACATAGAAAACAGCCCTGATAAAAATGGCTTTTCAGAAAACCTGATTTCTAAAAAAGAGAAAAAAGCCAATACAATTGAATTTAATTATAAGTATTTCAATGATTTAGCTTTCAATCAAGATTACCAGGATTTAATTCCCTTATACGAAAAAACACTTGCGAAATATCCAAATCTTCAGCTAGAAGAAGGTATGTTAAATACACTAGGTTTGAGATTTTCATTTGACCCATTAAAATTCCAACAAGGTATAAATGTGTTTTTATTGGCCTTACATATTTATCCAGACTCTTCGAATTTATACGATAGTTTAGCCGAAGCTTATTTTTATAATAAGGATTTTAAAAATGCTATTTCTAATTACAAAATGTCTTTGGAGTTAAATCCTGAAAACCAGAATGCAATTGACAGATTGAAACAACTTGATAAATAAAGCCAGGAGAATTTATTCAAAAAATGGTGGAATAGTAAGAGATAGAGCCTTGGTTGATGCCAAACATTGTATATAGTAAATTATTAGCGATTCCATACCGACCCAAGGCCATATCCAAAAGCTGGCTGCCACCCTTTTAATAAACTGTGTATTAATTACAAAAAAATAAAAAATGAAATCAATAGGATTTAGAACATCATTGCCGATTACCGAACAAGACAGTTTTCTGCTTTTCGAAAAAGAAATACCAACACCTGCAGGAAGCGATCTGTTGGTAAAGGTGGAAGCTGTATCTGTAAACCCGGTTGACTATAAGATACGTCAAAATAGTTTGAAGAATAAGGAACAAGACACACCTAAAATCATTGGTTGGGATGCTGTAGGAACAGTTGAGGCGGTAGGCCCAAATGTTTCTTTATTCAAAAAAGGGGACGTAGTATTTTACGCAGGAGACATTACAAAAGACGGTGCTTACCAGGAATATCAATTGGTAGACGAGAAGATTGTAGGTTTTGCTCCAGACAATTTTTCCTATGAAATGGCGGCAGCAATGCCTTTGACATCACTTACGGCTTATGAAATTTTGTTTGACAGGATGCGTCTAAGTGCCGAGAGGGATAAGGGTAAATCCATTCTGATAATCGGCGGTGCAGGCGGAGTAGGATCTATTGCTATTCAGATTGCCAAAAAGATAGTAGGACTTACAGTAATTGCCACAGCATCGAGAGAGAATTCTGAAGAATGGTGCAAAAAAATGGGGGCAGACTTTGTAGTTAACCACAAAAATTTAGTGCAGGAAATGGAAGACATTGGCTTTGGAACAGTAGACTTCATTCTTGATTTTGTAGATCTCAATCAATACTGGGATGCAATACCGAAATTAATAAAACCGCAAGGGCAAGTTGGATCTATCAGCGATCCTACGGAACCAGTAAATCTGCGCCAGTTAAAAAGTAAAAGTGTAAGTTTTCATTGGGAATTGATGTTCACCCGTTCTATGTTCCAGACTGAGGATATGATACAGCAACATCACATTTTAAATCAAGTATCCAAATGGCTGTCTGATGGGACTTTGCAGTCTACATTAACTACCACATTGGATGGCTTGTCAGTTGAAAATTTCAAGGAGGCACATGCGCAACTGGAAAGCGGAACCACGATAGGAAAGTTGGTGATAAAATATTAATGCGTGCGGTTTATATAGTTAAAGCGAATGGCTGAGACTGTATTGGCGATTTCGTATTAGATAATAGTCAACTCCTTTGGCCTGCTTCTCCAGAAGCTGGACTTGGTTGGAAATTCTCATTTCTAAACAATACTCCTGTCAAGTTGTGAGTTTCTATGCAATAGAAGAACGGATTAAGGGATTTTAACCTGTATCCGACTAATAATTCTTATTTTAGGGTAAGAAAGTAGATTAAAATACTGGCAATATGTGTTTACTTTGTAATAACAATTCGTGAATTATGGAAACAGCAATAATCAAAATTGGGAATTCAAAAGGACTTCGCTTGAGCAAGACGATTTTAGAGAAATACGACATAAAGGATAAAGTCGATCTGATTCTAGAAAAGGGACAAATCATTATTAAACCTATATCTTCTCCACGAAAAAACTGGGAAGAGGAGTTTAGAAAAATGAGCGAAAACGGTGATGATAAATTACTCATGAATGATGTTTTTGAGGATGAAAACTTGGAGGAATGGACCTGAAACAGTACAGCATCGTACTAGTTAATCTTGACCCAACTGTAGGAAGTGAAATAAAAAAGACTAGACCATGTGTTATCATTTCGCCAAACGAAATGAATAAGTATTTGAACACTATTGTGGTTGCTCCAATGACAACCAATCTAAAAAAGTATCCAACGAGAATTTCTGTCAAGCATAATGGGAAAACTGGAATGATCGCCATCGATCAAATTAGGACTGTTGACAAAACTCGAATTATTAAAGTTTTTAGTCTACTGATAGATAATGAAATTGAAAACTGTAAACAGGTAATAAAGGAAACCTTTGTAGATTGAAAAAGTAAAAATTCCAATAATTACGTGAGCCAGAAAAGACTATAATCCTTTTAAGTAAGAAGCCCCTGATTTCTCAGAGGCTTTTTTTCGTAGAGTGGTAAAATAATTATATCGACTCTCCATGCTGCGACATATCCAAACCCACTTCTTCATATTCCTCACGTACCCGAAGAGTTACGAATTTGTTTAGGAAAAAGAAAATCAAATAAGCCATAGCAAAAGAAAAAACACATACTCCAACTAATACCAGCATATGGGATGCGAATACTCCAACACCCCCGTGAAGTAGGCTAGAGCCTTCCTTTCCCGCGAAAATAGCAGTAAGGATCATTCCCATAATTCCGCCAATACCATGGCAGGCAAAGACGTCAAGGGTGTCATCAATCTTCTTTAGAAACTTAGCATTCATAGCCATATTAGAAACAATTGCACCAGCTGCGCCAAAGAAGAAGCTCTCTGGAACGGTGATATATCCAGCTGCCGGGGTGATCACTACCAGGCCTACCACTGCGCCAATACAAGCTTGAAGTGCAGAGATTTTCCTTCCCTGAATTCTATCAAAAAGTACCCAAGTCATCATCGCTGTCGCTGAACTGATCGTCGTGGTAGCAAAGGCCAGAGCGGCAGTGGCATTTGCCCCAAATGAAGAACCTGCATTGAACCCAAACCAGCCAAACCAGAGCATCCCGGTTCCTAGCAGCACATAGGTAATATTCGAAGGTTCGTGGTGAGGTTTATTTCTTTTGCCCAGGAACAAGGCTCCTGCGAGTGCTGCCATACCTGCACTGATATGCACAACCGTTCCCCCTGCAAAATCCAGCACGCCAAAATAGGAGCCTATCAGACCGTTTGGATGCCAGACCATGTGGCAAAGTGGCGCATAAACTAAGATGGAGAAGATTCCGATAAAGAATAGATATCCGATAAATCGTACCCGCTCGGCAAATGAACCGGTGATGATGGCAGGGGTAATCACTGCGAATTTCATCTGGAATAAAGCAAAAAGAATAAAAGGAATAGAAGTTCCCAAAGCTTTATGTGGCAATTCTGCAACTTGGTCGAAGAAAAGGTATTGAAAAGGATTGCCAATAAGGCCATACTTCACCCCGTCAATCGTAATTCCAATAGGATCACCGAAGGCAAGACTGAATCCCACGACCACCCAGAGCATGGTAATTACACCCAATGATATGAAACTCTGAAGCATGGTGGAAATCAGATTTTTCTTGTTGACCATGCCTCCGTAAAATAATGAAAGTCCCGGCGTCATCAAGAGCACCAGACAGGAGGCAGTTAAAAGCCAGGCTATATCGGCAAATACCAAGTCATTCTCTGTTCCAAAATTCTCAATTATAGGCTGGCTTTGCTTCCAAAATAAGCCCACCACCGGAGCCGCGATAGTAATCAGAAAAGCTACTTTCCACTTAAATTTCATTCCACTTTTTTTCATGCCCCAAAAGTAGAAAAATTTATGTTTTATTCTGTTTTATTTAATGATTACAAAATAAAAAATTAACCTTTTGAAATTTACGACTATAAAGTAGGGTAATTAATTTTTTTGTTTGGTTGTAACAAAGTAAAATACAGGCATTTATAGGGATATGTTTAGAACTTGCAGAAAATAGAAAAGCCCCTTTGGACATGGGCTATTGTTAGTGAAATTTTATACTACTATAGTTTTTTCAAGGCATCTTTTATTCTATCCTTTCCTTCTATTATTTCAAAGGAAATAACTGAAGCTATTTTGGAATCCAATACGTCCACTAAAGTCTGAGCCACATCTTCGCGTGCGATTTTCCCTTGTTTGCCAAGTTTTTTGGCAGCTTCGATCATTCCTGTACCACTGTCATTTGTCAGTCTTCCCGGACGAACTATCGCGTAATTTAAGTCAGTCTTAATCAAATGCTCATCGGCTTTGTTCTTTGCTAGTAGGTATTCGTATAATTCAGAGTCCTCAAAGTCCTCCGGATTTCCAGCTCCCATAGAACTAAGCAAAACAAACTTTTCTATTTTGTGTTTTTGGGCAAGATCTACACTTTTTATGGCTCCTTCCTGGTCAACTGCCTTGGTTTTGTCTGATCCTGTATCACCTCCCGATCCCGCTGCAAAAATAACTTTTGAAACACCTTTATATGCTTGCTCAAAATCCTTTTCTAGATCACCGAGTACCGTTTCTATACCTTTATTCTCAAAATACTTTTTCTGGGATTCTTCTCTGATCATAGCGACAGGAAGATAGGTAGAAGAGTCATTGAGTAGTGAGCTAACTAGTTTACCTGTGCTTCCATTAGCACCGATAATCAATACTTTTTGTTTTTCGGTATTCATGAGTTTTTTTATTACCCAAAACCCAATAAGCAAGCCATATCAAGTAGCCGTTTTACTCTAAGCTTATATGATCAAAAACGTAAGTTGGCTGAGAAGATATACATACAGAATCTGAGGTCTGTTGAAGTCCCAAGTGAAGGGAGCAAATGGTGCGATTGTAAAAACAATATTTACTTATTCAGAACTGCCTAATCCAGCCAAAAATTAGGAAAATGGGGCTATTCAGCTTATCAATCCTTGGATATTAGGCGACTTACCATGATGCCGGATTGGGTTTTATTTCCTTTCAAGTAATCGGCTAAGGGCAGCTCTGATATCTCCACTTCTCCATTTTTTGAACTTGCATGCATCAAATGAATTCTTTCATTTTTCTCTATTGCGAAGCCCGTATGTACAATATCCAAATTGGACATGCTGGTAGTAATGGCAATAATGTCCCCAGATTGAATATTTTTTTCAAGGGATTGGATTTCACCCTTGGGAATATAGAAATACCCACGTTTTTCTATTTTTGACTCAATCTCTTGGATTGCGCTAAGATTTTCGGATTCACTTAGCTGCCTGTAAAACTGAGGTTTTTCAGACATAAATGATGGCGCATTTGCATAAGGTGATCCCCCAACTTCCTTAGTAACATCCTTCAAAATTCCCTTTTGTTCATTTTCAAAAATCCAATCCGAAAAGTAATGTAAACGTGATGAGTACCCTTCATTCATCCCGTTTCGATACCTGAGTTTTTCCAGTTCTTTTTCAAAAGCTTCGAAATTAAATTTGCCGTTTTCTTCAAGACGGGTCATCGATACTACGGTTTCTACGAAAGTGGTACAGTCCACACCTTGTAGATTTATAACAAGCTTTTCGGATCCAGGAAGCTCCAGCGTTTTTTCCACATAGGGAGTCTCAAGAAACCACTTCCCGATTTCTATGTTAAGTTCATTGGGAGATTTGTCGGAATAGTTGCCCTCAGCAAGTTTGGCTAGAAAGCCTTCCAGTTTTTCACGACTTTCCAGTGTGCAAACGGTTTGGGCATAGGAAAAGAAAGAGATAAGAAGAAAAAGGCCTAGGCCAATAATTTTCTGCATAAAGAGAAGTAGTCAATCGGGAGCTTAATATTGCGTAGATAGAAATTAAATAACTCCCAAATAAACAGAATCAGACAGTTTCCTTTTTTTGGTTCTGCGGTTTTCTTGGCTAAATGCCAAATAAGCATGCCAATCACCACCAGAGGTTCCAAATGTATGCTTGAGCAGATACTCTTTCTTATTTCTAAAGCTACCCAGTTCCTTCCATACAGCTGCTTTTTGGGTAGGATTATGGATCACCAAGAAGGCTTCGTCCCAGGCCTGTGCGCTGGAAGTTCCGGAATTATCTTTCCAAGTAAATAAAATTCCTTCTTCAGTCCGCACGGCCTTTGCTTCTTCAGCACCCATGAGCGTGCCCGTACTTATTTTAAAAAGTGCAGGATCAATATGATAATCCGCTCCATTTTCCCTAAAACAATTTAAACGAGTGTGAGAGCCACAGGCATGGTAGGCATGTCTAGCGCCTTTGACTTGCTCCTGAAACCCAAATCGGATTGCGAATTTCAGCCCTTTTAAATGGGTGTGTACCATTGAGAATTTCCCTTGAGATCGTTCATTGATCGGCGACTTTCTCATTCGCTTTTTCTGGGTATTACTTCTCTTGGAGGGTTTACGTCTGGCATAAGTCACTCCATTGATTTGATAAAAAACCATATCTCCCATATGACCATTTAGGCCTGATAGGGAGCTGTTTGCTATTCGCGCCATATCTACTTGCATTTAAAGTCCTAGTTGAATATATGTATTCCATCTATAATTAGCTATAATTCAGCACTATAAATTTTATTATTAACTAATAAAAAGCATGGTAAAACCATTTTATAAATGTTTTTAATAAGCAATGAATTAGGTTTAGCTATGGTTTTAGTATGGTTTAATAGAAGATTATATGAAGCAACTTTATAATTGAAAGGAAGTGAAACCAGCGGTTAGCCAGAGGGTAACCTTAAAGGAAAGTGAGTGATAAATCAAATCTTCTTAGAAAAGGTCAGAGAATTGTCTGGGAACAGGAGGCTATCAACTAATTTTGATGCCATGGCATTTTTAAGAAGGGATATTCTGCAAGTAGAACCGTCTATAAAGATTTGGTAGTTTATTAGTTGACTGGAAGGGGAGATAATAGGGAATTTGTATTTAGATTAGGTGATAGTAGCCAAGGTGAGCTTTTTCAAAATGGAGAAAACTTTGTATAAAAAATGAAGTATTTGGAAATTCTTATGAGTATCTAGGGGACAATATTTTAGAGTATCCAGGTTTTCATGATTGCTCCTATATGAGAATCCATTTTATACCTGAATCTGCCCACGGGAAAAGGAAGATCCACTTTATCCAGGGAGGCTCAGAATTCAAACCAAAACATACATCAAAAAGTCCTGATAATGCAGCCTCGAATAATTTTAGCCAAGAAAGCGCTTTTAACTGTTTCTATTATTTTTCTTTTTGGTCAAGCAGCCATTTCCCAAACAGCAGAAAAACTACTCTCCACTACCCAATCCTTCATAGAGACACTTGATCCCGATCAAAAAAATCAAGTTATGCTATCTATGGAGGATAGCTTGAGAACTAAATGGACAAATCTTCCTCTGGGCCTCGCTCCACGAGCTGGACTTAGATACGGGGATCTTTCGGAGGAATCCATGATCGAATTCCATAAGATTCTCAGTGCAATTTTCAGCTCACAGGGATATTTGAAAACCTTCAGCATCATGCAGGTGGATGATATTTTGCATGAACTTTTTGAGATCAAATTTAAGAAAGGGGAGATGCCAGAGAGTTCAATGGAGATGATCCGTGGACTTAATTGGGACTATGGGAATTATTATGTGGCAATTTGGGGAGAACCTAAGGCTGATGGGGCTTGGGGACTTAAATTCGAAGGGCACCACATCTCCATCAACGTAACTGCAACGGGCTCGGAGTACGCTTTAACTCCACTGTTTTTTGGATCGGATCCTGCGGTAGTTGAAGATACTCAATATGCTGGCTTAAGGCCTTTGAGCAAGGAAGAGGATTATGGGTTTTGGTTTGTAAACTTGCTCGATGAGGGGCAAAAGGCTAAAGCTGTTTTTGAAGATGAAGTGCCTGGAGATATTATTACCAGTCCTGATAGACCGCAGTGGATTTCTGAATATAGAGGGATAAAAGGTTCTGAACTTACTCCCGACCAGCAAAAAATTCTTCATTACCTCATTGAGGAATATGTCAGAAACCTGGAAACTCTGAAAGCTGAAGAATACATGGCTATTCTGCATGAAAGAGGATTAGGGGAAGTTTATTTCTCTTGGATTGGGAGCTTGGAGCCTATGAAGCCTCATTACTACTTGATCCATAGTCCGGATTTTATCATAGAATATGACAATGTTGGATTCCTGGATAATGCCAATCATATCCACTCCATTTTAAGACAAAACAACCATGATTTTGGTGCGGACATTCTAAGAAAGCATAGAATGGATCATCAGCATTAATGGTACTACTACGATTTTAATGGATGTGTATGCTGATTAGTTGATTATGATGGATTCTGGAGGCTATCATCCGGATGGGTGAGCCTTACGGTATTTTCGGTTTTGTACTGTATTGAACGCCGTTAAGAAAATGACTTAGCTCCCGAGGTACGAGAGGACAAGTCGAAAAGAAAATGCCAGGTGGGCATTTTTAGAGTTGGGCCAGGTTTTGGGAGGGAGTCATTTTTAGGTGTGAAATGCAGTACAAAATTCCGCTGTGTTGCTGTTTAAAATGAATAAGAAAAGGTGTCAGCGGAAAGAAAAGACCGAGGCTCAGGGCTTTTTGGTTACTTTTTGGCCGCCAAAAAGTGACAAAGATAAAACCTATATAAAATGGAGGAAGGTGTAGGAGATGTTGATTCTCTCAAGAAAAATTATTCAATAATAAACAGAATCTATACTTTCTTCTGGTGAAATTAGTTTATAGCCCGACTTGCTTTTCCTATTAAATTTAGGGCATAACACCTTTAATAATACCGCAATAAAAGTCCAAAAGATGCCTTATATTATTGTTAATCAACCTATATCTCCGTTTCCGAGCGAAGTCGAGGGGTGAGTCTTTAGAATATTTTTTAGCTAACAAGTAAATTCTATATCGGTATTATTTTCACTTGACAGGGAGTGGTTTTTTATGAATTGACAAATAGATCTAGGATAAAGCGTGATAGTTAGGACTTCCATGAAATTTTTATCCTAAATTTTGAAAAGAAAAACTCGGTACTTGGGTTTGGAATATTCATTTACATATCACGCGCTATCATGAACAAAGTCAATCTGAACGAAAAATTTGACCTGATCAAGGAACATTGGAGTCCTAAAATTATTGGAGAACTCAATGGTCAGGATGTAAAGCTTGCCAAGGTAAAAGGCAAATTTGTATGGCATGATCATAAAGGCGAGGATGAACTTTTCCTGATTATCAAAGGCACGCTCAGAATAGAGTTTCGCGATAGAAGTGTGACGTTGAATGAAGGGGAAATGCTGATTGTTCCCAGAGGTGTGGAGCATTACCCAATTGCAGAGGAGGAAGTTTGGCTGTTGCTATTCGAGCCACAAAACACCAAACATACAGGAGATGTATTGCACGATCTAACGGTGCATAAATTCGAGAAGATTTAATTCCAGTTAAACTTACTGCAATGCATAGACTACTCCCGTTTTTTGTTTTTCTACTACTTTTTTCAGCTTGCCTTCCAGAAAAGAAAACTCAGGTTCTAGATCTTGAGCAACTTTCCATAGAATCTATTCATCAGAAATATTCTTCTGGAGAATTGACAGCGGTGGAATTGGTGGAGGCCTACCTCGCTCGTATTGACTCGGTAAACCCTAAAATCAACGCGTTGACAATCGTTAATCCAAAGGCAATGGAGATTGCCAAAGCTTTGGACAAAGAGTACAAGGAAACTGGAGTTCTCAGACCGCTTCATGGCATTCCTATGATTGTGAAGGATAATATCAATACGATTGGTATGCCTACAACGGCAGGTTCATTGGCCTTGGCAGATTTCTACCCGGAGACAGATGCCTTTATCATTCAGCAACTGGAAGGAGCAGGTGCAATTATCATTGCCAAGTCAAACATGGCAGAATGGGCTTTTTCACCTATGCATTCCGAGAGTTCCACGGCCGGTACCACTAGAAATCCTTACAATTTGGATTATGTGCCTGCGGGATCCAGTGGAGGAACAGGTGCTGGAATAGCGGCTAATCTGGGATTAATAGGATTGGGCACAGATACAGGCAATTCGATTCGGGGACCTTCCTCGCATAATGCCTTGGTTGGGTTCAGGAGTACACTTGGATTGGTCAGCCGGGAGGGAATAGTACCACTTTATCTGAGAAATGACGTAGTTGGACCAATGTGCAAAACAGTTGCGGATGCGACTAGAACCTTGCAAGTGATGGCTGGAATCGATCCAAAAGACCCATTGACTGCCTATTCCGAAGGAAAGGCTGAAAAGGATTACGTCCAATACCTCGATAAAGATGGGTTGAATGGAGCGCGAATTGGTGTGTTTAGAACTTTGAGTGAGAACGACCCAGACCCTGAAATCTCTACACTTTTTAATCAAGCGTTGAAAGATATGGAGGGGTTAGGTGCCATACTTGTGGACTCTGTTGCCGTTCCGAATTTTGATGAATTAAGACAAAACCAATGGTGTCCAGCCTTCCGTGCTGATTTGGAAGACTTTCTTCAAACCTATGTGAAGCGAGATACGATGAGCAGCTTAGAAGATGTGATTCGAGTAGGCACCAAGTCAGACTTTGCCCGCGGACGAATAGCCTCTTTTTCTGAGAATTCTTTGAGAAGAGGCAATCCAGAGATTCCTTGTGGAAATGCATACGAAGATGAGCGAAGAATAGCCTTTCTTGAGGCAATAGAGCATACCATGGATTCCTTGCAATTGGATGTTTTGGTATATCCTTCTTGGAATAATAGACCAGCACTAATTGATAACTTTCAGGAAGAATACAAAGGCGACAACTCTCAGATCATTGCTCCGGCTACCGGGCAGCCTGCCTTTACTATTCCCATGGGTTTCAGTTCTGGTAATTTGCCCGCAGGGCTTCAGTTCCTCGGAAGAATGTATGCTGAGCCTACCTTGATCCGCTTGACTTATAGCTATGAACAAGGGACGAAGCATAGAGTGGCTCCGAAATTATAGCCTTTATTCATTCAGATTTAATTGTTATAAAAGCTTCAGCTTATGGGGTGATTAAAGAATTTCCGAAGAAGTTGCATTAGCTTAAAGTGAAAAGCCTTGAAAAATGATGCTTCTAAGAATATCGCCTTTTCAGCTCTGATAAAATGCCCTCTAGCCCATTAAGTCTAATCTCATATAAGGTGTGCAGCCACATGCCAAGTTTACCCTCTGGAAATCCCTGACCATGCATCCATACCAAATAATGCTCAGGCACATCACAGAGTAATCTGCCCTTATACTTTCCATAAGGCATTTTTTTGGTCACCAGATCGATAAGAATTTGTTGGTCCATGCGGCAAAGGTAGGGTGAACTACCAATGATTTGTATTCTTTCCTACTATTCTATCCAGTAATAACGGATATAAAAAAGCCCATTGAAAAACTGATAAAAAGATACATTCACGTTCAAATCGAGAATGACTAATTTTAAACACTAGGTAAAATACCATCTGTTTGAACCAGCTTATCTGACAATTAATAGACAACTATATGCAGATGAAAATACCAAAGAAAAAGACTATATCCACTTAATAGATAGTTGGGTATAAACTTTTGATTTCATGTGTTTTCCATTTTTAGATAAGTAATGTAATGTATTTGATCTATGATGGAGCTGATTGATAAACGGTTGGTGAATGATAAGGTATAGCCAATCTCTGGTAAAAGTGTGGATCGGCATCTGGCAAATCAACTTGGGGAATTAGAAGATATTCCTTTACATTTGGATCACTTCGATATTTATACAAATAATCTTGGAGGTTTTTAACTAAATAGCTATGAATCAAGATTTTAATTCTGCAAAAGAATACTTCGAAAGAATGAGACAGCAGGGAAGGATCAAACTAACACACGATTCC
>TARA_R110002012_G_scaffold259344_4_pt1 | contig 26719 bp, 22 predicted proteins | sample TARA_R110002012 | Tara Oceans TARA_R110002012 (sample SAMEA4396515) | marine metagenome | biome: Westerlies Biome; feature: [DCM] deep chlorophyll maximum layer (ENVO:01000326); material: water (ENVO:00002006), including particulate matter (ENVO:01000060) such as... | depth 40 m | reverse complement strand
CTCCCCGCTGAGCAAGTTCTGCTTTTATAAACTCCACCTCGGCATATGTCAATAGTAAGGAAATCATTGGGGCTTCAACCAAAATCCGATTATGGTTGCTCGGGATAAACTGGAACTGATTGTCATTCCCATTGTATCCGCTAGGAATTCCTTTGTACCCTATGGCTGTCGTTCCATCTATATCCCGCGCCTGAGTCATAAACTTGGCTCTTCGAGGATCTTCCAAAGCATTCAATCTATCTACAAAAAACTCAGAAATTGAGCGGAAAGTAGTGAAGTCAATTGCCCTTCCCCAAGGAGATAGATTTGGCGTCACGCCGGTTATCTGAAGTATAGCTGATTCAGCTGTATTTTGAAAAACCGGATACTGCTCAGGATTATTGATCATGGAAGCCATTTTCGCAAATGAGTTCATCTCAGCTCTACCTGAAACTCTTAGTAATAACCTCAAATGCAGGGAGTTTGTAAACTTTCTCCATTTTTCTACATCATTGTGAAAAAGAATATCATCTCCGTAGATCATAGCCTTCGTGTCATCGTAAAGAGAATTTGCACGCTCTAGATCCTGGAAAATCTGAGTATAAACTGCCTCCTGAGAATCGAATGCTGGTTGAAAAATCCCATCTTCCGCCCGACTTGCTTCGGTCATAGGAATATCGCCAAAGCTATCTGTCAACTGACTCAAACTGTAAGCTCTCAAGGTCAATGCAATTGCCTCATAGTTCACATCAGAATTCTCAATAGCAGAAGTCTCCATCTCCTTGATGTTGATCAGCCATCTGTAATAGGTGCTCCAGGTGGAATTTCCCGCACCCTCGGATATATCATAGCGGTGAATCCCACCATTTGCACTAGGAAAAGGCAAGGCTACTTGCATCACCTGAAAGGTAAATGCATCAGCTCTATCCGTGCCAAAGCTTGATATTCCATAAATAGTTGGATTAAGCAAAGTTCCTGGACTAATCTGGTCGATCCTGTTTGGATCTGTGTTGATTTCCTCAAAATCATCGGTGCAGGAAGTCGAAGCCCAAGCTAGCGTTCCCAGCAAAAGTGTTGCAATATATTTGTTCATACTGTTCATCAATTAAAATTTAAGGGTAAGATTCACACCCATATTTCTTGTAGTCGGCAACTGCCCCATTTCCACTCCAGGGAGCAACGTGCCGCCATTCAGTGCAGCCGTTTCTGGGTCAAACATTGGGAACTTGGTCCACATCGCTAGGTCTCTACCATAGATGGCAATGGATGCCTGACGAATACTGGTTTTCTGTAGGAATTTGACAGGAACACCGTATTCCAATCTCATTTCCCGAAGTTTGATAAATGAAGCATCAAATGAATTTGATTCTACGTTTGCTCTTCTATAATAATCAGCATAGTAGCTAGCCAAATTGACCTCTGTGGTATTTGGAGAAAAAGTACCATCTCCATTATCCACCACGCCTTCACCAACAATAAAACCATCTTCTCTTCCCTTCAAGGTGTGCTTTAGCTTTCCTTGTTCAGACATTTTATGGTGCGTCTGTGAATAAACTATTCCTCCATACTGACCGTCAAAAAGCACACTCATCCGAAGGTTTTTATAGACAAATTCATTTCTAAAACCGCCTTTCCAATCTGCATAAGCATTTCCTTGGTATTCGATTTCGGCAGGTCTGGCAGGAAGACCATTGCTTCCATATACTATTTCACCTTCTGGTGATCTCACAAAACCAAACCCATAAATATCTCCTGTAGTCCCGCCTACTTTGGCTATAATTGTAGCATTTCCTCCATAGCCAATAACTTGGCTACCATCGACTTCGTCTGGAAGAGAAATGACTTCATTGTCATTTTTAGCCCATGTAATGAAAGAATTCCACTGGAAATTATTGGTTTTCACAGGACTGCCGTTCAGTACTAATTCTATTCCTCTATTCTGCACTTTTCCCGCATTAAGGACTGCACTGGAATATCCTGTAGTGATATCTACAGGCACTTCAAGAATCTGATTTTTGGTCTCAGAAATGTAGAAGTTGACATCAAAACCCAATCTTCTGTTGAAGAAAATCATCTCTAAGCCTGTCTCGAAACTTGTAGTAATCTCAGGTTTGAAGTTTGTATTGTAGAGCGTAGAAGGTACAGAAGCAGAGCCTGGAAACTCACTTTGCCCATAATATTTCGACGTACGATACGGATCTGTATCATTTCCCACTTGAGCGCCTGATACTCTTAGCTTCGCAAAAGAAATCGGTTCCGGCATTTCGAAAATGTCAGAAAGCACAAAGCTGGTACTTACCGATGGGTAAAAGAAGCTGTTGTTTTGAGTAGGAAGTGTACTTGACCAGTCATTTCTTCCTGTGATGTCCACGAATATTTTCTCATCAAAATCCAAAGTCATCAAGCCGTAAAGGGAATTGATCACTCGATTATTATTATTTGTTGAGAGGACCGGATTGTTAATACCATTAGCAAGTTTGTACACACCTGGGATCACCAAACCATCCACATATGCAGACATCATGCGATACTTTCTAGACATATGGTTTCCACCTACACTTGCTCTCAAAGAGATTTTCTCAGCCAATTTCCCGGTGTAAGTGAAAAGAAAATCTGAGTTTTGCTCGTAGTTAGTGATGTTTTGTTCTTTATAATATCCTCTTTGGAAATTTGCAGTGCTATAAGGTCTTTGCTGTGCACGCTCTTCCTGACTCATCGCCAAACTCGTACGAAGCATCAATTCAAAATGATCATTGAATTTGTAATCGGCCGATAGATTTCCAAAGACTGTATTATTATTCACAGAGTTAGTCATCTCATAAGCGATCAAATATGGATTGTCTATGAAAGAGCTAAATGGATGAATCTGGTCTACATTTTCCTGGCCTTCCTTCCAAATAGGCCTGTACCAATTCAGGTCAATACTGGGGTTTTGAAAGATCATGAAATAAGAGATTGACTGATTGTTATATCCGGTAGCGGGAAGGTTGTCCGAACTCTTGTTGGTGTAATTTACTTTAGCATTTAGCTTCAACTTTTTGCTGATTTGCTGGGAAGCCGAAAGTGCAGCTACTAAGCGATCAAACCCAGTATTTGGCATGATCCACTCATTCTTGGTCTGTGTGATAGATGCTCTCAGTGAGCCACCTTCATTGGCTCCTTCCAAGGACACGCTGTTTACCATATTGAAGCCTGTTCTCCAGAACCCAGTCACATTATCCTCGTAAGGCCGCCAAAGCTGGCGTTCTGCAGACTGACCTTCCAACGTAGGATCATATTGAAAATAAGATTGACCTTCAAACTTTGGCCCAAAGGCACTACTTGTACCGCCTGTATTCGAGCCATCTTCTGAAACTCCATAGCTGTAGAATAAATCTCCATCAGCATTAAAAGCCCTTCCTGTCCCCTGTCCATATTCGTATTGTCTGTCTGGCCACTTTAATGCATTTTGGAAGCTAAAATTAGAATTTATTGTCACCCCTAATCCTTTGGTCTTTTTGGAGCCGCTTTTGGTAGTCACGATCAAAGCTCCGTTGGCAGCACGGCTACCGTAAAGTGCTGTTGCGCTGGCACCTTTAAGAACGTTGATGGTCTCAATATCATCAGGATTCAGGTCGGCAATGCCGTTTCCAAAATCTACAGGAACATCATTTCCTGATCCAGCTCCATAGGCATTACTAACTCCTGATGAAGTCAATCCAGAATTCATAGGAACTCCATCCACTACAATCAAAGCAAAGTTGCCATTCGGATTAAGGGAATTATCACCTCTCAGGCTGATCTGAGAAGAATTCATTGGTCCAGAACCTGCAGAAAGCACATTCAGGCCTGCCACTTTTCCGCGCAAAGCATCCGACCAGTTGTTTGATCTTGCATCCAAAAGCTGTTCTGAATCCACTTTTTGAGTAGCATATCCCAATGCTTTTTCCTCTCTTTTGATACCCAAAGCAGTCACTACAACTTCACCAAGCACGTCCCCATCCAATCTTAATCGGACAGTTAACTCTGTTTGGTTTTGAGCAGATATTTCCTGCCTATCATAACCTACATAGGAGAAAACCAAAACAGCTCCTTCATCTACGGTTATTGCAAATTTCCCATCAATATCAGAGGTGGTTCCTTTGGTAGTGCCTTTTATGATGATGTTGACACCGGGTAGGGTTTCTCCAGTCTCTTCATCAATGACAATTCCTGAAATCTGAACCCTTTCTTCCATTTGAGGCTGCACTGCAGAATTGTTCTTGGTGCTAACAGCAATGGTGTTGTTGACTTGTTTGAATTTCAAATTAGACTGAGCAGAAATCTCCTCCAGAATAGTCTGCAGATCATTTTTCCTTTTGCTATAGCTTATTTTTGAATTAATGTCTAATCCAGCTTCATAGGAAAACTTAAACCCAGACTGTTTTTCTATCTGTACAAATGACTCAGATAAAACCAATTCATTAGTGCTTAACGAGACCATAGTCTCTTCCAGTTTTTGAGCATTGACGCCACTGGCAAACACCATGGAGTGCATCCAGCAACTGAGAAGGCAAGCCGTAAATAATCTCATAGCCAAGGTTTTTAAGGCAGGTGGTAACTTTTTTTTCATAGATTTGATGTGTTCATGTGATAAAATGTCTGAATCGTTTTTTTACTCGAACTGAATGGATTCGTTGGCGCGGATCCATTCGTCTTTTAAGGGCAATTTTTGAAGGTTAGCATTACATTTTTAGCCTCTATCTCATAAGTTATTGGTATAGAATATTGAATCAATTGCAGTAGGTTTTCCAAATTTTGATTCTTGTAGGTTCCTGAAATTCTGCAGGTATTTGAAGCCTTGAGATCAGAAGTTATCTGCACTCCATACCAATCTTCCAGCGTCTTTAACATCTCTTGCATTGGAGTTTCATCAAAAACAATGATGTCCTCTGTCCAGGCGAAAAGCGGGTCGGATTTGGGAATAGTGGAAACGTTACCTCCTTGATCAGAATAATCAAGGCGTAGATTGGGAGTAAGCATAAAAATTGAATCCAAAGGGTCAGAGACCTTTACCAAGCCAGTTTTCACAGCTACTACTACTACTTCCTGTTCATCGGGTTGATTTTTGATCAGAAATGATGTACCAAGGACCTCAGTTGTTAGAGTCGCTGTTTCTACTCGAAACGGATGAAGACTGTCACGTTTTACCTCAAAAAATGCCTCGCCTGAAAGTATTACCAATCTATTTTCTGAGAAGTTTTCTGAAACCTGAATTTTGGTATCATGGAATAAGCTTACTGTTGAACCATCAGGTAGGCTTACCTTTTTAATCATCCCTTTACCATTTTCGAAAGTCAATAGCTTCGCTTCCTGAATTAGTGAATTCTCAGAAGGCATCAACTTCGTGACAAATAGCCCTATTCCAATTAGAATAATAATTGATGCTGCAATCTTCCAACCCAAAAAGCTTTGTTTAGGAGATGAATCCGGAATTCGGGAACGGGTAGCTTTCTGAATATTCTGGAGCATTTCAGATTCAACCTGGTCTTTGTTCCGCTTTTTATAATCCTGAATATGCCAAGGAGTGTCAATCCCCTGGTTGTACCAAGAATTGAACTTTTGAACATCTTCTTTGGAAGCTTTGCCTCGCAGCATTTTAGATACAATGTCCGAAAGGACCGATGGTAATCTCATGTATTGTCGTCTTTCACTTATAGAGTACCGAAACGACTACTCGACTACCGCCCATTTTGATTAAGTAATCATGAATAATGAGCTGAGAAAAATTAATCTCGCGGTAACAAAGAAGTGCTTATGCCACTAGGTAGATCGCCAATGCCGGAGCCAAATGTTTCAGCTCACCACGCAAAATTTTTAGGGACTTAGAAAGTTGATTGTGAACTGTCTGAGGAGAAATAGTAAGCTTTTCTGCGATCTCATCTACAGAATATCCTTCCATTCTACTCATACGAAAAATCAGCTGAGCTCTTGGAGGAAGCATCTCTACTGCAATTTCTATTTCCTTGTACAATTCATCAAAACCAAAAATATCCTCTTCATAAAAAGATTCAGGCAATGCATCAGTTCTTTTCGACTTACTTTTTGCCTGCTCATCAAAATACTTCATCACCTGATATTTCACCGATGTGAGGAGGTACCCTTTGATTCCGGATTTGATTTCCAGTGAAGCACGTCTCTGCCAGATATCTATAAAAATCTCCTGCAGGATGTCCTCTACGATGGATTGATCACCTATTTTACTATAGGCACTTTGGTACATTAATTCCCAATTGTCCTTGAAAACCTGTTCGAAATGTGCTGTATTCTGAAAAGTGGACATAATCCTATGAAGCGTATATATCAAAATTAATTCGCCCTAGATTAAAAGGTGAAAATGATAGGTTAAGATATTATTAAGAGGTGAACTCAAAAAGTGGTTTTAACCTTTCAATTATCAACCAAGAAAAATATTTTATGCAATCACTAAAAGGAAAAAGCGCGCTGATCACTGGCGCAGGAAAAGGATTAGGTAAAGCTATTGCTCTGGCTCTTGCCGCAGAAGGAGTTAATTTGGCAATTCTATCCAGAACAGAATCTGACCTAATTAAGGTAAAAGAAGAAGTCGCCGCAATTGACTCCTCATTGAAAGTTGCGATTGCTGTCGCTGATCAGTCAGATTTTTCTAGCATCAAAACCGCCATCGCTTCTTTGATCTCTGAAGTCGGAGTTCCCGACATTTTGGTCAATAACGCCGGAACTGGCAAGTTTGGCAATTTCCTCGATCTGGAAGTAAGTGAATGGGAAAACATCGTAAAGGTGAACCTATTCGGGGTTTACTATGTGATCCACGAAGTTCTTCCAGGAATGCTGGAGAGAAAATCAGGAGATATTGTAAATGTGTCTTCTACCGCCGGACAGAAAGGTAATGCGATGACTAGTGCTTACAGCGCATCCAAATTTGGATTGAACGGACTGACAGAATCATTGATGATGGAAGTTAGAAAGTCAGATATCCGAGTATTCAGTATGAGTCCTAGCACTATTGCCACTGACTTAGCCATGGACAATAATCTGACCGATGGAAATCCTGATAAAGTTTTGCAGCCGGAAGATTTTGCAGAGTTGCTTGTAGCCCATCTGAAATTGCCAAAGCGTGCTCTTGTGAAAGAAGTAGGGCTTTGGTCTACTAATCCTTAACGGGTTTTTCTTCCAAGATCACTAATTCTTACCTACTCATTAATGCAACAATATTGCATTAATGAATGCTTTTTCTACCTTTGCCCAACTAATCAATATAAAGATGGAAGAAAGCAATTTCGAGGTAATTATTATTGGAGGCAGCTACTCAGGCTTATCCGCCGCTATGGCACTGGGAAGATCATTGAGAAAGGTATTGGTCATCGACGCTGGACAACCATGCAATCGCCAAACTCCTCATTCCCATAATTTCTTGACGCAGGATGGAAGAACTCCCGCAGAATCTCAACTATTGGCAGAGAACAAGTAGCTTCCTATGAGACCATAACTTTCCTTGATGGGTTTGCAGTTGAGGGAAAAAAGACGGATTCCGGCTTTGAAATCAAAACTGAAAAAGGCGAATTATTTGAATGTAAGAAGTTGATTATTTCCACTGGGGTCAAGGATATTATGCCTAAAATCCCTGGCTTTGCGGAGTGCTGGGGAATATCTGTGATCCATTGCCCGTACTGCCACGGTTATGAAGTTAGAAAACAAAAAACCGGTATTCTAGCTAATGGAGAGTTTGGATACGAGTTTGGGAAATTGATCACCAACTGGACCGATGATTTAACAATTTTTACTAATGGGAAATCGACATTGACAGATGAGCAAACGGGTAAATTGGCTGGGAAAGGCGTGAAAATTATAGAAACTGAAATAGAAAAAATTGAGCACACCAATGGTAAACTTGACCATTTAATTCTAAAAGATGGTACTCAAGTACCGTTGCAAGCAGTTTATGCAAAAGCTGATTTTGTACAGAGTTCTGGTATTCATTTAACTCTGGGAATTGAATTGACAGAGCAGGGTCATATTAAAGTGGACCCAATGCAAAGAACAAATATTCCTGGCGTTTACGCTTGTGGGGATACTACCACGCAGTTCCGCTCAGTGTCATTTGCGGTTTCTACCGGCACAATGGCTGGAGCTGCTTGCAATAAGGAATTGATAGACCAAGATTTCTAGAAACTAGCTTTTCAAGCAATAAAGGCACAAATCCATCAACTTTGATTGTGCCTTTATTGATAATTTTAATTTCTATTTGACTACACTGGCAACTTTTTCAATCACTACATTCTTTGGCTCCAAATTCCTATCAAATAGCAAAGGGTAATTAGTTCTTCCCCTCACCGGAAAATTATTCAGCCAGCTCGTTCTATCACTTAATCCCCAAAATGTTACCCGTGTGATCTTGTCCTTATGCTTTTCATATATGCCAAAAATTTCTGTATAACGTGCGGCAAGTTGTGCTTCGGCTTCTGGGGTAATGCCCTCTTTATACGGATTATATTCATCCGAATTAGCAAAATTCATATTCAGATCAGCACCCTCAGCTCTTCGTGGTCTAGGCAGCACATCTACATCGAGCTCAGTAATCATTACTTTAAATCCAGCCTCATGAATATCAATGATTCCCTGTTCGATCTCTTCTAAGGTGGGTGAGTCCAATTGATAGTGCCCTTGCATTCCTATTGCATCCACTTGGATTCCTTCAGCCACCATTTCTTTTGCGAAATCCAGAATCCCTTTTCTTTTAGAAGCCTTCCAAACATTGTAATCATTATAATACAACTCAGCATCTGGATCCACCTCGTGAGCTTTTCGAAAGGCTGTTTTGATAAAATCTTTTCCCGCCACGTTAAACCATTTGGATTCACGGAAAGAACCATCTTCATTAAATGCTTCGTTTACTACATCCCAGCCATCAATTTTTCCTTTATATCTTCCAGCTACAGTTTCTATATGATCCTCCATTCTGGCTAATAAAGCTTCTTTGTCCAGCATTTCCTTTCCCTCATTTTCAAAGACCCAATTCGGAACTTGCTGATCCCATACCAAACAATGCCCGATAATAAAAGAGTCAAGTCTTTCCCCTAGGGCAACATATTTATCGCCAAACTCAAAATCGTATCGGTTAAGTTCAGGATGAACCAGTTGCCATTTGAGTCCATTTTCGGGACTTAAGCTGTTGAAATTCTTTTCAATGAGAGACTTTACTTTTGGATCAGAACTGTCAACTTGACGGGAATTGAGAGCTACACCAATGTGATAGCTGTCTGAAAATATATCTTTCAGCCCTTCGCTTTTAGGTTTTTGAGATGAAAAAATAAGAGTGAGTAAAACAAAGAGTATAGATTTTTGAAGCATAGTTGTCGTGATTTTACCGGAACCGTAAGGTATTAAAAAAGAACAATATTTGTTTAGATGTCAATAATTAAGAATTTAAAGTTTAAATCTGATCATACCTCATAACAAAGCATCATTTATTGACAAAAGTCAAGGCATAAGAATAGGCATCTGGCTAGATTTAAAATGTATTTTTAATCCCTCCCAAAATGACCATGAACCGACTCAACTACCTAGCTCTCTTTTTCATTTTGCTTGTTGGATTCAGCTGCAGCAGTTCTTCCAATGAACAGACTTTTGACAGCTCTGCACTTCCGCGAATGACTCAGGAGCAAACTGAAAAAATTATTGAGGATTTCATCATGGCTGAAGATGGGCAGACGATTGAGATTCCGAGCGGATTTTATGAGTTAAATACCCAATTGATACTTGACAACAAATCCAATATCACAATCCAAGGCTCCGGCATGAAGGAAACGGTGCTATCTTTTAAAAACCTTAAGTCAGGTGGAGAAGGAATTAAGTTGGTGGGAAATAATCTAACTATTCAAGACCTGACAGTAGAAGATGCTCCCGGGGATGGAGTGAAAGCCCAGCATGCAAATGGAATTACTTTTCGTAGAATAAATGTCACTTGGACTAACGGAGATAAGTCAAAGAATGGTACTTATGCTATCTACCCAGTGCAATGCAAAAATGTGATGATAGATGATGTCATCGCATCCCACTCTCGCGACGCTGGAATCTACGTAGGTCAGTCTGAAAATATCATTGTCAAAAACTCACTTGCTTTTGGAAATGTAGCTGGGATAGAGATTGAAAACTGTGATAATGCAGAAGTATTTGGAAATGTTGCCCGAGACAATTCTGCTGGAATTTTGGTATTTAATCTACCCGGTTTGCCAAAATCTGACGGTGCAAAAACCAAAATCTACGACAACGACATCATTGAAAACAACCACGAAAACTTTGCGACAGCTACAGGAGAAGGTGCAAATGGCAATACAGTAACTATGATTCCTCCCGGTTCAGGTGTAATTCTTTTGGCTGCAAAAGAAGTGGAAATTTACAATAACCGTATCCTTCGCAACAAGACAACAGGAGTGGCTATAGCAAGTTACCAGATCACAGGTTTCCCAAGTGATGCTCCAAATTGGTCGCCATTCACAAAAGATATTTTTATTCATGATAATGAATATGACCGCACCAAAGGCTTTCCGGATTTAAGCAGAGAGTTGGGACAATTGATCAGTATTTACAATGCGCATGGTAAAGCCAAAACCCAGGACATTATCTACGATGGAATTTGGGATGAATCCATCAGCAACGACATCACCACCAATCCGATGAAGGTATGTCTGACCGAAAAAAATATGGCTGATCTATTCTTTACCAGATTTGATTTCAGTGAAGGTGAGGATAATATAAAATCTTTTGCTGATGCCACTCCATTCCAAAACTGCAAAGTTTCTGTAGAAACCAACGTCAGCGAAATAGCTGAAATGTAATGGGGACTAAGAATATTTACAGGAGGCTCTATCTATTATTAGCAATTGGAATTGTAATGGTTGCCTGTAACACTGACCCCAAAAACACAGCTGTAGAAGAATTAGCCTTACCGGAGGAATCGGCAGACGAAAAATACCCTTATGGAAGACTATCTACCTATGGTTTCTTTTCCGGCGAGTTACATCAATTAACTCCAATGGAAGAAGTTATTCCATACAAACCCGCCTCTTCATTATTCACCGATTACGCTTTGAAAAGCCGCTATATATTTTTCCCAAAAGGAACAAAAGCCACTCTTACTTCGAATGAACTTGTTTTTCCTAAAGGAACTATTCTAATCAAGAACTTCTACTATCCAATAGATTTCAGAGAACCAGAAGGTGCCAGAAGAATTATAGAAACAAGACTATTAATTAATGAGGAAAATGGGTGGGTTGCCTATCCTTACATCTGGAATGACAGCCAAACCGAGGCAATACTAAAAGTAGTAGGTGGGGAAATTCAGGTTTCATTTACTGGCTATGAAGGCAAAGACCAGGTAATTAACTATCTAGTACCAAACAAAAACCAATGCAAAACTTGCCATAATAAAAATGAATCCCTTGCTCCCATTGGAGTGAAAGTTCAACATTTAAACAACGAACTGGAATTTAACTTCGGCAAAGCCAATCAATTAAAGCATTGGGTTGAGTTAGGAAAATTGGAAGGTTTTGAAGGGGAGAAAGCTCATCCCTCTATGATCAATTACGAAGACAAAGATCTTCCTCTGGATGATAGAGCCATGGCCTATCTTGACATTAACTGCTCGCATTGTCACAGTGCGGAAGGTCCGGCAAGTACATCTGGCCTTTTCCTAACTTATGATCAAAAAGATCCAAGGAAACTCGGAGTGAATAAAATCCCTGTGGCAGCGGGGAACGGTGCTGGAACCTTCGATTTTGATATTGTTCCAGGCAAGGCCAATGAGTCCATCCTAACTCACCGCATGAATTCCACGGAAGTCGGGATCGCTATGCCTGAACTTGGCAGAACGACAGTCCACAAAGAAGGTGTACAGTTAATCAAAGACTGGATCAATAGTATGAATTAGTATTCCGATATAACAATTAAAGGTTGGGATGGCGAAAAAGTCAAACTGGAGTCGAGCTCCCTTCGACTTCGCTCATGGTGACATAAATATTCACTTATGCATAAAAAAGCACTTCCCTCATTAAAGATGGAAGTGCTTTATCAGTTAAATATTTTTCTTAGAAAGTATAACCTGCGGACAATTTAAACCCTCTGTTATATACGTCGTCATCACTGTCCTTGAAAATTGGAGTGAAGCCATAATCATAAGACGCCTGAACATTAAAGCCTTTTGGAAGATTATATCCTACACCCAAAACCGCTGAAAAGTCAGTTTCTTTAATCGCGTCAGAATCATAGGAAATTGTGTTTCCGAAGAAATCGCCTTCGAATTTAGAACTCGCTAGGAATGAAATCTGAGGACCTAGAAATACATTAAATCCATCTGAAGGATATAACCTAAAAAGAACCGGCACATCTACGTAATTCAGAATAGCTCTGCTATCAGCAAAATCATCATTTTGTGTTCCCTTTACAGAGTAATAAACTCCAGGCTCTAAAGCCAAGCGGTCAGTCATAAACAACATAGTGTAACCACCCACGTGAAATCCTACTCTATTGGTGTAATCATTTTCCGAGACATCATCACCTCCAAAATTGAAAAGACTTGCACCACCTCTGACACCGAATCCTCCTGGTTTTTCAGATGATTGAGCCTGTGACAATTGGACTACTCCGAATCCAAGGGCAAGAAATAACAATACTTTTTTCATAGTCAAATACTAGTTGGTTTCCCTATAGTATTCCCATGACCATGCCAAAAATAATTTTTTAGTCTAAATTATCAATTACCTTCTTGTCGATATAGTCGGAATTCAGGAGGCTGAGAGCTCCCATGTATTTCATGTCAAAATTCAACGTATCGCCTACTTTATAGCCTTTTGGATTTTGACCCAAATTGATAATCAGCATATCAGAACTTCCTCCAAGAATCTCAAAATCCTCATCGCTAGGAATTAAATATTTCGGATCTACATCCAATAATCCTATATCGATGATTGCCCGGAAAGAACTTTTTCCATAAAGAGATTCATCAATCGCCGCGGTTTCGCCCTGAGGGTTAGCTGCCAGATTACCAACTGGTAAAAGTGGTTTTTCCTGCATTTCTATAATCTCCGCATGCAGCTCAAACACATCGCCGTTCATACCCTCGATTACTTTTTCCTCAAACAGATCAAGACCAAAATACAAAGTCTCACCTACCCTAAAGTGATTGATTCCTTTGGGAAGTTGATGGGTAAGCATCAACGGAATGGTCACAGAAGTCCCGGCAGAAACCCACGGAATTTCTTTATTGAATTTCAGCTCAATGATTTGCTTGTAAAGAGACAACTGAATAAGCTTATCTGTAGAAGGCATCACACCGTTGAGGCAGTTTAAATTCGTGCCCAAACCTATAATTTCTATATTGGGAAGATGGAAGATTTGGGAATAAAATTCCACTAATCGCTCGCCCATCACGCCTTCCCGCAGGTCTCCAGTCTCTACCATAATGATGATCTTATGCTTCTTTTCCTGCTTGACCGCTTCCTGGCTGATCCATCGTATAGTCTCCAGTTCGCTATTAAGACTTACGTCTGCAAACTCTACCATTTTAGACACATACCGTTTGGAAACGGGCTTGATGTAAACAGTTTGTAGTTCCGGGTGTAGCTTTTTTGCAATCTCGAGATTACCTATTCTACTATCGTGAATCTCTTTCACACCCAAATCTATCAGTTCCTGTAGAAAAAGTTTGTTGCCACAAAGTAACTTGGATACTACTCCCCAAGAGATGTCGCTATCTTCAAAAGTCTTTTTGAGAAACTCAAAGTTCTCTTTGAGCTTAGCTCTATTTAATGTCAGGTAAGCCATTTCACTTATTCAACCTCATTTCAAGGTATTTGTTGGTAAAGCCGATTCTTTCGTAAAGTTTCTTAGCTGGGTTTTCTGGCTCTACGTGCAAAGCGATGGAGCCATTGGCCATTTTAATTGCCATGTCCATAATTTTCCCACCAATTCCTTTTCCTCGCTGCTCTGCATCCACTGCGATATAAACCAGAATATTTTCAGGAATATATCCCGACATCCCGGTTTTATTCATAATCAATGCTCCTAGAATCTTGCCTTTTTCTCTTGCCATCACCACAAATCCTCCTGCATGTAAACTTTGATCAAGCGCATAATCAAGGCACTTCATAATATCCTCTTTCGGATCACCGTATTGGCCAAGATGAATAAAAAGAAAGTCTGCAATTTCCTTTTTTTGGAGATAGGTCGCAGAGTCAATAGTGGATAGAGTTTCTAGTTTGATCATATAGATTTTAACTTTGAACTGTTATTTTTTTCGAAATAAATCACTGACAAAAATGTCAGCAAAGAGAGCGTAAGCCCAAATAGGTTGGCATCTAGACCAAATGGCAAACTGACTTCTGAAATTATTAGACCTGCCGTCAGCGAACCTCCCATAATCATAGATGCCGTAGCAGCTTTGGCACTTGTCTGATTGAAAAACAAACCTGCTACCACTGGCACTAGAAGACCAGAAACCATAAATGCATAGGAATATAACATCAAACTGAGCACCTCTGTCATCTGCCAGGCAATTATAATTGCCACAATTCCAATCGCTAAAGTCAGTAACTGTGAAATCTTCATCTCTTCTTTAAGAGATTTTGATGTGTAATATTTACCTAAAATATCTGTAGTCAAGTTTCCAGACGCAGCCATCAGACAGGAATCTGCCGTAGATAGCACTGCCGAGAAATATGCCGACATCATCAGACCCAAAATGCCAGCAGGCAGGATCTGACTAAGCAAAACCGGTAGCCCCATCTCTGGATCCATTGCAGTGGTAAAACCTTCCAATGCTCCCTGTTCTACGGCTACCCTTGATAGTAAACCCAAAGACACGCCTAAAAGTGCCATGATGGGCCATTCAAATAACCCTGCTATAAACCAAGCCTTTTTGGCTGACTTCACATCACGGGCTGCAAAGATCCGTTGATAAAGCGTCATACCCACAAACCAAATTGGAATAATGGTAATCCCCCAGTTAGCCAAATCCTGCCAAGTCAGATTGGAGAAAGAGAAAAATTCCTGAGGTAAAGTACTCTGAATACCTTCCCAACCTCCTACATGATTATATGAAATAGGAATTCCAATAAACATCAAACCAGCCATCAAAACAATCCACTGAATAGTATCGGTATAAATTACCGCCTTCAACCCTCCCATCACAGTATAAATCACTGCCACAGCTCCCATGATCAGAAGCGCATAAGAAAGATCAAGTTCTTCGAAAGTTCCTGAAGCTAGTTTGGCGCCAGCTAGAAGCTGTGATGAGGTAAAACCGAGATATCCGAGAAAACAAATTACTGCGGCAACCTTTGCAGTAGTGGAATTATACAGATGGCCGATGATCTGCGGAAAGGTGAAAAACTTAGCAAAAGCCGGGTCAGACTTCACTCTAGGAATTAATACAACTGCAGCAAGCCAGGCGCCCAAAAGACCCGTAAAAAGCATCCAGGAACCTGACATTCCCATCACAAATCCTAGTCCACCAAGACCTATGGAAAAGCCTCCTCCTACGTCAGTCGCAACTACCGAAAGACCTATGTGCCAGTGTCCGATGTTCCGGCCACCCACATAGTAATCCTCCTGACCTGAGTTCTTCTTCATGTAAAAATATCCCACTCCCAGCATTGCCAGCATGTAGGCGACAAAGATCCCCAGATCTAAATAACTCATATCGATTTTCTATTTGTAACAAAAGCTTTTTGAAATATAATTTTTCAAAGTTAAGCAAAATGCCTCTTAATCAAAATTTTATTGGGTTAATAGATAAAATTTGACCTTTCAGTACAATTTTGAATTGGAATAGTATAAAAAGTAAAGTTTGATATCAAATTCAGGCACAATAAATTGAAGAATTGAAATCGATACACTTCAGGAGGTTAATATTTGAAGAATAAAAGCAGTATGGTTCCGGTCATAAAATATGACTATTGCCATCCAACTTTTTGACAAATAATTAATACGTTTTCCGTCTTTCTAGTAAACAATGGTTAAGGCGTGATTACTCTGGAAAAAAATTACTTGCTATCCGAAATGCTAATACTGGAGCCATGACAACATGCTCTAAATATCTCAAGGGCTTTGATCGTTTTATTACTTTTTTCATCAGCGATATCGATCAAAGACATAAGTGGGCTTCTCAACGGAAAAGAACTGTGACCCCTATAAGCTGAAACAAAAACTTTCTCATGTATTCTTTCAGCTATTGACTCTTTCCCAACGATACTGAATATCTTTCCATAAACCGGAGGAGCATATTTATCATAGAGCTCAGGAGTTAATTTCTGATTATTTTCTTTAGCCTCTTTATTTTTATCCGGGTTCATAATTGACCAAAAATTACTTTTCTGAATTTACTAGGTTTCTGCTTTTTATACTTAGACAAAACTCACTCCAAAAAAGCATGCAGAATTTGGACAGTTTCATTAGGATGACTCATATGGGGGCAATGCCCATGTGCCTTTAATACTTCTAAAGTATTATTAGGAGTATTTTCATTTATATATTGCCCTACGGACATAGGAGCTAGCATGTCCTCAGAGCATTGAATAGTCAAATTTGCTATTGGAATTAAAGGAAGGTCTTTTCTATTGTCTGATAAAAAGGTCACACGTGCAAACTGCTTAGCGATTACAGGATCAATTAAGCAAAAACTACCCGATAGTTCATTGGCAAGTCCTTCCCCGTTTTGGGTATTCATGATGGATGGAGCCGTTGCTCTCGCCCAAGTTATATAGTCCTCCTCCATCACCTCCATAAGTCCATCGATTGTATCCTGATCAAATGCACTCTCAAAGTTATCCTTGCTGATATAGCATGGGGAAGGACAGATAAATACAAGCTTCTTAAAAATATCTGGTCTTTTGATGGATGCCAGAGCGCCTATCATACAACTCACTGAGTGACCTATAAAGACTGCTTTTTTCAGACCTAATTCATCGCATATCTCAATGATATCAGTAGCGTAACCATCTAATGAAGAATACTTTATTGGATCATAGGATGACAGGTCAGACTTTCCTGCACCTACAAAATCAAGCAGCACAAGCATGTAATCATTTATGAAAAAGTTCTTAATGTAATTCCATGCTTTCTGGTCGCATCCAAATCCATGGGCAAATAAAAGTACGTCGCTTCCATTTCCTATGACAGATACATTGTTTCTTTTCAGGACACTCGTCATATAGTTATTTAGGGCTCATCTTTAAAAGTTTAAAAATACAAAAATCCCTTACTTTTCTTTAACCGTCTGTAACTATCTCTTAAGGGTAAAAATTATATGCCGAAGAATTTACTTCTTTGTGATGAATGTATTTCAGTTGTAAGTCTCTATAATGTCCTCCACTTTATGTAATAAAATAAAATAGGTTCATGGGTAATAAGATTCTAAGTGATTTTCATTATTTGGTATTTAATCTTGAGCATTTTATTTTCTAAAAAAAGATAATTAAGAAAATCACATGTTACTGATTTGACAATTACAGAGATAAACAAATCATTGCGGACACCTCATCCAAAAACCAAAAAAGCCAGCTTTCGCCGGCTTTTTTGGTTTTAAGAATATCTGATTCAATTATACATTCTCACTTTTCAATGAAGCGGAGAAGAATTCTCTGTTCATTTTAGCGATATTTGTCAGGCTGATTCCCTTAGGACATTCTGCTTCGCAGGCACCTGTGTTCGTACAAGCCCCGAAACCTTCGGCATCCATCTGAGCAACCATCTTCTCTGCTCTGGACATGCGCTCCACTTGACCTTGTGGAAGCATCGCCAGCTGAGAGATTTTTGCAGAAGTAAATAGCATCGCTGAAGCATTTTTACATGCTGCCACACAAGCTCCACAACCAATACAAGTGGCAGAATCAAATGCCTCATCAGCAATTCTTTTAGGAATAGGAATTTCGTTGGCATCAGGCACGCCACCTGTATTCACAGATACGTAACCTCCTGCTTGGATTATTCTATCAAAAGAACCGCGATCAACCACCAAATCCTTCACTACCGGAAAAGCAGCAGCTCTCCATGGCTCTATCGTGATGGTATCTCCATCAGAGAAAGAACGCATGTGAAGCTGACAAGTAGTTGTCTGCTTCGGACCATGTGGATGGCCATTGATATAAAGAGAGCACATGCCACAGATACCTTCACGGCAATCGTGATCAAAGTGCACTGGATCCTCTCCTTTGACAGCAAGTTCCTCATTCAAGACATCCATCATCTCTAGGAATGACATGTCAGTGGAAATTCCATCTATAGGATAGGTGACAAAACCGCCTTTATCGCTGGCGTTTTTCTGTCTCCATATTTTTAATGTCAGTTTCATACTTTATAGTTATGAATTAAAGTCTTGAATTTATTTGTAAGATCTCTGAGTCAACTTCACATTTTCAAACACTAGCGGCTCCTTATGTAGAGTTTCTGGGGCATTTTCAGCCATAAACTCCCAAGCTGCTGCGTATGCAAAGTTCTCATCGTCTCTAAGTGCTTCACCTTCCGGAGTCTGGGATTCTGTTCTAAAGTGCCCACCGCAAGACTCATTTCTATTGAGTGCATCGTCTATCATTAATTCACCAAGCTCCAAGAAATCAGCTACTCGACTTGCTTTTTCCAAGGTCTGGTTCAATTCTTCGTTTGCCCCCATCACCTTCACATCATTCCAGAACTCTTTTCTAAGCTCCTGAATCATGCCTTTAGCTTTGGTCAAACCTTCTGCTTTTCTCGCCATACCACAGTATTCCCACATGATATGTCCCAATGCTTTATGGAAGTGATCGACGGTTTTGGTACCGTTGATAGATAATAACTTTTGGATTGCGTCCTTCACTCCTTTTTCTGCTTTCGCAAATTCAGGATGATTGGTGTCCACAGGCGCTGGACCTATTTGTGCCAAGTAGTCCCCGATAGTATAAGGAATTACAAAGTATCCGTCTGCCAAACCTTGCATCAAAGCGGAAGCACCTAATCTGTTTGCTCCGTGGTCTGAGAAGTTTGCCTCACCCAAGGAATAAAGCCCAGGAACGGTGGTAGATAAGTTATAATCAACCCAAAGTCCACCCATAGTATAGTGAACTGCAGGATAAATCTTCATTGGAGTCTGGTAAGGATTCTCACCTGTGATCTGCTGATACATGTCAAATAAGTTGCCGTATCTCGCGCGGATTGCATCTTCGCTGTCACGATTGATCGCATCACGGAAGTCAAGGAAAACTGCCTGACCTGTTTCATTTACCCCTCGACCTTCATCACAAACGTCTTTAGCATTTCTGGAAGCCACATCTCGGGGAACCAAGTTACCGAAGGACGGATATTTTCTTTCCAAATAGTAATCTCTATCCTCTTCCTTGATATCCTTTGGCTTGATCTCTCCTTTACGAAGTTTCTCAGCCGTTTCTTTTGTTTTTGGTACCCATACACGACCGTCGTTTCTCAGGGATTCAGACATCAAGGTCAACTTGGACTGATGATCTCCTGAAACCGGAATGCAAGTTGGGTGAATTTGTGTGTAGCAAGGGTTAGCGAAGTAGGCTCCTTTCTTATGAGCTCTCCATGCTGCGGTCACATTCGATCCCATTGCATTGGTAGATAAGAAAAATACGTTTCCGTATCCTCCAGTACACAGCAGTACCGCATGGGCAGCGTGAGTTTCGATCTTACCTGTGATCAGATTTCTGGTCACTATACCTCTTGCATGACCGTCGATAGTGACGACGTCCATCATTTCGGTACGTGGATAAAGTTTCACTTTGCCATTAGCTACCTGACGGCTCAATGCAGAATAGGCACCCAAAAGCAACTGCTGTCCAGTTTGGCCCCTAGCATAGAAAGTCCTGGAAACCTGAGCTCCACCGAAAGAACGGTTTGCGAGCAATCCCCCATATTCTCTGGCGAAAGGAACACCCTGCGCCACACACTGGTCAATGATATTTACAGATACTTCTGCGAGACGGTATACATTGGCTTCACGGGAACGGTAGTCACCACCCTTGATGGTATCATAGAATAATCTAAAAACCGAGTCGCCGTCATTTTGGTAATTTTTAGCAGCATTGATCCCGCCTTGTGCAGCGATGGAGTGTGCACGACGAGGGCTATCCTGAAAGCAAAAAGCTTTCACTTTGTACCCAAGTTCTGCTAAGGAAGCAGCTGCAGAAGCTCCGGCAAGACCGGTACCTACCACGATTACTTCGTATTTTCTTTTGTTTGCCGGGTTTACCAGCTTACTGTTAAACTTATGTTTAGTCCACTTTTCGGCTAAAGGTCCGATTGGGGATTTTGAATCTAGTATCATAGGGGACTATTGATTAGCTCTGTGTGAAATAGATATAAACTGGCATGCTGGCAAAAAGAATTGGCACCACAATGCAATAGATTTTTCCGATCACCGAGATGGCTGGAGAATATTTCGCATGGTTCAAACCTAGCGTCTGGAATGCACTGGCAAAGCCATGAGAAAGGTGGAAAGCCAGGAAAGCCATTGCTATTACATAGCCGATTACCATCCATATATTTTGGAAAGCGAAATATACAATGCTGTAAAGATCCTTGTATTCTTCTCCTCCATAAGTCACTATCGGAAGATCTCCCCAATGCATCTGAGCCCAGAAGCTTTGCATGTGAACCACGATAAAGATCAAAATGATCGTACCCAAGATTCCCATATTCCGGGAAGAGAAAGTGGTAGAAGGTGGCGTGGAAACGCCATAACCTACCGGGCGTGCTGATTTATTTCTTTTGGTAAGCCAGATGGAAAATATCACGTGGCCGATGATGGAAATATAAGTCAACCAAGAAAGTAGCTTTACTGCGGGGTTGGTGGTCATGAATTTGGCATAAATATTAAATGCCTCCCCACCGTCATCCTTAAACAACAGTAAATTACCCGATACGTGACCTGTCAAAAACAGGATCAGGAAAAGTCCGGTCAATGCCATGATCAGTTTCCTGCCTATTGTGCTACTCAAGGTTTTTGTAACCCAGCTCATACAATTTTTGCGATTAGATTAAAACGAAATCTTTGATTATTACTGCCAAATTTACATGCCGATGAGGTAGCAAACAATCCATTCAAAAACACTTACCTTATTTTAATCGGTTCTAAATAATAACACAGTCAATTCTAAGTTAACTTTCGGTTTAACACACTCTCAACAATTATTGTTTGATTTTGCCGGGTTTTTCTACTTACTTCCATTTATTTCGTATAGGAAGAAAATGAAAGCTAAAACCTTAATAAAGGATAAATTCGTACATTCTATTTCTCCTTACTAATGAACTTGACCAATATGAAGCTGAAAATCACCCTTGGACTTTTTTTAATCTTCCTGGTTGCAGGAATTTCCGAAGCTTGGGCCACGCACATTAGGGCTGGAGAAATTACTGCCGAAAGGGTTTCACCTCAGACTTTAGAGTACGTTATTACCGTAGTCGGTTATACAGACACGAGGTCAACTGTGATTTTTGGCCCTGGAACAATCAATTTTGGAGATGGGAGAATTGTAGATGGCTTGAATACTGAAAGTGAATTTGGTTTTGTAGAAAATGTTGGAAATCAGATTGAGAAAAACACATTCGTAATAAACCATACATTCCAGGGCCCTGGAACTTACACCATCCGCTTTCTTGAGCAAAATCGAAATGATCTAACCTTAAATATGGACAACTCGGTGGACACACCATTTTATGTGGAAACCACTATAACGATTGACCCATTTATAGGAGTAAATAACTCCCCGGTTCTGACCATTCCACCGGTGGATAATGGAGCGGTAAATGTAAGATACATTCACAATCCAGGTGCATATGATCCTGACGGAGACAGCTTAGCTTATGAGTTGACAGTACCAAGACAGCAGTATCAAAGGTTTGTAAATAATTACCGAAGCCCAGCATCAGCTGAATTCAGCACCAGGCAAGAGGATGGTACTACCCCTGCATTTTTAACCTTAGACCCTTTAAATGGAGATTTGGTGTGGGATGCTCCAGGCACTGCAGGTCAGTATAATGTTGCATTTTACATCAAAGAATTCCGAAAACTTAATGGAGAGTGGGTACAGATTGGAAGTGTAGTAAGGGATATGCAGATTATCATTGAAAACTCAAATAACACCAGACCAGAGTTGATTTTACCTCCTGACCTTTGCGTGGTGGCGGGAACGTTGATTGAAGAAGTTATTCAGGGGCAAGATGCCGATGGTGATCCTATCATAATCGAAATCTTTGGTGAACCAATGGAAATAACCACATCACCAGCGACCTACTCTCCGGATAGTTTATACCAGCCTACACCAGGAATTGTAAATTTCAACTGGCAAACTGTATGTAACCATGTACGAGCAAGGGAATATGAGGTTAGGGTAAGAATTTCTGATCAGCCGCGCTCTGGTCCTTCACTCGTGGATATCCAAACCTGGAAGATTAAAGTAGTCGGCCCTCCACCTGTTTTTGATGAAGTAGAACAGATGCCTGGAAGAGTTGTGGAATTGAACTGGGATCCTTATGTATGTGCCAATTCCGCAAATGAGATGCAAATCTGGAGAAGGATCAATTCTAATCCTTACCAACCAGACAGCTGTGAGACTGGCATTCGGCCTGGCTATGAATTGATAGGCACTACAAACATGCAAACTCTGAATTTCATAGACGCTAATGGAGGAGATGGTTTAGCACCCGGAAATACCTATTGCTATAGATTGGTGGCTGCTTATCCTGAGCCGAGATTAGGTGAAAGTATCGTGTCTGATGAAATATGTATTACTATCGACGTGGATGTTCCAATAATCACTAATGTTAGCGTCGAAGAAACTGATCCTACAGCGGGAGAGATATTTGTGAAATGGACCCCACCTTATGATATTGACCCTGTGCAATTCCCGGGCCCATACAGCTATGAGCTTCTTCGAAGTACAGGCTTCACTGGTAATACAGAAATGGTTTCTCTTGGGGTCACTTCAGATACCTTATTCACCGATACTGGTTTAAATACCCAAAACATTGTCTACAATTATGAAGTGGTTCTTCTTGATAGAAACACTAAAATTGACACTTCTTCCAAAGCATCTTCGGTGTGGGTAGAGCCTACGATTATTAATGAGGCTATTGAACTGAACTGGCAATTCACAGTTCCATGGAACAACTCCGTAAGTCAATACGAGCATGAAGTCTACAGAAACAGGACAGATGCCGCGGCTGCAGATGAAGACACTTTTGTGAAAATCGCAGACGTGGATGTAACTACCGAAGGCTTCACCTATTTGGACGATGGCAGCTTCAATGGAGTGCCTCTGAATAAAGAAGTTGAATACTGTTATTATGTGATTACAAAAGGCTCTTACAATGTTGCTGGACTTGTTTATCCTTTGGAAAACAAATCTCAAATCGTCTGTGCCAAACCTGATGACAATAGACTGCCATGCCCACCGGTTTTAACTTTTGAAGGACCTGAATGTTCAGCATACCTGGCAGAGCTCCCTTGTGGTAACAGCACATATGAACACGATTTGAGTTGGACTCCAGATTTCTCGGGAGAATGTGATGACGAATTAAGTGGATACAGATTATACTATACATCTGATGGAGAGGATAGTCAATTTGAATTGATCGCGGAATTATCTTCTTTAAATCTATCCACCACCATTCGTAATCTGGCTACCTACCGCGGATGCTATTACATAACTGCCGTTGACAGATCGGGAAATGAGTCCGAGCCGAGCAATGTTGTCTGTGTGGAAAATTGTCCTAGCTATACCTTACCAAATGCGTTCACTCCAAACGGAGATGGAGCAAATGAAACCTTTATGGCATTTGACAATCCATTTTCACAATGCCCTAGATTTGTTCTAGGAGTTGAGATTTTCATTGTAAATCGTTGGGGTGTAGAAGTATTCTCTTATAACAGTTTGGAATCAACCGAGAATGACATCTATATCAGATGGGATGGAAAAGACAAAAATGGCAATGAGCTACCTGCCGGCACTTATTACTATTCCGGTAACGTCCTATTTGACGTACTTGACCCCGCAGCAGCAGAACGGAGCCTAAAAGGCACAATCCAAATCCTTAAATGACATACTACAAATCCATCATATTCTTTGATGGCGTTTGCAACCTTTGTAATGCTTCCATTAATTTTGTGATCCAAAGAGATAAAAAAAATCACTTTTTAGTGGGAGCTTTACAAGAGGATTTCAGTAGAAAGATTCTCTCAAAGTTTGAGGTAAAAGAAGATTACCTTGACTCACTCGTACTTTTAGAGAGAGGTAAAATCTTTTACAAGAGTACTGCGGCACTGAAAATCGCACGAAATCTCTCAGGATTTTGGCCAGCTTTTTACCCATTAATTTTAATACCAACATTCCTCCGTGATCCGATTTATAATTGGATCGGTAGTAATAGATACCGTTGGTTCGGCAAGAAAGACACTTGCCGCCTCCCTACCCCGAAGGAAAAAGCTAAGTTTCTTTCAGAAGAAACTATATCACAAACTGGAATCAATCTTATTGGCTGAATTCTCTATTGCAGGCCGACTTTGGGAAAAGCATTATATTTGCTCCGAACAATAAACACTAGTAAATGAAGGCATTTGTTTTTCCGGGCCAAGGGGCCCAATTCCCAGGAATGGGAAAAGCACTTTATGAAGAAAATTCCCAAGCAAAAGAATTATTTGAGCAAGCAAATAAAATCTTAGGTTTCCGTATAACAGACATCATGTTTGAGGGAACTGCTGAGGAACTGAAACAAACAAACGTAACTCAACCTGCTGTATTCCTTCATTCGGTGATTTTGGCTAAAACAACTCCTGATTTTGCACCAGATATGGTAGCAGGTCACTCATTGGGAGAGCTATCTGCTTTAGTTGCCAATGGCACACTTGCCTTTGAAGACGGGCTGAAATTGGTTTACCAAAGAGCCCTTGCAATGCAGGAAGCTTGTGAAATCAATCCGTCCACCATGGCAGCAATCTTAGGTCTCCCGGATGAGAAAGTAGAAGAGATATGCGCAAGTTTTACGGAAGAAATTGTCGTGCCGGCAAACTATAACTGTCCCGGTCAATTGGTGATCTCAGGATCTAACAAAGGCATCGAAATCGCCTGTGAAAAAATGAAAGAAGCAGGAGCGAAGCGTGCACTTCCACTTCCTGTAGGTGGTGCATTCCACTCACCACTGATGGAACCTGCCAGGGAAAAATTGCAGACAGCTATCGAAGCAACCACCTTCCATACTCCAAGCTGTCCTGTATACCAAAATGTGAGCACCACAGCTGTAACGGAGGTTTCAGAAATTAAAGCAAATCTAATAGCTCAATTGACCGCTCCAGTTAAATGGACTCAATCCGTTCAAAACATGGTTGCTGATGGTGCTACTGAGTTTGTAGAATGTGGCCCCGGAAAAGTACTTCAAGGTCTAGTTAAAAAAATCCATCCTGAAGCTGAAGTTTCAGGTTTGTAAAATACAAAACCCGCTCACAAGGCGGGTTTTTATTTGTTTAGCTTTTTAATACTATCGAAAACTCCCTATTATCCTTCCCACTCCCGCACTTCAGATTTATCCTTACACTCTTCCAATAATTGCTGATTGCTTTTTCTCAAACTTGGGTGAATAAAGTCAGGTAAAATCTCCACTAATGGAATAAGTACAAACTTCCGTTCTGACAAATATGGGTGAGGGGTTTTCAATTCCGCGGTATCGATCACTTGACCGCCAAAATAAATAATATCAATATCCATCGTCCGATCTCCCCAATGTTCATCTCTTTTTCTTCCAAGATCTAACTCGATTTTCTGAATGAAAGCCAAGATTTCAAAAGGTGAATATGCCGTTTTAATTTCAACAACTTGATTCAAAAAAGGCCCCTTAGCTACTCCTCCCCAAGCTTCCGTCTCATAAACTTTCGACTTTGTTGTCATTTCACCCAATTCTGAAACTGCCATTACAGCCGAAGTTAAAAGCCCATTTCTATCCCCTTTATTTCCTCCTAATATTAAAACTACGTTTTCAAACTTTCTCGGCATAAAATTGCTTTTGTATACATGCCCCAAATTAGGTTATTTTGGGCTTCAAATAATTTAGCTTATGAAATTCTTGGGAAATGTACTAGCGGTGATCGTTGGTCTTTTTGTTTTCAGCATACTAGGTGTGCTTCTTATGTTTGGCTTGATCGGCATAGTAGCCTCCTCAAGCGGAGACAAAGAAGTGACGGTTAGCGAAAACACCGTATTACATTTAGATCTGAACGGTAGGACAATTGTGGAGCGCACCTCCGAAGAAGATTTGGATCTTTCCATATTAGGAAATCCATTCGGGCAGGAAATGACTGCCGGTTTGGTTAATCTTAAAAAGGCTATTGGTGAAGCAAAGACCAATGAAAATATAAAAGGCATTTATTTAAACACAGGTCTTTTAATTGCTGGGCAAGCTAACTTGCTTGAGCTCCGGGAAGCTCTTCTGGATTTTAAAACTTCCGGAAAATTCATCGTTGCTTACGATGAGGCATACACTGAAGGCGGATATTTTGTCGCCTCAGTTGCAGATGAAATCTATCTTAACCCTCTCGGTGGAATCGACTTTAACGGCTTTTCTTCTGAGGGAATTTTCTTTAAGGGACTTTTCGAAAAAGTAGGTGTGAAACCTGAGATCTTCCGTGTAGGAGAATTTAAATCTGCAGTGGAGCCATTTATTCTTGAGAAAAACAGTCCGGAGGCTAGGCTCCAAACTCAATCATTTT
>TARA_R110002012_G_scaffold320717_1_pt1 | contig 26720 bp, 41 predicted proteins | sample TARA_R110002012 | Tara Oceans TARA_R110002012 (sample SAMEA4396515) | marine metagenome | biome: Westerlies Biome; feature: [DCM] deep chlorophyll maximum layer (ENVO:01000326); material: water (ENVO:00002006), including particulate matter (ENVO:01000060) such as... | depth 40 m | reverse complement strand
AGATACTGTACATCTTTTCTATAGTAATCAAAACTATACCTAATCCCTTGACGGTAAAATTTAATAGCTGAAGAAGCTTCTGGTTTTTCTTTGGATAAAAATGCTCCTCCAGTATAAATCCTATTATCTTCTAAAAGTCTGTAAGAAGATTTCCAGTCTATGGTTATATGTTTATGGTTAGTCCAATGCCAACCTAAAGGTTTATCTTCAAACATCCATAAGTGACATACTGAGTCGAATTCAAGTCTTTTTTTAAATTCATTTATATCAGGACAGTCTTTCCAATCCAATTCGGTATTAATTTTCTTTATAACTTTAAGAAGATTAAAATACCATTCTCTATAATGACTTTTAGAAAGAGCTTGAAACCAATACCTACCGTCAAATTCATAATCACGTTGATCTGATTTATGTAACCTAAACTGTGTTTTCATTAATAAAGTGTTTTCATTTCTTTAAATTTTTTAGTATAAAAAACTATAAGTGATTTACGGCTACCTTTAATAACTTTACTAACTGAATGAATAGTTTTAGCTCCATCATAAATGATATAATCACCAGGTTTATTTAAATCAGCATTTTTACCTTCTATAATAAGGTCCCCACCTGTACTATTTTTTTCTAGGACCAATGATAATGTAGTTCTAGAATTAGTATCAAGATGAGGTTCACCAAAGTCTCCTTTTGAGAATTCAACTGTGTAGATAGATTGTATATCTGCTGTGTTACCCTTAGTGATATCATGTATTAAACTATTTAACTTTTTATTCCCTATACTGTAGTGAGCTAAATTAACATTTTGAAACCTAAAACCTTTTTCCTCAGTTCTTTTTTTATGAAATGAATTAAGAGCATTTCTTCTTTCCATTTCTTCTACACTAGCTAGAGGAGTAATTGAAAGTTGATATAAAATACTATCTAATTTTTCTTTAGATAATTCCTTCTTCATCGCATGCAATTTGAAGTCCAACTAAAAGAGAAGCTCCATTGTACTCTTTTTGAACTTCTGCTGCTCTTTCAGTTACTATAGCTACCTTACCAGCACCAACTGCTGCTGCTATCAAATCTAGTATATCTTTTTCTCTTTTTTCTTCAGGACATAATAAATGTGATGTAGGGTTTTCTAAGTACTTTTTTACTGAATCACTCATTATATAATTGTTTTAGGTTTAAATTCTTTTCTATATTTCTTACTAGGGTGAAGAATATCTCTTAATTGTATTCTATCTAAATCTAAACCAATATAATCTACAGCTTTATTATATTCAGTTATATCATTTGAGTATAAATCTTCATATACAATGTACGAATTATTATTTAAATAGGCAACTGATTTTACTTCTTCTGTACTATTAGTTATGTGTTTAGCAATCCATTTACTTATATTTACTTTCGATGAATTAAAAGAATAGCTCATATGCCATTTAGATGATACAGGGTAGTTTGCATTTTCCACTTCTTTTCTATGCATAGCCCAGTAAAAACTTTCTGTAGCTAATTTAGTATTATCTCTAGTCAAGTAAATAACTTTATCAAATTTGTTTATATAGCTTAGATACCATTTACGAGTTCTATGCATACTTAAAACCTTTGTAATAGTGTTATCTGGTATATTATTACCAATGGCATTAATTTGCTCTTCGGTTAACCCTTTTATATTAAGAGGATTGAAAGGTTCTAGAGAAGATTTAAGTTTAAGTAACTTAGATAAAGCATGAGTAAGTTCAGTAGATCCAGATCTAGCAGATGCAAAAATTAAAATTTTCATAAGAAAGTATCTTTAAATACACTCTTAAAAGTTTCATAACCGTTTGCTGCATTGTCTTTCCATTTATCAATGTCACCATCATCACTAACCCATTTGTAACTATAACAAAAAACTGAAGCTGCTTGACATGCTTTAGCAATACCGTACAGCTCCATATCAACAATATCTATATCGTCTCTGTAATGGAAAGTTTTAGATTGTACTTTTTTACTTTTATCATAGAAATGATCAGTAGTACAGCAAACTATATCTCCTTTGCCCTGTAAAGTTATATCTACATCGTTAGTTAAATTCATTACGTCTAGATCATTAATAACTTTACCTACCTTAAGTACCTCTCCTATAGAAATATCTTTAACTGCCCCGCAAGACCCAAAGTTTACTACTAATTCTGGTTTATAAGTATTAATTAGCCTTGCTGTTTCTACAGCTGCATTAACTTTACCGATTCCGGTAATATGTATTTCGTTATCAAACAAAAAAGAATCGCCATGTTCTAGATCTGTAGCTGATAGTAATAAAATTCTACTCATATTTAATTAGAGACTTTACGTTAGAATCTGCTATTCCTATATCAATTAAACAGACTTTACCGATCACATCATAGCCACACGTATACGCAAGGTCTTCCGCTGCATCCATTGTGCCTCCAGTAGCAAATACATCATCGACTAACACTATAGAACCAGATCCAGGAGCCATCTCTAAAGACCCAGATGCATATTCATACTGATAGTCTAAAGTGAATACATTTTTATCTGGAAGTTTACCTGGTTTTCTTATTAATTTAATTCCTCCTTGTCTCATAGCAGCTATACCGGCTGCGAATAGAAATCCTCTTGATTCGATTCCTACCCAGTAATCAGGGTTTACATCCATCGAGCTCATTTGCATACAAGCATGTGTAAAAGCATCTGAGTCGGCTAATAAAGGTTGAATGTCTCTATATACTATACCGGGTACTGGATGGTCGTATATTTTTTTAATGTATTTTTTTAGGTCCATATTATAATATATGAAAATATTAGATTATATCAAACTATTATTAATAAGTAAGTCATAATTACTTTTTACTCCTATCATATTTAAATTATACTCTTTTGCTAATATTGTAACAGCAGTTCCTTCTCCAAACCCTATACCGCTCTTAGCATACCTACTTAAATAGGTACTAGTCCAATCAGCTGTTTCAGAGTTGAAAATGTTCTCAATGTAGTCTTGTAACTCTTTACTACGGCACGCGATCTCTATAGTTTTTGAAGTATACGGAAAAGAAAGGAAAGCTTCGGTTATATAATTGAATGGTTTATCTAATCCAAACTCGGCCATGAATGCAAAGTACTCTTTATACGCATTTTTTCGTCCTTTAAGTCTATCTAATTTAGTTAAATGTTTAGGTATAATAACAGATGAGTAATAAGCAGAGTCGTTCTCTACTATCAGCTTATTAAAATTAACCCTCATAAAATCAGCATCAACATAATTTACTCTCTCTTTATACTCCAGCAATAGCTTAAATAGGAACGTTAACTTTGAATAGTAACTAAATTGAGATCTCCCCATTACCTCCTCATATTGGTAAGTAATACAATCACCGAAGTATTGCGGTTGATCGGTTAGTACGTGAACGGTATCAATTTTACCAACTTTATTGATCTCTTTACTAAACCTATTTATGAACTCTGCACCATGACAGATAGTTGCGTATAACATATATTATAAATACAATAAAAAACCCCACCGTTTAAGGGCAGGGTTAGTTCAAAATGCGCGTGGCGACTTCGTCGATAGAGAAAAACGCCCCCTATGCTTTTGTAGCCTCCATATTCGCTTTCTTGTAAGGAGTAATCAACTTTTTAATCTCTCCTGCTGCTTTTCTAGCTCTTGCTTGAGAAGCTTTTGTAGATCCTGCGTTGTTTTCTTCTAGCACTGCAAAATTAGTTGCTATTGCCTCGAATAATTCATCTTTGTTCATAATTTAATTTAATTGTGCTGATTAACCTAGTAACATACTAGGGTCTATACCAGCGGGTTTATCATCTTTATCTTCAGGGTTTTTAGATACTACTGCCTCAGTAATAAGTAAAGTTCCTGCTACAGATGCAGCATTTTCTAATGCCAATCTGGTTACTTTGGTTGGGTCTATAATACCTGCTTCGAACATATTAACTATCTCTTTGATTCTAGGATTATATCCTTCCCATTCATTACCGTTATCTTTAATCTCTGCCTCTATCTCGTTAATATCTTCTATTTCTAATCCAGCATTTAAAAGTATTTTTTCAAAAGGTTTTTCACATGCATTTATTACAATATCATAACCGGTATTAGTATGTTCATTTGCATCTTCTGGAATTGTATGAATAATCTGACTTGCAGCATTTAATAGAGCTATTCCTCCTCCAGGTAAAATACCTTCTTCTAAAGCAGCTTTTGTAGCATGTAAAGCATCTTCGACTCTATCTTTCTTTTCTTTCATTTCTATCTCAGTATGTCCTCCTACATGTACTATAGCTACTCCGCCAATAAACTTAGCTAATCTATTTTGTAGATTTTCTTTTTCAAATGGGGAAGTAGATTCATCTATTTGAGTTTTAATCTCTTCTACTTTCTGTGTAATTTTATCTTCTTCTCCTTTAGCGTCTATAATAGTAGTAAACTCTTTAGAAATAGTTGCTTTATTAGCTTTACCTAACCATTTTGTATCGAATTTATCTAATCTCATACCTTTCTCTGAAGAGACTACTTGACCTCCGGTTAATATAGCTATATCTTCCATGATAGCTTTTTTTCTATCGCCAAATTCTGGTGCTTTAACTGCAGCACAAGCTAAGATACCTCTCATTTTGTTTACTACTAACGTAGATAAAGCTTCTCCATCTATATCGTCAGCAATAATTAATAATGATTTATTTTGTTGAGAAACAGCCTCCAAGATAGGAAGTAACTCTTTGACCTGATTTAGTCGTTTATCGACTATAAGAACAAAAGGTTCTTTCAGTACTGCTGTCATAGAGTTATTATCAGTAACAAAATATGGAGACTTATAACCTCTGTCGAACTGCATACCTTCAACCGTCTCTAAGTACGTTTCTCCGGTTTTCGACTCTTCTATCGTAACTACTCCATCTCTTCCTACCTTGTCCATGGCTGTTGAAATTAATTCACCAACTTCGGTATCATTATTAGCAGATATTGTAGCAATTTGTTTTAATTGCGCCTCATCTGTAATTTCTTTTGAATACTCTTCTAAGTATTCTGTAATTTTTTTTGTAGCTGTATCTATTCCTTTTTTAATCTCTACAGCGTTTGAACCAGCTTCTAGTCTCTCTAAACCTTCTGCTAATATAGATTGTGCTAATAGAGTAGAGGTAGTAGTACCATCTCCGGCATAATCAGCTGTTTTAATAGCAGCTTGTTTTACTATCTGTGCTCCTATATTCTGTATTTTATCTTCTAAAACAATAGATTTAGCAACTGTAACACCATCTTTTGTAGATATAGGATTACCCATATCTTGTTCTATAATAACATTACGTCCAGAAGGACCTAAAGTTGCAGTTACTGCATCAGCTAATTTATTTACCCCGTTAGATAGTTCTATCCTTGCAGGGTTTGCAAATGTAATTTTTTTACTCATAATTATATGTCGTATTGATTCAGTTCATGTTTAGTTTCTTCTCTTATAACAGCTAGTATTTCTCTATCTTGAGCTACTAAGTACTCTTCTCCTTCAAAATCTATCCTTAAAGTACCTAACTTAGGCACTAAAACAGTATCCCCTACATGACAAGATCTTATAGGAATCATTTTACCGTATTCAGATAATCTACCAGACCCGATGGCAACTACTGTCCCCATTTCTGGTTTTTCTTTTCCTAAATCTGGTATTACTATAGACCCGTAGGTTTGTTCTCCTTCATCTAAAGGTTTAATCAGTACTCTATCATTAGAGGGTATCAACTTCTTTGTCATAACTTATTTGTTTATTATTAATATAAGATTAATTTATTTAAGAGGCAACTCGAGAGCGGGAAAGTTTAGCTAATTTTCAAAGTTTTTGGTTCTGATCCTTTAGCAAAAGGAATAATAACTTGTAATAGTCCGTTTTTAAATTCAGCTGAAGCTTTACTTAAATTAAACTTACTATCTATCTTCCAACCTAAGTTGAAGGATCTTTTAGCGATGCCCTTATGAATATACTTTCCAGTATTATCATCGCCGTCTGGTTTATCGTAATTTACTCTGATTATATTACCTTCAATTTGAATGTCGATATCTTCTTTTGAGATCCCGGTACAGGCTATATCTAAGCCTAAACCTATTTCTTTTTCGTAAATATCTACTGGGTGAGGTAATTTGGATTCTGCCAATGGTCTGTAAGTGTTGGCGTCTTGGAAAAAATTTCTTACTAAAATGTCGAACGGATTACGTTCATAAAATAATGTACTCATATCATTGTGTTTTGTGAGTGCCTAAGCTACTCGGTTAATTAAAATTTAAATCGCTCTCGAGTCGATTCTCTTTATAATAAATATCTCTATTTTTAGTTTTAATGCCCATCTCTCCAGTTATCAGATATCTCAGGAGGTGCTTTTAATGTTACGCCTGGTAGTACCGTAGTAGTTTCCATAATTTCTTGAACTATAGGGGCAAACATAGCTACATCATTCTTATCACAGTTAATTATTAACTGATCATGTACTTGAGCTTGCACACTAGCATCTATTCCTAGCTCTTTAGCTTTACGGTTAATCACTAACGCAGCTCTATTCACAACAGCGGCTGCTAAACTTTGTAACTGAAAGTTAAGACAGTTGTTAAGACCATTCCTAAAGTCTCTATAAGCTTTAATAACCTTGTCTTTACCGTAAGTAGGTTCTAATGACTTTCTAAATCTCCAATCCATAAGTCTATTATCAAACTTTTCATAGTATTGCTTTACTCTAGGTAAATGTCTTATCCTACCTACATAGTTAGTTATACGGCCATAAGCCTTAACCTCTTCTCTAGATCTTTCTCTCCATTCAGCTAACTGAGGGAATCCATCTAAGTATCCTTTAATAAGTCTTTCAGCTTCTTTCTGATCTACTCCGAGGGTCATTTTTAAAGCATAAGCTTCCATACCATAAGCAATACCTAAAGAATAAGCTTTAGCTTTATTACGTTTTATAGGATCTAACTTCTTAAGGTAGTTATCAGCTTTTTTATCAGCAGATACTCCTTCTAGATTCTCAGTCTGTATAGCTACAGTAGAATAGAAGTCCCAACCTTTTCTAAATATTTCTCTTAGATTCTCATCTCCAGTTACTGAAGCAAAGCAATGAGGTTCTAGTGATTCGTAATCCGCATCGATAACCTTTCTGCCATTACCAGCAGTTAAGAAAGCTCTAACTATATTAACATACTTCATAATAATAGGAGCATCTTCGCCTTCTTCTAGAGGCTTAGGTAACTGTTGAGCATCAGATCCATAACGACCAGATACAGTTCCGTTCTGCTTGAAGTAAAAGTAGTATCTACCATCCTCATTCCTATCTCTAAATCTATCTACGTAAGTAGATTTAATCTTAAGTAACTTATTATATATACGTAAGTTCTCAGCCCAAGCATAAGTCTTAGATAACTCTTCAACCATATTCATATCAAATTTATCTCTACCCGACTTAGTATTAGCTCCTGATACTTTAGGTTTAATACCCATGTACTTAAATACTATTTCTCCTAAATGCTTCTTAGACTGTATATTAATGTAATCTCCATCGTTAGACTCTTTCCATAGCGACATCGATAAACGTGCTTTCTCAACGTCCTCTAGCAAGCTTTGATCTCCGGTAAGCAAAAACTGCTTAACACTAGAGTCATCTAGCTCTTCGATATACTTTTGAGTAAGAGAGTACTTACCAGTCTTTTCGGACTTAGGTAAAGGTAAAGAGTATCTTTGAACTAACGTCTGAGCCCAATTGCCTTTATGAGAAACTGGATAGTTAGTCATAGACGTAGCTACTACCCATTCCTTAACCTCTGGTATAGCAAGTAAAGACTTCATAACAATCTCTTTATTCTCTTTTTGATCTATTACTATCTCGTCATGTATCTTATTAAGTAGGTCCATATCAAGATCGACTCCTTGAGCTTCCATAGGTACAGTCACTTCACGGTAGATAGGCATAACCTCATCTTCAAAGAAGAACTTCTCTAAGCCTTCTTCTTTAAGCTTTTTAAGGTATAAATTACATATACGTAGAGTAAGATCGGTATCCGCAGAAGCATACTTAGATAGTATATCTAAATCAGCTTTATAAATCTCGTATAAAGCTTTAGTAGTCTGGCCACCGTTCTTTTTAATACTCTCTTTAAGTTCAACTTGCTCTTCGTTAGCGGCTTTCTCTACATCTAAGCCAAGCTCTTTCTGATTCATTATTGCAATTGACTTTAACCCAAAAGGATTACCGTAACCAAAAGCACCTTCCTCGTAAACTGTATGAACTAGTAAACCAGTATCAACCCAAACGTCAGGAAGTAAATCTACACCTAAATAGTTCTTAATAAACTGAACGTCAAACGAAGCATTATGGAATACAAGTTTCTTACCTTTAAGTAACTTAAGCAAGTTCTTAGATATAGTTTCAGTAGAAGTACCGTCGATAGTCTGTAATTCTAGTTCATCTTTATCAAAGTTAAATACTAAAGTAGGTAAGTAGAAACCTATTCCTTCGTCACCGGATACAGACCATCCTACAATCTTATCCTTTCTAGGATTAAGACCAGTCGTCTCGGTATCAACGGCAATAACTTCTGATTCAGTAATATGTTGATGTAAGAGTTTTAAGGTCTCCTTATCTTGGACCGTATAGTATTTTTTTTCTAACTGCATATAATATAATATAAGAATTTTTTTATAATTTACAAACTAAATAATTATTAATTAAAGTATTCCAATTATCATTAGTAGGTCTAATAGAACATTTTTTTTTGAGACCATTAGTCATCCAGTTTATCATTTTTGTTTTTCTTCTTTCAAAAATATTAAACTCATTATTATTAACAATTTTATCTCTTGGAATATTAAATACTTCTCCTGTATCGCATATAACAGTCAAAAAGTCAAAGTTAAGATCAGAATGGAGCTGTATAAGATTTCGTTCAGCAGATGAAACAACATCCATCTTAGGAGTTAAGTATTTTACTGAATAGGTACCTAAATCACCAGTACCGTCTATATTATCTTGTCTTGGAGGAGCAGGTTTATAACCTTTATCTATTTTTTCAAGAATAATTTTTTTAGCTTGAGCTTCACCGTATAAGCCAGATACTTGGTCAGGATCTAATCCTTCTAGTGGAGCTAACTCTTTAAGTTTATTACAATATTCTAGTATGAGATTTAAATTTTTTGACATAATATAACCGTTTTTATTACTATAAATATAAGAAAAATATCTCAGGGAGACAAGCTTTTTTTATAAAAATCGTATAGTAAATCTGCTATAATCTTATACCCGTGTCTATTAGGATGACATCTTTGACCTGGAGGGCTAAACGATATTTCAGCATTTTCAAATAGATCTCCTCCTATATTATCCAAATAATCCCAAGCAGTAGAGTCCCCAAATTTCCAATACTTAGTCTTGTCTATTAATTCCCATTTTTCATTATTAGGATCAAATGAATTCATCTCTTCAAAACCATCTATAAAAATATATTGACATTTTTTATATTTAAAGAATTCTTGAAGAAAATAAATATAATTAAAATTTAATATATTATAATACGCACTATCATAACCTACAGTCATATATTTCTTAAAATAATCCTTCATAAAAGGAGATAAAACTTTGTCAATATATTTTATATCTGCTTCATTCTTATGATATCTTTTTAAAAAATTTATGCTTGCATAATCAGAAAGGACTTCATTTAAAGACCAACCTAATCCTATTGGTCCGCTATCTGTAAAAGACTTAGGAAAGAAAGGAATTTTATTTCTTATTCCTGAACTCCACATTACTACTATAAGATCTTCTTCATTGAAATCTAAAAGAGAATCTTTTTTAAATACATTATTAAAAATATAATCGTTAGACGCTCCACAAGAGCCAGCATTCAGAAATTTAGTATCAGGGCTTCGATTTCCAACTTTATAAGATTCTTTAATTTGTAAAAGTTTTGCTAATTGAGTGGGCCAACTATACTTAAAATTAAATTCGCTGATTATTCTACATCCTTCACTAGTATTATCTTTATATTTTTTTTCTATTTCAACTGTTTTTTCTAACCATGCTCCTTCTCCTTCAGTGAAACTATCCCCAAATGTTATTAACCTATTAATCATTTATAAATTTTTTTACGTAATTATCAAAATCCAAAAGATGGCTATTGCTCCAATCAGCATTTTCATATACTCCATGTAGTTGGTCTAAACTAAAAGTATTCCAATCATCTACCAATACCATAGGAAAATATTGAGAAAAATACTCAGTAACTAAACTTCTATCAACTATCGGAATAGTCTTTAAATAAAGAGCTTCCCATGTTCTATGACAATCAACTCCATTGCCTTCTGGTGATATAATGAATTTGTGGTTTTTAAGTTTATTTAAGTATTCCTCCTGTGCTGTAGGTTTACTCCAAACTAATCCTATCTCTTTACATCTATTAAAGCAATCAGGTCTTTTTATATCTCTGCATCCACCTTCTACTGTAAAATTGAAAAATATTTCTTTCGTTTTACTACAAGGTACGTCTATACTTTCAAAAGTATCTAAGTCTCCATAAGGCCAACAGCTATTACCTAGCCCTATAGGAAGAGGAGTAACTCTATCATCTCTTACCAATACGTTTTGAGCATATATTTTTTTACAATTAGGAATATTAAAATACCTTAAGTCTTCTTCTTCAACTGGTGAATCATTACAGTGTAGAACCAACGAAAAAGGATTTTTCATTTTCTCTAACATACTATATAAATCTACTGGTCCGCTTTCTATATGATCCTGTTTAATAGTGGACTTAATTAAATCATTGTTGACATATATAAGTGCCCAGTTGTCATACCTATCAAAAGTATACGCACTATGAGCTCTACTAAGTTTAGATTCATAAGGAAAGAACTCAGGGACTGAGATTTGAGTATTGCAGAGGTCTTGGAATTTTTCTCCGGTTATATAATTCATAATAATTCTTCTGGGTAATCTTCTTTTTTTATTTTGATTCCTGTTTCTTTTTCTACTGAATGTAAAACTGCTATTTTTTTATTTTTATCTCCAGTGCAGAAATGCCAAGCTAGAGTATTTTGAAAATTAACAATTGACTTTTGTAATCTATTAATAGACTTTTCAGCTAATTCTATATCTTCTTCACTTACTTCTATTTCAATATTATTGTTACCAGCAATTTTGACTAAACTTAATAGATCATTGTAATCATAGGCTTGCTTTAACTCAGAAAAAGTTTCATCAGTACCTCCTTTATCTGGGTGTAAGTACTTAGATAACATTTTATATATTTTTTTTAATTTTTCAGGTTTGTTTCTTTTTTTAATTTTTTCTTGCTCACTAGGAGGTTGGTCTCTTACTTCTCCAGTTTCTTCATTAACCCACATTTCAGCATTTTTATCTATAAAGTATTTTCCAAAATATCTATTGAAAATAGTAGCATACTCTTCAGCTTGCTCTTCTGTATCTTCTAATTCTAATTCTAAAAATTGATACTTATGCGATAATTTTTTTATGATTCGAGACATTACATTTCTCCATATAGATCAAACTTTTCAGGTTCAGGTTCTTTTATATCAACCTCTGTCTGATTAATAGCGAATAATTTTCCGTTTAAAGGTTCTAATCTATAGTGACCTTGAAATTTGGTTTTCCTAACGTATGTATTTAATGTCTGTACTAATCCATCTATAATATTTTCTCTGTCAATAACTAATTCCCAATTATCTCCTGGTGGTACTCTTTCAGCTATTAGTTCGATCTCTTCAATTATTTCTTTACTCATATTCTTTGTTTAGTACATCAGGATTTTGTTGCATAGTTTGTTTAGTAATTAAGTCTTTAAGTTTTGTTGTAGACCAACTATGAGCTCTAGACGTATACACAATCTTAGGAGGTAAATCGTCTCCTGTAAATTTCTTACCTATGTAATCTTCTCCAAGTATTCTAATATCTGGTTTAAAATTTTCTATTAAGCTGTAAAGCTCTTCTTCAGTTTGATATACAAATACTTCATCTACATAAGATACGGCCATTAAAGCTCTATACCTTTCATACAACGGAATAACCGGTTTATATTTACTAAACCTAGTTAAAGACGGATCTTTTTGTAAAAAAACTATAAAGTGATCACAGTGTTTTTTTGCATCCTCAAAAGTATAAATATATCCTGGATGCAGAAGGTCAAAATTACCGGCTGTAAACCCTACTATTGTTTTTTTGCTCATTGTCTTAATGTTTTTGCTAATCTAAATTCCTTTTCTTCGAACATAGCTGGGATAAGCATATTATGAGATGCTCTAACAGGATTAATATCTAAACCTCCTCTTCTAGTATACAAACATGCTACCATAAGCTGTTCTGGTTGAAAAGCATCAGTTAAATGCTTATAAACCATTTCACAAATCTCTTCGTGGAAATGACTTACGGTCCTATGAGAAACTATATACTTTGCCAATGAATCTGCTGTAGGTAAATTTTCACCTTTTATCTTAATATACACATCACCCCAATCTGGTTGATTCGTAACTCTGCAGTTAGATCTTAATAGGTTAGATTTTAACCTTAATTCAGGCCATGCTAAATTCTCTTTTTTAGCTTTATATGACTTTAACTGTGAAGCATCAGATTGAAATGCAGTAAAGTCTATCTTATCTAGATCTACTATATCTCCTAAGTCTTTATAGTTAATAAAAGTTAAAGGTTCTCCTTCTTCTTCACTAGCATAGAAAGAAACAGTTGTATTAGTTTCAAGTAACTCATCTAAATCTCTCTTTACTCTTGCTTCAATACCGCTAATACAATCTCTAGCATTATCTGCTATACGAGTCATATTGAATGAATTTAAATAAAGTTTTATTGACTTAGATTCAACATGATATTCACTATTTGAAGGACAAACTATTTTAAGCATACCTGCTACCGGTTGACCTTTAGTAGTAATAGCTGATACTTCATAACAGTTCCAAGTATCTACTCCTACAAAGCTATCTGAGGTTAGCCCGTAGCCTTCTCTGTTTAGGTACCTTGGTACTTTAACTAATAATTCAGGTGAGTAGGTATCTTTGTACCCATCACCACCTACTTTTCCTAAATGTTTAGAAGCAATATCTACTACTTCTTGATAATTTTTAACGTCTGCCATAATTTTAATTTATAAATTCTAATATTTGATTCACACGCTGTAATGGTGACCCTGTTACAGTTAGATAGGGTTTTCTTACTCCTTCTAGAAGTAATTTAAATTCGTTATCAATTGATACTCTCCATTCTTCATTAATACTCCTTACTCCATCATCTACAGAATCAAACTCTATAGGAAAATAGATATAATGAGTATATTCATTCTTAACTCTATTCCAAGTATCTTCTATATAGGTATGAGCTTCCTTACTAAGTTTATCCATAAAAGTAGAGTAAACAACAAGATCCATATAACATCTATCTAATATCATATTACCAGGATTAAGTAAAGCTTCTAAATGAAACGAACTAATAGCTAACTGAGTTTCAGAAGTACCTGCTTCATTAATAGGAAATCCATAAGCACCTACTGTACGAGTAGATTCATTAATAAATTCATACTTAGGTAATTTATTCTTAAGTAATTCATATACAGTAGTTTTCCCCGTACTACTAGCTCCTACTAATGCTATTCTTTTAACCATATAACCTTTTTAATAAGTTAGTCCATTGCTCAAGACTTATATCTCTCAATATACGAAAAGTTTCATTAAGAGACAACTTATTAGCCTGTACTTCCGTCCACGAATGTATAGGTCCTTCATCTACTCCAGGGTCTACTTTATGAATTACACACCCAATACTTTCGTACTTACCTTCATACGCTCTAACTTGAGGATCTTTACCTTTGAGTTCAGGATATTTAGTTATTAAACCAGGGTGCCCATTATAGATATTATAGCTATGACATACTGCTGATGGTATTACTCTCAACCATCCGTGTAACGTAATTGTAGGGTTAGTAAAATATTGAAGTATATCTAGATAATCACTCTCTACAGGTTTATTTTTCATCTCCAAGTAACCATGTTTGATAATTCTAGGGTCAATAGTTCTTAGATTATCAGGCCGCTTATTAGTAATAATACGAGTAGGCCATTTCCCAATTTTTTCACAAATATCCGCTATTTCAGCACCTGTTTGGCTAAAGAACGCTATCCACTTTATGTCTTCCGTTAGCATACCATCTAAATTTCTGAATGTTATTTTTTACCTTATCTAGGTCTATCTCTTCTAAGTCCATATTAATTAGTTCATGTAACTTTTGAGATTCTTTACTCCATAAACCTTCATCACCGTAAGTAATACCTTTGATTCCATGTACTATTGGATTAGAAGTATCTAATGAGTAAATCCATTTATAATCTGCATGCTTATAGAATGCAAATTCTTGAGGTAGCCCACATCCTAATAAGTGATGAGGCTTCTCAGTGTTTATCACACCGTCTTTTAATAGGTCTCCTAATAGTTTAACTCTTCCTAACATCCAACTTACATATTTGTTAGGATGCGGGACAGAAACGCTATAGTAAGAATAGTCAAAAGATATAGCTATCATATCAACTTCTTCCATATCCATAAATTGATAGCATCTTTTAATATCTTCGTAATCTTTTCCTTGAACTACTCCAATACTTTTACCATGGAGATTAGGATAATCTCTAATAAAGTCTTGACATTGACCTATAGTAAGAGCACTATCTTCTAAAGCATCTGGTATTATATACCAAGCGGCTTTTAATCTATTAACCCATTGAGAAAATCTTTCTGCTTCAAAAGCTTCTTCTAATTCGAATATAGAATTATCTAAAATAACTTCTCTTCCTTTTTTAATAGCTCTCTCAAAAGTATCTCTATATCTAGGATTTTCTTCTAACAGGTGAACTAATGCATAATCGTAATCTGTAAACCTCTGAACTTCATCAAAGATATCTAAAGGTGCTTCGTGTGCTATTTTAATCATCTAATTTTAGGTTGCTCAAGTTTTTTAAAGATTCTGCCAATTTAACATGTAGATCATCTATAGTTTTAGTTGATTCAAGTACATTATTTACAGCTTTTACAGCTATATCGAAAGGTACATATTGTTTACCTTCTATTTCTACTACGTGGTCGTTTATATTAATCATATATTATTTATTTCTTCTTTTGTAAAGAACTGAGATAAATCAGGTCTATAGTAATTGACACTTTTCATTACTTTTCTATCTCTGGTTCGGTAGACAATGTACCGTCCTTCCTTAAGTTTTTCAAAATGACAGGTCTCACCTTGTTCCTTACTTCTTTCGCTGACGGTGAGTATGGCCTCTTCTTCAGTTTTACAAGCTTTTGATAAATTGCTTCCTTGTACCTCTTGATATGCAGGCCATATCTTATCCTTAAGGCCGTGTAGCATAGTACCGTTCCCAAGGGAAACATAAGCAATATCGCACAAAGCATCCAAAACTTCCACAATGTCTCCGTTTTCGCAAGCTTCTCTATATTCTTCGAGCTCTTCTTGAATGAAGTCATATACGAATTCCCACTCTTTTTTTGCCGGTATTGTTGGTTCATAGTTATTAGGTTTACCAAATGTTGCATTAAACTCTTCTACCTCATCAACAAAGGGTACTCCGTTAACCCATACAGGTAGTTCTTCTTCTTTAAATAATTTTAATTGTTTACTCATAATCTTCAGTGCTTTCCCAGCCATCTGGAGGTAATGGCATATTTAACGGTATTCTTTCATAATCGTCGTCAACTCTAACGATATCGTCTTCTCCAAAATAAGTACCTGTTTGTACTTCTATAAATCTTACTTCTTTTTTAGTTTCGTTCCAAGCTCTGTGTATCGAACCTCTAGGTATTTTAATAGATTCACCATACTTTCTAAAAAGCTTTTCATCGTCTAACACAATAGTAAGTTTCCCTTTAGTTACTACCCATACTTCAGCTCTATGAATATGATACTGATAAGATAATCTTTGACCAGGTTTAACTACAATCTCTTTTACCTTACAACGTTTACTGTCTTTAAGGACCTTAAAATGTCCCCAAGGTCTTTTATCTATATTACTCATAATTCGTTTTATAAAATTTATATAAGTCAGTAGCTATTAATCCATGTCCTTTAGCCGAAGGATGCAATTTACCATCGTGTAAAGTATCAGTTAAATCTTCTCTTTCAAATAATTCCTTATCGTTATATAGATTTAAGTAAGACCATATACTTTCTTCTTTATACATCCAGTACTTATTTTTATCAATATACTCTGTTTTATCGTATATATCGTTACTAATAAAGGTATCGAAGGCATCTATAAAGATATGATTAATTTTATAAAGATCAAACAAATACTGTAATAAAAATACTACATTCTGGCTATAGTAATCAAAGTGTGAGTTAAAATCAAAGTACTTAGCAAGAAATTCTCTTCTATAATCTAGTATAGCTAAGTTTGTTGAATTTTCAGTGTCATTTTTCAATTGCCAATATTCGTTTCTTTTATGAAATGCTAATTCTTTTAATCCAAACGTTAATCCTTCCATTCCAATTTTAGATCTACTTTCAAAATAGCTAGGGAAAAATTCCGGTCTATTTCTTAAAGGAGAAGTAAAACAACATATAACTAAGTCATCTTCAGTAAACATATTTTCATCAATATGTTTAATTACTAGATCTAATAGATAGTTAGGGTTAGAGCCTGATTTGCCAAAATTATTATATTCACAATCCATTAACTTAGCCAACTGACCAGTGAAGGATAAATTCTCTCTATACTTTCTTTTTATATCTGAGTCTCCTTTTGAATAATGGTTAGGAAGTGATTTTTCGACTTCGGCATTTACTCCATTACCAACTACAAAACTACACCCGTAACTATGTATCTTCATTACTAATGTTTACATATAGAAGCTAATTCTATATTTTTATAAAACTCTGCTTTAGCAGAATCTTCATCTAAGAATGCTCCTGTTAATTTAGCTGTTTGCATTGAAGCTCCTCCGTGCTTAACTCCTCTACATGATACACATGCATGAGTTGCATTAACTTGAACTGCTACGCCTAAATTACCTTCACATATCTTATGTACTGCGTTATGTATTGCTACAGTTAATTGCTCTTGTATAGCTCCTCTTCTACCGAATTGCTCTACTATTCTATTTAATTTAGATAATCCAACTACTTTACCGTCTTCTGATGCTATATAAGCGATACTAACTGTACCTCTTATAGCTTGGTGATGATGTGAGCACATTGAATATACCGGAATATTACTTTCTTGTACTATACCATCATATCCGTCTGATGGGAAAGCTGTAATCTTACTTAATGGTTCATATCTTCCTTTCCATAAGTCATTAACGTATGCTTTAGCTACTCTATGAGGAGTCTCAGATGAGTTAGGATCACGTCTCCAGTCACATCCTAATTCGTCTAAAAACAATCCAAACTTATGAGCTGCTTTTTGTATAATATCTTCTTTATCGGCATCATTAAGAGATGCTTCTGGTCCTTCTATTCTTTGTTTGTTAGCTAACTGAGTAGATATTCCGTTTGCAAATCCTGCTTGTACTAACTCAGTTCCTTCTATAAATTTTTTTGCCATTTAGTATGTTTTTTTTATTGAGGTTCTACGACTCATTATAATATAATATAAGAATAATATTTTAATTATCCAAATAATCTTGTTTAGTATTACTATCATTTCTTTCCCAAGGAAATACTAACCATCTATCATCTTCAATTTTTTCTCCGTAGTATTCAGGAATAGTTTCTGATACGTATCTCATACATAAAGTAGCTGTAATAAACCTAGGAGCATAATCTTTCATAGTAACTCCTGAGTCACATATATCATCTACTAATAGTATATCTTCGTTTTTAAATCTAAGGTCATGTCTACCAAATTTCTTTGCTTCGTCGAAAGGTATATAAGTAACGTTTAATTTATGACTTAGCATAATTGCAGGTATAAGTCCACCTCTAGGAATACCTGAGATATATCTTAATTCTCTACTCTTTAATCTTTTAGCTAATTCGTCTATTTGATCGTCCACCCATTTCCAGGACATAAAAACCTTTTGTTTCATAACTTATTTAAATTTGTGATCTACCCATTTTTTATAGTAGTATAAACCCATAACTAAGCTTACACCTATCGCTCCGTCTATCCAATTAGTGAGCTCTTTATACCCACCTGATTGCCAAAGTTCTGCTAGTGTATCCATACTACAATATAAGAAAAAAAAAGGGAAGTAAAAACTTCCCCTTTAATTCATTTGATTCTTAGAATCTGTACTTAAGAGAAGCGTTCCATGTTCTTCCGAATCCAAACCATACTGAGTTTCTAGTGTCTACTCCGTTCCATTGTGGAGAGCCATCAGCAGCATGAATGTTTGTATTTGATTCAGCAATGTAAACTGTATCTAATAAGTTATTAACGTTTAACCTAAATCTTGTATCGTTACCGAATAATTTAAAGTTAAAAGTACTACCTAAGTCTACTAAGCCGTAAGAAGGAAGTTTTAAAGCTCCTTTATTATTAGCGCTAGTAAATTCAGCATCAGTAATTGAATAATCAGCGTATAAATTATCTACAAATCTATAACCTAGATCTACATTAAATTTATCAAACCTATAATCTGCTTCTATATATGAAACAAACTGTGCAGCATCTCCAACTTTAGCATCCTTAAGATATAAAGTTCCAGTACCGATAGATTCTTGATTATCATCGAATAATTCAGCAGCGAAATCTTTTGTATATTTCCAGTCACCTATAGATACCATACCTTTAAGTTTAAAGTATCCTGTTGGTCTGTAAGTACCTTCGATTTCTATACCTTGATGTAGGACATCTATATCTTTAAATTGAGCAGATCCATCTACACCTTGTTGGTTAGATAAACTTCTCTCAACAAATCTGTTACCCCAATTAGTAGAGTAAAGGTTGACTTTAAGATTAACAGCAGAACTTCTATATCCATATCCTAATTCAACTGATTGAATTTCTTCGTTCTGTAAATCTGGATTTACGTAGTTAGCATAGTTAGGGAATACAGCTCCGAAATCTGGTTGTCTTGATATAAGACCTGCATTGAAGTATACGTTTTGATTTTCATCTAAATTGTAGTTAGCACCACCTTTAAAGTATCCACCATCTACGTTCTTCTTTTCTGATTCAAAGTTAGTTGGTGAATCAAAATAATCTATTCTTTGGAATGATTTATTTGAGTAACCAGCTTGAACAACAGCTGTAAGTTTATCATTAGCATATTCAGTTAAGAAGTTAACACCTTGCCATCCTACTTTTCCTACATTATAGTAGTCAATCTTAGGACCATTTAAACCTGTATCACCAAAAGGACTAGCCTCAATAGTGTTTTCAATGATCTGTCCTCCTGAGTTTTTATTACCAGTTGAATAGTATCCATCTAACCCCATTAAGTTGTTTAGCACTCTATAATGATATCCTGTGTAATCTCTTACGTCAATACCTATACTATGAGTAAATTTACCATTTTCTATTGTAAGTTTAGAAATAGCTCCAACCCAGTCATGGGAATTCATAGAAGCTCTTCTTACTAAAGCAGATCTGTTTACTCCATCATCTTTAAATCCGTTTGAACCAATCTTAAGTCCTGCGTATTTCGATAATCCTCCTGAATAAGCATCTGTATTAGATCTATTATATGAAACAATAGCATCATAATCGATAAACCCATTAGCGTCTCTTGAGCCTCTACCATTTTCAGTATAGTGCTCTGTTAAATCTTTTCTATAAGGAAGAATATCAGTTTCCGCATTGTAGTAATTTCTACCTCTTGGTCCTGTTCCTCCACCTCTACCAGCTGAGCCGTATAAAGATGTTGCTAATTTAACATTGCTACTGATATCGTAATCCCAGTTAAATGTTACTAATGGTTTGTTATAGAAATTTCTTCTCATAGAAAACTCTTCTCCATTTAAAGTACCTCCATTTGAGTTCCATCTTTGATCAATTCCATCTTTACCGAAGTTTTGATAATCTCTAATAGATACCCATACATCTCTCTGATGGTGCCATTGTCCGGCTCCTAATAAAGAGAAGTTTAACGAATGCTTAGAGTCATCAGGTGTATACCCTACAGCTCCAAAATACGTCCAACCTTCACCGGAAGTATTATAAATGTACCCATCACCTTGCCATTTTGATAGCAAGAATGAAGAAGACCATCCGTTTTCGCTTAATCCTGTATTGTAAGCGACAGTATTTTTAAAATATCCGTCATTTCCTACTACAGTAGAATAAGATCCACCTTCTGCTTTATCAGCACTTTTAGTGAAAATAGAAACAGTTCCACCGACTGAAGGAACTGCTAAAGATGAGGCACCTAAACCTCTTTGAATCTGAATACCAGAAGCAACGTCTGTTAGACCTTGCCAATTAGACCAGTAGACCCATCCATTTTCCATATCATTTACTGGTTGCCCATTGATAAGGAAAGAAGTATTACGCTGGTCAAAACCTCTCAAGGTAATACGACTATCTCCGTATCCCCCTCCTTGTTTTGTAGCATAGACCCCAGGTGTGTTGTTCATGATTTCTGGGAACTCTAAGTTACCAACTTTCAATTGAACTTCAGCAGCAGAAATTGTACTTAAAGCAATCGGTGTCTTTCTATCTTTAGCGACAGTGATTACTCCAGAAGTTACTACTACTTCTTGTAATTCTTGAGCGACAATAGTATCTAATACCTTTTGTCTCTCTTGACCATAAGTCATTGTTACTCCTAAAACTAAAAGTAACGAAACGAGTTTTCTCATTTTTTAAAATTTATGTTAAACAATATATAACCTTTAGGTTGTAGTCATAGTCCACATCGGATGCAGTTGATAAACAACTGTATTATTATCCGAAGTATCTACTTCTTCCAACTTTTCTTTAATTAGTGTAATAAATACGTCTTTAGTCATTACAATTTATTTCATATTCTTCCCAGTCCTTAGTAGGATCTTCGTTAGGAAAATAGTAACACTTAGTTGTGTTATCATCTAAAAATTTAATGTGTTTTTCGAAACCAGAGGGTAAGGTAGCACCATTAGCCATAACTGAATCTGAAAATATAACGTTAATGGTAACTTCTAAATCTTGTTCGTCGTCCCATACTCTTTCTTCTTGTTCTAGTAATCTCCATGCTCCTCTATTAAGTTTATCTTTCTGCAATGCGCAGTTAAGGAATGAAAAAGTTGCTCTTAAGTTTTCGTAGGAATCAGAAAAAGTAGCGGCAGGAGCTAAATGACCTTTGTCATAAGGAGTCCCTTTGTAGTCGTTATTATCAGAAGTGTAGTAATTTTTTTCTGTTCTGAAATTCATAGATCCTCTATCTACGTTTTTAACTCTGTCTTTTGATAAATAGGTTAACGTAATTGGTTGTTGTTTACTTTCAGAGTAGTAAACTGTGAATATAGGTGTTTCAACGGTAACGTCTTCACAACATTCTCTCTTTTCTTGTGTTAATCCATCACTAGAACAGCCCATTGCTGCTAGTAATACTAATAATCTAAGTGTCTTCATAATTTAATCCGAAAAATTCGTAATTTTTCTTTACATATTTGTTAGTGCCCTCTTGCTCTATTGCTTCCTCTTCTGAGTCATAGATTGCTTCTACCGGGCATTCATAGATGCAAGCTCCGCAGTCTATGCACGTATCAGGGTTGATATACATTGATTCTTCCGCTTCGATTATACAATCTTCTATTGGACAAACCAGTATACACGCACCATCTTTAGTATCAATGCATTTACTGCCGATAATATGACTCATTAGCCTTTAAAGTACTTCTCTAGCATTTCTATTCTCTCGTGTGCTGACGATAATAATTTTAATGCTTCTTCACAGTTATCCCAATAGTCTTTTGTGGAATGGTCTCCTATTCCAGCAGGGTGAGATGTTAAAAGTTTGACGCTCGCTAATGCTTTAGCTTTATCAGCTTCTGCTTGTTTCTTTAAAAATTCGTATACTTCTTGTTTCATAATTATTTATTTTAAACTTCTCTTTGATCTTCAAATGCAATAATATGGGGTCTCCATGTCATTCTATACCCGTTATCTCTAACCCAGTCAAATAGTATTGGATAAGATTTATATAATGCCTCTCTTGAGTCTCCCGCTGGCATAAACCAGACTTTATCTTTTGGAGCATCAAGTAAGGATATACATTCCATAATTTCTGTTAATGAATTGTTGTCTTTACCGTCCCATACAGGTTTAAGGTGGTAATCAGAATGATACTTAATACTTTTCTTAATAGCCTCATAATTTAATCTAAACCTATTATGTGTTTTAATCATCCCCTCTGCTCTTCTACCCTCTAATTTTTGTCCATTTGGTAATGTAGCACCTTCTTTAGGGACTGAATTACTGAACTTAGGGCTGATACTTAAAAGATTAATTGGGTAATCTGTTTCTAAGTAATGAGAGCCTTCTGTCTCGATAGTTATAAATATCTCTCTTTCTTTTGCAAAGTGAGTTAATTCGTTAACTAATTTAGGATGCATAGTAGGTGAACCTCCAGTTAACATCATTTCAGATATTTGAGGGTTATCATCATACATTTTTATTATATCGTTAAAAGACCATTTGCCTTTTTCCGGATGAATACTAGTATACCAACTATCACACCACCCTCCTTCTCCAAAATAACATCTATGAGTACAACCAGTAGTTCTAATTACTACTGTAGGGTACCCAGCTCTGGACCCTTCTGATTGTACTGCTGTGTAAATCTCTACTATCGGTAGATTTTTATCGTAATCTTCAATTCGACCCAGGGACATATATAGCTGCGTTTTTTCCGTGTTCTCTAAATTCTACTTTTGCAATTTTAACTCTACCTTCTGTTTCTTTAAGTACAAATTTATTTACCTTTTTATAAACAAACTCTGCGAATCTTTCTGCTCCTACAGCATCTATAACTCTAACTTGAGCTACTCCTACTTCCCCCATTTTAAGGAAAGAATCTTTAAAGGGATCATCTGCAGCTACTATAAAGGTATGATCAAACATATAATCAAACCAATCTTTAGGAGACTTACCTCCTATTTTAGTCTTTGCTCTTTTCATTCCGCCAAAATCCCATACCCAATTTCTTTCGTCTAAATCTCCTTCAAACCATAGTTTAAAAGATATACCATACCCGTGTAAAAATCTACAATGAGTACCATCTGCTTTCCACTGTCTAAAAACTGTAGAAAATCCATCAAAAACCTTAGTAGATAAGAACTTAGGTTTTCGGATTGCTTTTTTTGCTAATTTACTATGATATACCATTATACTAGTTCTTCTCCAATTCCTACTAACTCTGCTAAAAATAAGCCAATAAACCCTATTTCTATCATACCAAAGAAACCAAAAGCGCAAGCTGCTAGTCTAATTGCTGATTTTATAAAGCTTATTCTCTGATGTAAAAAAGCATCAGGTAAATCTTTATTACTTGAATTCTTAATTTCTACCAATTCTAACTTCAAATCATTGAGTTGAGTCTGGTAAGTAATATTTTTTGATTGTCGACCTTCAAGGTCTTGCAATTCGGCGGTTACATCTTTATCAGTGATGTGAATCTGTTCGCCTTTTCTAAATATAGCCATTTTTCGTGTTTTTAAAGTGGTGCTGTGACACTATTGTCTGTTACGTTTAAGTAAGATACGATAAATATTTATAATATCCAAATATTTAAAAGTTTTTATAAGTAAAAGGGTCTCTTTTTTTAAGTTCTTTTAATTTTTCTTCAAACTCTTTATCCAATTTTTCTTTTAATTTTTTTTCTTTTTCTTCTTCTGTCATTTTTTACGTTTTATTAAATAATTATTTATTACTAGAATATCTATTTCAGAGCTTATAAATCTTTCAATAGCCTGTAACGGTGTTCTAGTTATAGTCTGATCTTTTAGGTTAAATGAAGTATTAAGCAATACTTCGTGTCCGGTTACTTTACCTACTTCTTTAAGTAGTTTGTAATAGTTCGGATTAGATTGATTTGTAACTGTTTGTACTCTAGATGAACCGTCTATGTGAGTTGCAGCTTTGAATAAGTTACTTTTATTTTTAGCTACTATATTCATATAGGGCACTGGTTCTTTAATATCGAAATATTTCTTAGCATTATCTAGAGTAACAGAAGGTGCAAAAGGTCTAAAACCTTCTCTTTTTTTAATGATCATATTTAATCTTTTCCTCATATCAGCATATTTTGGAGAAGCTATTATTGATCTATTACCTAATGCTCTAGCTCCAAATTCCATTCTTTCTCTAAATAGTGCAATTATTTTTTCTTCTTTTATAGAATTAGCTATGTTAACTAATAGTTCATCATTATGGTATTTTTTAAAACTAATTAAGTTACTAAAGTAATCTAATACAGGTTTTATTTCACTGTCTTTGTAGGAATCACCTAAATAAGGGTTGGTGTTGTTTCTACGTTTGCCTTTATAACTATATAAACAAGCTCCTATAGCAGACCCTGCATCTGAAGGAGCGAAGGGAATATGCACTGATTTAAAGTGTTCGTATGCTTTTATATTAGCTACTCCGTTATAAGCACATCCTCCGCCTAAGCAGATATTATCACTATTAGTTAATTTTTTTGCTTTTTTAAGTAACTTACCAAATTGCACTTCATACACTTTCTGTAATCCTGCCGCTAAATCTTTATGATCTTGTAACATAGGTTCTTCTGGAAATTTAGGTGCAATTTCAAGTAACTGACATAGCTCAAGATTAAACATAACTCTATCTGAATATTCCCAGGTAAAGTAGTCTTGATCTATTTCTAATTTGTCTGAAGGAGAGAAGATGGTCATTAATTGTTCATAATACCTATCGGGATCTCCAAATGGAGCTAATCCCATTACTTTATATTCTCCTTCATTTGGTTTGAATCCTAAAAATGCTGTTATAGTAGAGTACAGCATACCTAGGGAATTGGGAAAGTTTATAGAAAGTTTCTTAGTTATCTTTCCATTAATAGCGTTAGATATAGTAATAGTTTCCCATTCACCTACTCCATCGACTGTTAATATTGCTGCATGTTTATAAGGGCTAGTAAAATATGAAAAAGCACCGTGAGATAAATGATGGTCTATGTATTTAATCTTACCAGTATAGTTAAAATAACAGTATAGTAGAATTTTTGGTGATAATAGGTAGTACTTAGTTAGAAATTTAAGTTTATTGTAAAAGGTTCTAAAAGGTCTTTTAGCAAAAGTTTTAACAACCCTATCTTTCTTAGTCTTAGGGTTTTCGTACCAGCATACTTCGTCTATATCATTTATACTCTGTATGTTTGCTTTTTTTAATAACCACTGTATAGAGTAAACAGGAAATGAACTGTCATGTTTAATTTCAGTAAATCTTTCTTCCTCTATAGCACTAATTACTTTACCGTCTCTTACTAAGCAAGCAGCTGCATCATGGTAAAAAGCTGAAATTCCTAATTGTAACATAGATAACGGTTATAGTTTACCATCTTTTCTCATTTTTGCTCTGATTTTTGTAGCAGAAACTTCGTTAATTTCAGTAGGGGGAACATGCTCTATAACATCATAGCCAACTCCTCTACCGTAGTTTACAGATTCTATGTCTGGTATTATGCTAATAAATATCCTTCCTTCTACAATTAGATCGTGTAATTCCTTTTGAATATTCATCATTACTTCATGTGCTGTCCAAGGTTGGTTATCACTTGGTTCTACATCACGAATTGCTATCCATACATTTTTACCTTCGTTAAGTCTTTGGTCTATTAACCAGCGATGACCTGCATGCCATGGTTGCCATCTTCCTATAAACATTGAATATTTTTTCATATACCTTTGTCTCTTTCTAAATTTATTGCAATTGCTCTTTCTCCAGGTTCATTTGGGGATAAGTCGTTAATTAAGTATCTTGGTCCTCTTTCTATTCCCATAATTAACCTATCGTAAGGTATATTACCTTGAATTAGCTCGAATTGAGTATGCACTCTCATAGATTTAATGTCCGGTCGTGCTGTTGTAAGAATAATCATATGTCCCTCATCTCTTAGTTGTTGTAGAAACTGTTTTGTAGATTTAATTGCGATGGCCGGTGTATCTAAGTACGTATCAAAATCTCTGTACTTAAAAATAGTCCCATCTATATCTATAAAGTATGTTTTCTTTTTAACCATAAATATAATTTGATATTTTTATTAACGAATCCTCTGGTGAATCTAAAGTAGTGTCAATATCTAAAAAGTTATCGACAGGTGCTTCATAACTATCAACCCAGTATTTTTCTCTTCCTCTTTTGCCATTTTCAGGGTTATAATGTACGTGTATTTCTTTTAACTGCCAGGATAATTTATCTTTAAAATCTTCTCGTTGGTAAATATACGGTGATACTAAAGAAACTATTACGTCCTTTCCTTTATTATGTAAATAGTGTGCTATTTTTTGAGCTGCTTCTATATTTGCTCTTCTTCCTTTCTCTGAGTAGTCTTTATTGGCAAATAACTCTCTCATTTCGTCTCCATCTATACGGAACGCATGTGGCATCCATTTATCCTTGAGAGAGTCAGCTAATGTAGTTTTCCCCGAATGTGGCTGTCCTGTAAACCAGAATATCATTATCCAATATGTTTTTTAACCTTTGAATTACCAAATAGTAAATACAAACTCCAACCAAGATATGGTAAAGCCAGTACTAAATAAGTAATGTAATCTCCATTAGGTA
>TARA_R110002012_G_scaffold79286_2_pt1 | contig 26794 bp, 45 predicted proteins | sample TARA_R110002012 | Tara Oceans TARA_R110002012 (sample SAMEA4396515) | marine metagenome | biome: Westerlies Biome; feature: [DCM] deep chlorophyll maximum layer (ENVO:01000326); material: water (ENVO:00002006), including particulate matter (ENVO:01000060) such as... | depth 40 m | reverse complement strand
TAGTGTATTTCTTCCATCGAAAGAGTCTCTGAAGACTCGCTTCGATGTTTATAAACACCCCCATTACTAACCTGGTAAGATGCAAACATATAATAGTCTGACTGAGCAAACCAAATAAGCATAGGTGTTATATAGTCGTTTAGGAGTGTTTTGTAAGCTGCATTTGCTACTTGGTCTATAGTACCTCCCGTAATCAATGTTGATATCTTGTCATATAAGCTTGTGCCTAGATAATTTTGAATATGAATATCCTGACTTACTTCTATAAATTGAATAAATTTATCAGCATCTACGCTTCCTCCCACAAGAGACTTGCGCCTTAAATCATCAGTCGTTATGAACAGTGCCTTCATTTTCTTTCTTTTTAAATAATGATTTTACTCTATCTATTGCTGATAACTTCTCACCAGTCTCTTCTTCACGTTTAATTTTAGTTTCGATATTATCTAGCTCAGTAAACTCAATTGGTTGTAGTGTTATAAAATATAGACTTAAATCTATGTTATTAAACTCTAGTATTTTTTTTAATGAGCTTATAATCGTTTCTTGAAATGGTCTAATAACAATATTATCCATAAGTACTGAAGCTGTTCTTAATTCTTCTGCATTGTTTCCAAATCCTGTATTATCCTTAATACCAAGAAGTATCGGAGAAACTACTCTGTGACCGAGCATAATCTTCTCACGAGCCTCATCAGCAAGAAACTGATACTGTGCGTGTGCATCGGGGAGGTGTATAGGCTCTATGTCAGCTTTACGGTCTGGGTCTTCATTGAACGCTAAAATGAACTTACCTGAGTTGGATGTTCCTCCGAATTTATCTTGGATTTTACTTTCAATGAGTTGTTGCGCTTCCTCGTCTGGAACTCCATTATTGAAGTTAACAAGCAAGCTTGGTTGTAGACCGTTTAATATGTTGTTAATGTGATAGTTAGACACCTCTTCTTCTAGCGAACAGTACTGTAAACATCCGTGATAATCTACAGGTGCATAATAATAGAAGCCAGGTCTATATGGTTTAATGACATATATTTCTCTTAACTCTCTTTCCCCTCCGTTGCCAAAAGTAGGAATACGTTTTGGTTGGTCAGATGGTTTATAATCAGACCATTTAGGGTGATAGTAATATGCTTTAATTCTACCATCACTTGTTTTTTCAGCTCTTAGCGTTTCCATAGGGAAATGCGTAAGAGATGTAATTCTAGTCTTAGAATTGTTATATACAACTTGTATAGCACCTTGTCCTAATAATTTAAAGTCATTAACTATCTTTTTTACTTCATCGTCTTTAAGTATCATTTTGAATTGCGCAAACATCTCAGGCTTTTCTTCGCTGTCTGTTGCATTCAAACCTCTACCGTAAATCATATCCACGATACCGTTTACACAACAAGAATTTGTTGGGCTGCTTAAGTAATTATCTATAAGATCTCCAAAATAATTATTATCTTGTCCGTAGGTAACCCACTGATTTCGATAATCTTCTTTGATCTCAGGAATAGTATAACCCTGTAGATTAACTACTCTTATTGCTCCTGCTGATTTCTTCTTTCTAGGCATATTAAATTGTTATATATTTTTGTCCTGTAGGTTCGGCACTATGTTCTGTGTATTTACCAGTATTTAGAGTTTGTTTTTGCTTCCTGTCTGTTTGTGAAGTTACGTAAACTTTATCTCTAAATAACAATGTAGAGCTTTGTTTTATCTCCATAAAATAAATACTACCTTCTGACAATATAGAGAAAGTACAAGGAATACTTATATAGTTTCCTACTATTGTAGAAGTAAGGCTTGTGAGTGTTTCCGTTTTACCTGTTCCGTCTTCAGTAATCACCAAACTAAGATCACTCGCTTCTACATAGGAACGAGGTATAATCTTAATGGTTTGTGAGTTTGTAGATGGAAGTAATACTTTCATATATATATAACTTAAAGACAAGTAATTTGTTTACAAAAAAGCCCCACCATAAAGGTGAGGCCTATTGCGTTTAAGAGTAAACCTACTGCGTTTAAGAATTAGTTCCAGCAGTTATAGTAACTGTGCCAGTTAATCCAGCGAATGGATTAGCAGCAGTAGCTCCTTCTAAGAAGTTAGCAGGTTCTAGTTCTTGACCAGTAAGTGTTAATGTATAACCACTTAAGTCTCCCATAGCGGCTCCAGTTACAATAGTTCCTCCACTTACATCGGCACCGTGTTCTAGTCCCATCATAAATGCATTATTATTATAATCTTGTACAACAACGTGAGGTCTTCCATAAGTTAATAACTTCAATTCCTTGTGGTCTTGTACCGTAAGTTTGTGAAGCGTTAAGCTTAATGTTTGCTCAAAGAAAGTTGTTCCAGTCTCTCTCGATGAGGTAATAGTTTGTTCGAAAGAAGAGTTCCCTTTAACGTCATATTCGAAAGCAGTAACAGTACCTAAATCTTCAATAACGTCACTATCTGTACTGTCAAAAACAGTAGTAATAGCGCCATAATTAAAGAAATAAACAGCCTTTATACCGCCCACTACATCTTTACAGGGTTCTTTTCTTCCGCGTGTTAAATCACAAGCCATAATTTTTAATTATTATAAAAAAGGGCAGGATTGCCTACCCTTTTTAGATTAATGTTTCAGTTTATTAAGAGTACAATACTAAATCAGAACCTACTCCGATTTGTACACCAGCCGTATATCTCATAATAACTCTTACGTTTTGTGAGCCATCGATATCAGACATATCAATAACCTTAACCTCGTTACGGTCATCTAATAGACCTGTACCAAAGTATAAGTTAGATTTAGTTGTTAAGTACATCTTGTTACTTCCTGAACCTTTAGCAACAAAGATTGGAATACCTTCAAAAGAAAGTTCTCCTCCATTGTACCAAGTAGTTCCTTTAGTGTCAACACCTGCTGCACCTATACCTGAAGCAAAACCACCTAAAGCACGGATATATGCTTGAGCTACGTTTATAGAAACGTAAAGTGTTAAGTCTTCTTTCCCCATAATACCAGGAGCGTTAGCAACAGCACTGTCTACAACAGAACCCATTTGAGCAATAACATTTGAAGATGTAATTGCTGATGCAGTAATATCGTGTACTGAACTATCTGCAAGTCCTAATGTAAGGAAACCATCAAAAGAACCTTCTCCAGAAGCACCTGACCATATAGATGATTCAGTTGCTTTAGCAACTTCAGCAGCTACTTGTCCGATTACGAAATCAGAAAATAGTGGAGGTAGATTATCAAAAGCAGAATAACCCATCTGAGCAGCTTCCCAGTCAGCGTGTAATTCTTTTTTACATATTTGTAGGTTTACTTGCAACTCAGTAGGAGTAAGCACTTTTTCAGTAAGTGTAAGTCCTGAAGTAGTTGCATCAAAATCACAGTCCGCAGAACGAACAAGATTTGAGAAGCTACCTACTTTCATAGCTGCCTTATATTTTACATTAGGCAGAATAGTAATACCACCTTTATCTAAGGTGTCAGCAGAGAAAAGTGATGCAGCTAAATATTTACCTGCAAATTCACCTGCATAAGATGAACTAGTAATAGTTGGATTTGGCATTTTATTTTATTTTAGTTGTTGATTAATTTTGACATTACCCTGTCAATAGTTGATTTACTTCTGTTTTGCGCAAACAGTTGCGTAGGTTTTTTAGACACCACTGCCTCTGGGTCGTGAGAAATAGGCTCTACAGCAGGTTCTTGAGATGCAAGTTCAGTTGGAACTTCCATTTCTTCCTTTTGTGCAGTAAGCTCTTCAATCATACCTTTCATTTCAGCCATAGCTTTAGCAAGGTCTTCTTTAGTAGCATACTTATCCATTTTATCTTCCTCTTCCTCCATTTTCTTTTCATCTCCGTAAGCAGCTTCCACTTCCTCTTCAGATGCTTCAACTTTAACTTCTTCTACTTCGATGTTTTTCGCGTCTTCAGACAATTCTACTTGCTCTTCAACTTCAGGAGTTTGTTCTTCGACAACTTCCTCATTAGTTTCAGTGCTAAGTAAAACGTTCTTAAAGCGCTCTACAATTTCGTTAGCTTTCATATATGAATTTAATTGGTTAAACAATAATTAACTAACTATTTAACTAGAACAATATGTATTTGTTGTATTTTTAACTAGTACCACTGGTGGGGCCTATTCCTTGCGCTTGTAAAGACCCATCGCAGCACTTTTTACTGTAAGTTTTACCGTCTTTACACAAACATCCTCTTCTACCGCCTGTTGGACTACTGTTTGATGGTGTTTTAAATTTTGTCTGTTTCATTACTTGCGTTTGTTTTTTAAGGGTAAATATTACTTACGTTTTATTTGTTTCTGCTCATTTTGATGATTTAGGGTGTTTCTTTGGTAATAAATCGTAATCTGTGGTATATTTAGCGTTCTGTGGTCTTCCATTCTTAACTAAATACATATATGCATTAACTCTAGCGTGTGCCCACTGAGATGCTGACTTAACTAAAGGAGAACGGGAAGTATTAAACGCCCCTAAACCTCTTTGAAATACAGAAGATAATACTCCTACAGTCACTCCATAGCCTAGCTTACCTTTGTACTTCTCGTTAAACTCGTCTGCTTTCTTTTGTAGGGATGCACGGTCTTTTTGGGAGACCTTAGCACCCGTCTTTCCAGACGCATCACCTTTTGCGGACCCCTCACCCTTTGGTCTAGGGTTCGGAGTGTCCGATTTGGGAGCTTTAGGAGACTTTTTTACTCCTCCTTTAGGACCCACTTCTGCCATTTTCACGCACTTACCATATACTTTTTTAAAACCCTTAGGACATTTTTTCATATCTTCCTTAATATGAGTTTCACAAGGCATATACCAGATTTTTCCTTCAAAATCGTGTGTGTGAAAACCTTCACAACCAATATTCTTAGCCATTTCTTCAGCTTTTTCTTGTGTTGCATAAGCAAGTCTGTCGTCTATAATTGCAAAATCTTCATTAATTGCTATAGACTCTAATTCTATCTCACCAAGTTCTTTTAGTTTAGAAGTAGCCCATCTAAGACCTGCTTTACCACCCCAGGCATCATACATTAGCTTGCCACAGCCATCTGAGTAGCTAGTAGACACCTCTAGGTCCTTTGCGTGTCTTAGTAAAAAACTTCTCATTCTTTTTATCGTGCTTACACTTAAATTAGAACCCTTAGAGATTTGGGCAGCTCTTCGTTTTCCTACGGGCGTTCCGCAAGAGCCCCAACCATTCTCTTTAACGTATTCTAAGACGTTCTTAGCGTTGTTCTTGACTGCATCTGGATAATCAGAGTATGTTTCCAATTCAGTATCTATAGCGTCGGTTAATTCCTCTAATATAGCAAGGGCCTCAAGTTCTGCTTCTTCAGGAAGTTGTTCTTTAGGTCTTTCCATAGCATCTGCGAAGTGTCCTTCTATACTAAATCCTTTTACTTTACCTGTTTTAACATAATTAGACCATACTGAGTCGTCATACACCTTCATAGACACCATCCAAGTGCCATTAGGTAAGTCAAAACCATATTTACGAGATTTATCTTGATTTGTATCGTCTATAATCCAAGACTCTACTACAGATAGACCATCTAGTTCCCCATCGTGTTCTAAAGTAGCGTTATTTTGATATCCTTTAGTCAGGAAAAGCTCTGAGGCTTTTCTGACGGTATCTTCAGAGAAATAAATAAAATATTCATCATCTCCGCTTTTACGGTATATCTTTTTATTAGGTATGAGTGCTGGGCCCATAAGTATTTGCTTTTCTTGGTCTACTTCAGCAAGTTTTACTTCCTGAGAACTAAGCATAATAAAATCCTCTTGGATTGCAGGGTCATCTACTATTGAGATAGCATCTATTCCGCTAATCTCATTGTCTTCATCAATGATGAGTTCGATTACTTTTATTTCTTCCATATATAAATAACTTATTGAGTTGCTTTTTGTTCTTATCCTAGTGCTGAGGTTCTACGTCTATTTCTATCAAGCTCCTGTTGTGTGGTAACATCCTTACCGACAACAAACGCTCTAACTGGTTTGGATTCCGCCCCTGCAATAGTTTGTGCTAGTTGACTTTGTGCCGTAGCACCTACTACGTTGAAGTCTGGAGCTTGCATAGATAAAGGAGGCGCGGGAGGTGCAGAAATACCCCCACCCTTTCCGCCAGGAACTTTTACTGATAATATATTTTTAACATTTGCAAGGCCTGCAGCAACCACTGCAGCAGCAGCAATTATATTTAACGGAAAGGGCAGTCCACCACCTTTAACGGGGTTCATTATTGCATCTGCAGCAGCATAAGTATCTATTGTTGCATTTGCAACACCCAAAGCCTTGTTAGCAGCAGTTCCTTCTGCAAAAGCATCTTGAGCCTTTCCAAGCTCTCTACTAACCATTTTAAGGTGCCTAGTTTTTAATCTCTGCTCCTTGTCGCTTAGTTTTATTCTGGCATTAGTATTTTGTTCGGTTGCTTTAGTTAATAATAACTCTCCTGTTATTTGTTGCTCTACATAACCTCTAGCCCTTATAGATACATCTAAAGCCTGAACCTCCCTAGCATCAAGTATAGCCCTATCTCGTTTAGCCAATAGTTTTTTAAACTCTTCTCCTTTTACATAATCTTCTATCTTTACATTAAGCTCTTTTTGAGTGTCTATAAATAAATCTAATTCTCTTTGAGCAAGTTCTAATGGTGTGGACCTTCCTATTATTCTATCCACCTCTAACTGTATCCTTCTATCTTCTAATTCTTGTGATATCTCTGCTGCTGTTTTAACCTGCTCTTTTAACGATTCTATATAACCGTCTTCAAGTATTCTGTTTTGGTCTATTTCAATACCTAATTCTTTTAGTTTTTCTATCCTGTCTTCAAGTTGTCGTTTACCTGTATTTTTATAATAATTATCGTGCATCCTATCGTTTTTCAGAGCCTGCTCTCGCAACTCATCTAAAATCTCCTCAGCATCTTCTCTCTTTTTAAGTTCTTTGTTATTTTCTTTTAAAGAATCAGTTAAGGTATCGACAGATTTAGTCATATCTTTAGTGGCTTTATTAGCCTCTTCGGTTCCCTTTATGAATCCCATTATTTCCTTTTGGTATACTTGCAATAAAGATATTAAGACTTGGAATATCAAGACAAAACCTAATGGACCCATTAACTGTTTGCCGAGAGCTTTAAACGCACCTCCAGATTCCTCTGTTTTAGATGCAAGAGTGATAAATAAAGTAGACAACTGAGATAAGTTGTTCGTTACCGCAGTAATACCAAATGGTAAATCCGATATAAATCTACCAGTCTCAACAAGAGTTGCTCCAGCAAGACCTGAAGATGATATAAGATCTTGATTCGCTTTAGTAGTTCCTTTTGCAGCAGTGCTTATTTTATTAAGACCTGCGCTCGTTCCTGTTGAGCTTGTTTTTATATTTTTAAGCTCTTTGTCTATTTGACTAAGCGAAACTGTTACTCCATTAAGTTTAGCTTGAGCCTGACCATCAACGAGTTGTATTTGTATTAAAAATTCTGATTGTGCTTGTGCCATCTTTTTCTTTTGTTAAGTGATTCTTTTAATGTTCTAGGTGCCTGATATTTACCTTTAGCTATATCTATATACGGAGATACTCCGTAATAATCATCTAATTTCAATAAGTCTAAAATGTGTTTTATCATTCTATTACTATGTTTAAGAGTTCTATTTCACTTTCACCTGTAGTAAGGTTAGTAGTGATACTATTTATTTGATGTTTTTTACCTCTATATATAAACTTATCTGCAAGTGTATAGTGTAGTAATATACGAATAGGTAAATATGCTTTTAATGATATAATTCTATTGCTTTTACTAAATACCTGAGTTATATATGTGCTATAGAATTGCTGAAATAATGTTTCTGTAAATTGAGATGGATTACCAAATGTAGTTCCGTTTACATCTATATTATATTCATTATTCTCATTCCTAAAGTTTATATTTTTCCTAGACGTGGTATAATCAAAAGAAACAGAATTACTAGGCATATTTATAGAGGTGTTAATTTCTGCATTAGTATTGAATGTTCCGTTGTTATTAAATGTTGTTATAATGGAAATAGGATTTGCAGAAACCGAAGTATATACAGGATAAAACAAAACAGGTTTACCTATATACGCATCATAATCTCCATTTGCAGAATCTTCATTAAAATTATCATCAGCAGAATAACCCCATTGAATTACAGTATTAGTTGTACCATCATTTAAATCTATAAGTCTTTCGAATTTCATATGGCCAAATGGAGGCTCTACCATATATGATTCTCCGCTAAAATTAGTAGTTCCTCCTGCATCTATGTAATCATATCTTTCTTCACCCCATTGAAATCCTGGGCTCAGAAGCTCACTGTGTTTAACAGCAAGTAAAGTACCTGTGTCTTCATATTTGAAATTAACTTCACTATATGGAAGTGCTGAATCTACAGTGTTTTCATTACTGTCTACAAATTTATCTATATTATAAGGGGAGTCAGTAGATTCTAAATCTTTATAAAACTCATCTAAAGTGTCTACATATATTTTACCATCACTTTGAACAAATGCTGTTAAATTAAACATTTTAAATAGACCCGTTAAAAGATCTATTATTTTCATATTTGGTAATTGATCTTTAGGATTAAAATCGACTTGTTCTACAATAGCGGGTGTTGTAGCACTAACACTCTGTGATGATGGAGCTCCAAATGTAGCGTCATCAAATCTAAGTGTGAATGTATTAAAAGTAACTGATTTTCTTCCTTGAACTTTTACTGTAAGGTATCCATCTGTTACATTACCTCTATTTAGGGGTATATTTACATTAGTTTTATTTCCTGATACGTTTAGCAACTCACCAACTACACCAAATTCACTATGAGTAACTATAACACTATACACTATAGAAGTGTTACTCATTACAGTAGTAACATCTATATCTGTAATTTTTCTAAGAACAGTTAATTTATCAGTATCTCCAAGAAGAACCTGTACGTAATCTGGTCCTACTGTTGGAGTGAAATTAGTAATATCAGTGGAATATGTTGGATTTTCTTCTAATATCGTGCCTTTCTCTCTATGCATCCACATAAATAGATTGTAATAATGAGTGTTTGATGAAATAAAAAAATCTGTAGTAAAATCTATTTCAGTGTATTTAGCCTCTATAGCCTCTATAATTTTATGAACTCTTATAGCGTATTTTAAATTATCAAATTTTACACCGTGTTTTTGACCTGAGTTTTTGTAATATATATTACCGACATCTGCATTGTTTTCAGTACTATTATAATACAATCTCTGACTATGTGTTATAAGTGGACATATAATATTTTGACCATTTGGGTCTCTTGTTAATAAGGTCTGTATATTTGCTGCACTATAAGTTTCAGTTAAAGCAGAATCAAAATCAAGAGAAGACAATTCATCGTCTCCAATTATTTTCTTTAAATCAACTGTTTCGCCATAAAATGTTATTCTATAAGATTCAGCTTTATTGTTTTTCATATTTACCCCCTCAAGGGTAATAAACCCCTTTTTAAAGGGTAATCCGTTTATTTGTATTTCAGCATTTTTAAGAGATCTCGAATCGTATCCGTTAGATATATCTGCATTATAAAAATGTCTAAATATTTTGTTATTTACATTAGATGCTGGTACAGAAAAGGCTTGTGTAAATTCAGTAAATACTTTGGCTATATCTCTTACATCTTGTATTGTATCTGTAAGTGAAATAGTTTCATCATTAAATAAATCAAGAAGCTCTAAATTACCATCAGCATTAGTAACATACACTTGAACAGTTCTTTTCATTATCGAATATTATTTATTTTGTCAAATGCCATATTAAACTCTATTGTGTACTGAACTAATTTATCGTTTACAGATGTTTTATAAGTAACACTTTTTGTTGCGGGAACAACAGGAATTACTAATTCTTTAGTATCTGTTATTTTGGTTATCCACACCTGATCAGATATCATCATCTCTTCAATAATTTTATTATTATCATCATTTAGGTAGTCGCTATTTAATATAATTTTATCGTTAGCGTTTGTGTGAAAAGATTGGTTTTGATGCTCGTATGTTTTATATGAGGCTGACGACTCGCTAAATATAGATCTCTTGAAGTTTTCTGATTTAGTTTGAGTAGACTCTATAGACTTTAAAGTAAAGTACATATCTTGAAGAGCACCGTATTTATTTACGAATGTAGCTTTTATTGGTTCGTATTTAGAGCAAAAGAAATCTTTTATTTTAACTACTTCTGTAGTAGAACCATCGCTAATGTGTACTTCATCAACTTCTCCGATATCTACTCTATCTACAAATAAATCTAAAAGATCATTATCTTCAAATACACCATTGTCACTTAAAACTCTTTCTTTATAATTATCATATGTAGTATTACCAAATATATCTACATATTGTATTTGAGTACTAGTGTTAGTTGTTGTGGTTATTTCTGCGGTTCTTTTAACAACTCCCTTGTTTAGATAAACAACATAATCTGTATTACCAGTATAAACAGGTATTCTAGCATTAAAATCATTAATTCTAAATATCGTTCTATTGGATTGCATTATAGTTAAGGTCTCATTATTTCTTGGATTAACTCCTTCATCAAAATAACCATAACCATCAAATGCTACAAATCCATTTGTATTATCAGGTGTTACTGTTGCAGATGCAGAACCACTTGATACTGTTGTTGTGATAACCGCATTTACCCACACAACCTGACTATCATATTGCCCGTTAAACTCAATACCTAAATAATCTCTAATAAGCTCTGCTATCTCAAATACAACATATCCTGCTGTAACCACACTTTTTGTTATTGTGTATTTCGGGTTTGCTACCGATCCATTAGCCACGAATGTGCCTGTATAAACGTATAAGTTTAGTGTAGCTGTTGCTATATTTGTCTGCGATACCTTTATATAAAAAGGACTTCTTACATTTATTTTTGTTGCCATTACTTAAGGTTTGGTATTTGTTTTTCTAATTGCTCTTCTAAATCAAATAGATAAGCATCTCCTAATTCTTTTGTTATAATCTGTTCTGCGTTTAACAAAGCCTTTGCTGAATAATTTATTCCTACCCAGCCATCTCTAGCTATTTTGCGACCTATAACATATGTTAAATCTTTTAATTTTAAAGGTTTGCCTCCTCTACTTTCGTATGGTCCATTACCAAACTTTATTTTTATCCAGCTTTGTAACTTATTTATATTTGGGAATTTACCAGGTCTTCTACCTAAATCTACATTTGAAGCATACTCAGCACCATTGAATATCTTTAATTCATCTTCAGATACTAAGCCTAAAAAAGAGTCTCTTAAATCACCACTAGCAACTTTATTCTTAGAAACAATCTCATTAATCATATCATCAATAAGTTGTTTAGATAGTTTATTTAATGTTCCTTGTACCCTTTGTCCCATTAGCAAATACTTACATCGTTATTAGGAAATGATACTACAATATCTACAGCCCATCCAGCAAGCTGATTCTCAAATCTATCTAAGAAAGGCTGTGCAGTTACATTACTCTCAATCTGAAATAACTCAGTGAAACCACTTCCCCTTCTCAGGTCTGACACTAAGATGTTGGCTTCCGCCAACAGAGTATTTAGGATGTCCTGAAGATTGCTGTTACCATAAAAATCATCTTCTGTATCTGGGTCTCTGTTGTCATCCACTATATCTAATAGTACTAGGTTTATTGTTAATTCTAGTTTATGCTCTAAGAATGTGACGTTACCCATTCCAACGTGGCCTAAAGGAAATATAGTCGTCTTATTCAAGTCAACCTCAAACAGGTCTCCAAACGATACTGTTTGTATGTTAGGAGATTGTCTAAGTTTGTCTTTTATTTTATCTAATACTTGATAAGCTGCTCTCATTGTTTATATGATTTCTTTATTTTATCTGCTTCTAATTCGTTCTTCTCTTTCTCAAACTCTAGCCACATCATACATTGGTGTACACCAAGCTTTGTAACTTGCTCAAATTTTCTGACATCTCCTCCAGCAAGCGCATAGATTGACTGATACCATCCCCATTTGTTTCCGAAGGATTCTTCTTTTCCTGACGAACTGCTTCCATCGCTTGTCGTTGTAAAGAGTGCATCGTAATTCTCAGTAATTCTTTCCCTAAATGGTAAAAAAAAACCGTTGCTCCTAATGCCACAGTAACAGGCGCATCCTTCATTACTTCCGCATACTTATCAGAACCCTCATACTTTTCTATTTCATAGAATTCTTTCTTTCCTGCCACTATAGGTCTATACATTACCGCAAGTGCTTTATGCATATCATCCCAGCTACTAATATACTTTTCTAAGTCGATGTATTCTCCAAGTGACATCTTATCCATATTAGGCATAAAACCAAACTCAATAGTTTTACCGTTTGGATCAGTCATAGTAAACCTTCTTTGTAATTTAGCCTTCTCAGCCATCAAAGTAAGTATATGTGTTACTACGCCATCTAATTCTTTTAATGGAAGCTCATAAGCTTCTTTAAGTGTTATACCGCAGAATATCTCAAGTATCTTTGCCCTAATAAAATCTTCTGCTAATTCGCCTTCTGCGTCCTGGACTATCTTAGCGTATTTCTGATACTTTTTTAGTTGAATGTCTGCCTGCGTTGCAGGTACTTTAAGTTTTAATTCTTTACTCATATATATATAACTTACATTGCTTGAATTTGTACCAAAGGTAATTTGTTATATTTATAACAAAATAAATATGTATGAAAATACTACAAAATCCATATGAAATCAGTTACTTATATAAGTAAGTGTCGTGGATGCCTTATAAAAAGGCAGACACGCACATCCACTAGCAGGATATTATAAACATTATAATATCTTTCTATTATAAAAACATATATAATATAAGAGTAATATATAAGTGGGAAACGGGTGAGGTATGTTCTTTCCTCAAATTCAGTATAACAGAATATATATATGTCAGTTCGTGCCTTTAAAGCACTCCCTTCCTAAACATCCAAATATCGCAGGTAGACCTGAGCCGTTTCTATTTCGGTTGATTTAATTAAACGTGGGTACTTACCCCCACTCAAGCTCAATTTACGTTAATATACAATTATATTTCGTTATATGCAAATTTTTTTGTACTTATTTATCGACTTTATTAAAAAACATATTCGTATCTTTGCAGATTTTTTGCTTAATAGGTGGAATTAATGTAAAAAAAGAAGGCGCATAATACAAGATTATACGCCCGCTTGGCTTTCAGTTACTTACGTTTTTTTATTCCGTCGGAATTGTCAATAAATTTGTACCTATTTCAATTTGTTTTATTAGGTTGCAAATTGTTTCTTGATTCTCTAAGCTTAGACCCTGTCTGCTCAGCTTATCAACTAAAGCAGACTTAACAAGCTTTTGATTTGTAGTTAAGTTATCTTTCACAATGTTATGTGCATTAAGAAAATGGTTAAACTAAAGGATGCTATTAAAAATAAAATTCCTGCTATTGCTGTTACTGTTTGTTTTATTAATTGTCTCATTTGTTTATTTATTTAGATTAGTTAGTTTTATTATTCCCTCTTTAATTAATAGCTTTACTTCTTTGCTGGTCATATTCAAGAACCTGTTTAAATAGCGGGAAGTAGTGCGGGAATAGTCCCAATAATAAGAGTCCAGAAATATTTTGCCTTGGTTATCTTTTAAAGCGATTATACTTTTATAACTCTGAAAATATAAACCTTTTGGCGTTTCAATCTCAAATTGATTTGCCACAGGTGCGCCGCTTTGCGGGCTTGTTAATTGTTGTACTTTTATATTATGTGTCATTTTGTTTTATTATTTTATGATTTAGTTTTAACGCCTTTGGACGCTAGTATATATATTTAGTCCAGCAGCAAAGCCAAAAAATAAACCGCTGTAAAGTAATGCTCCATTATTAGTATAATATAAACTAGCGCTTTTCCTTAATTTCTTTTTATTCTTGGGCGTGTGTATATAAAATTGTATTTCCATTTGTTTGTGTATTATTGTTTTTATTTGTTGGTACAAACATAAAAATAAATTTGTTAATAAACAAACTTTATACACAATTTAGAATGTTTCTAAATAAGGGATAATGTAGGAAAAACATTACGCCTTGTAGGAAAAATACTACAAGACGTACTGCGTTTAACGATAAGAAAAAACCTACTGCGTTTAACGATAAGAAAAAACCTACTGCGTTTAAGAATTAGATAAACATATGATTTGGTTTTTGAATTAATAATCCATTTAATTTTTTTACCTGGCTTTCAATTAATTTTTTATCTTCACTACATTCTTCCAAACTAAAACTAATATCTTGCATCAAATCTCTGCACTCAATTAAGAGCTCTAAAGTTTCTTTATCCATTGTGTAGGTTTTCTAGTTTATATTGTTCATCGCCATCAGCATAATCACAAGCTTCGGCATCAGCAAACATATAATTATGTTCTATATATTCGATGTAATCAGTCATCCAATTAATTTCTCTGTAAGCTATCTTTAAACTTTCAGATAATTCCTTAATCTTTTTATTAGCAGAAATTAACTCATCTTTACATTCCATATCTATTTATTTACAATTATTGGTAATCCAAAATCATCAGTATCTATTTTCATATCTAAATAAAAACCACAATTAGAGCATAGGAAATTATCCTTATGATTATCAGTTCCACAAGCATCACATATATTTGCCATATCTACTAATTTGAAATTAATGACTTTCTACCGCGCTTACCTTTGTAATCGTTGGCAATCTCTTTCCTGAACTCCACGTATTTATTTGTCTCATTAACCTCTTTTTGTTTTATAGCTTGTTTAGCTATTTTATATAAAGCTGGAATATCTTCCAATAACGCTTTTGCGTCAAACTCTATATATGCAGAATCTTCAGGGTCGAATCCTATTGATTGTATATGTACAACTCCTGAAGAGCTGTACAACTCTGTTGTATTTAATATAAATATTTCTTTTGCCATCTTACATAAATTTAATTGTTATACCATTTGCTTTTGCTTCGATTAACTTATTTAGATTAATCATTCTAAACTTTTGTTTATGCATATCATACACAACCATCAGTCCTTTACTCATAGGGTCAAAAGACATACCTATGCCTTTAACTCCTTTCTTTACTGCCCTACGGCAGTTAATCGTTCTTAACGTGCCATCCTTCTTTTCAAAGGTGGCACTAAAGATCTTACCATTATTAGTCGCCTTGATAAGTTTATTTACTCTATCACTAGGCTTTGTTAATATCCAGGTCATATTTTAATTTTAAATGTTATACCGTCTTTTATTATATTAGGAACGCTTGAAGCTAGCTTTGCTAACTCTGAAGCCGCTCTTGCATCTTGTGGACTAAAACCTTTAGCCATTAAGATTTGTTTGAGTGTTGGTTTCTTAGCCATTGATTAAATAATTATGAGAATATAAAGCAAAGATGAAATATAATACATATACTATTAGTTCTATATTTTTCATATTATGCGTGAGCCTCCTCAGTTATAAGTTCAACTTTAACATCATCCTTTGTAAGGGTGTATTCATAATCAGCGAAATAATCTGCATCATAAGGAATAACACCCCATCCAGTATATTCGCTCATATCTAAATTGAATCTATTCCCTTCTCTTTCTGCAAATCTTAAACACTGAGCAAACTTATACTCAGGGTCATTACCTCTTTTTTTATTAAAGTTATCATTAAACTTATTTAACCAGGGTAACATACCTTTTGGATATCCGTCCCAATGTTTATATATTTTAGCGTATTTAACGCCTTCTATTTTAATTGTGCATCTTGTTGCCATATCTTTTGTTTTATATAGGCATCAGCATGCTGATGCCCCTGTTGATGTTTTAGGAGATAATCCCCTATTTTTAAATTCCTTTAACAATTCTGTTGACAACATAAGTGAACCTTCTAATTCACCGAACAGTTGTGAGTTTGTTAATTTATGTATTTCATATATCATTACCATATCTTTTGTATTTATTTGTTTGACCAAATATATAAAAAAATAATTGTTAATACAAAGTTAATAAGAAAAAATATGACAGGTGTCAAGTTTGTCACATTTGGCAAGTTTGACAAAACCTACTGCGTTTAAGAGCCTACTGCGTTTAAGAACCTACTGCGTTTAATGATAAATCCCCGAACCTGAGAGGTCTTTTGTGTACGCAACAAGACCAAACAAAACCGAGGATATTACCTATTTATGAAACACAATAAAACGCCTTTCGGCATAACAAATATATAAAAATAATTTACACTATCTAATAGTATATGCTCCTTTTGTTCTATTTACTAAAACATATTGAGCTGCATATCTGATAGCATCAATACAGTGATTCCATTTATCTACGGGTTTTGTCTGGCCCTTAGTGGCCCATACATAATTATTAAGTTCTTTAATTAGTTCCGTAGAGTCAGGGTCAACTATTAAATCATAGTCCTGAAGAAGTGCTATACCAGAAAGTATAGACCCACTGCGTTTAACGGTAGGAGTAATGTTACATCCCTTAAGTTTAATCTCTTTAATAAGACGAGGTTCAGCAGAGTCCGACACCACAAGGTGTGGACCTGCATATCTTATATTGAAGTCTGCTATTTGTGTAGTAGACATTCCTGTCCTAGCATACATTACTTTTAAGAATATTCTTTTATTACCCTTATCAATAGAAAGCTTTATAAGTGTAGTGGGATCAACAGAGAATCCAAAGTCTTGCCCAAAGATGGTATCATAGTTATCATTAAACTCTCCTACTCTCCAATTAGTAAAGATAACACCTTCTTGTTTTTCCATCCATCCACCAAGTATCTGGTGTGTGTATTTCTCTGGTCTACGCCTTCTAATCTCTGCTATCTGATTTAAGAACGACTGTGATAGATTATCAACGTTATCAAGATAGGTAGTATGTATATATGTAATGCCACTCTTTATTCCATTAAAACCTTCTGGTATACCTCTATTGGCATAGAACCTACCCCATATCCAATGTTCTTTAGTGGTTGGATTAAGTATCAATATAACCCTATTAGGTTTAGTCTTCACCCTAACAGACTGGTCAATTTTATCAAAGGTATCTTCATCTATAAGTTCTTCAGCTTCATCTAATACAAAGGTGGTTATTGCGTTTAACGACTTTAGTGATGCGGTTTGATTTCCTGATGCAGTTCTAATCCCTTTAAATAATATAGAGGAACCTGTCTTGATATTTGTTATCTCGTCTTTCGTTATGCGAAAGTCCTCGACAACACCCATTAGTTCTAGCTTCTCAATAAACTCAGGAATAATAGATGAGGATGCAGACACCATAGTATATCGTGTAAACAATATCTTATGTCCCTTCTCATAAGTTAGTAATAGAAGAAATACATTTACTGCGAATGACTTACCAGAACCTCTACCACCTGTAGTAATAAAGTATCTAGAATCATTACCAAACGACTTATACTTCGGGTTCAGGTTCGGTACCTTCATCTTCTTTAGGTGTTACATCTATAACATCTGGTTGCTCAGAACCAGGGAATATATTTACAATAGAAAAATCTATATTCTTAGCTTGGCTAAACGCATCAGGATTATCTAATGCTTTACCATATATGTACTCAATAACCATCTTACGGTCGTACTGAGAGTTCTCTGCTTTTTCAGCAACCATCTTCCAGAAGTTAGACTCAGAACCATAAACCTCCTCTATCGCATTGGTAGCAAGTATCTTTGACCGATTCTTCTTAGCTTTATTTATATTAGCAGGAGTAGCCATAGTCTTCCGAACAAGTGCATCGCCACGCTTTGCACCATTGCCCTTCCGACCATCGGTCTTCTTCATATACTTACGCTCACCTTTTTGCCTTGGCATATATCTTTTCGTATAAATCCCATATAGCATCGTACCATTCTTTTTTGCTATACAGTTTTTCTCCTAATTTCTTTTGGCCTTTGTAATCTATCTCTATACGATATTCTGATCCTTCAGGAATCGGATATATCTTATAGCCTTTTTTAAAACAATAGCTCTGGGCTTCTAAGTTTCTAGAAACTTGTAACCCCTTCAAAAGAGGAGATAATTTCCGTTTTCTGGTTCCTCGGTTCAATAGTAAATCCTTTTAATAATGTTTTAATTCTAAACTCAGCAGTATCTATATGTTCTTTTGGAATCTTTTTAATCAGATTCACAAGTACCTCTATGTCACTACTATAAGGCCTAACTTCCTTTAATTGTAACTGAAGGTCTATTATTTTGTTTTTCAAACTATCAATCTCAATATCTCTTTCATCTATACTTGTGTAGACTTCAGCAAGACTATCAAATACCTCAACACACTTATCATATACCTTCCTATTCATATCATAAGGAGAAATGTCGTTATCAAAGTTCTTAAGCGAATGTAGTATTGTAGCGTGGTTTTTGCTCATACATTTTGCTATATATGATTTAGCACCTGCTCTAAACCCACTGCGTTTAAGAAAGTCGTAAGCTATCTTATAAAATATAGAACGTGCTATAATTGTTTTATGGTCCCTCTTTTTATTTCTAATATCTCTTCCTGTTATTGTTGATACGATTTTTTCTAATCGTATCATATCTTGTGATATCTCTTTATTCATTTAAATATATTTGCATTGTTAATGTTGTACATAGTTGACAAGCTAAAAGTATTCCTTCGCATTCTTCAAAGGCCTCTATCTGCTCAAATAGTTTTATACTTGAATATAGCTCATCAAGTTTAGCCCCCGCCAAAACATCATTGCAGGAAAGGACAAAATACTCTTCTACAGTAGGAGTCCTAAAATCCCACTCCTTCAATATAGTTGTTAACTGCCTCGCTAACTTTCTCGTAACCTCGTTGTATGTCATCAGGGGTGGCATCATAAGTTTTTACTTGTAGTGTTCTTTTGTCTACTATAACAAATGTAAAGCTTTTTTTCTTAAATATAGTACTATAAATATAAGCTTGTGCATCATAACCATAATAATCCATATTGTATTCCCAAGAAGTAATATCGGATGTGGTCTTAAGGTCCACAATCCTATCACCTTTTAAGCAGTCTGCTTTAGCTCTAAAAGGAAATCCTTGAACATACCCTATTCCAGGAAGTTCATAATCACCTCCTGTAAATAATTCATTTGCTGTTGGGTTATCCATAACTGCATCGACAATACCCTTTGCCCATACTCTTTCTTTAGATAACATAATCTCTTTACCTTCTAATGAAGAATCTTTAACAGCTTCTTTATATTCTTTATTACGTCTAGTAGATGCATTAACAAAATGGTAATAGTCATCTATCTTATCTTCTTCTAATAACGAAACGTGAATAAGCCTACCTTCTCTAAGAGGTTTCATATTGCTATCTAAAGGTTCTCTATTACCTAAGTAACTATCTATACCTTCTAATAACTTCTTGCAGGATGATGAAGATAAAGATGCTTTATTAAGATAGCCATAATAAAACTCGTTATCGTACATCTTTTTTACTAGGTCATCTATGACCCAATCAGTACCATCAAGTAGTTTTATCGTCTCCACCTGTTCTGGCTTTAGTATTTTCTTGCACCATTCTATATATATCTACAACCATTGACTGCAACTGTGCAATATTACCTTCTAGTTGTTTAATCTTTTGGCCTTGACTTATCCGTTTAGATTTCAATTTCTATTTCTTTTTGTAGATTAGCTAAGGCTCTCCAGGCTACTTTAGCTGAATGCCTTATACCATCTGTATCTAATGTTCCTGCATCTATAAGGTGACGTGTTAAAGCATCAAGCTCATCCCCAGATTTACTTCTATCCCAATGTAAAGGTTTACCTGGATTGTGTTGTTCATTTCCTTGATAAGAAACTTTAGCAAGTTCTTTTATAGCATCAGGAAAATATTTTATTACACCTGAATAAACAGGTATGTTTTTTCTGTTTTCTTTCATAGGCGGGTCTTCATAAACATCATAAGTTGAACTGTATCCTCCTCCATAAAAAGGTTTTGTTGGGTCATTCATAATAGTCTTGATTCTTTTATATTTAAATATGCGACTTCTTTTTCTACTCTAGCCCTATTACCGAACTCAGTAGTTGCTGGATTTCTTCTGTTGATTTCCCAGTTAGGCGAAACCCAAAATAAATTAAATAAGAATACACCACCTGGAGTACTACAAACATAAATAGGAATGTCAAGGTTAGTTTCGCAAACTGAATTGATGGCTTGAAATTTCTTTCTTTCAATAAGTAACGTATCATAATGTTTTTTTCTGCATTTTAATTCTATTCTATGTCTAACCTTAGGTGAGTAACAATCCCAACGACTCATTTGGTTTTTAGCCTTAACAAGGTCAGGATACGTACTGCGTTTAAGAAAGTCGAACAAGTCGGCTTCTTTACTTATAGGTTTCATATAACTTCTTCAAAGGGTTAAATACATTATTTATAAAACACGAAGAACAATTTGTAGCTCTTCTTGTTTCATTAAATACTCTGTTAAATGTATCAACCATTATTTTAACCTCCTTAGGTTCTAATCTTTGTTTACCTGATTCAATTATCTTTTCCATAAAGGAGAACTCAGATTCATTAAAGCACTCAGGTTTTTTATACTTAAATGTTTTATTTAGTATTTTCTTACGCTCATCACAACCGCAATCTTCTCCAGCTAAAAACTTTACGGCTTTCTTGATTCCTGTAGCTGTAGTTATTTTTTCTATAGTGTCACCTAAACCCTTTGAGGTAGAATCATATTTAGCTTTCCACTCTTTATAGGCTTTGGTTCTTTTATCTTTTGGTGGCTTCATATTCTTTCGTAATCTTGATTAAAAAAATCCTCTATGTCTTCTCCGAACTTTTCTTGTATTATTTTTTTATAATTACTACAAGAATTATATATGCTTGTCAAAGATATTTTGGTGTCTTGTGCAATATCCCTAAGAGATCTATCTGTAAGAAAATATAATTTAAATAGTTTTTCATCATACCAATGCCAACTAGACACTTCTTTATATATTTTATCAAATAAATCCTGATAATATTCTTCCATAATACTATTATCTATATCTTCTTCGGTAGTGGGAGAACTTATAAATTTGTCTATTAAAGATTCTGTGGAGTCGTCTCTATAGTATTTTTTGAAATCCTCAATTCTTTTATGATTATTTTCCTTATCCTTTAAGTGATCATAAAACAGATTTCTTAATGTTATATAAATAAAAAAAGAATTTATCTTATCTTTTTTCATTATTTTTTCTGGGGTATTCATATACCTATTTAACCTTAAATACATATCTTGTACTAGGTCATTAGCAAGATTCTTATCATTACATATAGATCTAGCCATAGAAACCCATTCCTTATGTCTACTGGTCAGGATCTCCCACATAATATAAAAAGGTAATTCCAAATATAAAAAAAAGAAGCTGGATAACTATGTAGTCTCCAGCCTCTTCAAGTGCTACATCTAACGCCTCGTCTTTAAAGTTTATTCCAACGACACATCCATATATTGGGAAAAAAGATACTGCAAACATTCGTTGTTGTTTTCGCTAATATAGTAATTTTATTTCAATATAATCACCATCCCCATAAAACTTTCTTAAATCTTTTACCTCAACTATATTTTGGTCTTGCTCAAATACTAAACCTTCCAAAGCATCTATGAATGCTTTGTTTAGGTTATCTAATAAATCTGGTTTAGTAGTTTTAGGCGAACCAGGCTTTCTGCGTTTAAGAGCTACTGATTTAGGATAATCAAAACAATAATGCAAATACTCTACAGTAATAGGAGTACCTGCTTTAATTATCTCAAATCCATCTGGAAGCTGAGACTCAGCCTCCCATCTAATTACATCCTTAAAGTCTACTACCTTCTTTGGAGTATAGGCAATACCATTTCTTCCCCTGCGGAAAGACTGATGTGGAACAGGTTTTACTTTAAAATGGAGTATCAATTCTGAGTACGTCATCGATTTTATCTATTATTTGTGGAACACTATCTTTATTTACTTCAAAGCTAAAGTCTTCAAACGGATAAGACCTACTGCGTTTACACATAACATCTACTATGTCATCGTTATCTTCTCTAACTTTTAATTGTATTTGTGTCTCTGTTTTCTTTTCTAGGAACGACCCTAAATGTCCTGTAGGTTTGTCGCTATTAAAATTACTGTGAATTACTACAATGATATGTACATTATATATTTCAGTCCATTTCATTATTTTTTGGACCATTTCATTAGATTCTCTAATATCGTTAACATCTACTACTAAATCAGCAACACCATCTATAATTATAACACCTGTTTGATCTCCATATAGCTGAAGATATAAATCAATAAATTCTAATCTATGTGGTGTAGTAAAAGTTCTAAGGCCATAAGTATCGTAATTAAGTCCGTTATATTGTGACATATCTAGAACTCTTTTAAATACTTTTTGAGCGTGATGAATTCCTTGTTCAGTGTCAAAGTGAACAAGTCTTTTACCTTCTCTATGTCCTCTGATGTTTCCTGTATATTTAGTTGTTTCTGTTAAATAAGCACCTGCAAGCATAGATATAAAGAATGTCTTCTTGCTTTTTGGTGGTGCTTGAACGAAGCTGAAGTTTCCATAAGTTCCTATGGGTGTGTAATATATGTTTTCTCTTACCTTGTACTCTCCATAACTAATAGCGATTGGCGGATGCTCAACCTCTTTATATGGGTCTATGTATGCTTTTAATCTTAGTTGTTCAAATCTCTCTTGTGCGGTCATCTCTTAGTTAATATTTTGGGTTAAAAAAGGGGTGGCTTTTAGACCACCCCTTCAACAAACAAAAGAGACAACACTAGAACTCTAATTCAGAGTCAAGGGTTTCGGTTTCAGCTGGAGCTAAATCTCTAGCTGTTTTAACATTTCCATCGGTCCAGACAACTTTGCCGTTTCCGATATAAGATTTGTTTGTTTTAGCATCTCTCTCTTCTTTCGTTTGAGAGTAGAATACGGATGCGTTCTGTCCGTATTGTGTCAACTCATCACGAGTTGATACTACTAAGTTAAGGTATTGACCTTTATATAATTTACTTTTATCGATTTTCTTTACATCGATTGAAATTTCAGTTAATGCTGCCATATCTATTTATTTATTAATTTAATTTTTACTGCATCTGAAATATTGTATTTCATTTGCACCTTATCTATATTACCTCCATTATCCATAAAGCTTTTTACTTTATCAAACTCTGGTGTATTCGGTTTAAGTATAGGTTTTTTAATATCTAACTTTTTACCGTGAGTGTTAGTCGCATCTGCATCTTTAGTATCATCAATTAAGAATAAACCGTTAAGCGCATATTTGCGAGCGTATGAAGAAGAAGAACCAAAAGATTGGGCAATATCCATTCCTTTTCTATTTGGGTCAACTCCTGCTGATGCAGATACATCAATAGAATCCTTACCATCAGTTATTGTAGCTGTTGCTTTAATAAATGGTGTAGAATCACCTTGAAAGAAATCATCAGTTATGGTCAGAACAATTCCTTGTTCCTGAAGAAGCGGTTTGACAGCCTCAAGGATGTCTTCACAACTTCTGTAATTGTATTTACCAAAGTTATTCCTTTGGTTCTTAGGTGCCTTCAATCTCCCTTGAATGGCAACTAATTTATTTACTAGCGTAGTCATAGTGCGAATATATAAAAAATTATTGTTTTACCAAAAACTCACTTGGATCACTCATAAAAGACAATACATCTATCTTATTATCCTTTTCAACCGACTCCTGTTTTAGTTTATCTATGAATGTAGATTTATCTCTGCATTCTATATGTAAACTAGCCACATATATAGCTATCTCATTCAATGATTTCACGACCTGAGGGTCGTGGTCTTTTAGGGTTTGAGCTAGTAAGTCAAAATTATTATAAAAGTTTATTTCGTGTATTGCATCCATAATGTTTATTTATGGTGCTAATATATAAAAATATTTTAATACTCCTAATGTAATATTATTACATACAATTTATTTGTATGTAATAGTATATATAATATATAATATTATAATAACATATATAATATAATATAATATATAATATATAATATAATATAGGGCTGATTTTGTTATCAGCCCCTATTTACAAGAACGTTCGTGTATCATATCGTACTGAAATATTGAATCAAGTTTCATATCATCATTATCTACATACAGATAATTACGATGAATACCTATCCTTGTAAAGCCTGCTTCAAGCAAGGCTGCTATTATACGATACCTTTTATATGAGTGTTTACATTGTATAACCGCAGCTCTGCCTATTAAGTGAGATGAGTTCTCAACTTCATTTATTTTATGCCTACAACCGTAACATACAAATCCTTTAAGTATTTTAAATTTTAGTTCTGATAAAACCCTGGCTTCGTCTAACATCTGAAGAAAGTGACGGTCCATATTTTTAAATCCTGTAGAGTGTTTATCACACCACTTACAGTCAAACTCTTCATATTCGAAGTGCTTAAGCTCGTGTATACCCATTGCGTTTAAGAATTAACGCCCTTGTCCTCGATAAGATTTCTTGTGTCCTCTTTTACCAGGAGATGCGTTCTTAGAATGAATACCTGGTCTTTTTACTCTTTTGCTTGGTAAAAATGCACTAATTAATTTATTTGCCACCCTTTTTATTCTTTTCCCAAGTTCTTCCAACAAAATACGCACCATACACCGTAATGAGCAATGTTTGAAAAATAGGGATATATTCTTTTTGTATACTGAACTCTCCAATGTTTCCGTCGGTAAATGCCAGTAAGGTAAACATAACCGTAAGAAAGACCAAAGTAAGTGGTCTAATGTTTTTTGACAAGAAACTATCACTTTGCATATCATACTTCCATCTATCTGTAACTTGTTGTTGTGCGTCTTTATCTGCTGCTTCAAGCAGCTCCTCAAGCCTTTGCTTGGCTTCTAAGCGCTCTTCTTCGCTTGTGTGGAGGTTGTCTATTATTTTTCCAATATCATTCAGTAAACCTCCTGTAATTGCTTTAAATAACTTTTTCATTAGTATAACCAAATTAATTCTTGTGTTTTGTCTGGATCTATGTCTACGTGAATAAAGGTATCTGCTACCCCAATGCGTTTAAAGCCTACGTCTTGTAGGCAGTTAAGTAAGTGGTATCTATCTCTAGGTGTATTACAGTGTATATCTACTGCTAATCCTTTAAGGTGGCTACTTGATTCTACACCATTAACCTCTTCATTCCAGAAATTTGTGCGAAACCCACTTGTGATGTGTATAGGTCTATCAAAGTTTTCTCTAGCTTGATCTAGCATTGTAAGTATGCGCATATCCATCATTTGACCAGAGCCTTGTACATCAGGGCTGTCAAACTCACTATAATTAAAGTGTTTTAACATAATCCGCAGTTAACACAAAAAGGACAATTATTCATTTTTATTTTTTCTTAACTCTAACCATTTTTGTAAAGTGTATCCTATTGATACAACCAATAACAATACTTTTAAACCGTCTTCTAAGATATCAAATGTACTAACTGTTATAGCTGAAAGATTAAGAATATATACTTTAAATGTGGTTAAGTCCATTTTTATTTATTTAAAGCCAGGTGTTAATTAAAACACCTGACCTTGTGTGATTATTTGTCTAATAATTCTGAAAGAGCATCCATAAATGCTTTTCTACCAAACTCCAATTGTTCTATATTGAAACGTGAGTTTGTAATCTTACGATCCAGATCAGCTATATGATTTACGTGAGCTTTTTGCTCATCTGTCATATCCTCAAAGATATACTCCTTATCATTTATAACTACTGGGGTCTTTTTTTGTTTATCCATTTTTATATAAATTTAAAATTAATAGTCTAAGTTAACAATTACCAAGGCGCATTTTTAGATATCGATGTAGGAGTTATTAACTGCTTTATCTGATTATCCAATGATGACTTGATAAGATCAATATCAAGCTCCGAGCTTTCCAACCATCCTTCTACCTCAGACTTTGTTAAGTCATCAAAAGAAGTGAAGTGATCAGGATCAGGCGAACCTATTACCTGAGTACCTATTGAGCTTGATTTGTAAGCATTGCCTTCAGGATCTAATTCATCTGAAGTTGCTGTTAGTCGCCAATGTAAATTATAAACAACATTGGATAGTTCATCCTCTGTAGGGTGAACGTCTAGTACGTGGATTGTCCACTCATATTTATTTGCCATTTTATTTATTTAATAATTGTATTTGTTTTTTTAATTCTTCTATTTGCTCTTGTTGTTCTTTTATAGCTTCTATAAGAACAGCTGTAATGTTTCCGTATGCTACACTTTTTACACCGTCTTCTTCTAATACAAGTTCGGGTAATACTTTTTCTACGTCTTGAGCGATTACACCTATCTCTTTTTTATTGTTTCCTATTTTATTAAACTCAACACCTTGTAATTGTTTTACTTTACTCAAGGCGTTATCTATTTCTTTTACATTTTCTTTTAAACTTGCATCAGAGTTTTGTGTAAGTGTACCCGCAATAGTCATATTACCATTTGGGTTCAATGTCATTTTAGCGCTTGTACCACTATCATTATAAAATTTAAAAACAGTGTCATTATCTTCTGTTGCTACATTTTCAATTCTACCTTGTACACCACCTGAACCAGCAGCATTTGAAAATGATATTACCGCCGCTACATCATCAGCATCAGAAACACCAGAAGTTAATCGTAGATTTGCAGCACCGGATTCTGATATTTCAAATTTAACAGCTGGTGAAGTTGTTCCAATCCCGACATTGCCTGAAGAAGTAATACGGATTCTTTCAGTGCTATTAGTATCTAAAATTA
>TARA_R110002012_G_scaffold183727_1_pt1 | contig 26815 bp, 49 predicted proteins | sample TARA_R110002012 | Tara Oceans TARA_R110002012 (sample SAMEA4396515) | marine metagenome | biome: Westerlies Biome; feature: [DCM] deep chlorophyll maximum layer (ENVO:01000326); material: water (ENVO:00002006), including particulate matter (ENVO:01000060) such as... | depth 40 m | reverse complement strand
TTTGTAGAACGATAGTTAGCTCCTTTACCTTTAGTTGTTTTACGTATGGCTTTAGTTTTCTTTCGTTTTTTAGTAGCTTTCTTTTTAACTGGCATTATTTTTTCCCCTTACCTTTTTTCTTCTTGAAGGGTCCAGTCTTATTTTTCATCTGCTTATACGTCTTAGGTTTTACCCCTGCGGTTTTCTTACCTTTCTTTTTCTTTTTACGAGCTTTTCTTATATTGTCGTAAAGATTAGCCATTTAACATTTCTTCCCTTTCTTCATCTTCTTTTTCTTAGGTCGGCCAACCTTTTTTCCGTATGTTCCTTTACCATAGGGCATATTAGTTACCTCTTGGGTTTCCAGTTGCGCCATCACCATTAGGTGCAGCACGAGCACGTGTAGAAGCATAATCTCCTACATCCCCTTGTCCACCATTAGATTCTGAATTGGAAGGTACTATAGTTCTAGCAGATATACTACCTTGAACTTGTCTTTCACCTTCTAATCTATGTACGGACATCATCATACCATTTTCGTTTAGACCAGCATCTCTGCCCATCTTGCGTCCGTATCCTGTAATATCTTTTTCTACTGACATACTTAAGCGTCTATGACCAATGCGTAACTATATCCGCCTTGGTTTGCATCCTTATATGTTTCTAAGTAACGTATAGTTTTTCCGTCATCTATCGCATCTAACTTAGTTTCGATAAGAGCTAGCAACGCTGCCATATTCTTTGCGCTTTCAGTGTGTACTGCTACATTGTAATTTGCCATATTTTATTCCTATATTTCACATTTGTCTCCGACACAAGCATACTCAGCTTTACCCTGAGTGTTGTCTTCTTGCTCGTATTTAGACAATTGTGTATAGTTAATTAGGGGTAGGGTCTTTATAAGCCTTTCGTAAGAATGTACATCAATTTCCTCATAAGGAGCCAATTTATACTTACCACCATCATATGGTAAAAAAGATACCCCATTTATTATATCCCAGTTTTGATAAACCCAGTTACCTACTTCAAACCACTCATCGTCCCTGACATACACAGTCATACTAGCGTTATGTTCACACCAATTATGTTGTAGGTTCTTATAATGTTTCAACTGGTCTAAGGCAGTTATATCTTTACGGGTTATACAATTGTCAGGAGATTTAACTGGGAATTCTAATACCCAAGTAGATGCAGTTTTTTTATCTTGCCCTACCTCTGGGTTAGCTGGTATCCCTAAGTCTCTTAACATTCTAAATAATGGGTCACGGGCTGCAATTCTATAACGACGGATGTAGTATTGAGAATATCTTGGATGTACACCTGATGCAGAGTCCACAAGTTGACTGACAGTCCCCGATGGCTTAACACAAGTGGTCGCCGCTGGCATTTTTGTACCGAGTATACCTGATGCTTTGCGAGAAATGCGCAAAACACGGCTTTTAAGAGCCGTTAAGGCCTCCGATGTCAATACCGAGGGGTTATCCATCTGACCGGTCAAACTAACGCCTAGGAGCGCTTCTACGTCACAATTCTTTTTCCACTCTTTTCTAAGGTATGGAAAATAAGTGAACGAACTTTGTATTACACCAAGCCATGTGGCTGTCTCCACTTTGTCCAACAATGAATCTAGGTCATCATCATCTCTTACTACTACTTCCGAAAGGTTACAGAACTCCATATCCCGCAACATTATTTCTCCACAAGGATTTGTACCCTGTATGAGTGGAGCGTAACGTCTAGAAGGAGCTTTATTTTGTGCTGCTTCTAGATTAAAGATACCTCGCTCACCTGTTCCAGATTTAGCTAAGGCACCCCATTCAATTAAAAAGTCTGCTGCTGAAGGCTTCTCTCTAAACACCGCACTATTATTTGCCATAGCACGTTTAATAGGGAATGGCCATTCTTTAGCATGACGCATTTCTTCATCATTAAGGTCACTTAAAGATATCTGGGAACTACGTCTTACCCCTCCTACTACCACTATCTCTGCTATCTGGTTACATATATCGTGAGCTTCTAAGGTTGTGAGTTTTCTACCTTGTGCATTGTGCATTGTCTCACGGATGAAATCGTGTAGTTTTATTAATGGTGCTGGACCAGATGCACGACCTCCCATTGTGTTAAGTCTTGCTCCTTCTGGTCTTATAATACTATAATCAAAATAAATGTTCTGCCCATCATATAAATTATTCATGAGCATTTTAACAGAGTCTGCCCACCCTGCCTTAGAGTCAAAGATAGGTATAGTATCCATACCTCTCCCTGATTTTATTGGTGGAATCTCAGGTAGCTTATCTACTTCTTCCTTTTCTATTGAGAAACCAAATCCTGTTCCACACATTAATATATAAAGACATTCAGCAAATGCCTCTACACAGTTTATCTTAGAGAAAGAACAGTTATAGATACACGTGTTATCAAACTTAGCTGCGGGACCTGCTGCCCATAAGAATCTCATAGAAGGCATTACTGAAAATTCAAGCATATACTTTCTAATCTTAGCTATAGTTTTTTCAGGTATATCTTTTCTTTCTGAAATTATAAAACTAATAAATCTTTCTATTGTTTCCGGCCAGTCTTCACGTCTGCCCTCTTCATCTAACCATCGAGAATATGTTCTCTTATATATAAATTCTGATACTTCGTTTTTAAACATTTTTCACTCACAACCATTGCGGTTCATTACTATAGTTTAGGCTACTATAAAAGCCTTTTTCTAATTTTTAAAATTCACTAACACACGGCGCCCGCAAGTGCATACCTTTTTGGGGTCACACTCACAGGCATTGCGGGAAGTTAGTATTCCCATCTAGTCAAGTTTTTTAGTATACTTCATGAAGTTTCCTTCGTCGTCGTATAACTTTTTAACTTTGACACCATCTATCTCAACGATATCGGTTTTCTTAGCTGCTGTTTTCTTAGCTGCTGCTTTCTTTTTAGCTGCCATATTAGACTCTCCTCATTGTACCTTTTTCTTTGTTGACAACAAATGTCATACCAAGTCTGTGTACTATTTCTTCATCTTTATTAAGGTCTGATGATTCTTTAACTACTGGTTTTTCAACTACAGTTTCTTCCTTTGTTTCCGTAACTTCTTCTTTCTTTACGGCTTTTTTAGTTTCTTCTTTCTTTACCATGTTTATTTACCATCCTCTTCAATCTTAGCAAACTCGTTACCAATGATTGTAGATTTTATCATCTCTGCCTCAGCCCATGGAACTATAGTTCCTGATAAAGCGGTAGTGTTTGTAGTACCACTCCATGCTAGTGCTGCTATTTCCGTAGGTGTTTTACCTGCTGGAATGTCTGTGTTGGGGACAACAGTGTCCCAATATCCGGATAAATTATTCGGGGTACAAACAGTTCTGAATCCTACACATATACCTGTTGGGTCTACGTTAGGGTATACTTCGTAGCGTGCTACGTATACATCTGCTTGACAACCATCCTTACCGGAAACTTTAATTGTTATTACTGCCATAATTAATTACCTTTTTTCGTCTTTGCGTTAATTACTTGCGCTTTGCTTTTCGCTTCGCTGTTTTCTTTTTAGCTTTAGATTTAACTTTGGTAGGTAGTTTCGCACCCTTAGGTGTTTCACTCTCCCACTTTTTCGCCATCTTCGGCTTGTTCTTGTACATCCAAGCTCTCTGTTTCTTGCTCTTGAACGGCATCTTCTTTCTCCTGTGCTTCTTTCTGAACTGATTCTATATACATTTCCCATGTTCTTACCAAATCATTTTCTTCTAAGAATTTCTGAAGTATCTCATTGTTCTGTTGTAAGACGCCTTGTAGTTCGCCAACTGCTTGCTCTGCTTGAGTAAGCCTGTCGCCCAACATACGGGACTGTCCTACTAACCAATTAAGATTTTCCATTGTTTGAGCGGGACCAGTTCCCTTCTCAAATTCTTTTAGCCATCCTTCGACTGTTTCTAGTCTTTTCTCTACTCTTTTTAAGTTTGCCATATTTCGCTCCTTATTAGGTACAAGAGCATTTATCGCCCTTGCATATTCCTAACTGTATTAACTTATCCACTGAATACCTATTTATAGCTTTCGCTCTAATCGCCTCTATATGCCGTCCCGGGGTATTTATATCATTAGAATACCAACCCCAGTCGCCAGCAGGTTCATCATATATGCTCTTGAACACAAAGGATATATCTTTATCAGACCACCCTCCATTAATCAACTCAAAAGCAATTACATTATTCTGCTCATGGTTGCTATGTTCACGCTTTATATTACGCTCTATTAGCTCTATTATGCATTTTCTAGGGGGCTTAATATATTCATAGCCTGATGAAGCATATTTAAAGAGTTCAATAGAGCCTGCTGCTTCAGCTACCTTATTCAGTAAATAGTCTATACTATTAGAAACAGTATGTTTAATTTCATACATGTCACACACAAACTCTACAAAGTTTCTTTGCGCTTTTGTGCTTTTCTCAGGCGCTATGGTATCGTTAGGTTCAACTGCTACACCATATAATTCTTCTACACTGAGCTTCATTATGTCTGTAACAGAGAACTGTGTACACCATACGCCTGTTGGTTCACCAGTAATCTTAGAGATATACTGAGTGTTTGGTATACGTCTCATACAAGAGACGCTGTTATTAATACATATCTCATCTAACGTCTTAAGCCTATACTTAGTCTTTAGATGTAGTATATATTCTTTTAATGCCTTTCTTTTAATGTGGTCAGGTAAGTCAACATATGAAAAAAAATCAATATTCATCTGAAACCCCTTTCCACCTGTAAGATATATCCTTGGTATTATACCCAATGGTTTACAAAACTGTCGTATAAACCTTCTAACATCCATAAGACATTTCTTGAGGTCCTTATTATCATCAAAGTCAAACCATATGGTATTAAGTAACGCAGATTCATAATTTGTTTTTCCATCTTTCATCGTGTCCTCGTCAAAAACATATACACTGGCGTAACAATTCTTCTTGCCATTGTATTGTTTCGTTAGACGTTCTATATCGTCGACGTTCTTGCACTTCCCTATTCTTGCTGGGATTCCAAATTCTCTATAATACATAATTCTTTCCTTGTCGGTTCTAGTATAGCGTCTCCTACCTTCTCTAATACTTCTATCTCAGTGCACCAGTCTTTAGGTATAGCTAATATATCTACACCATCGACATCGTTCCAATGACTTACTAATACAATAGCTTTATCATCTTGAGCTACTAACTCTCCTACACTTTCTGAGACAGAAAGATTTTCTACAGGGTTGGCTATGTTCACAGCGTGGGTCTTAACCTGCTGTGCAGCATCATTCCATTTTACTTTTACTAGAGGTCCATTCATTCCGATAGTCATTTTTCCACTCCTCGAACATATCAGCTACCATAGCCAAATCACGTTCATGTTTATAATACTTTGCATTTGCAGGCGTTTCTGTTACATAGATAGCGTTGTAAGGTCTATCAAATATCATTCTATCGTAAGTGATTCCATTCTCCTTACACCAATCTTTGGTAGCCATAACCCAATCTAAACTATTGGGTCTCTTACACCATATAGTTATATGATGTCCCTTTGCCCTTAACCAATCAATAAACTCTTTTGAGTTATCAATTAGTCTGCTTTTTTCTACGTCTTCATAGACTCTACACGGGGTAGAAATTACCCCATCCATTCCAAATACTAAGTTCATTTCAATTTCTCCTTGACATCATTAAAGAAGTCAATCCATCTCTGTCCTATAACTTCCCAGCTATAGTTATCAATAGCGTGTTTTCTTCCTGCTATACCTGCCGCTATCTTCTTGTCAGGGTTTTTATAATAATATTCAAGAGCTTCACATATTGCATTCTCTGATGCGATTGCTCTTTGTGGTGCTGCTCTAGCAGGAGTGTCCCACCACATATCTTTATAGGGTATTAATATACCTCTATCAGTTATATCTTCTTCTTCGAGGTAGTCTCTACCATTAGGACCAGCATCGTTATGATGTCCTCCTAAAGGATACATCGGTACCTCGTCATTCTCAGGGTCTTTACTTTTAATAAGTTCATAACCTGTTGTATAATTAGTAACACAGATAGGAATACCACAAGACATAGCTTCTAATGTAGGTATACCAAAGCCTTCACCAGCAGTAGGTAATACAAACACATCCATACAATTGTAAAGATTAGCCATCTCTTTATCGTCTGGTGCTTGACCAGCGTCGAGGTTACCCATAAGTGGTTTCATCAAATAATCTGTAATCCCATACTGTTTAGCAAAGCTAGGAAACTTCCATCCCATAGCATCATTCCAATCCATATGCAACATTAACTTGGCTTGGTCTGGTCCAAGATTATTCTTCTTAACAAACTGAGCAAATCCCTTTACCAGTCTTGGAATGTTTTTGCGGTGTTGGTTACGTGCTACACAACCTACTACAAATGCATCTGGTTTAGCTTCTCCACCATACATAGGTTTCATTATAGGTTTAAATAGATTAGTATCTACTCCATGTGGTATATATGTTGCATTACAGTCAAAATCTTTTTTAAGTCCCTGTTGACCATACTTAGACATAGCTACAGGAAAATCAATATTATCTAATTGTAATTTCCACGCAGGTATTGAAGGTTCACCATCATAAGGTATAATAACCGAGAGTTTGTATGCGTCTTTTTTTACCCTATCTATTTCTTTATATGCCTTACTTAACAACTCACTCTTTTCTTTCCGAGTGAAATGTGTACCATCTGGCTTCATCACAGGGAAGTTAATAGACTCTGGCATTTTACTATCAGTCATATGCTTAAACATCTGAAAATCTAAATGCGCTAGTATAACATCAGGGCGATACTTTTCTACCCATTGAGGAAAAGATTTTTCTCCAAATCTTTCTTGGCCGGGAAATAAAATTGGTAAATTCTCAAAATGAGAAAATGTTTTATCTTGATTCAAGGGCCATGGTGTACTCCATTTATTATGTGTTGGGTTCTGACACCCTCCATATCCTATGTGATGTCCTTCTTCATATAACAACGCACCTATATTTCTAGTGTTAGTCCCAAACCCAGTGGGTGCCCATGGACTATCTGATACAGTAAGTATGCGTAACTTACCTTTCTTGGGTCTATCTATATTAATTTTTCCGGAACCTTCGTGTGACTGAGGGTTACCAGTATTCAGTATATCTTTGGTCATATTTTCTATTGTTTAATGGCTATAATATCTTTCTTATTAACTATGACTGTGCCTTTTTCACCTTTTAGGTAAACAAAATTATTATCATCATTTGTAATCATTCCTCTGCCTACTTTTGTCTTCTCTTCTTCACGCCAAACTATTTTGACTTCAGCTTCGTTTAAAAAAGCTGATAACGGTTTCTTCTCATTTTCGTCCATATTTCATTCTCCAATTACGGGAGGAAACAGGCATTCGACCTGTCCTCATTATATATTTCAGCGTAACTAGTATATAAAGATTGTGTTACAACCATTCCATTAAGCTCTGTTGCTTTTTATCGACCACTGTGATTGGTGGCTTCTTCCTCACCCATTCATTTAATTTAAACTTAGAGAGTAATCCTGATATAGTGTCCCAATAATATCTTATATCTATCTCTTCTATATCCTTTATTGTTTCTTTAAGTTTATATCCTTCTTGGGTCTTACAGTAATAGTAAGTGGTGCCTTGTGCAGGAGTCATGCCTATTGCTTCTCCTTGTTCAATTAATTTCATTATTAAATCTGTCTCAGATTTATATTCATCCTTCTCTCTACCTTGTCCTTTACGCATTACAAAGTCATCTAATGTGTAAGCATCCAATGAATACAAATCCTCTATGAATTTAGTATCAACGACGTTCTTCATCCTTCCATCTATCAACTTTTCTAATACTGTTAGATAAAATTTAGAACGAGAGGTAGCTTTGAATGTACTTCCATGCTTAGTTAGAGTTCCGTCTTCATTTCTTAATACGTAGTTTCCTACTTGTAACCAAACCCCTTCTTTAAAGTAGTCCTTATCCATCGCAATATGTTCAGGCTCAGCATCAGGAATAACATGCTTCATTAACCTCCGTAAACGATTCGTTAACCATGACTCATCAACATCCACATTAGTATTAATCCCATCAGTATGAACATATACCACAGCATCTTCTCCATATCTCGCACGGATAACATCGACAGCTGCCAGAAGGAGCCAGCGCGCAATTGCTGTGATAGTAATACCAACACCCATGTCACCATAAGTAATATAAGGATTAGCGTTTGCACCATAGAATGTATTCACCATTATTTTAAGAGCATTTGATTTACTCTTATCTTCTTTCGTCGAGCTAAGTTTATAAGGTTTACGCATTTCCTTGAATTCGTGGCACATATTATATAGACAGCTCTTCCTAGACTGGTCTATTTTAATCATTAGTCTTTTACCCACCTTGTTATCAGGTACATAAAGTACCCCATCTTTATATTCTACGTCAGTAGTATAGTCATCATATCCTACGATTTCTGTAGTATCTGGACCTAAATTTAGGGCCATCGCTATAGAAGGATAGTAGGAACTAAAGTCAATCTTTATGTTCTTTTGGTGGAACCCAGCTCTATATAATTCAATGTGAGCTGCTTGATAGTTACCTTTCTCTGCTTTAAATATCTCAGTGTGTCTCTCCTTGTTTCTATCAAGTGTTAATATACTTTGCTCGAATAAGCTCCTTCCTTGTAATATTTTAGTAATATAACTAGGTGGTGCATTGACATAAGTTGCTAGTGGAACGCATAAAGTTTCTGCGATATACTGGATTTGTGGGAAGTAGTGGTTATACAAATACATGGTAGCATCAACATCGCTCAATACGTATTCATTTATTTCTTCCATACTATAGTCTAGTAAATCGTGCTCGGAAAAATCGAGCTCGATGGGGTCTAGACCAAAGTTCCTAGACACGCTCTTCAGACCTCTGGGGATGCCTGATAGGGAGTAATCGAGTCGTGTCCAGCGCAGTAAATCGAGAACTATGCGTCCTCCGGCGTTCATCTTAAGTTCCTTCTGATTCTCAGGGGTCTCCCAACCCCACTCACTGTTATCTCTGTTAAGTATCTTTTTATACCCTTTAAGGCCATGATAAGCCGCTCTATGTAGTATTTGGGGTATATCATAGCCTACGAGATTATAACCGCAAATAATGTCAGGGTCATAATCGTGTACAAATTCAGCGAATTTTAGTATAACATCTCTGTCATCTTCGCCATCCCATAGCAACACTTCACGTTTACCACATGAAGTAACCATACCTATCGCTACGACAGGATACTTCTCTCCAAATGGAAATGAGCCATCTGGTGAATGAGTCTCAATATCAAACACTAAACACTTTAAGTCATCAGTATTGGGATACTGACTAAAAAAGTCAGGGTGTTCTATCAAGAGTCTTTCTAGAAGTGCTTCTCTTCCTCCATCATATAAAGCAGCATGAGGAAGTATATCTTTGCCCGGTATATAATTATGTTTAGATAAGCGCACAGTTCTATCTGAGGCTATCGTCTTATATTCTTGACCTTCACCGTTAGGCATATAGTAATAAGGTTTATATGGTGAATCCGCTGCTTCGGTATCACTGTTTCTGTAAACCTTTACTTTTAAGGTGCCATCTCTCAGGTCAATGGTTCTTTTATTTATAGTTGCTATGAGGGGTACTTTCATTTTTATTCCTTTGTCATTCCACGTTGCCACAACATTGTTGCAGCTACGTCATCTTCTTTCTTTTCCATAAGCTTTCTTATAAGCTTTAGTTCTTTATATATAAGCCTTAGGAGAGGAGCTGATGCGTCATGGGGTGTGGCTTTAACCATCAATCACCTTTATGTCATCGTCCTCAACGACTTCCCACATCTCAATAAGAGAGACAGCATCCAGTATACCTCTACTCCATGCAGAGTGTACTCTAAATACATCGTCATCTTCTCCTATGATTTCGGGTTTAAATTGTTGAGCCATATCATAATGATATTGTCCTGCTTTCTTTAATAATTCAATCCAACCTAATCTTTGGTCGTCGTTGTCAACGGTCAGTTTTTTTATATCAACCATTATTCCTATACTCCTCAGCTTGTTCAGGCGACATCCTTTGAAATAGTTTATCCATGTTATTAATCATTAGTTCAGATATTTTTATATCATAAACATCACATAGTCTTGTTAGATACCATAGAACATCACCCATTTCATCTATGATGAGTTCTTTATTATCTACATGGTCTCTTATCTCTTTCTTAAATGCTCCACCTACTTCTCCTGCTTCGTTCATAAGTCCTATCATTAGGTATTCTTTTTCTCTACGCTTAGGATACTTCGCAGTTTTGCGAGTAAAATCCATATACGTTGCTTCTATTCCTTTTACGTCTGCCATATGTTTAATTCCTCTGGTATTATATCTCTTCTTAATACCCAGTTTCTTTCTGTTGGTAAATAACGATATACTAAATCTGCCTTTTGGTCTGATTGTATCACCCACGGCTGTATTAATACAAGGTCATTAATTCTTGTCCACATTCTTCGCTTTAGTTTACCACCAATGCGAACCATGCGGGTCTTTCCATCTTCACATAAAGCTTTAAATCTAGAACCTCCAGACATCTCTATGACTACAGCAAATTGCTGATTCTTAGTAGGTAATCTAACCTTCTTTGAAATGTAACCTGATGGTTTCGTATTCTTTTTCGTCATAGTCTCCTTCTGCTTCTAATAAAAAAGCTTTATATGTTTCTATTTGTGAATCCTTTTTAGATTTAAAAATCTTAGGATAATCTGTGCTCTCTACTTCTGAAGCGCTCTTTGCTCTCTTACCCATCCTAAGGTTGTCCCCAGTAAACGGGTCAACAACCTCAAGATTGCTACAAAAGCGCTCATTGTATTCATCAGCCACGGTAGGCCAGTTCTCTGCCATAAACTTTTCTGTTTCTTCAATTAACTCACTCCAATTTATTTTTGCTACTGGTTCTGTTATCAGAGGACTTTTGTAATACATTCGTTTACCTTTATCCTCATCCATTTCTAAGAACCCTGTCATTACCAAAGCTCCTAGTATAGGGTCTATCTTAGTAAAGGGTAGACCAGCCGCTTTCGCCGCTTTCCTTAGTTCATTCGGTGACATTCTGACAGTATCTCCATCAGCGAAACCAAACTTATCTAGTCTAGTATCAGGGAATAACTTTAGAATCTCTGTCCCATGACTAGGCATATGTAAACACTCAGATACAAATGAATTAAGATATATCCTTAACCCTAACCAGTTATGTTTAGGAGTTACAAGTCCATATCGTTGTCCTTCTTTCTCTACCTGTAGTATCTCGTCTGGATAAAACCTTGCTACTGCGTTGATTAGATTCAATAAATATTGAACCTTAGAACGGGAGACAGGGAAAACACTAGGTATAGCTTCAAATAAAAATGGTGCGCAGGGGTTCTTTATCTCTAACGCCTCATCTTCATCTCTACGACATATCGCATTCACAAAGTGTTCTCTCAACCCTTCTATCTCTTCATCAGACATAGAGGTTAAAGAACTCTTAGGTAATGCAGCATTCAAAAGCTTATGCTTAACAACCCGCTCTGTCTGTTTAACAGTAGGATTGGTATGCATTATCATACATCGACGCTCTAATTCAGCATCGAAGTATGTAGCTCCCTTAGTGTTCTCTACAGCCACACACATAAATACATATTTAGCATTCAATGTCTGTGATATAGTCTCTTTTATAGTAACATCAGTGCGTTTACGCTTAGCTGCTCTACCATCACCCCATGTCTTTACGACTTCCATTACTGATTCTGGTAACTTCTGAGCTTCAGGTATAGCTACAAACCTAGCACGATTTATTTTATCCATCTCATACCATACAGCAGTCTCAGATAAATGCTCCATTACGAAATAGAAATCATCAGGTAATAACCCAAAGATAGCATCCATAACAACAGTCTTACCTGTTCCACTATATGCTTTGATTACAAAGTTAGTATCTTCTAGTAAGTAAGACAATATACTTGTTAAAGCTAGTTCGTCTTCCCCCAGTATAGGATTTAACGAACCATCTTTCTTTCTTACATTATGAAAATAACGAGTGACATCGTGTAGTTCATACTTCATATCCACTTCTCCCTAGCTTTCCTAAGACTGAGAACATTGTTCTCGACTAATCTAACTGCATATGTTTTCAAGTCTTTTTCTTGTATACCACTAAAGTTATCCTTTAATAGTAGGAACAAGTCTATCAATGAGATTGGCTCTCCTTCTTTATCTTTAAGAAATTCTACTATCTCTACAGGCACTACCCAATGGTATTCCTGTTCTTCAGAATTATATAAAGTCGGCCTGAACTTTTCTTTAACAAATGATTCCATCTCAGTAGTGGTTAGCTGGTAGCCGTTGACTACTCTTCCGGAAGATGTTTTAATCTTAGTTCTCTTTATCTCAAACACATTGTCAGTAGGGTTAACTGCTGATTGTATCTGCTCAGAGAATGTTTTCTGGAAATGTGTATGAGTTGCGAGTGTAGCTGTAAGATAGGAAACTTCTACGTCTCCTCCACCTTGATACTCTGAGAGAGGATGGTATACACCATACGTAAACTCATCTATCTTAGGCACTTTGTTCTTACAGAATAAACAATCACCATCTTTAGCCCAACACTTGACTCTACGTCTTTGTGATGCGTGCCAATGTCTCACTCTATGAATGGGAGATAGGAACGCAAATTGGCATAGAGCCGTCATTGATTCTTCTAACCATACTCTCTGACTCTTTGGCGATTGTATCCAGTCACTATAGGATTCACTCATTTAACTTTTATTTTCTTTCCAATACTATCCGCTTTCTTTATTTTGATATCTAAGATACCATTGTTAAGATTAGCTACTACTTCATCAGGATTTAAAGTTGCATCGAAAGTCTTAGACAACGAGTAATCTCTTACGTCGTTAGATGCTTCTATGTTAACAGTGTGTTCGTCTACTGTTAAGTCTATCTCTTTCTTATCAACACCGGGCATCTCTATAGTTACGGATATCTCTCCGTTCCTATCTTCCCAGTCGCCAACATCTGTTGGCTCTTCATCCCTATAGAATGGATTCATGGGCATATTCTTTCGAGACATCTGCACCATCTCCATCCATGAGTCTAGTAAGTCATCCAGTGGGTGTCGTGACATTAATCCTCGACAGCACTTGGTTTCTTAGCGGTTCCTTGTTCCACTCGAGTCATCAAGCGGAAGTAGGGTTTACTTTCACCTTCTTTCCAGTAAGAGTTTCTGAACATAACATATTCAGCTCCTCCCTCATTCTTTCCGGTGTAGTATACATTCCCATTCTTGTCTGTGTTCCGGAACAATCCGGCTACTAGTTCTAATTCGGTTTTCTTATTTTCCATTTTATTCACCTTGTTTTTTTACCCTCTCCATTTTACCAGTCTGAGGGTTGACTGCTACGCCATAGGTATTAGCTACCTTAGGCTGTTTCACTTCTTTTCTTTTCTTTCTTTCCACGTCTGCTTCTACCAAGCTGTTAAGCCTATTTAAAAGTTTCGTCGTGTCTTCTAATATAAAGGTCATGCATAGTTCCTATTAGGTTCTTGTGTTGCTTGTGCAATACTTATCTCTATAAGTTTTTCTCCATACTTTTCTATTAGTTTATCTAGTGTGTTATTAAATAACTCTACTGTGTCTATATCACTGGTTGGAACTATCTCCATATGGAAAGTTCCTATCCTCATAACGTGAGTCATTTGGGTTTGACTTCTTGCAGTTTCCATTTTAGCTTGAAGTAATTCACCAACCATTTGTTCATCAGAAGATGAATCTGTCATCAATCACCTCTAACTTTATCAAAATTTTTCTTAGGTTCTTTATCATACCCTGTGTCTCACCTATTCTATTATGCATCTCTTCTATCTTTGATTCTAACATTGAGAATCTATCTAACATATCATTTATGTTTTGTATAAAGGGCCACCAATTACTGTCGTCATCAAATCTTTCATTTCTTTTGTGGATGTCGATTGCCCACATGGTGTGGCTTTCGGCGACCTTTATATCCTCTTTGGTTATTTTTCGCATTTCTACTCCTTTTTAGTTGTTTCATTATCACTTTGTTCTTTCTTGGATTGATGTGATGTTCCGTCCCTGATACTTCGTTCTTGTAGTATCTGACATAACCCATATAATAGTCTCTGCAATTTTCTTCAGTCGGTTCTAAACCACGTATCGTGACCTTCTGCATTAAAGACTGCACAGTCTTATTACTCTTACCTTTAGCCCATATTCTATTAAATTGTTCCCATTTCTCGTTCATAGATAAAATACTCCTATAACCATGCCTATACCTAAACCGAATAAGAATCCAGATAAAAGCATAACTATATCGGATGATATGTGTATATCTTTATCACTCATATTTGACCTCCAATAACTTTATAACATTCTTGGCAATATGGGTTACCGTTAATGTCTCTATACCTAACATACTCTGGAGCTAACTGCCACTTGCATAGACCACAGTTCAATGTATCCACTACCATGACATATACTCTCCATCCAGTTCTATCTCTTCTTCTGCCATCTCAATAGCCTTTTCAAATAGATAATCACTATTCTCTAAATGCCAACGAGCACGTTCTATGATTATTTCATAGCGGGTAGTTCTACTCATGCGAAGTATACTCCTGATATAGAACCACCAAGAAAACCACAGATTAATCCATAGATAAAATACATTTCACTATCTGTTACTAGATGTGGACTCATCCGAACATACTCCCGTCGTATGGTTCATGGGTCTTAGATGCTGGTGTGTTTTTACCTAAGCTTTTTATCAATCCTGAAAATTCAGGTGATGCTTGTGCTCTTTTTAACATCAGCTCTAACATTTTAACATAAGACATAATTGATATGTCTTGCCAATGATTGAGGTTATACTTCTTGTTAATCTTCTTTATGCTTGGTCCTATCTTCATTATATCTATTTGGTCCATAGCTTCTACGAGTGTTTCCCAATCATATCTGTCTTCCTCTTTCATAAGAGATGCGAGGGTTACTTTATCCTCAGTCTTATCGTCTAAGAGGGCTATGAATTGAGTGAGTAACTCACCCATCCACAACCATCCTATCTATACGGTAAGCTCTATAGTGTTGAGGGTATTGACTTGCATACTGCTTTAGGTTATATCTATTGTCATAACCTACAGCATAGCAATTACCATCGCCAGATACTTTGACATCTTCTACTAAGATGTTCCTAACTGAGTCGTGGTCTCTCTCATGTTTCCATTTAGAGAAATCAAACTCTGTTCTTTGCTCAGGGTTATACCTAAAGCTAACTTGCTTATGTTTTCCAGTGCGGTGAAAGTATTCAGCCGCTTTGAAAATCATATCGAATGTTTTTGTTCTTGACATTTTTAATCACTTCCTTGAATCTAACATAACTACAGCCTATTTAAAGCTTTCGCTATTGTGTATATTACTACTTGTAAAGTATAAACTCTTAACTGGTCTATACGTGAAATCTCTAATGGTATTATATCCATATTTTTATTCTTTGAATGGGGTGCATACTACGCATCTTTTGGTCCCATCTATACCTATAAAAAATGCTCTACCAAAGCATCTTTCGCATTCTGATTCTGTCATATTTTTTATCTAAACCACAAATAATATGCGATTACTCCTAAACATAATAGGTTACCAATAGTATATAAGATTATTGTTCCCCATTCAATATCGTTACTTTTTGGTATTACTTTCTTCTGAACATTCTTAACGTGATAGTGTGGTATAGAACCCCAACAGTCATCACATAGGTAAGCTCTAAGTTGTGGGTCGTCACTCATATAGTGTATGCGACATCTATTACAGTTATGCCATAGAGCTTTATAGTATGTCGGTTTCATCTAATACTCCCATATAGGCTTTGTTAGCTTTAAATATAGGTCCACGTAAATGTTCAGGTATAAAGTCGATTCCTTTCATACCTTCTTCTAAGTTCTCTAAGAATAAACGTATATACATCTCGTGGTTCTCACTGATATAATGATAACCTTTCTCTACGTCTTCTTCATAATCTCTAACAAAATTAATTATTTGATAGGCTCTGCCTAAACATCTTGCATAGTAGTCTGCCTCAGGTGGGCAACCTAATATACGTGACATCATTAAACCAACGGATTCTGATGAACCCTTGCTATACTCTAACATAGAACTCACTGTATGTTTCTTTTGTATTAAATCAGTAAACATAGCTTGATGAAAGTCAGCCAACCAATCACCTTCGAATAAATATTTATCACTTACTTCGTGAAACTGTTCTATGATTCTTCTCCATTCCAGATGACCATCCATGTCTCCTTCTATCATTTCATCTACTACTCTAAGATAAGCATATAGTTTGTATATGTCTGTTCTTATCTCATCAGGCCACTCTTGAACACACGCAAAGAATGTGTTACTATACTCTTCCATTATCTCTTTCATTTTAATCAGTTGTTTGTATTTGTCTTAGCCCACAGTATGGACAGTCTCTCGGTTTAAACGGTTCCCAGTCGTATAAGTTCTCTCTACATTTTTTGTTTAAGCATTTCATTGTTTTGTTCTCCAAATATAATATTCTATCACTATGAATGTCCACACTATACCAAATATAATTATATCTAAATGGTTGGGGCTATCATAGTCTATCAGTTTCTCTATCATCTCTTTCTAATCTTTACTACTCTCTTAACAGGTTTCCTATCAATAATCTTATTGAAGTCCACAAACTGTCCTCCTTTCTCAGAAGAGGGTGGTAAGGTATAACCTTCGTATGGTTGTTTTGTTACTCTTTTTTTCATATTACTCTATTACTTCCTCATACAATTGTTGTATGTTCCAGCGAAGTGGTGCCTTTAGTCTCTCAACTAAGTGGGCGTGTTTATCAAACCAACTCCACTTCACACTCTTCTTTCCGTATGCCTTACTATATAAGTATTTCGCTTGGGTAGGGGTAATTGCATAGCATTTCTTGTTTCTATACTCTTCTCTTCTTATCATTATGAAAGATATTCCTCCTTTCCTAACCAACTGCTCACCCTCTTTTATTTGGTGATGGGCGATAGAGCGACCACTACCATAATATAAAGGGAAAGAAGAAAGATTCCTACTTGTTTTAGCCTCAAGCATAATAGGTCGACCTCTGTATACTGTGAAGAAATCGGCGGGTTGCTTCTCTGCAACAGCTTGTTTAACGAATCTACTAACGTCATTTGTATCTTGTATCCTAAACCACCATATATGTCTCGAAGACTTGAGGCTTCTTCTAATTTCATTTTCGAAATTCTTTCCTGTATCTTTTGCTTTTCCCATATAGCATCACTACGCTAAATATCTTAAACATTTCCTAATGGAGTATGCTCTATTAAGAGCTCTATTAAGAAGTGCATAATTAATATATATAAGGGAGATATATAAAGCTTTGCTAAATAACGCCTATTGCTAAGAATAGCATAATACTAAACCAAAAAAGCCATATGATAAATAATGATATATCATAGCCTTCAGGTTCTTCTACTTTCTCAGTGCGACCTAATACTACGTCAAGGATTTTAGTGAACATCTGTTACAATAACCTCCATATAAGTCTGCCTCTGCTAAAGATATACGTTTTCCACATAGCCTACAATAACTATCCCTCAGATACATTATTCTATGTTACCTAACTTACCCCTTTTGTCATTCATACGTTTAAAAGCTTCTGTCTTACGTCTCTCAGCCTCGTCAGACCCATAGGTATCATCCATATACTCTTTCTCATTATCTTTTAAAGTCACAGGTTCCTTTATACTCCACGTTATCTGTGTCTTGGCTTGATTCAATAGTTCTGAAACCATCTTTATACTTTCCTTTAACGATTCATTATCCGTTACTTCTGCTATCTCGAAATCCATATCGTCTAACATTCTCTTAGCAGTATACGGTGATACATACTTTAACATTAGCTGAACCATATGGGTTGCTTCTACTCTACTTGCTACCATTTTATCTGTCCTGTTTATATTTTCTTGGTCTTATCATTAACTTCTTAGTTTGATGCATACCAAACTTTCTATCTATCCATACTATTATTTCTCTTATCATAGTTCCTCTTCCCATCTTGTTCCAGTTCTATCTGGAGTCGATACTTTCCATCTATCACCGACGGGCCAGTAATAGGGATACTCTTCTATCTCATTAACATGAGCTATAGCTTCTTCAGTCCAAAACTTAGAGTAAAATACAAAGTCTTTACGTAATAGATTCATACGATGTGACTTATGTATACGTTCATTACCCAACCACTCAGGATATACAGTAGGACCATCTATCTTATAATGTTCCATTGTGTTGTTATATCCACGTGCCACCCATTCGTCTATCATTACGTTGACATACTCTTTGAGTGCATTCTCATATCCACGCCACATTACAGTAGCGGGGTGGTTTCTCCATCCCTTCATAGTATACTCAGGGGATAGAGCGTTAAGTAGTTGTTTACCTTCTACTCTTTGTTTACCTAACCTTCTATAGTCAAGTAATTTGGCTGACTTTCTAAAATTTCTCACTGGTAAAAATGTTTGCATTTTTGATTTCTCCTTTTTGGTATTTCAATATAATTCAAATATCTATTTAAAGGTTGTGGTAGAGAGAGACATAGTCCTAAACAAAACTGACGTATAACCAGCTTGACTCATAGATAGACGCATAATGATTAGCTAATCTTCTATAATTGGTTCAGCATATCTTTCATCGCTATGCGACGTTCTCGATACGGAGTATCACCATATTGATACTCGTTATACTTTACCACCATACTCATCTGACAAAAGAGTCACGATAGATTTACAGGGGTTAGACATAGGCTATTTGACAAATTTGTAGTAAGTCTTCACGTTAACCTATGCTTATTCAGCGGCTTTAGGGCGTATTAGTCAAAGTCTCTACCGACATTCGTGGGATAGAAGCAACAATGAGAGGTAACAACAATGAGTTTAAAAAAGTTGTGTTACTTCTATCCTATCACGGCTTGGTATACTTTAAGGAACGATTCGTAACATCATCCACATCCATACAATTATAAACATAGCAGTAAGAATATACCACTCTGCTTCTTCTATGTCTCGTGGGTTACTCCACATATCCTTGAGTTTTTTTATCATTCTTCTTCTTCTTCTTCGGGGGTATAGAGTCCTTGCTCTATCATTTCTCTTAACCAATAGTCTTGATGCTTTAAAGCATCTTGATAGTATATCATAGAAGCTATCCTATGGATACACTCATCTAAATGTTCTATCAGTTCATGTTGGGTATCAACAATTTCTCTATACTTTTCTTTTTCTTCTTTATTACAACAGTTCATACATTCAGGGTTCATAATTTCATCACTCTCTTCATTATCTTACTTAACTTAGTAGCTAAGGTATTAGTGTCTTTGACTAAGATATAGTTATTAAACATTTCTTTCATAGCCCATTCCTCCATACCACCAAAGCCTACCTGTATCACGTTCCAACCTTTACCTTCTAAGTTCTTAACAACATTACGAACGTGCTTTCTACTATCCATACCGCCATATCTAAATGCGGCTGGTTGTCCATCAGATAGAACTATCATTAGTTTGTTAGACATAGGTTGGTCGCTCTCACCACTAACCTTATCAGCACAGGCCCATATAGCATTACCGTCTCTATTCTCATATCGGGCTTTCATAGCACCTAAAGCCATAGGCCTATCTTTCATAGTTGGTCCCCAATACTGTGTCATATTGGTAGAACCTTTATCACTATGCCAATCATCAGCACCATCAGCAGTATGACCATATACCCATAGGTTAAGCTTATCATTATCAGATAGAGCTTCTCTAAGAGCGATAGCGGACCTTCTCGCATTCATCATACGGTAACCTTGACCCATACTACCGGACTCATCTACTAATACACATATGTCTAAAGGTTTATCCTCTTTACTAAAGTCCATCTTAAATAGATTAGGTGCACCCATAGGGATGCGGTGTAACAATCTTTTATCAAGCTTACCTCTCTTTTGATTTCTTATGGTATACTTTTGTTGGTTACCATATAAGTTAATCTTTTTCTTAAGAGAGTTGATGACAGGTTTCATTACTCTAACTTCATTCTTATACTTATCACGGTCGTATTCTTTAGGCATAGCCATACGCCACGTTATCTTTTTATCTTTAGGATTGATAGTCATTGACTTATCCATTACAGTCTCATGATAATCACTATCTTCTAAATCTTCTATACTTTGTTTTAACGTAGCGTCAAGCTCACCAGTATCAATACCATAGTTACCCATAGCATCTATCACATCGATATGCTCATCAGACATAGAGCGTGATAAACCACTACCTACTTTCTCAAACTCTTCTTTTAAGTCTTTATGCATTTGGTCGCGGATACTATCCATCTGAGTGTCAGACAGTATGTCACCTAATCGGTCTTCTATATCTTTCATTCTGGAATCTAACTCTTCACCGGTAGGGTCCTCAGGTTCTAATTGCTTAGATAGTTCTACCATATATTGATAGATAGAAGCAAAAGCCACATATGTAGCTTCTCTGTCATCTATACCGTTATGCAAAGCCTTAGAAAAATAAGTTATATGCCCAGCGTGTCGCTTTCTTCTATCTTTGTCGATAGATATAGGATATCTAATAAAAGCTAACAAAGTATTCATAACATCTAAGAACTCATCTTTATGAGGTTTAGATATAGCATCACTATTCTTAGCAAAGAAATGCTCTTTGGTTGCATCTATATAACTAATAAAACCAGCACAATCTTTTGCTAACTGTTTCTCTATATACTCATCTTCTACTATATTAACTATATTATGTAATAGTTTTTGTTCAGACATATTTAATTTATTGTCTGAAGCATACTGACGCTCCCAGTCTTTGGTAGGACCAGTGTGTATAAGGTGTAACTTTTCATGTATAGATAAACCAGCGGCTACGTCTAACTTATCGTCATTATTCTCTAACAGTGTGCCATCTATTACTATTCGGCCAGTGCGTATATTAGAATAATTTTTATTTTTCTCATAGGCAAAGTCCAACGTGTGAGATATAGTAGGGTCAACCACTTTACATAAAGAATCTAAATGTCTCTTATGCTTAAGCATACGACCAGCATCCGTTGTAGTCTGAGTAGACCAGCTACCACCCCACATAGAAGTCATAGGACTCAAGCGGTCAGTTATACCACTAACACCACGTTGCCACCATGATTGTCCACCACCCCACGTATATGCACCACTTCTATTCCACATATCACCAGTGTAGGTGTTTACCTTAGGTGCTTCAGTGCTATGCGTTACAGCGGTGGTGGCAGAGATATAAGGGTCGACCGTAGTAAAAGATACGCCACACTCCATACAATTACCGTGTCCATCGTCATCAGCCCAATCTTCACAACTATAGCAATAGTTATCATCGTCACTATCACCAACCCAACTGTCTATATCACCATATTTCTTATCCATTCGTCTATATCCTCCTCATCGTTTTCTAACTCTTTAGTGAGTTTATACTCATAACACTTTAGTGTTCTCTTATCAGCACCCACGGAACATTTATATATAAATAAATCTTCTTTACTTATTAATCCTTTAGCAATAGTATAAGCCTCGTTAACACTCATAGTCTTTGGTTGTTGTTTTTCTATCTTACCTTCTTCTATGAGTCTACGTTTGTAAGCACCTATATGTCTACCGTTGACGTTAGTGTTAGGGAAAGCCTCTTTGACTACCTTAGCACATTCGCTTGGAGTAAGACCATTAAGCAAAAGATATTCACCTAACTGATGCCAGTATAAAACTTTCTTTACTCTAACCATTTACTCACCCATAGACTGAATACACTGTATTACCTTTACACGCTCAGTGTCATCCCCACCTTGAATAGGATAGAATGGTAGGCAAGTATGCTTAAGTGCATCTAATAGAGTCATACCGTCTACTACTAACTCAGCACAAGTTATAGCCATACGCGTTGACACGGCTACGTTTAACTCTTCGGCCGCATATAAGTCTCTAACTTTCTTAGTAAACTCAGTTATACGTCGAGCGTCGTCATCACCAACAGTAGGGACACGAACCTTAATCAGTTCCATCTCTTTAGACTGAGGTAAATACTCTAACTCATATATACCACCAGTAAATCTATCTTTCCACGCTCTATCTAAATCGTGTGACGCACCTAAATACTCTCTACCAATGTTAGCAGTAGCATAGAAGAATGCGTCTTTACTTATCTCTACAGTGTCAGCTTTATCACTCTCATCGAGAGCTAAATACTTTTGTCCATCTAACACTGGCATAAGGATATTACCTAAGTCACCGGTTCTATCTCTCGTAACTTCGTCAAGCATAACAAAACTATTATTTTGGATAGCTGACACGAATCGCGATGGTTGGAACCACGTGCCACTATCCTTATCGAATTTAGTATCACCCAATAATTTAGCGGACGGATTCATTGTATCTCCAAAGTTAAACGCATAAAACTCTTTACCAGTTATATCAGCTAATATCTTACCGAGACTACTCTTACCACATCCAGATGGACCGGTAACTAATATACTCTTACCTCTAAAGATATTGCGTAACATAGTATAAAAAGTCATATTAGTAGTGAACTTAAACTCTTCAGGCACCTTAACTGATGCTTTTAGTTTACCTATCACTGACTTATCTTCTTTTGGTTTCATATCTATACCTAAATCTTCTAATCCTTTATGTCCTTCATCGGGGACTACCTCTTCTCTCTTATACATACCTGTTTCAAGGTCTACTCTTTCACTCATTGTTTTCTCTATTTCTTCTATACTGAAGTCTAATGCTTTACTCAAAAAGCTCAATCCTCTACCCCTATACTCGTAGGGATTTGTCTATAACTACACTCATAGTGTGTCTTATCTTCTCGCCACTCTTTAAACTTAGGGTGACGTATACTACCGGATGGATACCAGTCATTACCTTTAGCGGTAAATATCATACCTATATATTTCTCAGCGTCAGCAGTATACTCAAGACGTTGTCTATCAGTCAAGCCACCACATTCTACTGATACATCTTTATCTATCAGTGTGCCCTTGACTGCTCCTACCTGTCCTGCATACTTACTATCAGTATGAGCTGGTTCGAATCCAGTGCATATATAATCTATCTCTATATGTTTCTTCATACGTGCTATACCAATATGGTCCCAATCTAACTCATGATAACTATTTCTGAATATAAGACCCTCGTAGTCTCTACTCATAACATACTTATCCCATAGCATTTGCCACCTAAGTCTTGGATAGGTCTTTACTTTGTATATCTTAAAGTGTTCTCTGTGTATATCTAATGAATTCTCAGATATATCTGTAACAGCTTTATCTAACCATAGGTCACGTGCATGATAGTCAGCATTGCTTGTCATATGTGAACCACTGTTTATCATTCGCTGAATATCGAACGCATAAAAACCTACCTCATCTATATCTGAGTTACGCTTAGCCCAGTGACTACCTTTCATATACTCACCAGTAAGGATATAGTCATCATAAGGGTTAGGCCAACCACCTTGTGCTTTTATCTTACCAGTTCTCGAAGTGATAGTCCATTCATTGTCACGTATAGTAAGCGTAGCATACATACCGTCCATCTTAAGTTGAACTAAGTCAAAGTCGTGGTGTATACTCTTATTGGTAGACGTATGGTCACCAGTATGTTTATACTCTTTATATTTTGGTCTTTGATATTTAATTGAAGTCATTTTTTTCCTCACCTTACAATATTTACGTAGTATTTAAAGCTTTTGTTGAAGCTTATATCTCTCCCGTATTGTAATCGTATATCCCACAGTGGGGACAGTTATACTTATCACCAGTAAAAGATGGTTCGTCTACTCTTTCACCACAGTCTCTACACAGATAGGAAGTCATCAGTTAGCTCTCCTACGTCTAATTAGTTTACGGTCTACTCGACTCTTGTCATAACCATAGGTTCTATCACCTGATACACCACCACTACTACCTTTGATTTCGTATTTCTTAAAGGTATTAACTATCTTATCTACGTCATAATCTTCCATAGTCCTAAGACTAAAGAACATCTCTTTGACTTTGTTAGATATAGCCCACACGTGGTCTTCAGTATCAGGCCATATTCTCATTACTATACTCTTCATTGACTTATAGATAGGGTCATCTTGTGGACCAGTAGTTCCATTAGTCAGGTAGAGCATAGGTGTCTCACGCTCAGCACGTATAAAGTGCTGTATATCTTCAATAGTAGGCTCCATACTCACCAACCTCTCATATCACATAGGCAGGTGTTGTTCTCTACTGCACAATCACAGGCAACACATACTTTTATACCAAAGGCATCTATACGAATAGGCTCTATACTGCTCACAGGGTCACCTCGTATCTTACTTGTTCTCTGATAGAGTCCGCGTGTTGCGTATACTCATCGAACTGCTCAAACCTACTACTACGTGGCACAGCACTGAAATATAAATCGGTGGTGCGTATCCTACGTAACTTGTGGCTTGTGTCTACGCTTACTGGAACTCTGTTCGAAGGTAGCGTTTTTATATCTTTAGTTAAGAGATATAACTGCTCTGGGCTTAACTCATTAATTAGGTCGTTGACGCTCATCAAACTATACAGGGTTTACGAGCTATTTAAAGGTTTTGGTGACCCCTATATTATACTATATTAAGATATAGCTTAATTAAGAGCTATATATAGAGATAAGTAAAATGCTTAATAGAGCTTATTAATTGCTTAATAGAGCTTAATTATAATATATAGGAGACGGTGTTATATAATACTTTTGCTCTGTGCACACATATAGCAACCAAACCAGTTCAGTATAGAACTAAAACTGGTTTAAGTTTGGCTCTATATCGCATTTTCTCAGGGCGGATGAGCGACTAAGGGCTCTATTTCTCACCCAGTGGTCTCGACTAAGCAGTCTATATGCTTAGAGAAGCTGATTCTCCTGCTGAGTTATATTTCTCCTGAGCTATATAAAGCTTCTCAGCTTAACATCGACGACAGGTATCTAAATGGAGCCCCGCTATATAAAGCTTAACGTATAGAAAAATAGAGCTGAGGGATATAGCATGCGATTTTATTAAATGACATGTTAAAAAAAATACATGCGATTTTTAAAAGTTTAGGGGGTCCGAAAAAAAATAAGGTTTGGGACAGCTGTAGTTCAAACCGTTACCAGTCAGGAACTACAATAAAAAAAGACTAAGTCAGAAGTGTAACAGGAAACCGAGCTTCCTAAATGATTCAAACGGAGGGAGATGTCGCGTGTTACTATCGAATTTCAGAAAAGGCTGAAGTTACTATTTAAGACGCCACCTTATCGAGGGATTGACACATTGACGGAGTGAACTGTCGCGTGTTCAAGTTAGGGTTGGTTCGTGGTTTTGCTAATGCTTGACTTAATTTACTGTCCCGATTATACGAGCTCTGTATAAATATAAGTGGGGAGGAATCGCCTCCCCTACGTTTTGACTAAAGCTTAACCAGCTTAACCAAGTTCTGCTATTTTCTTTTTCAATTCTTCGAGAGAAATCTTTCCAGACTTAACTGCTTGAATAATTGATTCAGGATTAGCTGAAACTTTTGGAGTTCCTTTTGAACGATGACCTTGCAGTTCTGCAATCTTTGAAGCCATTTGTGACTGAGCCGTTTCATTAGCTTCAAGTGTGTCACGCAGTGCGACCAACGTATCGTATTTAACTCCAGCAGGAAGACGGCCACCTTTCGGTGCCGTGTATCCTAACAGTGTCATAATTGAAACTACTAACCCCTCACTACGAGGTGAAGCTAAGTAGTCCATAGCTGTGCTTTTTTGGGTTTTCTTTGTTGCTACCATTTTTTATACTCCTTGTATTATACCAATAGAGACTATCTATTTAAAGCTTACGCTTTATTCAGAAATTATTTGCCTCAATTTTAAATCTTCGCCACCCCAAAAGGATGATTCGAAAACGTCGTTAGATTTCATTAATTCAATTCTCAGTTGGTTGTGCATTCCCACAGGGAAAGAACCTAAATTAATTTTCTCTCTATACTCGCCATACTTGCCATAAGGTGTGTCTCCTATCTCAGCGTAGTAGGTAGTCAATGGGGTAGCTCTTGCCCCCCAAGGTCTTGCATTTTTTGTTACAAACTCTCTTTTACTCATACTACTACAGTGTATACTCTATATATAAAGGTTGTGGTTGAGGCTATCGTCGACAAAATATTTTAAGCCTTTTTTGGGGCGTCTTTTGACGTCCCGCTCAATAAAAAAAATCGCATGCGATTTTATAACGGCCCTTTTAAGGAGGGGCCAGCTCCAGAGGTAAAACCAACAACGGTTTAATCTTGTCTTACTCCGTAGGTCTTTATATCTGAGACATAAGTATCACCGTATTCAAAAGACCCATAAGTCATATCTGACTTAACAGCACAATACCAACGAGCGTGTGCGTTCTTAGCCTCAAGCTCGGGCTTCTGATATTTCTTAAGCACTCGCCACTCAAATCCACCGGCACCCTTCCAGATTTCATAAGGGTTGTCAATGTTTCGAGTTTTTCCGCAAAGGTTTTTACTCACGCTAAACCTCTGTTTTGTGCTTCAATTTGGTCTAACACGCCAGAATCTATTTTATTCTTTTTTAAGGTTCTGCGTGGGGCTCGCCTGAAACGAAATTCGTTTCTTACGTCTTGTATCCTACTCATATATTACCAATACCTACCCTCTATTTAAAGGTTGTGCTGAGCTTGAAAAAAA
>TARA_R110002012_G_scaffold136061_1_pt1 | contig 26856 bp, 25 predicted proteins | sample TARA_R110002012 | Tara Oceans TARA_R110002012 (sample SAMEA4396515) | marine metagenome | biome: Westerlies Biome; feature: [DCM] deep chlorophyll maximum layer (ENVO:01000326); material: water (ENVO:00002006), including particulate matter (ENVO:01000060) such as... | depth 40 m | reverse complement strand
CAGACTCGCCCTCGCCGAGGACAACCTGTTGAGGCTCCACATCTAGGACGTCACCAGACCCCGATCTTTTCAGCCTCGTGGTGGCTGATCGGTTTGTGGGCCGCCTTGTGGTCTTCCTCGGCGAGGAAACGCACCGCCTCCAGCGCCGCCATACAGCCCATGCCCGCAGCCGTAACCGCCTGACGATAGACGTCGTCGGTGACGTCCCCGGCGGCATAGACCCCTTCGATTGCCGTGGCCGTGGAGCCTGGCTTGACCACCAGATAGCCGCCGGTCTTGGTTTCCAGCTGATCCCTGAACAGCTCCGACGACGGAGCGTGACCGATGGCGATGAAGACCCCGTCGGCGGCGACTTCGCGGGTTTCCCCCGTCTGCGCGTGTTTCAGCCGGACGCCGGTGACATTGCTGCCGCCGTCGGCGGTGACACCCAGAATCTCGTCGACCTGATGATCCCAGATCACCTCGACCTTGGGATTGGCGAACAGACGGTCCTGCAGGATGCGTTCTGCGCGGAACTCGGCCTTGCGGTGGACCACGGTGACTTTCGACGCGAAATTGGTCAGGAACAGCGCCTCCTCGACGGCGGTATTGCCGCCACCGACGACGATGACTTCCTTGCCGCGATAGAAGAAGCCGTCGCAGGTGGCACAGGCCGAAACACCGAAGCCCTGATAGGTCTGCTCGCTCTCCAGCCCCAGCCATTTGGCCTGGGCCCCGGTGGAGATGATGACCGTTTCCGCCAGCATCTCGGTGCCGGAATCCAGCTTCAGACGGAACGGTCGTTGCGACAGGTCGGCCGAGACGACGATGTCCTCGATGATTTCGGTGCCGACATGCTCGGCCTGGGCCTTCATCTGTTCCATCAGCCAGGGGCCCTGGATGACCTCGGCGAAGCCGGGATAGTTCTCGACATCGGTGGTGATGGTCAGCTGGCCGCCGGGTTGCAGGCCGGCGATGATCACCGGTTCCAGCATGGCGCGGGCGGCATAGATGGCGGCGGTCCAGCCGGCGGGGCCGGAACCGATGATGGCGACGCGGACGGTACGGAGAGTGTTCATGGCCTCTATTTAGGCGCTGATTCCCCCGCGCGCGATGCTAGGATGGTACGGAAGTCGCAAAGCACGGGAGATCATCGTGGACGGACGCAGTTTCATCGGAATTGGTCTGGCACTCGGTCTGGCTGTCGGAGCCGTCACCGGCCTGCTGCTGGGCGAGTTGATCATCGGCCTGACCGTCGGCACCGCCGCGGGTATCATCGTCGGCCTGTTGCTGGATCGTTTGGACCGCCGCCGCGGCGGCGAGTGACGGCCGCCGGTCTCACCCCTATCTGTTCAGGACCTTTCGAATGACCGACACCGGCGCGGGTATGCGCAACGTCCGCAGCTTCACCCACCGGATGCTGGCCCTTTCCCGGCGCGGCGTGGATCACGATGGCGTGGCGCTGAGTGTCTACGAAAACGGCGGGATGAGCGGCCGCTATCTGATCATGACGGTGATCTCGGCGGCGATCGCCACCCTGGGCCTGATGCTGGGTTCGCCGGCCGTGGTCATCGGGGCCATGCTGGTGTCGCCGATGATGGGGCCGATCGTGGCCCTGGGGTTCTCGTTGACCCTGCTGGACTGGGACGAGCTGAAACGGGCGTTGACGGCCGTCGGCATCGGTCTGGCCGTGGCCTTGTTCGTCGCCCTGCTGCTGACGTGGGTGTCGCCGCTGAAGGAGCCGACGGCGGAGATTCTGGCCCGGACCCGTCCCAATTTCTTCGACCTGCTGATCGCGGTGTTCTCGGGCGTGGCCGGGGCCTATGCCGTGGTCCGCCAGAGGGGCGAGACCATCATCGGCGTGGCCATCGCCACCGCCCTGATGCCGCCTATCGCCACCATCGGTTTCGGCCTGGGGACCGCAGACTGGCGTATCGCCGGCGGGGCCTTCTTCCTGTTCATGACCAATCTGGTGGCCATCGCCCTGGCCGCGACCCTGACGGCGGGCTTCTTCGGCTTCCGGCCGCGGCTGGGCGAACGCCCGGCTCCGTGGCAGGGCATCGCCGTGCTGCTGGTATTCGCCGTCCTCGCTGCCCCGCTGGTGGTGTCGCTGCGCTCGATCGGACTGGAGAGCCGGGCGACGGCCGAGACCCGGATCGCGGTCGCCAACATCTTCAGCGGCGCGGATTCGCGGGTCACCCTGCTGGAGGTCCGCAGCGCCCACAACGAGACCACGGTTTCGGCCCTGATCAGCACCCGCACCCTGATCCCCGATGCCCAGTCACGGCTGCAGGAGCGGCTGAATGCGGCCCTGCATACCCCGGTCAAGGTCAGCCTCGACCAGATCGTGGTCGCTGATCCGCGCGCGGCGGCGCGGGCGGTCCAGGCCAGTCCGGTGTCGACCCCCACGGCCGCCGAGACCCTGCGAACCCGGTTGACCGACGCCGTACCCTTCGCCACCGACGCGGTGATGACCGACGATTCCGGCACCAAGGCCATTGTGCTTCTGCGTCCTGACGCCGGCCTCGATCTGGCCAGCGCCTATGCGCTGGAGAAGGGGCTGCAGGGGCGTTTCGAGGGTGTGGCCATATGGGTCACGCCGCCGCTGACGGCCTTGAACACGGTCGATCTGGGCGACCCCGAAGCGGTTCAGCTGGCCGCCTGGGCCCTGGGGCGTTGGCGGGCCCGGCCCCGGGTCAGCTTCTGCCGCCCCGAACCGGCAGCCGAGGTGGCCGAAGGCACGGTCGCGCCGCCGGGGGCGCAGGCCCGGTTCGTCGCCGCCCTGACCACGATGGGCGTGGCCTTGGCCGAGGCCGACGGACCGACCTGCGAGCGTCGCGACCGCAACCTGGCGCGGATCGCCCTCAGCTAGAGCAAAACAGGGTGGTCTCCGTCGTCGCCCTGCGGCGGGCGTGCTCCAGACGACACCGGCTACCCTGTATGGGGCACTGCCTTCGCGGTTGAAGCGAACCGGTGCCTAACGTGCCGCCATGGCCTCGAGCACGGCGCGCGCGGCGCGGTCGGTCTCGGTCAGGGGCGTATAGGTCCAGGGTTGGAAGCCGTCGGCGAACGGCCGGGTCGCCCCACGGTGCTCGAGATCGGCGTGCAACCGGGCGAATTTGCCGCCGGGCTTCAGCGGCACCATCGGCAGAATGTGGACGGGGTGGCCGGTCGCGGCGGCCTCGGCGGCCATGTTGGCGCTGTCCTCGGTGACCAGCACGTGGTCGGCGGCGTGCAGGAAGGCGAAATAGGGATTGGCTCCCTGATCGTCCCAGATCAGACCGGGCAGGGCCTTGAGGCGGTCGATCATGATGGCCCGGGCCGCGGCGGGGGTGCGGCGCGAGAACGTCAGCATTATGGAGCCACCGGCCGCGCGAACGGCCCGGGTGATGCGGTCGGCCAGGCCGGCGGCGTGGGCCGCGGGCAGGTCAAATGCCTTCGAACGGCCACCGATCAGCACGGCGACGCGCGGACGCGGCAGGGCGTCCAGCTGTTCGGCGAAGGCCGGGGCCGCCGCCGCCAGCCGGCCGGGCGTGACCCGGTGCGGCGAGCCGGTGATGCGGAAGACATTGTCGCCGGCCAGTTCGTCATGGGCCGGGGCCACCACCATGTCGAAGCGCGACGGTGACAGGCGCGGGTCCTGGGTCTGGACCACGAAGGTGCGACCACCGGAGCGGTGACGGGCGGTCAGGCTGAGGGGCAGGGTGGCACGGCCGGTGGCGATCCACAGATCGGGCCAGGCCTGACCGGGGTCAGGGGTGACGGAATCCGAGGACGGGTCCAGCAGGGCCGGAATTTTGAGCGCGGTCGGCAGCCAGTCGGCCCGGGGCCGCCAGCGGATGCGTTTGACGACAATATCGGCCGGGGTCAGGCGCTGGACGGCCTCGGCCAGACCCAGCGCCTGATTCTCGATTCCGGCCCGGCCGTCGGAGACGACCCAGACCGTGAGCGGTCGCGTGGCGGTGTCTATTTCCACTCGACCTTGAGGATCTCATAGGCCTTGACCCCGCCGGGGGTGTTGACCTCGACCACGTCGCCGACCTCTTTCGAGATCATGGCGCGGGCGATTGGCGAGGAGACGGAGATCCGCCCCTGTTTCACATCGGCTTCATGTTCGCCGACGATCTGGTAGCGACCCTCTTCCTCGGTGTCCTCGTCGACCACGGTGACCGTGGCTCCGAATTTGACCGTGGAGCCCGACAGTTTCGACACGTCGATGACCTGGGCGCGCGAAATCTTGTCCTCGATGTCAGCGATCTGACCCTCGATCCAGCCTTGCCGCTCCTTGGCGGCATGGTATTCGGCGTTTTCGGACAGGTCGCCGTGCGCGCGCGCCTCGGAGATTGCCGCGATGACGCTTGGCCGTTCGACCGACTTCAATTGCTTCAGCTGATCGTCGAGGACACGGTAGCCCTCGCCCGTCATGGGCACTTTTTCCATAGTGTCGTGAGTTTCTTGCTTCGCCCGACTGAGAGACTTACTCGGCACTGATAGTCGCTGGGCGCTAGCGACCGGCCAAAGAGGGTAGGGCACCGGAGCCCAAGACTCAAGCCACTCGATTTCGTGACCCTGAACGGACCTGACGGATCAGGCTCCAGGCCAGCCAGCCGACTGCGACCAGTCCCAGTCCCATGAACAGGAACGAGACGAAAAACACCCCCGCCGCCATAAAGGCGAGGCAGAAGGCGATCGCGGCAAGCAGGCCGGCGACAACGTGGGTGGTGTGCAGGTGCATGGCCGGTTAACGCCGAACCTGGCGGGCGGTTGCAGACCGCGGGTCGCTCAGCCGTAGCTGTAGGGTCCGCCGCGTTCCAGCGCCCGCTGCCACGCGGGCCGGGCGTGGATGGTCTTGAGGAAGGCGGTGATGCGCGGCTTGTCCCGTCCGAACGGCACGCGGCTGCCGGCGGCTTCCAGCGGGAAGCTCATCATGATGTCGGCGGCACTGAATTCGTCGCCGGCGAACCAGGCGGACCGGCCCAGTTCATCTTCCCAGTAGGCCGTGTGGGTGGCGATCTGCGGATCGATAAAGGTCTGCTGCACCTTGTTCGCCACGGCCTTGACCACGCCGCGGATCAGCAGGGGTGAGCGTTTCGGCAACTGGCTGAACACCAGTTTCAGCAACAGCGGCGTCATCGCCGAACCCTCGGCATAGTGGAGCCAGTAGGTGAAGCGCCGCGCCGCATCCGTGCCGGCGGCCGGTTTCAGCCGGCCGTTGCCGTGGGCGTCCAGCAGATAGTCGATGATGGCCCCAGTCTCGGCCACGCGGACGTCGCCGTCCTCGATCACCGGCGACTTGCCCAGCGGATGGATGGCCTTCAGCGCCGCCGGGGCCAGGCTGGTCTTCGCATCGCGCTGATAGCGTTTGACCTCATAGGCCAGGCCCAGCTCCTCGAGCAGCCACAGCACCCGCTGCGAGCGGGAGTCGTTCAGGTGATGGACGATGATCATGGGGGCGCTCCGGACTGTCACATCACCATGGGCGGGTGACGCGACGTCCGGCAAGGGCCTTCACCCCTTCGGCATCAGGCTCTCGGCTGCCACGACCATGGCCTCGACCCCGGCGGTGACCGAGGGTTCGGGTGCGATGCGGAACAGGGGCGAATGGTGACCGGCGGCGGTGTCCAGATCGGCCACGGGCGTGCCGCCGACGTCGAAATAGACGCCTTTCACCCCGCTCTCGGGCGTGACGAAATAGGCGAAATCCTCGGCCCCCATGCCCTTGCGTGGTTCATCGATCATCGTCGACTCGCCCATGGCCCCGGCGATGGCGGCGCGGACCCGCGTGGCGGTCGGGGTGTCATTGAGGGTCGGCGGCGTGGTCTCGGTGGCCGAGCGCACCACGGTCGGCATCAGGTTTTCGGGCACGCCCAGGGCGATAGCGGTGCCGCGGGCGACGCGGTCGATGCCGTCCAGCAGCAGGGTGCGGACTTCGGGGCTGTCGGCCCGGACGGTCAGTTGCATGTCGACCCGGTCGGAGATGATGTTGTGCTTGATGCCGCCGTGGATGGCCCCGACCGTGACCACGGCCCCTTCCAGCGGGTTGACCGTACGGCTGCGCAGCGACTGCAGATTGACGACGATGGTCGAGGCGACCAGCACCGGGTCGACGCCCAGATTGGGGTAGGCCCCGTGGGTGCCGACGCCGTGAACGGCGATGTCGACGCTGTCCGAGCTGGAGGAATGGATGGCCAGCGGTACCGAGACCCGGCCCGCGGGCACACCGGCGGCGACGTGGAAGGCCAGGGCATAGTCGGGCTTGGGAAAGCGGGTGTAGAGGCCGTCCTCGACCATGGCCCGGGCCCCGAAGATGCGTTCCTCGGCCGGCTGGGCGATCAGCACCAGGGTGCCGGACCAGTCGGCGCGGCGGGCCATCAGCTGGCGGGCGGTGCCGATCAGGGCGGTGATGTGCACATCGTGGCCGCAGGCGTGCATGACCGGCTTCTCGACCCCGTCGCTGTCGACCTGACGCACGGTCGAGGCATAGGCCAGGCCGGTCGCCTCCTGCAGCGGCAGGCCGTCCATGTCGGCGCGGATCATCACAGTGGGCCCGTCGCCGTTGCGCAGCACGGCGACCACGCCTGTGCCGCCGACGCCGGGGGTGACGTCATAGCCGAGGGCGGTCAGCTGGGCGGCGATGATGCCGGCGGTGCGGACCTCCAGCCCCGACAGCTCGGGATGGCGGTGGAAGTCATCGAACAGGGCGGCCAGGTTGGCGTCGTAGTCCTGCTGGATGGCGGATTTCAGCGCCGCGTCCTGGGCCGAGGCCGGCAGGGCGACGGCAAGCGCCAGGACGGCGGTCGCCGCCGCGAGTGTGGTCCGGAATCGCATGGTGTCAGCCCCCGCCTGTGAATGTCCGGCCACCGTTGCCCATCGCCGCAGGGCGGTCAATCGGCGTCGGGCTTTGGCGGCGGGCCCGGGTCGGCTATGGCTGCATCCATGAGCACGCCCGAACCCCGACTGACCTCCCTCGCCCATGGTGGCGGCTGTGGCTGCAAGCTGGCCCCGGCCGTGCTGCGCGACATTCTGTCGGGCATGCCGCAGGCGGCAGTGTTCGCCAATCTGATGGTCGGGACCGAGACCAGCGACGACGCGGCGGTGTGGCGGTTGAATGATCAGCAGGCGCTGGTGGCGACCACGGACTTTTTCATGCCGGTGGTCGACGATCCGTTCGACTTCGGCCGGATCGCCGCGACCAACGCCCTGTCCGATGTCTATGCGATGGGGGCGACGCCGATCTTCGCCCTGGCCCTGGTGGGGATGCCGGTCGCCACCCTGTCGACGGCGACCATCGGGCAGATTCTCGCCGGCGGGGCCAGCGTCTGCGCCGCCGCGGGCATTCCGGTGGCGGGCGGCCATTCGATCGACAGTGTCGAGCCGATCTATGGCCTCGTCGCCCTGGGGCTGGTGCATCCCGATCAGGTCCTGACCAATCGCGGGGCCCGGGCCGGGGACGTGCTGATCCTGACCAAGGGTCTGGGAGTCGGCATCCTCAGTGCCGCCTTCAAACAGGAGAAGCTGCGCGAGGCCGGCTATGCCGCCCTGATCGGCTCGACCACACAGCTGAACACCCCGGGGGCGAAACTGGCTGGGAGGACCGGGGTCCATGCGGTCACCGACGTCACCGGCTTCGGCCTGCTGGGGCACGGGCTGGAGATGGCGCGCGGCTCGAACCTGACGGTCGAGATCGAGGCCGCCGCCGCGCCGCTGCTGGACGGGGTCGAGGCCCTGGCCCGGGACGGCATGCGCACCGGGGCCTCGGGCCGCAACTGGGCCAGCTATGGCGAGGGCGTGGTCCTGCCTGACGGCTTCGACGACTGGCGGCGCGACCTGCTGACCGACCCCCAGACCAGCGGCGGCCTGCTGATCGCCGTGGCGGTGGACCGGGCCGGGGCGGTGCTGGATCTGGTGCGGGCCGACGGCTTCGACCGGGCAGCGGTGGTCGGCCGGGTGGTCGCGGGTCCGGCCGTGGTCCGGGTTTTCGGCTGAATGATCCGGCGCACCACCGACTTGGACCCGGCCGCGCGCGAGGCCTTTGACGCCATCATCGATGTGCGTAGCCCGGCCGAGTTCGCCGAGGACCATGTGCCGGGCGCGATCAACCTGCCGGTGCTGGACGACGCCCAGCGGGCCGAAGTCGGCACCACCTATGTCCAGACCTCGAAATTCCTCGCCCGGCGCAGCGGCGCGGCCATCGTCGCCCGCAATATCGCCGACCATCTGGAAGGCGCGCTGGCCGACCGCGACGGCAGTTTCCAGCCGCTGGTCTATTGCTGGCGCGGCGGCCAGCGCTCGGGGGCCATGGTCACGGTGATGGATCAGGTCGGCTGGCCGGTGACCCTGCTGGAGGGCGGCTACCAGACCTGGCGACGGCAGGTGGTGGCGGGCCTGTATGACGCCCCGCCGGCCCTGCGCATCGTGCTGATCGACGGCCCGACCGGCTGCGGCAAGACCGAGATTCTGAAGCGACTGGCGGCCCACGGGGTCCAGACGATCGATCTGGAGGGGCTGGCCAATCACCGCGGTTCGCTGTTCGGAGCCATGCCGGACGGCCAGCCGTCGCAAAAGGCGTTTGAGAGCCGGCTGTATGACGCTATCCAGCGCCTCGACCCGGCGCGGCCGATCGTGGTCGAGGCCGAGAGCAGTCGCGTCGGCGAGCGCACCGTGCCGCCCGGCCTGTGGGCCGCCATGGGCACGGGACAGGTCATCACCCTGTCGGCCCCGCTGGCGGCGCGCGCCCGTCATATCGTCGAGACCTATGTCGAGATCGCCGCCGACCCCGCACGGCTGGACCGGGCGCTGAGCCGCCTGCCGCGCCACCATGCGAAGGCGACGATCAGCGACTGGCGGGCCATGGCCACGCGCGGCGAGATTGAACCTCTGGCGGCCCAGCTGATGGAGGCCCACTACGACCCCGCCTATGCCCGCACCAGCGACCGCCGCGACCGCACCGTGCTGGGCACGGTGGCGCTGACGACGCTCGATGTCGAAGATCAGGCGCGGGCGGCGGGGGTGATTGCGGAGATGGTCAGCGGGCTGGAGTGAGGCCGTGCGGGGGGCAGGACAAGTCAGTCCGGTCGCCGCTGGGAAGTCGCCAAAAGCGGACTCGCGGAAGGTCAGCTAAGGGGGGAAGCGGCCCAAAAACTTGGCAAAATGCCGACTTGCTCCAACCGCTAACCATTCATTCAGCGCCGGTCTCTACTCACAAGCTTCGAACGACACGCGTTCGCCCAATGGAGTGAGATGATGCCTCGGTTCTTGCTGCTCAGCCTGTTAGGGTTCTTGCTGGCGGGCTGCAGCGGAACTTCACAGGAAGCTGACTTGAAGTGCTGGGCCGTCGCCAGCTTGGCGTCCAAAGGACGGCCCAGCAACCCTGACCTCCTGATTATGCAGTCCTACTACACGGGGAAGCTCGACGCAGGCGACCCGGAAGGAAAATGGACCGCATCAGCGAAAGCTGCTCAGCAGGCGGTGGCCCCGGCCGAATTCGAAGAACTGTTCGCCGCCTGCACGGCCCCGTTGAGCAAAAGTCTCGAACGACAACTGGCCGCTATGCGCGGATGAGGCCGCGTGCTGGCCCGCTTTCCCGTTAGGGCCGCAACGGGTCGGTAGCGGCGAATCGACCTGCGCAAAGGCCAGCCACCTTGTCATCCCGGACGCCGCGAAGGCGGCGACCCGGGACGGCATGCCCGCATAGATCCGAACCTCCCGGAAATCGCGGCGCGATTGTCCGGGAGACGGGTTCCGCCGCGCTGGATCCTGACCTGTCTCCCGGATAGCGGCTGACGCCGCTTCCGGGAGGATCGAATTTCTGCGCTCAAGCGTCCCGGATCACCGCTGCGCGGCGTCCGGGATGACAACGGCGCAGCGGTGCCGTGCGGCCGATGTCGACGCCTGCATGCACGACCCCGGCACTGATCGGCGATCCTGTCATCGGGGGCGGCTCCGTCCGGCCAACAGACCGCACATTAGCGGCCGGTCCCGGACCGGCCAAGGTCGTCAGCCCCGGGTCAGCAGCATGTCGAGGCCGACGATGGCCGAGACGGCGACCGACGCCGTCAACCAGGCGAGGGCATTGGTCTGCCATGACAGCCGCAGGTGCCGACTGCCGATCACGGTCATGATCCCCAGAACCGCGACCATCAGCAGGGGCAGGGTCCATTGACCCAGACCGAAATAGAGGCTGATCCGGGCCTCGTCATTGGGATTGAACAGGCTGACCCCGGCGGCCATCAACCGCATGAAGGCGGCGAAGAACAGGAAGGCATAGGCGGCCGTGCTGTTGAACATCCGGACCAGAACCAGGGCGAGGAGGCCCTGAATCAGGGTCACCACCGGACCGGCGGCCGAGATCAGCATGCCGTCCAGCGCGCTGGTGGGCGTGGTGGCGTGGCTGCCGTTCAGGCTGACGACCATGTCATGGCCGAGCGTGGTTCCGGCCAGCCAGTGCGCCCCTTCGTGCAGGACGAAGGTGACGAAGGCGACGACGAACAGCAGCAGATAGAAGCCGGGACTGACCCGTGTGACATTTCGCATGAACCCGCTCCCCGATGGACGCTTCAGAGACCACGGTCATGTGACGGGGTCGAGTTACGTCTGGTTCATCTGCCGCGGCGTTGGTGTCAGCGCAGGACGAGGACCACCAGACCCGCCGCGACCAGCAGCCCATGCAGGATCAACACCAGACCCAGCCACGAACGGAACGGCTGTTTGCGGGTCTTGTGACGCAGCAGTTGTTGGCCCAGCCATGCCCCGGTGCCGCCGAACAGGGCGGCCCACAGCAGGGTGCGTTCGGGCACCCGGCGGCCGTGGTTGCGGGCCCGGACCTTGTCGAACCAGAACAGGCCGAAACTGCCGAGGCTGGTCACTGTCAGACCGGACAGGGCAAGGGCGATAACCGGCGGGAATGTCATGGTCTGTGCTCTGTCCGTGCCCCTGCCGCGCCCGGTCGCGGGGGCGGAGGTTCTAGGTACCACGTCGTGCGTCCAGCTGCCTCAATGCCTCCGCCGCCCGGATCAAGGCCCGGGCCTCACCGGCGCGGCCTTCGCTGACCAGCCAGGCGGCGCGGCGGATGGCGCGCGCCACGGCCAGGTCCGGATCGATCCACGGCGGCTCGGCCGCATCGGCGGGCGACGGCGAGGGAGTCAGGGGCCCCAGCCCCGGCCCCGGTCCATCGGCCCCGCCGCGCACCGGTTTCAGGTCCAGATGTTCGGCGATGCGGCTGCGGGTCCAGCCCTCGGCCATGGCCCGCCGCCGCAGATTGGACAGGCCGACGTCGAAACGCCGGGCCACGGACGGGGCCGATTCTCCGGCGACATAGGCGGCCTTGACCATGGCCCAGGTTTCCGGCCCGCGATATTTGCGCAGACGATGGTGCTCCATGCCGACAGTATGGCCCGTGCCTGCGTCAGGAACGGCCGCACGCCGCTGCTGGCGCGCCCTTGTCCCCGTTGTCCCTGTTGTCGCGGCCCGTTGTCGCCGGTTTGTCCCGGGATTGTCTCCGGTGTCCCCCCGGATTGTCGCGCTTATCGACCCCGGTTGTGGCCCATGTCTCTGGCCGGACTGGCCGGATTACCGCCGGTCCCGGCCCGACTGACTGGTCAAAATGGTCACGAACTGACCGTTTCGTCCCTTCAGTGGGCGTAGTCCTGGATCGGGCGCACATCCAGCTCGCCGGCCTTGATGGCCCCGATGGCCTGGGCGGCGGCCAGGGCCCCCGCGGCGGTGGTGTAATAGGGCATCTTCATCATCAGGGCGGTGCGGCGCAGGGAGAAGCTGTCCTGCAGCGACTGCTTGCCCTCGGTGGTGTTGAACACCAGCTGGACCTCGCCGTTCTTCATCGCGTCGACGATGTGGGGGCGGCCTTCCAGCACCTTCTTCACATGACCGACCTCCAGCCCCTGCTCGACCAGATAGCTGTGGGTGCCGCCGGTGGCCAAGATGGTGAAACCCTCGCCGATCAGGGTCTTCACCGCCTCGACGATGAAGGGTTTGTCGGCGTCCTTGACCGAAACGAAGGCACAGCCGGAGACGGGCAGGGTGGTGCCGCCGCCGATCTGGGACTTGGCGAAGGCGCGGGCGAAGGCCGGGGCCATGTCGGCCTCACCGTCGCGTTTCCAGTCCAGCCCCATGACCTCGCCGGTCGAGCGCATCTCGGGGCCGAGGATGGTGTCGACCCCGGCGAAGCGGGCGAACGGAAAGACGGCCTCCTTGACCGCGATATGGTCGTACGGCTGGTCCGTCAGGCCGAAGGATTTCAGCGGTACCCCGGCCATGACCTTGGCGGCGATCGAGGCGACCGGATGGCCAATGGTCTTGGCCACGAACGGCACGGTGCGGCTGGCGCGCGGATTGACCTCGAGCACGAAGATGCGCGGTTCGGCGCTGTGCGGCTCCTCGATGGCGAACTGGACGTTCATCAGGCCGCGCACCTTCAGGGCCCGGGCCATGGCCTCGGTCTGGCGCTTCAGCTCGTCGATGATTTCGGGCCGCAGCGAGAAGGGTGGCATCGAGCAGGCGCTGTCGCCGGAATGGACGCCGGCTTCTTCGATGTGTTCCAGCACCCCGGCCACGAACACCGTCTCATCATCACACAGGGCGTCGACGTCGACCTCGGTGGCGCGGTTCAGATAGTGGTCGATCAGTACGGGATCCTTGCCCGAGACCCGCATGGCCTCACCGACATAGCGGTCCAGCTGTTCGCGGTCGTGGACGATGACCATGCCGCGCCCGCCCAGCACATAGGAGGGTCGCAGCACGACGGGATAGCCGACCTCATCGGCCTTCTGCGCGGCCTCTTCAGCCGAGCGGGCCAGGCCGTTGGGCGGCTGGATCAGACCGATGTCATTGAGCATCTTCTGGAAACGTTCGCGGTCCTCGGCCAGGTCGATCGAGTCGACGCTGGTGCCCAGGATCGGCACGCCGTCCTCCTGCAGCGCATGGGCCAGTTTCAGCGGCGTCTGGCCGCCGAACTGGACGACCACGCCGATCAGATTGCCGTTCGACCGCTCGACATCGATCAGCTCCAGCACGTCCTCGGCCGTCAGCGGCTCGAAATACAGCCGGTCCGAGGTGTCATAGTCGGTCGAGACCGTCTCGGGATTGCAGTTGACCATGATGCTTTCGACATCGATGTCGGCGAAGGCGAAGGCCGCGTGGCAGCAGCAGTAGTCGAACTCGATGCCTTGCCCGATCCGGTTCGGCCCGCCACCCAGAATAATCGCCTTTTTTCTGTCGGTTGGCGCGGACTCACACTGTGGGACCTGGCCCAGGGCCCCGGTCTCATAGGTCGAATACATATAGGCGGTGGCCGAGGCGAACTCGGCCGCGCAGGTGTCGATGCGCTTGAACACCGGGCGGACGTTCAGAGACCGGCGCAGCGTGCGGACGGCGGCCTCGGTCGTGCCGGTCAGTTGCGCCAGACGCGCGTCGGAGAAGCCTTTGGATTTTAAACGCCTGAACTCCTTCGCCGCCACATCGCCCCCTTCCCCCTTGATGGGGGAAGGGGGCGATGTGGCGGTGGCGGTGGAGTCTGCTCCGGCCGGTTTCACCCCCATCCCAACCCTTCCCCCATCAAGGGGGAAGGGCTTGTTGAGGTCGCCCCCCGGCAACCCCTTGACCTTCACATGTCCCTCTTCGCGCACGATGTCAGCGATCTGGCGCAGGAACCACGGCTCGTATGAACAGGCGGCGTTGATCTCCTCGACGGTCAGGCCGTGGCGGAAGGCCTGGGCGATGACGAGGATGCGGTCGGGGGTGGGCTGGCCCAGGGCGCGCAGCACGGCGGCGCGGGCCCCGGCGTCGTCCTCGGCCCCGGCGACGCCCTCGATCTCGATCTCGTCGAAGCCGTTGAGGCCGGTCTCCAGCCCGCGCAGGGCCTTCTGCATCGACTCCTGGAAGGTGCGGCCGATGGCCATGACCTCGCCGACCGACTTCATCGAGGTCGACAGGGTGGCCTCGGCACCGGGGTATTTCTCGAAGGCAAAGCGCGGGATCTTGGTGACGACATAGTCGATGCTCGGCTCGAAGCTGGCCGGGGTGACCTTGGTGATGTCGTTGGTCAGCTCATCCAGCGTGTAGCCGACGGCCAGCCGCGCGGCGACCTTGGCGATGGGGAAGCCGGTGGCCTTGGAGGCCAGGGCCGAGGAGCGCGACACGCGCGGGTTCATCTCGATCACCACCATGCGGCCGTCGGCCGGGTTGATGGCCCACTGCACATTCGACCCGCCGGTCTCGACGCCGATCTCGCGCAGCACATTGATCGAGCCCGTGCGCATCCGCTGGTACTCTTTGTCGGTCAGCGTCAGGGCCGGGGCCACGGTGATGGAGTCGCCGGTGTGCACCCCCATCGGATCGATGTTCTCGATCGAGCAGATGATGATGCAGTTGTCCGCCGTGTCGCGGACCACCTCCATCTCGTATTCTTTCCAGCCCAGCACCGACTCCTCGACCAGCACCTCGGTGGTCGGGGACAGGTCGAGGCCGTGGGCGACGATCTCGTAGTATTCCTCGACATTGTAGGCGATGCCGCCGCCGGTGCCGGCCAGGGTGAAACTGGGTCGGACGATGGCCGGCAGGCCGACGAAGGCGAGGGCGTCCTCGGCCTCGTCGATGTTGTGGATGGCCTTGGAGCGGGGCGATTCCAGGCCCAGCTTGTCCATGGCGTTGCGGAATTTCTGGCGATCCTCGGCCTTGTCGATGACGTCGGCTTTCGCGCCGATCATCTCGACGCCCCATTTTTTCAGCGCGCCCGAAGCGTCCAGCGCCAGGGCGGTGTTCAGGGCCGTCTGCCCGCCCATGGTCGGCAGCAGGGCGTCGGGGCGTTCCCTGGCGATGATGCGCTCGACGAACTCCGGGGTGATCGGCTCGATATAGGTGGCGTCGGCCACCTCCGGGTCGGTCATGATGGTGGCGGGGTTGGAATTGACCAGGATGACCCGGTAGCCCTCGGCCTTCAGCGCCTTGCATGCCTGCACGCCCGAATAGTCGAATTCACAGGCCTGCCCGATCACGATCGGTCCGGCACCGATGATCAGGATCGACTGGATGTCTGTACGTTTGGGCATGGGCCTGAGGCTCTTCTTCTTGGGTCTTCAGTTCGTCACGACCGCACACTCCCAGCCGTCATAGTCCAGCTGGAAGGCCGCGGCCCAGGATTGCATCATGGAAGAAACGGGCGCGAACGAGGCCGCGTCCACCGCCATGGTGGTTTCGAGGATGGTACAGTCGTCCTGGCCCCGGGTCAGGAAGCCGGCGCGACGCGCCACCTCGTTCAAATCGTCGTGGTCACCCTCACCGTAGAAATAGAACAGGGTGTGGCGCGGCGTGACCCCCGAATCCCCATGCGACGCGAGCGAGGCGCGGATCATCGCATCCCGGTCTTCGTGGCTGGTCAGGGCGTCGGACAGGGCCTCGGATCCTCGCGCGCGAACGGTCAGGGACGCGCAATGCGGGCCCTTGGCGTTCTGGTTGTCGGTTAAGCGGTCCGTTTAGAGACGCGACCGCCGCGCGACAAGCGCTTATCGGTCCGGCCGGTCGTTGATCCATGCCGGAAGGGCGGCGATGGTGTCCAGCAGGCCGAAGCGCGGATGGGCCTCGGGGGCGTCGGCCAGCTCGTGGGCCCAGGTGATGTGATAGGGGATGTGGACCGCCCAGGCCCCGGCCTCCAGCGCCGGTATCACGTCGGACTTCATCGAATTGCCGGCCATCACCGCCTGCGCCGCGCCGGTGCCGTGGCGGGTGAAGGCCCGGTCATAGGTCGCGCGATCCTTTTCCGAGACGATCTCGACGCCGCTGAACAGTTCGTCCAGGCCCGAGGCGGCCAGCTTGCGTTCCTGGTCCATCAGGTCGCCCTTGGTGATCAGCACCAGCCGGTAGCGGTCGGCCAGGTCGGCGAGGGTTTCGGCCACGCCCGGGAGGGTTTCGACCGGATGGGCCAGCATCTCGCGCCCGGCGGCGAGGATTTCACGCAGGGCCCGCGGCGGCGGATCGCCGTCGCACAGCTCCATCGCCGTCTCGATCATCGACAGGGTGAAGCCCTTCACCCCGTAGCCGTAGAGCCGCAGGTTGCGGCGCTCGACCTCGGCCAGACGCGCGGCGATGGCGTCATTGTCGTGGTCGGTCAGCAGGTCGAGGAACCGTGCCTGGGTCAGGCGGAAGATGGTTTCGTTGTGCCAGAGGGTGTCGTCGGCATCGAGGCCGACCGTGGTGATGCTCATGACGAGTCCATCGCCCGGGACCGGGGCGAAACGCAAGGGGGGCCAGCGGTACCGTTGACCTCGCGCCGGGGGGAGGGCCTTGTCACTGGATGCAACTCACGCTTCCCGCCCACCTCTATGGCGACCCCGAGGCCTGGGCTCGCGAACGCGAGGGGGTGTTCAGGCGCGCCTGGCTGTTCATCGGCCATGAGGCCGAGGCGGCGGATCCCGGAGACTGGATCGCCACGGACATGGCCGGGTTGCGTCTGGTGGTGGTGCGCGGGGCCGACGGGACGTTGCGGGCTTTTCACAACGTCTGCCGCCACCGGGCCGGGCCACTGGTCACCGGCGAACGCGGCCGGTGTGACGGCGAACTGGTGTGCGCCTATCACGGCTGGCGCTATGCGCTGGACGGGCGGCTACGGGCGGCGACCGGCTTCGGGGCGGCCGAGGGGTTCGACCCGCGCGAATTCGGCCTGTTCCCCCTGAGGCTGGAGACCTGGAGCGGGCTGGTGTTCGTTAATACTGACCCTGAAGCCGGGCCATTGTCTGATCTGGTAGCCCCGCTGGAAGCCTTGCTCGACGAGCGGGGTCTGACCATCGCTCCTCCGGCGCTGCGCCGCAGCCACGATCTCGACTGTGACTGGAAGGTCTATGCCGAGAACTATCTCGAAGGTTACCACATCGGGGCCGTCCACCCGATGCTGGCCGATGAGCTGGGCGGGGCCGACTACCGCGTCCGCATCGACGACGATCTGGTGGTACAGGATGCGGTCGGGGTCAATGACGGTCCACAGGCCGGGGTCTGGGGTTGGCTGTGGCCCAATCTCGGTATCAACGTCTATCGTGACAGCGCCATGATTGAGCGCATCACCCCGACCGGGCCCGGCCGAACCCGGCTCGACTATCTGTTCCTGCATGACGGCGGTGCGGCGGCCCTGGGCGAGGTCCTGTCCGCATCGGACCGGCTGACGGCCGAGGATGCGACGATCTGCGAGGCGGTGCAGCGCAATCTGTCAGCCGGGGCCTATGATCGGGGCATACTGAGTCCGAAACATGAAGTCGCGGTGGCCTGGTTTCAGGACCGCATAGGAAAGGTCCACCCATGACCGACACGACCGACTCTGCCCATCATCTGGGCTGGGGCCTGGCCGCCCTGGTCGTGGCCGGTAACATGATCGGTTCGGGATTGTACCTGCTGCCCGCGACCCTGGCCCCGACCGGGAGCTCCAGCATTGTCGGCTGGGTCGTGGCGGCGATCGGGGCCGTCACCCTGGCCCTGGTGTTCGCCGCGCTCGGCCGACTGCAGCCGGACGCGGACGGCCTGTCAGGTTATGCCGAGCGGGGCTTGGGGCGGTTCTTCGCCTTTCAGACGGCTCTGGCCTTCTGGACCGCCTGCCTCGTCGGCAACGTCGCCATCGCCGTGGCGGCCACCGGCTACCTCGGCTATTTCTTTCCCGTGCTGAAGACGCCCGTCGGGGCCGTGTTCAGTTGTCTGGCGCTGATCTGGCTGACGACCGGAGCCTATATCGTCGGCGCGCGGGTCGCGGCGCGGTTCGCTGCCCTGGCCCTGGCCATTGGTCTGGCCCCGATCGCCGTTGCCGTGGCCGCGGGCGTAGTGGCCTTCGACCCCGCGGTTTTCGCCGCCTCGTGGAGTCCGTCAAATGCCCCGCTGGCCCAGAGCGTACCGGCCTCGCTGGCGATTATCTTCTGGGCCTTCCTGGGGGTGGAGAGCGCCGCGGTGCTGTCGGCCCGGGTCAAGGATCCGGCTCGCGACGTCGGCCGGGCGACGATCGCCGGGGTGTTGCTGGCGGCCGTGGTCTATATCGCCGCGACCGTGGCCGTGTTCGGAGTCATTCCGGCCGGTGTGCTGGTCCAGTCGTCCAGCCCCTATGCCGACTTGATCGCGCGGGTCTTCGGGGCCTCAATCGGCGGGGTGGCGGCAGCCTGCACCGTAATCAAGGCTACTGGCACCCTCAGTGGCTGGGTCATGCTGGGCGGAGAGACGGCGCGGGCGGCGGCACGGCAGGGCTTCCTGCCGTCGGGCTTCGGTCTTGGAGACAAGACTCCGATCGCAAATCCTTTGCTGGGCGGGGCGATCATGTCGGTGGTGGCGGTGATTTCGAACCAACCGACCCTGGGTGGTCAGTTCGGCGTCCTGGTCGGCCTGACCTCGGTGCTGAGCCTGGCCATCTACGGTCTGTGCGCCGTGAGTCTGTTCCGGCTGGCCGGACGGCCGCGTGACCGGGTGGTCGCGATCCTGGGGCTGGCGTTCAGCGTGGCCGCCGTGGCCGCGGCCGCGCCGGGCTATATTCTGCCGACAGTCGCTTTCTTTGCGGTGACCAGCCTGGCCTGGCTGTGGGTGCGGAAAAACGTGCGGGTGTCGACGGTGCCCGCTGCCTAGCGACTGATCCACGGCACCCCGTGGATCAGATGGCGGCGGGACAATCTATTCCCCGGGATCCCGGGCGTCCCGGCACAGGATCCGGGGGTCTACGATGCGGGCAGCCGCTGCTCGCCGGATGTCGATCGATGCCGTATTGCCGGTGCGGTCCAGGTCGAAGTCTCCGCGCGGAAGGTAGCTGGGGGCCAGCAGCCGGGAAACGCCGCTTGAAAAATCGACCAGATGGAAATCGGCACCATCTTCCCGCTCGGCGTAGACGATGATCTTGTCGAGATCAGCCGACCACGAGGCGATGGTCAGTTCGTCATCCGGGAAGGCGGCTTTGATGTCCGACCAGTGAATCGCGAGAGTCGTGTCGAAAAAGAGATGGGCCGTGTGCCCTTCACGATCATGGCCGATCAGCCCCATCAGTCGACCGCTCTGATCATCGAGCAGAGGCAGGGGGTCGACCATACCACCCGTGTCGACAATGGTGCGCTGTTCGCCACGGCTGCCGGAAACCTCGACCAGCTGCGTTGCCTCACCGGCTCCGAGGCGGATCAGATATGTGCCGTCGGCCCGGCCCGGCCCGATCAGTTCTATCGCCACGTCCCGCGGCAGGTTGACGGTACGCAGGGCAACGCCATCGCGGATGCGCAGGTGCCCCTGTTGGGTCAGGGCTCCCAGTTCGCCGTTGCCGTGCAGCACCATGGCGTCCGTTCGCGTGGTGCCCGTGTCGCTGCGGCGGGTCGCGGATGTGTCGAGATCGATGCTGTAGACACCATAGCGGCATGAACCGTCGAGGCTGAGCGTGCTGATGAATACTTCGGTTCGTCCGTCGACGGTGCGGACGGAGGGGCGTTCGAAGATGATCGGAAGGAGGCGCGGCTGGTTGGGTATACGGGTTCCGATGGCGTGCATTGACGCAACGCCGAGCTCGTTGCCTGCCGTCCGGTTCAGCAGCAGAGTTTCCCAGGCGTTGCGATCGACGTTGAAGGCCATGGCGCTGAAGATGCCGTTGTCGACATTGGTGTCGGTCAGGCTCTGGCGCATCAGGGTTAGAAGAATGTGGGTGTTGCCCGCCCAGGTCAGATCGCGCAGGTCGATTCCGGCGAGATCCGATGTCGTTGAGGCGCTGCCGTCCAATGCCTCAACCCTAAGGCGACGCACGTTGCCCAAGGCTGCCACATAGGCGATGCGCCGACCATCGGGCGACAGTTCGGCGCGCTCGACCACGAAGGTTTCACCGGCCGGTGCGCGGTGCGAATTGACGACGATATCCGGCAGGACCGAGGGCACTGATTGCGCCGATGCCGGGTCGAAAACGGCCAGCAGGCCTCCAGTGGCGCAGAGGGCGGCGAATGCTGGATTCAGCCAGCCGGAACGTGCACGCATCGACAATGTCCTTGAAGGGGTGGTGGTGCGGCCCGACTCTGGCGGGTTATGAAACGATGCATGAAAGACGTTCAATGCGATTGAACCTCTGGTGGTGTTGCGTCAAATTTATGGCGGGATACGGGTGCGACAATCACCTGAAAAACAGCTGAAAAACCTGACCTTCGCACGGGAATGGTGACCTGGCCGACATGGAATTCGAGATTCACCTTGACGAAGGAGCCGCCGCGCCCTTTCAAACGCGCCGTTTGTCCGCCCGGATTCGGTGATAGGAACGCGCCATGACCCAGCTTCTCTCCGGCGCCACCGGCGTCCTCGTCCTCGCGGATGGCACAGTCCTGCAGGGAATCGGCTCCGGCGCGACCGGTACGGCCCTGGGTGAGGTGGTCTTCAACACCGCCATGACCGGCTATCAGGAGATCCTGACCGACCCGTCATACATGAGCCAGATCGTGGCCTTCACCTTCCCGCATGTCGGCAACACCGGCGTAAATATGGAGGATGTCGAGCAGATCGGCGGCGGGGCGGAAACCTCGGCCCGGGGCGCGATCTTCCGCGATCTGCCGACGGATCCGGCCAATTGGCGCGCGGAGCAGACCGGTGGCGGCGATCTTGACGGCTGGATGAAGCGGCGTGGCGTGGTCGGCCTGTCAGGCGTCGACACCCGGGCCCTGACCGCGCGCATCCGCGACGGCGGCGCGCCGCATGCGGTCATTGCCCATGATCCGGACGGCAATTTCGACATTGAGGCCCTGGTGGCCCAGGCGAAGGCCTGGACCGGACTGGTCGGGCTTGATCTGGCCAGGGACGCCTCGACCCTGCAATCGTTCGACTGGGACGAGGGTCTGTGGGACTGGCCCGAGGGCTATCCGCGCGTTGACGCCGCCGGCAAGTCGGTGGTGGTTATCGACTACGGGGTCAAGCGCAACATCCTGCGGGCCCTGGCCTCAACGGGGGCGAAGATCACCGTGGTCCCGGCCACGACCTCGGCCGAGGACATTCTGGCGCGCAATCCCGATGGCGTCGTCCTGTCGAACGGCCCGGGCGACCCGGCCGCGACCGGTGTCTATGCGGTGCCGGAGATCCTGAAATTGGTCGACAGCGGCAAGCCGGTGTTCGGCATCTGCCTCGGCCACCAGATGCTCGCCCTCGCCCTCGGGGCGAAGACCGTCAAGATGGAGCAGGGCCATCACGGGGCCAACCACCCGGTCAAGGATCTGACCACGGGCAAGGTCGAGATCGTGTCGATGAACCATGGCTTCACCGTCGATCGCGACAGTCTGCCGGACGCCGTGGTCGAGACCCATGTCAGTCTGTTCGACGGCACCAATTGCGGTATCGCCCTGAAGGACCGGCCGGTGTTCAGCGTGCAGCATCACCCCGAGGCCTCACCCGGGCCGACCGACAGTCTGTATCTGTTCGACCGCTTCCGTGACCTGATGGGCCCGCGCGGCTAGACGAATGCGCGCCGGAGGCTCACGCTTCGGCATTGATCCGACGGATGCGGAGCGACGTTGATGGCCCGGGCGTTGATCCTGTTGTGTTTGCTGCTGGCGACGACGGGTTGTATCAGCGGTGCCCGGTCCAGCTTCGGGCCCGAAGATCGTCTGGGCGCGGCCCCGATGGGCGTCGTCGCTCCGGACCACAAGCCGTATCGCTTCTATCTTGATGACCCCGCCCAGGTGGCGGTGTTCGAGGCGCGACTGCATGCCGGAATGCCGATCGGGCCCGACGGACGTCGCGACCTGGTGGCCCTGTCCGGGGGAGGCTCCAATGGGGCCTTCGCGGCCGGGCTGATGGCCGGCTGGACCGCCTCGGGCAGTCGGCCCGACATGGAGGTTGTCACCGGCGTCTCAACCGGAGCTCTGGCCGCGTCCTTCGTCTTCCTCGGCCCGGACTGGGACGACGAATTGACCGAGGCCTACACCGGCGGTGCGGCCAGCCGGTTGCTGCAAACCCAAGGGCTGGGAGCCCTGTTCGGATCGGGTATTTACCGCGGCGAGCCCCTGCGCGCCCTGATCGAACACTATATCGACGACCGGGTCCTGCGGGCCGTGGCGGTCGAGGCGGCGAAGGGGCGGATGCTGCTGGTCGCCACCACCGACCTGGATTCCCAGCGCGGCGTAGTCTGGGATATGGGCGTGATCGCCCAGCGGGGCGGACCGGAGGCCCTGGCCCTTTTCCGCCTTGTGCTGATCGCCTCGGCCAGCGTGCCGGGGGCCTTTCCACCGGTGCTGATTCCATCCGAAGGCGGCGGTCACCGCTTCGAGGAGATGCACGTCGACGGCGGGGTAGCCACGCCCTTTCTGGCCTTGCCGGAGACCTTCTGGTCCTATCAGGACGACACCGGTGAGTTGAGGGGCGGCCGTATCCATGTGATCGTCAACGGCCGCACAGGACCGGGCTTCAAGATCACCCGCGACAGTCTGGGCACGGTGCTGGGCCGCAGTCTCGACATCATGCTGCGGACCTCAATCGCCAGCACCCTGGCCGGCAACCGCGCCTTTGCGGAACGCAACGGTCTGGAATTCCACTACGCCGCCCTGCCGGACGACAACGCCGCCGACCCGCTGGATTTCAGCATGGAGGCGATGCAGGGCGTCTATGACGTCGGCCGCGCCGGGGCGCTGGACGGCTCGATCTGGCGCTAGGTGTCGGCGGGAGTTTCAGGGCAGGGGGGCGAAGCTGCGGTTCTCACGGCGCAATTCACCGGCCTTGCGGACCGCCATCGGGGCGGCCGCGAACCAGTAGAGGGCGTCCTCGTCGCGGTGGGCGCGGCGCCGTTCCTGGGCCCGCATCCGCCTGGCGGCGGCATTGTCGAGCAGGCGCGCGTGCAGGGCACGGGGCGTGAGGGGGGCGACGGCGGGGGAACCGGGAACGGCGACAGCATCGGGGCCGGTGGGCTCCACCGCCGGGCGGGCGATGGCGATGAACATGGTAGTCGGGTCTTTCTGGCTGGCGAGCCTGCACCTTTGCGCCGGCATCACCGGAATCCGCTGCCTTCTGGCGCGGGACACTGAAAATAACCCACAACGGTGTGGATGGTTCCGTGGATAGTCAAAAAATACGCTAAAATTCAGATGGTTATGGCCACGATCCGGACATAATGGTTAGCGAAACCTTAACGGCAGCGAAGTCTGACGTCCCCGCCGTTTCCGGGCTATAGAGGCGTGGTGCGTTTCGATGACCGTTTCCTGGAAGAACTGAAGGCCCGCCTTCGCCCGTCCGATGTCATCGGGCGGTCGGTGAAGCTTAAGCGTCAGGGGCGCGAGTTCGTCGGCCTGTCGCCCTTTTCGAAAGAGAAGTCGCCGTCGTTCTTCGTCAATGACGACAAGGGGTTCTTTCACGACTTCAGCTCGGGCAAGCATGGTGACGTCATCAGCTTCCTGCAGGAGACCGAACGGCTGAGCTTTCCCGAGGCGGTCGAGCGGCTGGCCGCGGAGGCGGGCATGGCCCTGCCGGCCGAGGATCCGCAGGCCGCTGAGCGCGAGCAGAAGCGTCAGGGTCTGTCGGACTGGATGGATCTGGCCCAGAAATGGTTCGCCGCCAATCTGCGTCGCTCTGTCGGTCAGGCGGCACGCGAGGTGCTGCACAAGCGTGGTCTGCCCGAGGACCAGTGGGACCGGTTCGGCCTGGGCTATGCGCCCGAGAGCCGGGGTGGGCTGAAGGACGCGCTGGTGCAGCGCGGAGCCCGGCCCGCGGAACTGGTCGAGGCCGGACTGCTGATCGCGCCCGAGGGCGGCGGTCAGCCCTATGACCGGTTTCGCGACCGGCTGATCTTCCCGATCCTCGACGCCCGCGGCCGTATCGTCAGCTTCGGCGGCCGGGCCATGAACCCCGACGACCGGGCCAAATATCTGAACGGTCCCGAGAGTCCGTTGTTTCACAAGGGCGCAACCCTGTACGGCCTGCCCGAGGCGCGCCGTATCCTCGGGGCCGAGAGCAAGTCCGACCAGTCGATCGTGGTGGTCGAGGGCTATATGGATGTGATCGCCTGTCAGCGGGCGGGCATTCCGGCCGTGGCGGCGATGGGCACGGCCCTGACCGAGGAGCAGATGGAGCGGTTGTGGCGGGTCTCGTCCGAGCCGGTGCTGTGTTTCGACGGCGACGGTGCCGGTCAGCGCGCGGCCTGGCGCGCCATCGAACGGGCCCTGCCGATGCTCAAGGCCGGGCGCTCGTTCCGTTTCGCCCTGCTGGATGGTGGCCAGGACCCTGACGACATCCTGCGCGACAAGGGGGCTCCGGCCCTGCGTCAGGCGCTGACCGACACCCGGCCCTTCGCCGAGGTGCTGTTCCGGCGCGAGGCCGAGATCGAGACGCTGGATACGCCAGAGCGCCGTGCCGGTCTGAAGGGACGGCTGCGTCAGGCGGCGGCGGCCATTCAGGACAAGGATCTGGCGGAACAGTACCGGCACGAGCTGTTCGACCGGTTCGACGCCCTGTTTCCGGCCCGGTCACGGGCTCCGGCGGCGCGGGGCCAGACGGTCGGCGGGCGCTGGAAGCCGGGGCCACCGCCTAAATTGGGTCAGACCGCCGAAGGGGCGCATGCCATGCATGCCCTGACGCGTTCGATCGAGCCGGTGGCCGCTGCCCTGGCCCACGGGGCTATCGAGGACCCGGAACGGATGGATGACCATCTGGAAGCGATTTCGGCGCACGGTTTCGGCGAACCGGCCCTTGATGGTCTGGCGCAAGAGTTGGTGCGGTTACGCTTCGCCCAGCAGGGAATCGGTCAAACCCTTGACAGTGCGGCCTTGCGACGCCATTTGGCCCAGTCGGGACACGATGCTTTAGTGCGCGAGGTCGAGAAGGCGGCGGCAAAGTCCGGCGCGCCTTTCCTGGCCGCGAATGCGCCCCTCGCCGAAGCACGGACCCGATGGTCGCAGGCGTTTGACGCTCTGACCCGCGTAGCGGCGTTGGAGGGCGCCTTGGTCACGGCACGCAATGTGCCGGGGCAGGATGAGGCGTTCCGCCGGCTTAAGGCCGAGCGCGATGCTTTGCGCCATGCGATCAAAGCCGGGACGATTTGGAATGACGACGCGGGTTCGTAACCATCGGGCGCGTGACACGTTGTATTTTTACCGACGGGATTGATCACCCTGTCTGGTTGCGGAGACCGAGTTTATGAGCGCGCAGACCGAGACGCAGGAAACCGAGACCACCACTGACGGGCCGCTGCTCGATCTGAACGACGCCGGGGTCAAGAAATTCATCAAACAGGCCAAGACCAAGGGCTATGTGACGATGGAGGAGCTGAACAAGGTCCTGCCGTCGGACGAGGTGACCCCCGACGCGATCGAGGACACCTTGGCCATGCTGTCCGAAATGGGCGTCAACGTCGTTGAAGCCGAAGAGGACGCCGCCGAACCCCAGAGCACCGATGTCGCCGCCGCCGCGGGCACTGCCGTTGCCGGAGCGCCGGCCAAGTCGGCCTATGATCGTACCGATGACCCGGTGCGCATGTATCTGCGCGAAATGGGTTCGGTCGAACTGCTGAGCCGCGAGGGCGAGATCGCCATCGCCAAACGCATCGAGGCCGGCCGTGACGCGATGATCTCGGGTCTGTGCGAAAGCGCCCTGACCTTCGAGGCCATCATGGTCTGGCGCGACGAGCTGGAAAACAACCGCATCCTGCTGCGCGAAGTCATCGATCTGGACGCCACCTATGGCGTCATCAATCCCTCGTCCCTGCCCGGCGCGCCCCAGCCCGAGCCGGAGCCCAAACCCGAGGAAGAGACCGCCAAGCCCGCCGAAGGCGACAAGGCCGAGGCTGACAAGCCTGAGGGGGACGACGACGACGACGAGGATTTCGACGACGGCGGTGGTCTGTCGATCTCGGCGCTGGAAGCCGAACTGCGTGACGGGGTGATGGAGGTGCTGGACGCCGTGGCCGGCGATTTCGGCGGCTTCCGCAAGCTGCAGGACAAGCTGGTCGAGGCGCGCCTGAAGGGCGAGACCCTGTCGACCAAGGACCAGAAGACCTATGCCGGCCTGACCAAGGCGATCTCGGATCGCCTGAAGACGATGAAGCTGAACAACAACCGCATCGAGGCCCTGGTCGAGCAGCTGTATGCGATCAACAAGCGTCTGATGGGACTGGAAGGCCGGTTGCTGCGCCTGGCCGACGGCTACGGCATTTCGCGTCCGGAATTCCTCAAGGCCTATTTCGGGGCCGAGCTGGATCCGAACTGGGCCGAGACCGTGCGCGAAATGGGTGTGCGCTGGGCCAAATTCGCCGACAAGGAAGCCGCCCAGATCGCCCGCATCCGGGGTGACATCGCCGCCGTGGCCAGCGAGGCCGGCCTGCCGATCGACGACTATCGCCGCATCGTCCAGACGGTGCAGAAGGGCGAGCGCGAGGCGCGTCAGGCCAAGAAGGAAATGGTCGAGGCCAACCTGCGCCTGGTCATCTCCATCGCCAAGAAATACACCAACCGCGGCCTGCAGTTCCTTGATCTCATTCAGGAAGGCAACATCGGCCTGATGAAGGCGGTCGACAAGTTCGAGTACCGCCGCGGCTATAAATTCAGCACCTACGCCACCTGGTGGATCCGTCAGGCCATCACCCGCTCGATCGCCGACCAGGCCCGCACCATCCGTATTCCGGTGCATATGATCGAGACGATCAACAAGATCGTCCGCACCAGCCGCCAGATGCTGCACGAGATCGGCCGCGAGCCGACCCCGGAGGAGCTGGCCGAGAAGCTGGCCATGCCGCTGGAGAAGGTGCGCAAGGTGCTGAAGATCGCCAAGGAGCCGATCAGTCTCGAGACCCCGATCGGCGACGAGGAAGACTCCCACCTCGGTGACTTCATCGAGGACAAGAACGCCATCCTGCCGATCGACGCGGCGATCCAGTCCAACCTGCGCGAGACCACCACCCGCGTGCTGGCCTCGCTGACGCCG
>TARA_R110002012_G_scaffold50486_3_pt1 | contig 26910 bp, 23 predicted proteins | sample TARA_R110002012 | Tara Oceans TARA_R110002012 (sample SAMEA4396515) | marine metagenome | biome: Westerlies Biome; feature: [DCM] deep chlorophyll maximum layer (ENVO:01000326); material: water (ENVO:00002006), including particulate matter (ENVO:01000060) such as... | depth 40 m | reverse complement strand
TAGCCGTTGCTATCCATTTCTATAATTGGGCGGCCGTGACTGTCTATTTTTCGTTCACCTTTTGACAGAGTGCTCTCTGCTGCTTTGTAAGGCCCCTGCCATTGGTGAGTAACAAGATTGTATTTAGCGATGTAAGGGTCTGTTAACTGGCCTTGATAGGTGATGTATACCGTATCGCCGTCTACATAATGCCAGCCTCTATGGGGGTTACCACGTAGGTTTTCTGTGAAATAGCCTAGCGGTAATTCAGGAAATGATTCAGGTAACGGTTTTTTAGGGCCTAAATCTTCTTCTGACAGCCCGTAGATATCGTGAAAACTTTTATCGCTTTTGAAAGCATTGTAAACAGGTTGGTATTCTGGGTATTGACCGTACATGTACTGGTCTATTCGCCACTGCCAATAACTTTCACTTTCAGGATCTGTAGTGTCTATTTGTGCTTTTAGCGTAGCGAAAACGTTATCCTTTATGGAAAACTCATCGATCAAAGCTTGGCGCTGAGAATGAAAGCTGCCTTTATCTGTCGGTTCCACTGGGCTATGCGTTGGGCTGCAACCGGCGGTAATAGAAATAGCAGAAAACAATAAGGCCGTCAGCCATGAAGATTTGGCGTTCGAAGCACCTGTTGTTAACGCTTTGCGATCGAGTTTCATTATTAGTTTTCTCTCAGTTGGTTTCACATTGCTGTTTGTTTTAAGTCACCTTCACTTTAAAAACAAAAGGAGGTGATATATATTCGCTCACATGTAATCACTATGTTACAAAAGTAATCATTATGAATCAAAGTCAATTTGCTGAAACGCTAAATCGTATTACCGGCGTCGCTTGTAAAATGTCATTAGTCATCCTTCTATTCGGACGCTTAGCTACCGCAGACACCCTGTCTGAACAAGCATTTAAAGAGCCTGAAAAGGCCTTTTTACCTAAAACTTGGATGCACGCAATGAATGGTAATCTCAGTAAAGATGGTTTTACCGAGGATTTCAGGGCACTGGGTGATGCAGGGATAGGGGGCGCCATATTTTTCCATGTTCATCGACGAAACGTACCTTACTCTTCAAAGGGACCAGTCAGGTTTGGTACAGAAAAATTCTACGATCATCTCGTGCATGCTGCTGCGCAAGCTGACAAAAACAGCGTAGAGTTTGGTATTCATAATTCAGATGGCTGGACATCGAGTGGCGGGCCTTGGATAACGCCTGAATTGTCCATGAAGCGAATAACCTGGTCTGAAATTGCTGTAAGTGGTGGTAAAAGTTTAACGCCACCTCAGCCGGGTTACGCTGAGGGCTTTTATGAGGATGTTGCTGTAATCGCCTTACCTCAGAATAGGTTCAATGCAAACAACGCCTTTGCCAATGCGAAGCTAAGTGCATCTGATTCTACGCTGGCCGTGGCAGCATTGAAGGATCGGGATTGGGATACGGAGCTCGAATTTGTTAAAAATGACCACGAAGAATATTGGATCCAAATCGAGCTTGAAACCGCTGCGTCGCTACGTAGCTTACAGATAGAAACGCCCAACCGGCATGGGGATGCTTCGCTACAGGTATCTGATGATGGTATAAACTTTACCACCGTAGTTCAAAAACTTCGCAGGCCAAGAACGGGCGCTAGAATGTGGACGTTCAGTCCTCAGCTCGTCAGTAAGGAGCAGGATGGATTTAGGGCAAAGTACTTTCGAATTGTATTTACTAAACCTATTGCACTTAAACGCTTCGACTTGTGGGCGATACCTCGAATTGATAATTGGCTTTCAATGAATGCAATGGAGCGCGGCAGGCTTAGCATGGCACCTTCAATATCGCAGGATGCGATTATTAGCGCCGATGATGTCATGGTACTAAATAAAGGTGAGTTACCCGTAGAAGGTGTACAAGTGCCAAGTGGAAACTGGCGTATTCTGCGATTTGGTTATACCAGTACTGGGGCTTTTAATGTGCCCGCTACAGTAGAAGGAGAAGGTTTAGAGGTAGATAAGTTTGACCCTGATGCTTTGCGGTATCACTTTGAACAGTACGTAGGGAAACTGGTTAAGAAAGTACAGGCCCAAGGCATACAATCACTAAAAACAACTGAGATTGATAGCTATGAAGTAGGAGGCCAAAACTGGACACAGAATATTGATAAGTCGTTTAAAGCGAAGTTTGGTTACGATCTTATTCCATGGTTACCCTTATTGACAGGCCGCGTTATCGAATCCGCTGAACATACAGGCGCTATTTTACAAGAATTTCGCCAACACCTTTCTGATCTTATGGTTCAGAATTATTTTGGTGAGTTTACTCGGATATCAAATGAATATGGGCTGGAGTCGTACATTGAACCCTATGGTTGGGGGCCTTTTGATGAATTAGCCGCTGGTGGCCAAGCTGACCGCCTTATGGGGGAATTCTGGGTACGTGAGCAAGAATACAATGGGCGTATTATGGCGGCTATCTCATCGGCCCACATATACGGAAAGAAAGTGGTATCTGCTGAGTCATTTACGTCTATTAATACTGTAAATTGGTATGGCCACCCATATTTCTATAAGCATTATGGCGACGAAATGTGGGCAAGAGGCATAAATGAAACCATGTTCCACCGCTTTGCGCATCAACCCAACAACTTTGTAAAGCCGGGCATGACGATGGACTCGATTGGGTCGCATATTGATAGAACCCAAACATGGTGGGGTAATGGCGGAAAAGCATGGTTTAAGTATTTGGCACGAGGCTCATATTTGCTCCAGCAAGGCGTTCCTGATGCCGATTTTCTCGTTCACCTTGGGGATATGGCCCCGCTGCGTGTAGGTAATGCAAACAATACCTCTGTGCCGGATGGGTTTGGCTATGATTACACCAATACCGATGTGCTTATTAACCGTGTAAAAGTGGAAGACGGATACCTTGTGTTACCAGAAGGTACGCGTTATCGCGCATTGCATTTGTATAAAACCAAATATATGCACCTCAAAACGTTGAAGCGAATTAAAGAGCTGGTGGCCGAGGGGGCTACCGTAATAGGAGATAGACCACAGAAAGTTATTGGGTATAGTGAATGGGCTGAACAAAAAGACTTTGATCTCATCGTAAACGAACTGTGGGGGGAAGAGGCGCATAACGATCCCCAAGTGCGACATTATAAGAACGGATTAGTTAGTAGTTTTACACTTCAGAAAACCATAGCCCAATTAAACTATGAACCCGATTTAGTGATAGATGGAAAACCAGCCCAGTTCTTCGCGCACCGGCGCATAGGTGAAAATGACCTGTATTATTTTTATAACGATGACCCTGCCTTTAAGCAAGTTGAAGTGAGTTTACGAAGCGGCAATGGTAAGCCAGAAATATGGAATGTAGATGATGGAAGCGTTGAAAATATCACTCACTATACAAGAACGAATAAGCGCCTTAAAACCACCTTGCCTTTAGAGCCATTCGCGTCAAGGTTTATTGTAATACGCCGTGAAGGTCAAGCACCTGACTATGTGAATAAGCAGAGCACATTATTGCATGATTACTACGTTAACCAACATGACGTATCACTTGATTTAGACCAACCATGGGAAGTGGAGTTTAGCGAAGCACTGGCTGGGCCAGGCACGGTAACTTTTGATACACTGATAGATTGGAAAAATAGCCCGTTGTCGAGCGTTAAACACTATTCCGGTACAGCGAAATATACCAATCACTTTTTTATAGCGCCATCGACAAGGACGAGTGACCAACCGCTTTATCTTGATTTAGGCGACGTTCAACAAATAGCTGAAGTGAGCGTTAACGGAGAGCATATTGCAACGCTTTGGAAGCCACCATTTGTGGTGGATATTAGCGAGGTTATTGAATCGGGAGAAAATACCCTTGAGATTGACGTGACTAATACCTGGGTGAACCGACTTATTGGTGATGAAGCCTTACCTGATACAAGTGGCTACTCAATGACGGGCGATACCGTGCCGTGGATTGTCGAGAATAGTCCCCCGCCCAAAAGCGAAAGAGTGACGTTTACCGGTTTTAATTTTTTTGGAAAACAACCCAAAGAGCTGCAGTCGTCGGGGCTACTCGGGCCGGTTAAGATAATCAAAGCGAAGAAAGACTAGCAATTTGGGGTTAAAAATCTCAGTTATTAGTTGTATTCGTTATCTTTAGCAGCAGTAACACTACAAGTTTCAGTTTTGAATAGAATTGATGAAAACTGTTGTGATAACAACGCGCCTGTTGCTAACAGATAATCACTTTCTCAGAATTAAGCCACGTATCTATTGATACATATCATATGTGGTGCACCTTAATTATTCGTTAACTGAGATAGCCTTTATTTTGTGGCTTCAATTTTGAAATCTTCCTGAAGCTTGCTCCAATGTGCTCTAAGTCCTTCTTTATGTATTTCGTCCATAGGTAGCTTTTTCAGTGCTTCAGGCCACAGCTCTCTTGCCTTGCTCATTGTGTCATCTAAGTGGGGCTTTATTGCTCTCCATGGGATACCTGATTTATCTGCCCACGTTCGAAAGTGTGCCATGGTGACGGTAAACCACTCTTTTGTCTTACTCAGATTGAGCGCGAATTGGGTTTCATTCTCGATATAGACACTGGTGGTTACGATATCGTATGCAGGAGAAAGTCGCGGCGTGACCTTGTCAGGATATAGGAAGCTCCAGTTTTTCAAATGCGCATCGCCATTGGCTAAGAGAATATTCACCAGTAAACGCCTTGCGAACTGTTGAGCGTCGACCAGAGCATCTCCAGAAAAGTCATAAATGACTTTGCCAAGATTTTCATAATTTGCTGAGGTATATTTGTCGCGAGGATATTTCACCAGAATTTGCGCGAAGTCTTCCATATGGATGCGTTTATCATCAGCTCGATCAAATCGCTTAATGGCAAAGGCTAGTTTCTCGTCAGGTAAGTTGATCTGTGGGAGGTTATCGAGCTTATTGAGTTCAACGAGTTTGATCTGCGGAATGTCTACGCCAACGAGTTCCGCTAATGACATCGCAGTGTATTCGTTCAGCGGCACAAATTTGTGTTTAGTCGATGGTGTTTTGATAATCCAGTCGCCTAGTACATCGCCCTTGGATAAGTTATAACGTCCATCCTTCTCCTTCATGGAAAACTTCATTTGCACGCCCGCCAAGGAAAACTTGTTTTCGTGAGTGATTTTATCAAATTTTACAGCTTTAGCTTTTCCGTGTGTGTTGAGCACATGATCGGGGACGTTTTCAGGTTCCATCGGTATGGCTTCGATAGCACCCGGTAAATCTGCACCTAGATATGAAAGTATGTGAAATTCATTATCGACATGTACTTTCAGGGATTGTGCAATCAGTTCACGCAATGAACCTTCTGGTAGCAAGTTTGACAGTACAGGATGCAAACGTTGATTTCTTGCCCATGGCTCGGCCATCAGCTTATTTGATAGTGGGAACTTAGGGTGAGTAATCAGGCTGAATGTTGGGCGCTCTGGATTGTTCTTAAAAGTATCGGCAATGCTCAATACATTGCGTCCATTCTTAAATCCTGCAAGATAGCCGATCAGTACTCCATGAATTGAGATCTGTAATACATTCACTTCATTATTTGCATCTGCGCTCATTCATTTTCTCCTAACAACCCTTGCCATGGATCATCAGTTAATGACTTGTTCTTTTCTTTAGCCGATTGACTTGGTGTATTAGAGGCTTTGGATTCTTCGGCCAATACATTCAGCACTGCGTTTAACTTTTCTTGCGGTATGAGTAGCAATTCACTTTTAAGACCTTTAGCAATTAACTCGAGTGTATCCAGCCGAGGATTACCTTTTGATTCTAATCGTTGATATTGCTGGCGCGATATACCAATGCGCAGCATCATATCGTGCTGCTTGAGTTCCAGTGCGATACGGCGTTTTTTGATCTGTTCTAGTAATGAATTCATGATGAAACTCATATGTTGCTATTTACCAAAAAGAAACACCTTAGTTTCTTTATTTGATATTAGCAACATATAAATTGCCTTTTGACTGTATAGAGCTTTTGAATTGCATAAAGAAGTATATATGTTGCTTTTTAAGCGGCCTCTATTTACTCATATTAGGGTGAGTTAAATAGCAAAGGCCTTTAAACCCCTGGTAGGTTCCCAATTTGCCACCAAAGATCTATAGATGACCAAAGCGCATTACTTAGCGCAAGGTGTACTACTCAACTGTGAATAATAGAGCTCACCTTTTACCTTGGTTTCTAAGTAAAAAGTGTCTAAAGAGTTAGAGGTAAACAAGTTTAAATAATAAATGTCGCGGCTAAGTTCTCAGTCACTAGGATTATAAAAGTACTGAATACGGCACCATACCAGTTGGGTTATAGCAAAAGATCTTCCGCCGCACGCGGCGGGCCCGCGCGCTTCGCGCATGTTTATTAAAACGAGAGCGCTCTCAGTGAGAAGAGCACGTATTAACCCACGGGTGTGTCAGCATTGTTGGGAGTGGTGTAAATGTGGTTGGGTAGGGAAATATTATTCACTTCTTATGTCACATTACATTTTGCAGTCGCTCAAGTATTGCAAACGTCTGGCTATTCTGGTTTGCAACTTGGTATGGTGCCGTATTCTAATTGCCTTAAGAAACCTTAGATTGTTTACTCATCAATCAACATTAGCAACTCGCTAAAACAGAAAATCGAGTTTTGATAACCTTTCAATCCCAGTTATCATGCGTTACCAGATGCTATGTAAAATTAGATTGTTTTTATGGGGAGTTACTGTGCCACACCCAGGCCGTCAAAAAGATAAAACTGAAATTTATGCCTTTTGGAAGCAGTACGTTGAACACTATGATGTGATAAACAAGATTGCTGCCGTAGATGTAGTTGAAGGAGCAAATCTAAGCGCATTAGTTCTTTCTGGAGATTATGAAAAAGATGTAGTGGCATTAAGAGATGCACTGACTAAAGACGGGGCTCGCAGGGCTTTGTCACGCTTCAGTAAATGGGTTAGTCGTAAACGTTCTAAGTCAACAACCATAGTCCTCAAAGAAGAAACACTTGCTAGGCTCAGACAAGTCGCAATGCACACAGATTTCGATAAAGACGGCTACGATCTCATGTTCGAGTACATATTAGAGTCGCCTGAAGAATTTGAAGAAGCAAAAAAAGAAATTCGGAATATGCCTCTTGGCCTTGACGCTGAACAGAAGAATAAACTTTTCTTAAAATATCTCACCAAAGAGCATTACAATCTATATCGACAAGTTAAAACGCTGGTTGATCATGCTTACTTCTCAGGATGGCACGATAGCCGCAGGCGCCGAGGCAAACGCACGTATGAGCACTATGAGTCTGATTTGGCCGACTTTTGGAGCAGAACAGCCAGTAATGATTAGATCACTGGTCGGGTGATGTATAAAAAACAATATGCTCGGTTGTACAACACTAAAGCTAATTCAAATATCTATAATTGAGCTCCCCATTGGAGATTAGCTAATACGTTTTAAAGGTTTACCGAACCTTCGCCATCCCCGTTTTACTCGCCTGGTATTGCTGGCCGTAACGGATGGGCATGGCTTCTGACTTCCAGTGACCTGAGAGCACAATATCAGCCATTGGTACGCCAGCTTCCATCATAGTAAGCACGCCACCAGTTCGTGTACTGTGACACGTAAATGCCCCTTTGTTATCCAAAGCCATACCAACTGCAGCGTATCGTTTTAGTAAAGCCTGGTATTGCATCGGCTCAGCTTGCACTGTTTGTTTTGGCGATAATTTTCTGAATAAAAAACCGTCGAATAAGTTAGCTTGTTCTATCCAACGCGTTAGTAAACCAGCTGTCTCATCCGAGATGTAGCCGTAGAATCCTTCACCCGATTGGTCAGTTTTTGATTTTGGTGTAAAAATGGTTTTAGCATCCCAATCGATGTTTTTTAACTCTATATCGACGATGTTAGACGCACGAAACAATGTGTCGAGAGCTACATTAATAAGAGCAGCGTCACGTAAACCCAATAATGTGGTTAGCTCTAAAGTACGATTAAGCTTTTGCACATCACCTAATTTAAGTGGCTTGGCTTGCTTCTGTGCAGCGGGTTTTTGCTTGAGTTGCCCAGACACAAATTTGGTAAAAAGCTTAGAATGCTTCCACGGATCAGGGAGCTCAGAAATACCTATGAAAAATCTGATCGAGGCTAATTTCCGCTTAATACTATGATGACTAAGTGGGCCTGAGATCATGAATTTGAGATACGCTTTGCAGCTTTCTTTAGTAACACGCCAATCACTTGCCATCGCCGGCATAGCATTTTCTCTGCAGAACGCGAGATATTGATCAAAATGGAGAGCACCGCAAAGTGTGGGGCAATTGAATGAAAGCTTTTTAATTCTTTAAAAGTGCGAGAGCCTCAAATTGTACGTAATTTGAGGTGCCTATACCATGAATATTTACGCGATCAAAGTTGCCTTGCGAGGCATCAGCCCGATGATTTGGCGTCGACTCCAGCTCTCGGGTAACACGTCCTTAGCCGACCTCCATCATATCATTCAATTGGCGATGGGGTGGGAGAATGACTACTTACACAGTTTTCATATTTTCGGTAAAGATTACGGTATTGCTTATGAAGGCGGCCTGAGCTTTTCTGATAACCCTCTTACGGTCATTCTAGATGATTTTGGCTTTGATATCGGTGACCGATTTACCTACACCTATAATTTTTATGACCACTGGTTGAATGATATTCGTATCGAGGCCATACAACCGATCGACGATATAACAGCCTTCGCCCCTTATTGTTATAAAGGGCAAGGTCGATTCATCGACAATAAACCCTATTATCGCACTGATGAACAATACGCTTTATCGGCGATACTCGTCGACATTTTTCATGGAAATGAAGCTACAATAACAGTGGGGGACATTCGTTTATTGATCGAGAAATATGAAGCCATCCGCTTTAATCGGCAAGCTATTAATACCTTGTTGTCTCAACCACTGTCTGATGCGATTTATCCCTGCTGATTGTTTCTTTGCTAAAGGAGAAGACGCCCATGAAAATGCACATTCAAGTCGTGATTGATAATGACCAGGGTCAAACATACCTCAAAGAGCTGATTTGTTTGGACAAAGGAACCGGGACTGAAGACTTAGTTGGTTTGTCCTTAGCCGAATCCAAGCAACTGCTTAAACAGTTACAAATAAGTATCATCCAACATCAAGCGAAAACCTATACCGAGGCACATCGATGCTGCCCCGATTGTGAGAAACCAAGGAGTATCAAAGGACAGTCTGAAATACAGTACCGCACCTTGTTTGGTATCATCCCGGTACCGAACCAACGCCTTTATCATTGTCAATGTGCAGCATCAACGACACAAACATTCAGTGTGTTAAACGACTGGTTAAGTGACCATAATAGCCCTGAATTACAGTATATGGAGACGAAATGGTCCTCGTTAATGTCTTATGGGTTGACTGTGGACTTACTGAAGGATGTCCTCCCGATCAATGACGGGCTTAATGCAGAAACCGTCAGGCGGCACCTTCATCAGGTCGCTAAACATCAGGATAAACGTCTTCAGAAAACAGCAAGCTACCTCTTGGGTTGCCCGATGGAATGGGGCCAACTTCCCAAACCAGATAAACCTCTAACGGTGGGTATTGATGGCGGTTATGTGAGGGATTGTCGGCAAAAGAAAAATCACTTCGAAGTCATTGTTGGCAAGTGCTTCTCAAAAACACAGACCGGTAAACGCCTTGGCTTTGTGCAGAAATTGGAAGCACACCCGCAACGTCGTTTAATGCATTTACTCAATGAGCAAGGTATGCAAGCCAATCAGCAGATCTCGTTTTTATCGGATGGAGGTGATACGGTAAGAAGCTTACAATATATCATGCACCCCGAAGCTGAACATGTACTGGACTGGTTTCATGTGACGATGAGATTAACGGTATTGAATCAATTCGCCAAAGGGCTAGCACAGGCCGATCCTGTGTTAGGAAAAGATGTAACGAAAGGCTTAGAGAGCAGCAAATGGCATCTGTGGCATGGGAATGTTAAGAAGGCATTAGATAAACTCGAAGACTGTACTTTTTACCTGGATAACGAGAACGTACAATATACAAATCGTAAGAAGTTTTTAAAACAGCTTGAAGAAATGTGGACGTATATTGATAACAATCGGCACCTGATTCCTAATTACGGCGAAAAGTATCGTTATGGTGAAACCATTACGACTGCATTTGTGGAGTCCACTGTGAATGAAGTTATCGCGAAACGCATGGTGAAAAAACAGCAAATGCAATGGTCTCCAGAAGGTGCACATTATTTATTACAAACGAGAACAGCGGTATTGAATGGTGAGCTACGCAACCATTTTGAAGAATGGTTTCCTGCGATGAAGCCTCAGCGGGAATCAGTGAGGGAGTTGCCTATGGCCGCTTGATATTTTACATTCTGCCCCACACTTTGCGGTGCTCTCGTGCTCAGCCGCTTCTTTTTGAGTCCATTCTTTTGCTTTAATAATGTCTACGATAGCGTCCATCATATTGGAGCGCATCATGTAATTCTCAACTTCTTTGACATCATCAGTTAATAACTCGAAAGCGTTATTGAATGTTTTCATTTAATTAATTCTCCTATTTCAACTCTAAACTATATGTGTAGTTTCGTTGATACTTACTTGCTTTACTAATGACAAAGCCCTTTACCGTTGGGACAGTTAAAGGGGGGGTAAGTAAGTAGTTGTTGTATAGAAAGTAGCATACGGGGGCGTATTATACAAATACTTATATAAAGCGCAACTGTTATTTATCAAAATGCCACCACTTTATATGACTAGCAATATAAAGCCTGATGGCTATCAAAAGAGCGGCAAGCGGGTGGTATTTTTAACACGACGCACCTTTTAAGCGCTATCGAACCTTAGCCATCCCCGTCTTACTCGCTTGGTATTGCTGGCCGTAACGGATAGGCATGGCCTCTGACTTCCAATGGCCAGAGAGCACAATATCTGCCATAGGAACGCCTGCTTCCATCATCGTCAATACGCCACCGGTTCTTGTACTGTGGCATGTAAATGCCCTTTTCTTATCCAAAGCCATACCAACTGCGGCGTATCGTTTTAGTAATGCCTGGTATTGCATCGGCTCGGCTTGCACTGTTTGTTTTGGCGATAATTTTCTGAATAAAAAACCATCTTTTATGTTAGCTTTTTCTATCCAGCGCTTAAGCAAACCTGCGGTCTCATCCGAAATGTAGCCGTAAAACCCTTCACCCGATTGGTCAGTTTTTGATTTTGGAGCAAAAATGGTTTTAGCGTCCCAATCGATGTGATTTAGCTCTATATCTACGATGTTAGACGCACGAAAGAGCGTATCGAGAGCCACATTGATAAGTGCAGCGTCACGTAAACCAAGTAAACTGGTCAGCTCGAGTGTACGATTTAATTTTTCAACGTCTCGCAATTTCAAAGGTTTTGCTTGCTTTTGTGCTGCAGGTTTTTGTTTGAGTTGCCCAGACACAAACTTGGTAAAAAGTTTTGAATGCTTCCATGGGTCAGGGAGCTCAGAAATACCAATGAAGAAACGAATCGAAGCTAATTTGCGCTTAATACTATGATGACCAAGTGTGCCGGAGACCATAAATTCGAGATACGCTTTGCAGCTTTCCTTTGTTATACGCCAATCACTTGCCATGGCCGGCTTTCCATTTTCTCTACAGAACGCCAAGTATTGATTGAAATCTTGTTGATACGCTTTGCGAGTGTTTTTTGACATCGTTTGCCAAACATCATCTCGAAGCTCAACAAGATTGCTAAGCACAATTTCTTTGTCTGCGTCGTCGATCGCAAAGTCATGTTGTGAAATGGTGATGTTAGTATTCATACTGTCATTAATAAAGATAAGTGTAATTATCTATATTAATAGCTTTTCCAAATATTACAAGCTGGCTAGGCATTTTTATGACTTGTCATAAAAATAAAGCCAAAATAAATACCAGCAATACAACCGGAAACTCAACAGATATTTAATGTGACAGGTCATATTGAAAGGCGTATTTGTATGTTGATTTTATGATGGTCTTAAAAAATATCACTGGGAGATAAAATCAGCCACTTAGTCAATAATGGTCATTTCCAATCAAGTGTTAATTAAAACAATATCTTAATTAACTTAATGGATGTGTATTCGAATATCAAAGGTGGCAAAGGTATGCAGTTGATATTTACTAGCTAAAGGTTGCTGCAGAAAGAGCGAACTCGCGTATATCATTGGAATAAAGCAGGAAGTAAGCAGCGTCTTGATTTTATGACATAAGCGACCTTCTGTGTGTGACGAGATAGCGTTAAGCCTATCTTAAACTTACGTTTTCTCTATTAGTCGCCACGTTTTTGCAAAATATATAATAGGCACATCAACCAGCTATTTATTAAATTCCAGAATAATGTGCAGAAAAGTAAGCTTTTCGCCTCTCATTTCTTCTTTAAAATCAATTTTAGCAATCAGAAACAATCACGCCGAGACCTAGAAGAATGGATAACCTCATTGCATGTGATGATAAATGACTTGTTTTGATTGGATATTGAGGTTAACATAACTTTACAAATCGTTAACAACGATTCCTTTAGAACTGGCAAATTTGGAACACACAACAAAGAGACTGGGTCGATGCAAAATAGAAAATCAAATTTAAATCGGAAACTAATCGGTAATACAGCCGCATTATTGCTAACCGTAAGTTCCCCCACATTACTGGCGCAGGAAGTTAATTCTGCTGTCAATAATGCTCAGCAGAGCACTGAAAATAATGAACAACTCCAAGATGATGTAGAGGTTATTGAAGTTTCCGGAGTTAGAAGTTCTCTTGAAAACGCACTAAATGTTAAACGTCAAGCGCCTTCAATTGTAGATGCAATTTCTGCTACAGATATTGATGCCTTACCAGCACTGGACTTTGGTGAGGCATTACAGGCTTTACCTGGTGTGCAATTAGACCGTTCAAATGAAGGGCGTACTTCAGAAATTAGTTTGCGAGGCTTATCTGGTGGTTTCGTGAAAACAACTGCTTTTGGACAAAGCTTCGCAACGCCAAGTAGAAGTTCAGGCCCAACAGGCGGTACCAACCCATTCGCAGCGTTTGAAGCTGGTGTATTTGACGGAGTAACTCTTGTTAAATCTCCCACGGCGGATATGCAGGCCGGTGGTATGGCAGGTATTGTTGATAAACAATTACAACAAGCACTATCGAAAAAAGATGGAAAGTATAGCGTCAGTTTAGGTGGTCGTTATGAAGAACTTACAAGTAATTGGGATAAATCAGTCAAGATTTCAGCGTCTAAGCACTTAATTGAGGACGAATTAGCCGTAGCCTTTAAGTTTGCAGGTTCAGATCAAACTTTCCGTCGTGATTTAATCCAATTCAGTCAATATTCCTCGTTTGAGGAAACCACAAACGACGGACGCGTTGTTTCTGAAAGCATCGCTGCATATAAAGAGAAATATGGTTTAGCGCCCGACGCAAACGTACTAGGTGTTGCCAGCGGCCGTAATGTAAGTGAATACAGTGAAGGTGATCGTCACTCATTTACTGGTAACATTGAGTGGAAAGCGACTGACGATTTAAAATTGGGTGCTCATGTTTTATATACAAAACGTGATTTAGGCGAAGGCACCAAAGAAGATACCGCGTTTACTGCTGGGTTAAACCCAACCAGAAGTGACAGACATCATCGCCATGCGGGTTTTGAGCCCGACATGGAAACCGCCCCTTTCATTTACAAGCATGACGAAGATGGCAATCCTATTTATGCTGTTAGTCAAGCCAGCTTTACTGATGGTGCTTGGCTAGTTACTAACCGCAAAACAACTTTTTTAGAAACCTCTAAGGGCTTATTGTTGTATGGCGATTATGCAACCGATGATTGGGTTTTCGATAGTGTTGTTAGTTATTCTAAAGCTGAAAACGAGTTTCTAAACGTCGGCTTAGATTTTCGTCATATGGAACATCACAATGCTTCGGTTAACCATTTAGCCGCAGGAGCTGATTCTAGAGTAACCATTGATTCAGTTGGAACTGGCATTGACGGCACCTTAAATACTGGACAAGGCGCAATGGGCCAAATGGCAGTGTCGGCAACGGGTTGGGAAAACTTTAATTATGATAATTTAAATTGGTCAGCACCTTCAGTTGCCGGCGCAAGTGTCACTTCTATGGATCCCTCTAATGGTGGCGTTCGTATCGGTCATTACGTTGATGGCCGTGTTGATAACCCAACCCGTACCATGAAAGCCGCTGAATTTAATGCACAGCGGTATACCGAGTTCGCGTTGGGTGATGTGCTAACTATTGGCTCGATTAAATTCGGCGTACGCCATAGCATTGAAGATTTGCAAAATCGTGATCAAAAAATTGGTGTACCTGGTATAAATGTGGCGAACATCAATTCAATGTTCCTTAGTGACGACATTTTAACCGAGCAACAAACCGCATTTTTTGATGGCAAATTGCCCGGAACTTTTGATGTATCTAATGGTTGGTTAACATTAGATACACCTTATGTGACCAGCCAATTACAAGACGGAATGGCTGATTTAACTCAGGTAACAGAGGATAATCCAGTAGCTTTAACGTTTGCAGACCCCAGCGGCTTCTATGATCGATTAAATAATGGAACTCGATTACCACAATTCTATACAAATAATTTTGCCACTGAGCAAGCAATTACAGCTGCGTATATTATGGCAAGCTTTGAAGGTGAAATTGGCGACATAAGTTACCGTGGTAATGCAGGTGTTCGCCATGAGAAAACAACCAATGATTTTGACGGGCGATCTATTACGCAAGTAAATGGTGTGAGTATGCCTAGCGAATTCACCTATAGTAGTGATTACAGTAATACGTTGCCATCAGTAAACTTGACTGTTGATCTCCATGAAGACTTTGTTGTACGAGCGTCATACTATCAATCGTTAGTCAGACCAAACCTAAGAAGTCAAAACCCTGCACTTAATGTTAATGAAGGAAATTCATCTATTAACATTACATTACCTAAAGCGGACGTCAGCCCCTATACGGCTGATAACTATGATTTATCCTTTGAATGGTATAACCGTGAAGGTAGCGCTATTTCATTAGGTTTATTTAGGAAAAACATTACTGGATTGTTTGACATCTCTAGGGATTGCCCTGGCTTAGGTGAGTATCCCTTCCTAGATGAACTGTATGGAGAATTTATTGGTGAAGATTCAGAGTTACCTGGAAACTGCCTCCAATCTACTGTGTTTATTAATCCCGATACGGGCGATGAGATAAATCGAACAGTGACAGTAAACCGTACTTTCAATGCAGATAACGAAATAAAGTTAACCGGCGCTGAATTTGCAGTGCAGCAAAAACTTGATTTCCTCCCCTATCCTTGGAATGGATTAGGCGGAGTATTCAACTACACATATATTGACCAAGACGCGACTGTAGAAGGGGATAGTAAACTTTATAAAGTATCACCTAGTTCGTATAACCTAATTGGATATTGGGAAAATGACGGCATTAGCATTCGTTTAGCATACAACTGGCGTGACAAATTTGATGTTCAATACCCTGGCGGCTCCTATTACGGCACCGAAGATCGTACTGTTAAAGCAAGCGGTCGTTTAGATTTAGCATCAAGCTATCAAGTCAATAAAGACTTAAGACTTCACTTTAAAGCCTATAACTTAACGAATGAGCAAACCTACGAGTACTTTGGTGATGATGAAAGAGCAATAGCTCGTTTAGATTACACTGGTCGTATATACGAAGTAAGCTTAAATTATTCATTTTAATTGTGAAGCTTAGAACCTAGCGTCTGCTGTAAAAGCTACTCAGCTAAATCTGAAAGTAGTGGCGATATAAAGCTTAATCATGACCTTTGTTATGATTAAGCTTTTTCGTTTGTAATCTTGCCGAGTATCTCCCGTGACCTGAGCAAAGCTACATTCCTAGATAGTTTGCTACGCGTTAACAGCAGAATGGCAATAATGATTGCTTATGTTACTAATGAAAAGCTCGGAGAGTTAGAACAAAAACCTGTGTCACCTTCCCACAGTAACGTAGACACTTAACATGCGTGTAAATATGTATTTTCATCTGGGGCACATATCCAAGGTGGCTGTCCAGTCGTGTTCGATTGTAAAACACTTCAATGTAATCAAACAAAACCGCTCTAACTTCACTTCGATTCACGTACACTTTTCGTTTAATTCGCTCAGTTTCAAAAGAATGAAAAAAATTTTCTGCAACAACATTATCCAGACAATGACCTCTGTGACTCACGCTGGGTATCAGGTTATGTGTATTTAAAAAGTCTAAATAGTCGCCGCTGGGATGTTGACTGCTCTGATCACGATGTACAGTACCCCTGATACCACAGGTCGTCTCTATATCGCCATCAATCACGCTTTAATTACGATACCTGATGTCATGCTAGCTTATTTTAAGAAGACTATGATGTGATTACGCCCCCTAATCAAATCACCTTTTGATGTGAAAAACTAACTTTTATCTACCATTTTAGCCTTTGTGTAGACCGAAAAATCCAACAAATCAGATAGAGTATCAAGCGTAACCACCCAGATTAATGCCTTCAATGTAATCAACAAGTTCAATGAAAAGACCAGATTCCACGGCTGATTTCGCTGTCATACCCAATGCAGCAATCGTTTCAGTTTCATACCAATTTAGTGCCGATTCATCACTCCCTGCCCACATTTTAACGCGATTCAAAATGAACTCCTGCTTCATCGTGTCTTTAACTCTTAACCGCCTAAGAGTTGGACATCCAGGATATGAGAGTCTGGTCCCGTCAAGCATAAACTGCCCACTTTGATATAGCTCGCTAACGGTTTCTCTGATTTCATCTACAAAACGCTCAACAGGCCTTGAGTCATATGCACCTTGTCCAATATGCATAGCGATATGCAGATTATCGTGCTGATCTAGTGCAACTATCAAATTATCGGATTTTGAGTATTCCACTTGTATTTTTTTTACGACGTCGACATCCATTTTAGTACCTATTTCAAGTTTAAATTTTCATTTATCACTCGTGAACCTGTCAGTAATCAAAGCTTGTTTGGCAAATATCAACCTATTAATCTAAGCAATGCTCATCTTGTCTTATATCGATCCACGTAGAGTCCAACAATTGAATATTTAAGCTATGTGTCAAAATGAGCTCATCATCCTGCTGCAGCGTTATTTTGAGCGGGCGCGCAATTTTCACCTTATGCTCAGTATGAGCCCCTCCCTTATTCAAATTCGCTGGCAGATGTTTCATGACATCCCACACGACTACATCATCATGACCATGATAGCTAATGACATGCAATTTTAATGTATGGTCGCCTTCGTTCAGCGCATAATGTTGCCTAATTTGAAATATGCAGTTGTCGATTGTGACAACGCACTTACTTTTTGCAGAAGCAAAACATAGAACACGTTTTTCCTCAGACAAATATCGCGCAAACGGGATTTGCATCTGCCAGTCATTAAACAGTGGAGCGGATTCATGCTCATGACTATTGCGATAGTTTTGCAAATCCCAGTAATAATCATAATTTAATCCGAACTCCCCTTTTCCCTCAAATCCTAAACGAAACATTATACTTCCACCTCAGTTAAAAGAAGTTCATCACGCATGATTTCAACGCAACTCTCAGCCTGCACCCCCAGCTTCAAGTGCCCTCGTTTAACTTCTAAAAAAGAACAGCTGACATAAACTGGGTTACCTAATTCATTTTTCAGACCCGAAATTTCAAAATCGTTGCCAGAGTGCTTGATGATAACCGGCTCTGAGGAGCTAACGCTTAACATGGTCAATCCGGTGTTTATTTTTACTGCACATGAAGCGCTGTAGCCGATTTTGGCTTCATTACTTGTCACCTTTCTAATAACAAGCTGAACAGACTGGTTGCCTGCTCTCAATATCAGAGATTCGCCAGGTTTACGTGTAATCACTAAAAAACTCATTTCGACACTCCTAAATATGTTAATTTAAGCAGCAAATAACAACTTATAAGAACGTTTTGCCACCCTGAATGACATTATGTAATTATAAGCAGCTTAGGTCAACCACAAATTGTCACTTAAAGTGACAAATAACAATTTTAGGTATCAAAAAGAATGATTAAATGTCATTTAGCCCGCTTAATGGGCGAGAGAAAAATGAAGGTGATGGACGTCGCCCGAGAAACCGGTTTGCACAGAAATACAGTGACGCTTCTGTACAAAGAAACAGCGCAGCGTATTGATCTAGATGCGATCGACAAACTATGTGAATTGTTTAAATGTGAAGTCGGTGAGCTTTTAGAAAGAAAATAAGACGCACCAAATTTTATGGCGGCTAAGTTGTTTGAGCGCTAGAGTTGGTGGCTCTTTCAACCCATTCTGTGAGTATTTGCTCATGTACATTTAAAAGTGCAGATTAAGGCGTTGATACAGTTGTTGTAGTGGTCCCCTATAGACCGCTATAGGGTTTACACGTATATAATGGTTCTATTTAGCTCATAATAAACTAATGAATAAGACTGAAATTTTTCCTTAATTCCCAGTCCAAAAGCTCCCCAATTATAGGATCTTCAGCATGCTTTCGTGTGCCCCCTGCTCGTTGAGTTTTACTAGTTTTAATGGTTAGATTCACAAAGGACAATCGCTCACTCACGAGACGTTGTAATACTCCCATAAAGCCAGAGCATTTAGCTTTCTTATGGGTTACTTCCATTCGGAACTTTCAGACCTATCGTTAATAATGCTCATCAGGTTTTTCATACTGTAATAAAATGTCGCTGCCTAGAAATTCCACTCACAAAGTAAGACAATAACCATCTATCAAGTACTCTTTGATTTGATTAATCTCGCTAATCACATCACAATCTGATGCGATTACAGTTATCCGGATAGTTATAATGTGGATTTGGCAGCGAGAGAATTGGCCTCATTTTACTTGGGACAAGAGCATCATCGAACCCTTGCTCCGGACAGCACGTCTGAACCAAGGGATATTATTAGGTAAAACGTCTCATTATCCACAGAGTGATGAGCGCATCATGCTTGATACGTTGGTGGCTAATATCATGCACTCTAGCGCGATAGAGGGTGTTAAGCTTAATGCGCATGTGATCCGTTCTTCTTTATCTAGTCAAATAGGCTTTGAACAAGAAAATGTTCAAACAACAGTGCAAGCCGATGGTTTGGCAGAAATAATGATTGATGCTGTCGTCAATTGGAATACTCCCCTTGCTTTAAATCGACTCCTTCATTGGCATAAAAGACTGATGAATATCGCTCAGCCTATAGATAAATCAATTAATCTAGGGAGGTTGAGAGGTAAAGGGATAATGCAAGTTGTGTCGAAAGCGGGTGACAAGACAATAGTTCACTTTGAAGCGCCTGATCAAAGTATAATTGACGACGAACTGACACAATTCTTAATGTGGTTTAATGACTCACGAATGGATCCAATACTAGATCCATTTTTGAGGGCAGCTATAACTCATCTCTGGTTTATCACCTTGCATCCTTTCGACGATGGGAATGGCCGAATAGCACGCTTGTTAACCGATCTAGTATTTGCTCAGGGTGAGCATTATTCAGTGCAACTATTCGCTATGCCAGTTAGCATTTTCGGGGACCGAAAAGGGTATTGCGATGCTCTGGATAAAACGCAAAAAGGCGATACAGATATAACATCTTGGTTAATGTGGTTTATCCAAACGCTTAATTCAACTCTACTCGATGCAATGAAAGTAATAGATAAAGAGCTATTTAAAACAAAAGTATTAAATAATATTGATCAGACAAAACTATCAACCTCGCAACTCGACGTTTTGCTCTTAATGCTGGAAGGAAAGTTCAAGCATGGCATCAATACCACTCAATATCACGCTTTAACTAAAGTAAGTAAACCAACCGCCAGTCGCCATTTGGCTGGGTTAGTTAAATCGGGAGCTCTGATTAAAACAGACGCAAATGGTCGCAGTACAAAATATATGTTGCGACTATCTAAACTCGACAGTTGTAAAACTAAATTATAGCTGCTCTAAAAATCTCCTTTGAAGGAAAAACAGTCGTTTATTGAATGGACTTCAATGCTCATAGTACTAGAACTACCTAAGATTATGAGGAATGAATGCCCCCAAGTCATGTCCTACAAATCATTTATGTCAATTTCGATTTATTTTTGGTGCTCCCGCCCATAAGTTAGTTTCATTAATTCGTCGTCTTCTTCAATTGACGATTGCAAAGATGATAAATCGTCAATTTTGATAGACCTTAATATTCCCTTCGACTTGTGATTTTTACTCATAAATAACACTTAAAAAATAGAGATTATTGCAATAATACCATAAGCAGGTTTTGGCACTCAGGCGTTGGTTTCTAACGAGCTAATAGTGGGCGAAGCACAGGGTAAAAACGAAGGTATTACACACTTATTATAGTGGTCTTATAAGGACCACTATAGACATTAGGTGACTATATTGGTCCTATTTGAACCATAGTAAACTGATGAATTTAGCTAAAGTTATTTGTTAATTACCAATCTAATAGCTCGCCAATTACTGGCTCTTTAGCATTTTTTCGCGTGCCTCCTGCTCGTTGTCTGACCTTCCCTTTCAGTTTTACAAGTTGTAGCGGAGAGATTTCTGGCTCATAAAGAAAAACATCTAAATGTTCTAAAACGCCTAGTTCTTGTAAAATGGCGACGAGGTTAATTAGGCTGACCTTCCCATTTTCTGCGTTCTTCACTATGTTACGAGATGTACCTGAACGCGCGCCAAGCTCAGCTTGTGTCATATCGCGATTTAAGCGCTGTCGTTTGAGCCGTTTCCCTAAGCTCTCCGCTATAGAGTGTGGGGAGTTATAAATAGATAAACTTTTCATAATATTAAGCTTCAACCCCTAGTTATGATATAAGACCAATAATAATCTAATTTGATTATTATACTTTTAATAACAATGATGTTTTGTAGTTGAAAAATCAACGGGAAAAGCTTGGAAAATATATACTTGAGAAGGTAAAGCTAAAAACCTAGGTGATAGAGAGCCTGAAAATTGTTTCTTGAATTGCTTACGAACGTTTTGACAGCTTTAGCTGGTTTATACTTGTTATTACACGCTTTGGTTTCTATACACTAATGCCCTATATTCTGTGCATTAATTTGCTTACGCACATTTTAACATGCATAAAACCGAACTATTACTCTCATCATTGGGAGAGCTTATTAAAACAAGTAGAACGCTCACAATGGATCAAGAAGCGTTAGGGAAAAGCACAGGTATGGGTCGTAATACGATTTCTGCTATTGAAAATGGTCTAGGTGCTAACGCTAGACATCTTTTTGCCGTGATGGAACAACTGGGTTTAATCGACGACCTTCCAACATTGGTAAATGAAAAGTTATCTGCCACGAATAACTCACTCGTCCGTAAATCATGTAAAGCACCGGAGATGATTTCCCGTGAATAATAAGGCTTGCGTGTTCGTTTTGGCCGAGTGCGAAAATCGTTGTATCGTGAAAGTTATTTTGCTTGGACCCTATTTACAAGGCATGGGTGAATGATGAGTAATTTAATTGATTTAATGTCTGAGCTAGAAGCTGAAATTTTGCAGCTCAGAATGTTATTACGAGAAGTGGCTATCCCTGAGTTGTGTAGTTATTTTCACGTGCCACTGGTGACTAAAGAGGAACAGGATTCAATTATAGAGTTTGGTTATTCTAAGATCGAAGTCACAACCTTGACGGGGCATGAAGCGTTACAACGAAGCTTAGAAGCCCTCACCGATTTTTATGTTCCCGACAGCTCATTCTCAAGACGCTTTGTCACTAAGCATCCTGGACTTATTGTGGTCTCTGGCGCTAAGTTCGAGATTTCAGCTCAAGTAAAACGGGTAAATTCTGCAAAATTAGCATTTAAAGCCGGTGTCCTTGCTTTAAGCGAAACTGCGTTGGAAAAGTGGAAAGAAGTTCATGACCGCTTTATGCACCTGATAACTACAACCGTGTACCGTTCCATCTACTGCTTTGATGAAAATGTTCACCGGATTAACTTCAATTGGGTTTCTCGCCCTAGAGTAAGCAACTTAACGAAGACGGAACTGTTAGAGAAGATTGAGAACGGAATATTTACTGTTCCCCCTTCTCATTCAATGGAAAGCTGGAAAGCTGTTTTAGCGGCAGATAAATCGTTAATCGAGCGGCAGACTAACGATACATTTACAATTCGTCGTAGAATCAAGTTACGGCCTGAAGCTTCCATTAGGCTAGAAGATGCGAATTCAGCGATAGGTTATAGTGCTGGCCTGCCCTATATCGTATTTAATAGGCCCGGATATTTCACTCCTTTGGAGTCATTTGATGCCAGTAAAAAGCAGAATCGAACAAGAAAGGAGGACTCGCTACCATTACTAATCAAGAGAATGAACTTGTATGCCGATAGCAATAGTTCGAAAGGAAAATCCTAACGATCATGAAACTATCCACAAGCTTGTGGATAGTTTAAAGCATATCCCGCCGCGGTCAGAGTAAAGTACTCAACTTTTGACTGGATAACCCCCACGGGAATATCGGTGAAAAAGTTCGCAGCTATCTTAACGCAGATCGTCGCCATAACGCACTGAAACGCTTTCGTTTGCCACCTAACCTGCTTACGAGATATCTGATCATTGTGTTTACCGCTACGCGCCTGACCGAGCGTTAATTAAACTTGCTCACTAATGACAAATTCACAGGCAAGTAAAGTGTCTACGAAGCTGGGGAAGATCAAGTGAAACTTATGCCTATGAATCACGCAGATTATTCACTTCATAACCCTAAACTTCCTATTTGCGCCAATTTATATCGCAATTCATTGACATCTTTCGCCGGGGAGCATCCATAAAGTCGTGCGTATTCACGACTAAACTGGGAGGGACTTTCGTAACCAACCTGAAATGCCGCAGTTGCAGCGTCGAGGTGCTCGGTTAGCATTAAACGTCTGGCTTCCTGAAGTCGAATTTGCTTTATATATTGCAGCGGACTCATCGCAGTCATATTTCGGAAATGGTGGTGAAACGTTGAGACGCCCATATTAGCGACCCGAGCCAGATCCTCCACCCTGATATGTTCTGAAAATTGAGATTTGAGCCATGCGATTGCCTTTGCCACCTGATGCGTTTGCGTCCCCATTGCGGCGAGTTGCCTAAGCTTTTCACCCTGCTCCCCGACAAGCAAACGATAAAATATTTCTCGTCTTATCATGGGCGCGAGCATCGGAATATTTGTACTCTCATAAGCCAAATCAAGTAGTCGTTGAAACCCGCTGATTAACGCTGGTGTTAGTTTACCCGTTGCCATACCACGATCTGAACGTTGCCCCTTGGGAGGCGGTAGTTGGCTGTCCGCCATCAGTTGCGTGATTTCCTGATAGTCGAAAGTCAGTTTAAGACCAAGATAAGGATGTTCGGCACTTGCTTCCGTGACTTGAGCTACTACCGGTAAATGAACACCTGAAAACAAATAGTGCTCTGTGTCATAAAAGAAGGTTTCCTCACCTAATTGAACACGCTTTGCTCCCTGTGCAATCAGACACACACTGGGTTCATATGCGCCAGCCATCGGAATGTTCGCGTCAATTTTCTTGAATACCGTCAATCCAGGAACATCTGTCGGGCAGTAATCATCGTGTACGGTCAGCTTCGAAATGCTTGATGCTAAGTGCTTCATATTGTTTACATGGGTAGGGTCGGTTTTCATCTTTATGCTACGTTACAGATGTTTCAGATACAGTCAGTATAGCCACCCTGTAGGCGCTAATACATAGATCTAATTTGTACTCAGAGAAATAGGCAATTATTGAACAGAATTTGAATACTGACTTTTTCTCGCCGTTACTATCCTTAAAAGCATGAGATTAACTCTTGGTGTGTGAGCGCTATTTGGCACCTTTTTAAGTAACGGGAAAAATATGAAATCACTGGTTAAAACGGCTGCATTCCTACTGTCGGCAAATCTATTGTCTGCTGAAGTATTGTCGGCGGACTATCGACAGAATCCATTTACGTTGACGTACGAAGGGGCCATTACGAAAAACGTTGAGGGTAAGGTCAATATTCATGCGGTGAGTTATAAATTAAATAACATCGACATCGCCGCGAATGTGTACACTCCACCTGGTTTTGACCCGTCGAAACAATATCCTGCGATTGTCATCGCTCACCCTAACGGTGGTGTGAAAGAGCAGGTTGCGGGGCTGTATGCTCAACGACTATCGGAACAAGGCTACATCACCATCACTGCTGATGCCGCTTACCAAGGTGCCAGCGGAGGTGAGCCTCGAAATATTGATAAACCGGCTAACCGTATTGAAGACATCCACGGCATGGCGGACGTCATTTCTACCTACCCTGGGGTTTCAACATCCCAGATAGGACTTCTTGGCATTTGTGGTGGCGGTGGCTACTCCCTTAAAGCAGCTCAATCCGACAAACGTTTTAAATCCATCGCGACACTTAGCATGTTTAATTCTGGACGTGTTCGCCGAAACGGTTACATGGACTCTGCGCTAGATACCATTCAGCAACGTTTAACGTCCGCTTCTGAAGCGCGAGAAATCGAAGCCAAAACGGGAGAAGTCCGTTATGTCGGCGATGCAAAGCTAACCGACGAACAAATTGCAGCCTTGCCCTTCGATCTTTACCGGCAAGGTTTTGAATATTATGGCAAAACCCATGCCCATCCAAATTCGACTTTTCGCTATACAGAGAGCAGTTTGTTGTCGCTGATGAATTTTGATGCGGCGACGAATATGGATCTTATTAACCAGCCCTTGTTGATGATTGCCGGTAGTAAAGCGGATTCATTGTACATGACCAAAAACGCGTTTGAATTAGCGACCAAGTCTGAGGATAAGCAATTATTTCTTATCGAGGGTGCTACACACATTGAGACCTATTGGAAGCCTGAATACGTTTCACAAGCCATGACGCAACTCAGCCACTTCTTTGATGACGTATTGAAGTAAGGAGTTAATGACATGATTTCGATCATAAGAAGCTATCGTTCGTTGACTCTAGTGGCGTCAACAGTTCTGGTACTGAGTGCATGTAGCACTACCTATAAGACAAATGACTCAGCAGCCCCTTTAATGATCGCAGAACAAGGTAGTTTCGCTGTGGGTGGAACTGTCATTCAAAAAGAGGGGGAATTTGATCCGATAAAATTGACGTCTGCCGGACAAACGTTACATGGCGATCACGCCTATGCCTTTTATCAAATTCCAGTCAATGAACGAAAATACCCATTGGTAATGTGGCACGGTTTCGGACAGTTCTCGAAAACGTGGGAATCTACGCCAGATGGCCGTGAAGGTTACCAGAATATATTCCTACGCAAAGGGTACGGTGTTTATTTGATTGACCAACCTCGGCGTGGTAACGCCGCAAAAGGCACTCAATCTGGTAGCTACGAGCCTATTCCGAATGAGCAAATGTGGTTCAATACGTTTCGCGTTGGTACATGGCCTGACTACTTCCCCAATGTGCAGTTTCCAAAAGATGAAGCGTCATTAGAACAGTATTTTCGTCAAATGGTGCCTGATGTCGGCCCTATCAACATCAATGTAAATGCTGATGCGGTTGAAGCCTTATTTACCAAAATTGGCGATGGCATCCTGGTTACCCATTCACACAGTGGCGGAATGGGGTGGCAGGTAGCCATGCAGAGTCAGCACATTAAGGCCATTGTTTCTTATGAACCCGGTAGTAACTTTGTTTTCCCTGAAGGCGAAGCACCTGCCCCCAAGCAGAGTAGCAGTGGCTCATTAAGTGCGGTAGAGGTTCCTCTGGATGATTTTAACAAGCTGACTCAGATCCCAATTGTGATTTATTACGGTGACAATATTCCTGAAAAACCTAGTCAATTGCCCGGCGAAGACGGTTGGCGAATTCGGCTTGAAATGGCTTACGAGTGGGCTGACGCCATTAGCCGACATGGCGGCGATGCTACTGTTATTCATCTTCCCCAAGTAGGTATTTATGGTAACACCCACTTTCCATTTTCAGACCTGAATAACTCTGAAATAGCAACGCTCATGTCTGATTGGTTGCACGAGAAAGGTTTAGATTAATCGTATATGAATCATTATTTTGCGGGAGGGAATTATTATGAAAATCAATAAGTTTTCGTTAAAGCAGGTCATCGTAACGCAACTTCTTGGATTATGTGCGTTGTTCGTCAGTGCCGTCAATGCCACAGAAGAAAGTCAGTCTCTAGACAAACGCCAAGCCGCAATGATTCCGATTGCTTCACTCACGGCATCAGGCGATGTACAAACGCTGAATGAAGCGCTCAAGGCTGGGTTGGAAAATGGGTTAACCGTCAACGAAATTAAAGAAATTTTCATCCACTCTTATGCGTATGCAGGGTTTCCCCGTGCACTAAACGGCATTATGACTTTTATGGATGTGGCTTCAGAACGAAAAGCGCTGGGAATGACCGAGGAAGTAGGCAGAGAAGCGACACCGCTTCCGGATGATTACAACGCGAATAGTTATGGTCATCAGGTTCGCAATGCACTGGTAGGGCGAGATATGTCCAATCGCACAACGGGCTACGCGGGCTTTGTACAAACTATAGAGACATTTCTCGTAGAGCATTTATTCGCAGATATATTTTATCGGGACGTGCTAACCGTTAAAGACAGAGAGCTACTCACTATTAGTATGCTTTCTGCGATGCCGGGGGTTGAAGCCCAATTGACGTCGCACATGAAGTTGTCACTACGGGTCGGTTACAGCCCCGCACAGTTGCTCGAATTCACACGCATTTTAAAAGACACGGTGAGTCAGGACAGCGCAATAAGAGCCAGTCACGTTCTTAGTAGTGTTGCGAATATCGATACGAACACTAAATCCATGACGCACGTCACCGTGAGCAGTGATTCAACGGTTACACAAGG
>TARA_R110002012_G_scaffold52191_1_pt1 | contig 26974 bp, 25 predicted proteins | sample TARA_R110002012 | Tara Oceans TARA_R110002012 (sample SAMEA4396515) | marine metagenome | biome: Westerlies Biome; feature: [DCM] deep chlorophyll maximum layer (ENVO:01000326); material: water (ENVO:00002006), including particulate matter (ENVO:01000060) such as... | depth 40 m | reverse complement strand
TTTGATAATACCGTGGCGATTCATCCAACGTCAGCAGAAGAATTTGTTACCCTAGATACCTAGCTCTGGAAACTGTACTGCGGATAATTGACTAATCTGGAAAAACTACTAATCTTATTAAAAAGTATTTTAAATTTAAGGTTTGATTAGTGGTTTTTTCTGTTCGTTCACCAGAATTTAAATCTGCGTATTACCATCCATTTCGCCGTGAAGTAATAGAAGTTAACTCGAAAGGCTTTGAAACTTTATATTGTGATAATGGTGAGTACATCACTCCAGCCAATCTTTGGCTAAATCACTTGGTGAACGTTAAAAAAGTTAAAGACAGTGGCGCAGCAGTTAGAGCTATTAAATGCTATTGGAAGTTTCTTGAAAGTAATCACCTTAAATGGGATGAATTCCCTTCACAAAAATCGATAAAGCCTACTTACCTTTTTAGAAGTCAATATTTATTAAAATCGGCAAAGTCGGGTGTTATAAGGTATTCAACAGCTGCGCTATACATGAATCAAATTGTTCAATTTTATTCATGGGCAATATATGAAAGATTAATCAAAATTGATGGAGCATCGGCTCCATTTGAATACGAATTCATTAAAGCTGGCTCACACCAGAGTAGCAAATTTTCCAGTAGAAATTTTATTGTTAGAACAACTGATTTAAGAATTAGATCGCCAAGACTCTCTGCAGAGCAAAGTTTAAACCCTCTTACAGAAAATGAATTAAAGTGTTTTACGCTCGCGCTCAATAAGGGTAGTGAGGAATTTAAAATACATCAATTGCTGCAGTTACAATGCGGCTTACGGATAGAAGAAGCGTGCACATTTCCTGCATCAGTGGTTCGCCTCCTTAAAGCTTCAGAAAAACGAATAGAAATTGAAATAGGACCACATATTGGAGTGCATACTAAGTTTGGAAACATAAGAAAAATAGAAATTCCTTCAGCTCTTATGAAGAGGATGTATAAATATCTTATCAGCGAACAGCGCGAGTTATCTTTAAGGAAAGCGAATGAGTTTGATTTTGAACCGCTACTTATCAATACGCGCGGTAAAGCCTACCCCAGTGCTAATGTGCAAAAGTACTTTAGTAACCTTAGAAAAAAAATTCGCCAAAATTTTCATATAACTTTCCAGCATCGTACCCACGATTTACGAGCAACCTATGGTACTTTTCGGCTCGCTTCTATGCTTGATAATGGGGTTAATCCCGTTGACGCAATGAAACTATTGATGGGGTGGATGGGGCATCAAGATGAAAAAACCACTTGGAGGTATTTAACGTATTTAAAAAAACGGCAACTAAATGAAGAGGCCTTGTGTGTATTAGATTCAATCGTTGAAGATGCGCTAAAGGATTAACTATGACGCCACTCAAAAACACCAAAAACTTTAAACTCAGAGAAGATCATCTTATCCTATCTGTGACAATAGGTGTCGAACAAACCTCTAACCTAGATTTTAATCGTTTCAGGTACCTAGGCTCCCCAAAAGTAAGAGAAATTCAAACAGGTAATGTAGTTTTAGCCAATAGAGAAGAGGACGTGCTTAAGTGGTTTAACGTTTTTAAAAATGCTAATGAATACTCTGATGTAACGTTACATGGGTATTTTAGCGATCTGACTTTTTACATTAAGTTAACAGATGATGCTAATTTTCTTGCCGATTCTAAGGAAGGGGTGGCGTTGTTTGAAATGACGTTAGTAGAGCACATCAGGTTAGGTAAGCACAGTATTGGCTGGGCCCGTAAAATGTTAAGTGGTGTTAAAACAACCTTTCAAATGTTTGGCTGGAGTGTAACAAATAAATTTTCATCGTATCCAATATTTAAGCAAGAGGGCACGCCTACACCGGCATATTCAGACACTGAAATTAAGCGTATTTTAAAATTACTTAACAGTCTTTTTACTCAGCTTTATGATCAAATAAATATCGATCTAGCTATGCATATTAATATTTCAAGCAGAAAAAAAATAGGCATTGTAAATTTTGAAGGTATAAATATTGATGTTTCAGGTGTTATTACCAAATGCTTTTGTTCGGCTTATTTTTTAATGTCTTATTACACATGGGCAAACTCTTCTTGTTTACTGAAACTTAAAAGACCTAAACAGAAGAATACATCGAACGGAAAATGGTTTTCACAATCTGTTGAAAAGAAGCGCGCCGGTAAATTTGTCACTATTGAGCTAGGTGATAACAACAGCACAATAATCCCTAAACACGGACTTCGCCTTGCAGAACGTCTTCTCCAGCTGAGTTCTTTAGTTTCTCCTGATGACAATAGACTTTTTAGTGCCTGTATTGGGGGGGCAATAAGGCCATTAGAAGCTAATTTACTTACTCAGTTTACTAATTGGATTATTAAGTCGTTCAATTTAAAGGCTGATAACGGTTGGCCATTAAGATTACAAACACAGCGTTTTCGTGTGACAGGGAGTAATCGATATTTGTCTATGACAGGTGATCAAGTTGGTACTGCTATTCTTCTCAATAATACACCTGACGTTGTACGCAAACATTATAGTTCAGGCAATGAACATGATAACAACATGCAATTGCAGGCAATATCTCGTGTTTTGGAAGGTGTAGCAAAGTGTAAAAGCGTAGATGACGCTATTAATTACTCTAAAAACAAAATGGGAATTGAAGTATTGCCCTATGAGGCGTTTATCAATAAATATATTGGTATTAAAAACCCCGAAAAAGTCATTATCGGCACAGGTTGTAAAGACCCATTCTCTCAAAAATCGGCAAGATATAACAAGAAACACGGTTCACTTATAAAGGCTAACTCAAGTTTAGCGTGTGCAGACATATTGAAGTGTTTCGAATGTGAAAACCAAGTGATTATCGAAGAAGTAGATGATATTTGGTGCTTATTGAGCTTTAAGGAAACGTTATTAGATGCGCAGCATGACCATTTAGATGGTTCGCAGTATCGTCGAAATTTCTCTAAAATAATCAGCAATGTTGAAGAAGTATGTTTTCGTGTTTCACCTAAAGTTAGACGTTTAGCGGAAAGAAAATTATCTGCGAACGGACGACACCCACTCTGGCCCGAAGGGCATAATTTGGTATTTTAATATGCGACCAATTCTAAATATACCTGAAGAAATAATTATTAAAAATCGTGCTGGTGTTGAACAAATGGGTAACCAGTATGTAAGCGAAGAGTGGGATGCAATGGACGACACTCATGTCACCAGTGATTACGCCGACCATCCCATAAGTTATTTTGGTGACGATTTCTGGGATTTAGGTGCATATGTTGACTCTAAAATAACCTATAAATCTAAAATGTCTTTTACTGGTATTGACTCTCAATTATTGATACGAGAGTTTAAATTAATATGTTTCAGTTGGTTATATGTGGCTGGAAACGCAAGAATTAGCAGGCCCAGTAAGCCTACTACTTTAATTGAAAGACACAGTAAATTAAGGCAGATATATAAATATTTAGATACCAAAAAATTTGATTCAATTACGGCTCTTAATCATCCTATAATTTTTTCTGAATTTTGCGAGTATTTAAGATCTTTGCTTTATAGTAAAAATCAATTGTCGCATATTTTTGGCGCACTAAAGTCGATTGAAAAAATGTCTAACCACTTACCACTATCCTTAAACATTCCAACAGACGACACTTCTTATGAGTTAGGCAAGAAATTTGCGTCTCCCTTAAAAATGAAAGGCGATCAATTTTATGCAATACCTACTCGTATTATGCAAAAAATATATACTTATATTTTAGACTTAGTAGATACATATCACCCCCATAAAGAAGAACTTCATTACCTATTAAGTGATTTACGCAAGAATTACGAAATGGGTAAAAAGGCCGTTGATGATAAAATAGCTTCAGGTAAATGGAAGTGGTTAAATAGTGACTCACCTGAGTATCGAGTTGAAGTAAATAAACATAAACCTTTTACTTACGCCGAATTAATAAAAAGCAATTTAGAAGGCTCCCCTTTAAACGAATTATTACCTAAATCTATTGTTGCCTTTGAGAATCAAATATCGTTAATAAAAGTTGCCTGTATAATGACTTGTGCAGCATTTACTGGTATGAGAAGAAGCGAGTTATATGGACTCCATGTAGACAGCTTTAGCGAGCAAGAGTTTAATGGCAACAAATTCTATTACCTTAAATCTGTTCAGCACAAAATGACACAAGGCCCGGGCAAGCGAACAGCCTGGATAACATCCCCTAAATCTCGCGATGCCATTGAACTTGCCGAAGCATTAAACAGGCACCTCAGTGCGCAATTAATGATGCATGAAGATCCTTCAAAAAGATTACTCGCTAGCTGTTTATTACTGACGCAATCAGTTAAATCAAAGCCGCCTACGGTTAAATTTGAAGGCTTGATGCGGCGTTACTTTAACAAAGTGGCTGAAAATTCAGGAGCCTATATTGAACAAGAAGACATTGATGAATTTCATCTAATTAACCCTAACTGTAATTCTATTTTAGCTGGAAATAAAATTAGCGTAGGTAAATTGTGGCCTATAACCGCACATCAATTTAGACGAACTTTTGCTGTTTTTGCCAAACGACATAATCTCTGCTCAGATGTCGCCATTAAACAGCAATTTAAGCACATATATTTACCCATGGCGGAATGGTATGGTGAAGGAGGTATTGCCGCTAGATTACAAAGTTTGTTTGTAGACAATGACTTAAAGTCACTACTAGATGAGGTGTCTAATGAAGTCACTACCCAAGTTATTCATCAGTGGTATAACTCTGATCAAAAATTGTATGGAAAAATGGGGCAATCTATCGCCAAAGATCGAGAATATGTCGCCACGCACTTTAGCTCATGGGATGCAATAAAAAACCAAGTTGAAAAAGGCTTAATTACCTTGGTGGGCACATTACACTCTTATTGCATGGCAGGGTATGACTGTAAAATGGAAAAGTCAGTTTCACCGAGTTATTGTTTTAATTGTGAAAATATCATCATTGATGAAGAAAAAGCACAGGCTTGGAAAGAAAGACATAACTGGATAGTTACTAGGGTGAGTGAATTACAATCAACAGGACAATTAACACATTCAATATACAGCCACTTTATTACTCAAATTAGGGCGGCTGAGCAAGTCATGGCATATTTTAAAATTCCTTTTAAACGCTTAGAAATAAACTTGTAGAGTAGGTGTATGAATAAATCCAATTTAACCAAGCTAGAACTTGAAAATGCAATCAACAGAATTCAAAAAGGTGAAACTATAAGGATTCCGCCAACGCGAAAGCTAAGTGTGAGAGCTGTTGAGGACGAAGCGAATTTGGGTGACGGCTCTGCGTATTATTATAAAGATGTAATAGAAAAAATTAAGCTCATTGCCAACAAGTCAAAAACGGGAACAACCATAACTAATGGTGGATCGAGTGGCGTTGTACTTCGAGAAAAACTCAAAAAAGAAATTAACATAAAAGAAAAGTACAGAGCAGAAATTAAAGCATTAAAAGATCGGTTATCATTAATGGCTAAAACTCATAACGAATTAGCCCTTGAAGTTATGATGTATAAACAACTCTCGGAAGATCTTGAGGGGCAGCTGCTGTTAGCTAAAAAGAGCAATTGATAGCTGGGAAGGCCAGTATCTAAAAATGGACGATGCCAATAAGAGATTGGAAAACGGCCTTGAATTAATTTCTGATTGAATTCGAATACCGTTTGAAAGATGTTGTTCAAACCAGGCAGTTACACAAACATGCTTTACAGGATCCCTTTGCAGAATAATCCATCTAGATCTTTGTAAGTATTATTCGAAATAGCTTCTTATTTTTGTTTCCATCTATTTTGCCAAATCTGCCTTGACGAGCCCGTAACTTCGGCAAGCTTATTGATTAAATCTTGTGTAATTTCTAATTCATCTTCTCTAAACTGATGAAATTCTTTAGCTGTTAAGCCAAGCATTTCTCGGGCCCGCTCATCAGAGAGCTTATAAGTCCTTTGCCAACGAATAAACAAACTTGAAAAATAAATATTTCGCGATTGACTTACGGCTTGTGATAAATCCTCATCTGATTTTAGTGTGTAAGAATAAATACTGCGCCCTTGCCCTATACGCAATGGCTTTTCATTTGAATTAAGATGTAATTCTCCTTGGGCAACCATGCTCAAGACACAGTTTTTTATTTCTGCCGCATATTGTTCAATAGTCGCGCAATTTATATTATTCAGACCATCATTAGATAAAAGATACAGCGGGTTTTCATCTTTTGAATCAACACCAACAAACAGCCAGTCTGGGTGATTAGGCCGTTCTAATCGTGCTTTAAACTTTTCAACAGTTAACATAAGTCATTTCAAATCACTTAACCCCAAAGCAATTGCCTCTTGCTGAAATCGCCCATAAATATTCATAACTCGCTCATAAGAACTCGTTAAAAAGTGATCTTCAACCGGTTCACTAACACCATCAATGTCAATAAAATCAGCTTGTCCACTAACATCATTCAAGCCAGTTAAAACTTCAAAGCCCATTTCAACCGAAGGTCTAACGGGCTTTTTCTTATCGAAAGTCACGGTACTGAATTCTTTATCATCTTCCAATTCACCTTCATCTTCAGTACCTTTCATCTTTTCAAATTTAACCACATCAGCTTCAAACGGAACATCTTGTTTAACGCGATATGCATACTCTAAAAGCTTAGGCTCTGCTGGCATATACATAACCGCTTCTTGGTTAGTAGAGTCAGTCATTCTCAATATTCGTCCTAATATCTGCCTAAAATGCATTTCTGTTTTGATATTCGTGAGGTGGCAACATACTTGTAAGCGAGGAATGTTGGTTCCTTCGCTGATCATGCCAACTGAAATAATCCACTTACTTTTAGCGTGTCTAAATTGTTGAATAATGCTCGTTGGCTCATTTTCTCGATAAGTGACCACAACAGAATCTTCATTGAAGCTATTTTTCAATAAAACGGATATATTTCTAGCGTGTTCAACCGATGACGCAACGATTAAACCTGCTGCATCGCAATTAACCTTCCGTAGTTCCGTCAGCTTATTGTTGGCAGAAGATATAAGATATTCCATCACCTTTTCATGCTCTATAATGTCTTGATAAGGAATGACCGACTGAGATAACAAGCCCTTAAAGCTAGTAAACGTTTTTGTTTCTTCCTCATCTGTTACCGAAATATTATTATTATCAATAGCTATTATCTGAGGAACACGACAAACATCGTCCGTAATAGCCTCAGAAAGCCCATAAACATAATTACACGATATTTTGTTACTCGGGTGCGTATAATTAGAAAGAACGATAGGAGCGGCATCTGAGCGCCAAGGAGTACCCGTTAACGCCAAAGTAAACTTTGCTTTATTCTGAATATTTAACAGTATCTGCTCGCCCCACGCATTGGCATTATCAATATTCGAGCCCGCACAATGATGAATCTCATCAAATATTACAAATACTCGATAGCGATCAAATAATTGCCAAAAGCCCGCATCAAGATACTGCAAATTTTGGTAAGTCAGTGATCTACCTTTTGCGCCAATCAGTCCATCAAACCGTTCTTTGGTCCTAAGATGAAGACTCTCACTAAAGTCTTTAGCCACAATAGAAGAAGGTGAAAAACAAATAACTAAATCGACGTCACCATTTTTTAATAACTGATCAGCTAATTCAGAGGCCATTACTGTTTTACCTGCACCAGGGGTGGCTAGAGCAAGAAAATGAGTAAACCCTTCTTTATATTCTGTTGAAGCTGAACTAATACAAGCAGCCTGCCATTGTCGTAATTTCATAAGTATCTATTGCTTTGTATTTAAAAATAAATCTAATAAGTTGGTTTGATGTAATTCATTATGCTTTTCTTGAAGAGTAAATTGCATATCGATTAAATGAAGAACTCCAGCCACTGAATTCTTTGAGGTAAAATACATAAGCTTTTCAATAGTATCTTTAGTTTTTTGATCACAGCTTTGTAATAATTGGGCCAACTCAGTAATAGCTAGGTCGCTGAAGGAAGCTGGCTCACCAGTAGACAAAAATTTAATATCATGCTCTACAGACTCATTAATGCATACTTGCTGTATTTGCTTAATAAACTTTTTCTTATCCAAATTGATAACTCCCTAAAAATATAACAAATGATATGTTAAGATAATTACAACTGAGGTTTATCCTCTTGTTGTGATAGCCCTATCTTCTTACGCTCTTGAGTATCGACAATAGGTAGCGGGTTAAGAGCCTTCTTTCGAGGAGGCTCACTTCTTTCAATGCCACTCACTCTAATGTAGGAACCAAACCTCTGAAATGCACTAATTTGATTTCGTAACAAAAACAAGTTAGCCTGATTTTTTAATGTTAACTCGGTATTTCCTATGCTTGAAAATGTAACGGAATCAAAACACGGTGGTAAACGTGAAAACGCAGGAAGAAAAGCTAAAAGAGGCAATACAGTCGTTAAACGAATTCCTGAAAAGTACTTACAAACAGTTAATGGACTTTTTAGAATCTAACGAGAGTAAATACCCGTTAGAGCATATTGAAGAAACAATAATGACTGTGCTCAACAATAATTATTAAATCCTAATTACTTAACCTCTAATATTTTCAAAGTCTCGGCATACCGTTACTTTTTATGTCTTAGTGCTATTTAATTATTTCCCATACTCTATATTTCATCTTAGCTATTTCTCTTAACTAAATAATATTGACCCACAACACCCAATATCACTCTATTAAGTGGATGTACCGGCGACTGTATTTGTCGAACTATTGAATTATATTCTCGAATAAAACGCGATTTACTCATAATTTTACAGCTTAAGTTAACTAATTTAATACGGTACTTCGATGCTCTTTTAAACGATATAACATCATCAACCTCTGCATAATCACCGTATATTTCTTTTGGCATTGGCAAAATAGCCTCACCTGTTTCCTCATCTTCTTCTAAGCGAAATCGATGCGGAAGGTTTCCCATATTGGCGTTACACACCTCAAATTCACTTTTTAAATACACTATAAGCTCATTCGGTTTCATCACAATTCCTCATAAAGAGATAATAAATTCAATCTTGTGCAAGTAAGCCTTCAATAGCCCTTATCTTCCCTAAAATTCTCGTATTGTTATCTCTAGCGCTATTAAATTGTGGTTGTATCTCATTCACCAATTCAGGGCATTCAGAATACAACTCCTTATAAGCTTCAGACTCCCCAATATTCAATAACAACTCCGCTTTGTAATGATTCAATTTAGCGAGTAATTTATCTTTCTTTTCATCTTCAGCAGTAACTAGATTTGTCACGTTATCTCCAGCTAATAAAGCTATCTCGTCGTAATCAAAAAGGTCGGTTTTATGAAATCGAGTAAAGCCTTTTTTATGTGATACTGGCTTCTTTAACCAACCTTTTTTAACTAACTTTAAAAGCTCAGCATAAATATGTCGCCTTACACTTGCCGACTCTAACGACGGGTCATTTTTTAATGCAAAATATGCTGATCGGACATCACTCGTAGTGAAGCGGTCAAAATTGGGTGCAGATATAATTTGAGCGACGACTGAATTTAAACGCATGAATAATTTACACACAAAAAAAATAAAAGAGGATTATAGTCCGTGATATTATAATCCGCAATATGAAATAGTTTTGCTTTTGGATAAAGACTTTACCAATGAGCGAACTACTCAACGATTTCGGGGAAAAACTCAGAGCAATGAGAAAAAAGAAAAACATTTCTCAAGATACGCTTTCCAAACTAAGTGATATTGATAGAAGCTATGTTGGCCGCATGGATAGGGGCGAAGTAAACATCACCCTCGATAAGCTTTATGCTATTGCCAAAGCGCTTAAATGCCAGCCTGCTGATTTATTGCCTGAAATAGATTACACAAGGAATAAAGATAACAAATAAAAATAACTCTCAAATTTACTGAACTTACGATTTTAACAAAACGGAATTAACATGTTTGAACAAGTATTTAAAAACATCGACGACATTTTTCACAAAGACGCAGGTTGCTCCTCTGAGCTAGATTACACAGAACAATCATCATGGATGTTATTTTTAAAGTACCTCGACGACCTTGAATACACCAAATCGCAAGAAGCAGAAATGATGATGGAAACTTATGAATACATCATCGACGAGCAATACCGCTGGAGTGAATGGGCTGCGCCAAAAGACGCCGATGGTAACTTTGACCATAATAACGCCTTAACCGGTGATGACCTGATGGATTTTGTTGATGGTCAATTGTTCCCTTACCTAAAAGGCTTTAAGCAACGTGCTGATAACGCTAATACTATTGAATATAAAATAGGTGAAATTTTTAGCGAGATAAAAAACAAAATTCAAAGTGGTTATTCGCTACGTGACGCACTGGAAAAAATTGACTCATTACGTTTTCGCTCACAGCAAGAAAAACACGAACTCAGCCATTTATACGAAGCAAAAATTAAAAACATGGGTAACGCTGGCCGTAACGGTGGTGAATACTACACACCACGCCCACTTATCCGCGCGATGATAGACGTAGTGCAACCAAAAATTGGTGAAACCATTTATGACGGCGCAGCAGGTTCGGCAGGCTTTTTATGTGAAGCCTTTGACTACCTACGCCAAGGTGGACGCGACAAAGTTAAGTTAAGCACCAGTGATTTAGACACATTACAAAACGACACTTTTTACGCCAAAGAGAAAAAGTCACTGGCTTATGTTATTGCAATCATGAATATGATTTTGCACGGTATTGAAGCGCCTAACGTATTACATACCAATACCTTATCTGAAAACCTACAAGACATTCAGCCAAGCAATCAACACAGCATCATTTTAGCTAACCCCCCATTTGGTGGAAAAGAGCGTAAAGAAGTGCAAGAGAACTTCCCGATACAAACCGGTGAAACTGCCTACCTATTTTTACAGCACTTTATAAAAATGCTCAAACCAGGAGGTCGTGCTGCTATTGTCATTAAAAATACTTTTTTAAGTAACGCCGATAATGCATCAATTGCTTTGAGAAAAGAGCTGTTAGAAAATTGCAATTTGCACACTATTCTTGATATGCCAGCAGGATCATTTATTGGTGCAGGTGTAAAAACTGTTGTCTTGTTCTTTACAAAAGGCGAACCCACCTTAAATACATGGCTCTATCAACTTGAGCCTGGCCGAAGCTTAGGAAAAACTAGCCCACTAAACGATAATGATTTGGCCGAATTTGTTACATTACAACAAAATGCTATAAGTGATAAAGCAAATGGGGAAACTGATAAATCATGGTCAATATCTATCAGTGATATTGATAAAAGTACATATGACTTATCAGTTAAAAACCCGAATAGTGAAGAAGCTGCCCCATTACGAGAGCCTAAAGTCATTATTGACGACATTATTGCATTAGATGAAGAATCAGAGGCGATCTTAGCCAAAATTCAGGAATTGTTGTAATGAACCTAAAAATTAAAAAATTAGGCGATGTCTGTGATTTCTATAATGGTAAAGCTCATGAAAAAGCAATCTCAGATTCGGGGGAAATAAAAGTTGTTAATTCAAAGTTTGTGTCTTCAGAGGGTGTTAAATATAAGTTAACAGAGCAAGTGATTTTCCCTTTATTTACAGGAGACATTTGCCTAGTTATGAGTGATGTACCAAATGGTAAAACGTTGGCGAAATGCTTTTTAGTCGATGCTGATGATACATATTCTTTAAATCAACGAATTTGCGCCATCCGTTCTAATCAATTTGATGTGAAATTTCTCTTTTATCAGCTTAATAGACATCCATTCCTTTTGGATTTTAATAATGGAGAGAATCAAACAAATTTAAGAAAAGCTGATATTTTGAATTGCCCTCTATGGGTACCCCCGATATCGGAACAAAAACGCATCGTAACATTGCTCGATACCGTGTTTGCCGACATAGAACAAACCCGCGCTAAAACCGAACAAAACCTAATAAATGCCCGCGAGTTATTTGATAGCTACCTACAACAAGTATTCAGCCAAAAAGGTGAAGGTTGGGAGCAGAAAAAATGGGGGGATATGTGCAAATTTATCAGAGGCCCATTTGGTGGGAGTTTGAAAAAATCTATGTTCAAACCGGAAGGATATGCTGTTTACGAACAGAAGCATGCGATTCATGATCATATTGAGCAGCTCAGATATTTTGTAGACGAAGAAAAGTTTGAGGAAATGAAACGCTTCGAACTAAAACCTGGTGAGCTGATTATGAGCTGCTCAGGTGTAACACTTGGCAGAGCTTCTGTAATTCCAGAAGGTGCGCCGAAGGGGATAATTAACCAAGCTCTGTTAAAGCTTACAGCAAATGATGATCTTGATATTCATTTCTTAAAATATTGGATCAGAAGTAAAATTTTTCAGGATATTATTTTTGAGCATGCGGGTGGTGCAGCTATTCCAAATGTTCCTGCGGCTAAAATTCTTAAAGAGATAAAACTGCAAATTCCAACTGTTGAGAAACAAAAAATCATCGTGTCAGAGATTGATTCTATGGTAAGTAAACGTGACTCTCTTTTACGAATTTATACTGAAAAATTAGCTGCATTAGATGAACTAAAAAAATCCATCTTACAAAAAGCCTTTAGCGGTGAGTTAACCACAAAGGCAGAGTAATTAACGGTAAATAATTTTATAACACAGGTAAGTGTCATGAGTAGAAACGAATCTGAAACCCTAGCTGAGTTAATCTCACCCAAACTGACTTTAGATGGTTGGGGTGCTAATTCCTCCCAAAATAGTGGCCACAGCATTATTCGCCGTGAAGTGAGTTGGAGCTAATATGTTTCATATTGAAGACAAAATAGACTTGTTAACGCTATCTGAGTCAGCAGAGCTAGAGTTCAAGCTGGCTCAAGGCAAAGATGGCAAGGGAAAGTTGCCTGATGATTTTTGGCCTACTTATAGTGCTATGGCGAATAGTCGAGGTGGTTATGTAGTGTTGGGTGTTCGCGAAAAAAAGGGGCATTTAACACTAGCTGGTATTGAGGATATTGAAACCGTTCAAAAGCAACTTTTCGATATTGCTGACAACACAGGCAAAGTAAACATCAATTTACTTAGCAACGACAATGTGAAAGTAGTCATTATTGAAGAAAAGCCATTATTGGTTATTTATATTCCCGCCGCACGCAGAGAGCAAAAGCCTGTTTACTTAAAAAACCAACCTATGAAAGAAACCTTTGTTCGTCTTCACGAAGGTGATCACCGTTGTAGTGAAGAGCAAGTAAAGCGCATGTTTGCCGAACAAGTGGAAAACAGTCGCGACGATAAAATACTTACAGGCTTTAATTTTGATGATATTGATAAGGATAGCCTAAGTGCTTATAAAAATTTATTGGCAACGGCTAAGCCTCAGCATCCGTGGTTAGAGCTTGAACTTTTTGAAATGTTTAAGCAAATAGGTGGCTGGAGAAAAGATCGTCAAGCCGGAGAAGAAGGAATAACCTTTGCCGGTGTAATGATGTTTGGTACATGGGACGCTATTCAAGAAGCTGCGCCCAACTACTTTGTCGATTATAGAGAGCGTGATGAAGCTAACACCCAGCGTTGGATTGATCGCGTTTATCCTGATGGTTCTTGGTCTGGCAATGTATTCGATTTTTACCGCCGAACTTACCGAAAATTAACGACCGACCTTAAAGTACCATTCGAATTACAGCAAGGGATACGTCTAGATGAATCTAAAACTCATGAAGCGATTCGTGAAGCATTAGTTAATACGTTAGTTCATGCTGATTACACCGGCAGAAGTTCTATTCTAATTATTAAACGCCCCGATTTATTTGGTTTTCGTAACCCCGGCTTAATGCGGGTTCCTCCTGAAATTGCTGTTAAAGGAGGAGAAAGTGATTGTCGTAACAGAAGAATGCATCAAATGTTTTTGATGATTGGCGCAGGTGAACGAGCAGGTTCAGGTATTCCGAAAATATACAGTGGTTGGGAGTGGGCAAAATGGAGAAAACCCAAACTGTATGAAAAACAAGTCCCTTCTGAGCAAACATTACTAGAGCTTTCTACCGTAAGTTTAATTCCTAAAGAAGTAACCGATCTATTAAGTAGCTTATTTGGTAGTCGCTTTTATGACTTGAATGAACTAGAGCAAATGATCGTGACTACAGCGGCTATTGAAGGTTGGGTTAACCACGAACGAGCATGTCAGTTAACTAGTAAACATTCTAGAGATGTTACTTTGGCCTTACCTAAACTTGTAGATAAAGGTTTTTTAGTTGCTAATGGTATAAAAAAAGATAAATCTTATAGCTTACCAGGCATGGAACCTCTTTCTCCGGAAGATATATTTACCAATACGTTAACTACTTTGGATAACTTAACGCATAACTCAGCAAGCTTAACGCATAGCGAGACAAACTTAACGCATAGTGACTTAAGTCATGAAGCAAAACAATGTGATCAACGGGACGCTGAAGGCCGTTTTATCAGCGAAAAACTGAATAAACCATTTGTTGATCAACTTGATGAATTGACTGAAGCATTTAGAGTTAAACTTAACGCATTAGGCGCTCAGGCTAGAGAGCATAGTCGTTTAGATACAGATACAATGAAACAGCTTATTAATGAACTATGTAAAGGGCATTATATTTCGGTGTCAGTACTTGAAGTGTTGCTTGATAGAAAAGCACAAAGTATTCGTCAGAACTATTTAAAACAAATGATTGCTGATGGTGTGTTACAGATGGCTTTTCCGCATAAGCCAAATTCGCCCTTACAAGGTTATAGTACTGTTGATTAGGGGCTTGAACAGTTCTATGCATTCTCGATTTATAGCTCTATTAAATATAACAGCGACAACTAAATTTTTTGTTCACAGGTAAGTGTCATGAGTAGAAACGAATCTGAAACCCGCGCCGAACTAATTTCGCCTAAATTGGTGTTAGATGGTTGGGGTAAGGCAGACCATAGTATTATTCGCCGTGAGGTAAGTATTACCGCTGGCCGTATTTTAGGTGGTGGTAAACGAGGATCAAAGCTCAGTGCAGATTATGTTTTAGAGTTTCAAGGCCGTAAGCTCGCTGCTGTTGAAGCAAAGCGTGAAAGCCTAAGTTATACCGAAGGTGTACGCCAAGCGAAAGACTACGCGCAACGTTTACAATGTCGTTTTGCTTATGCCACAAATGGTCATGACATTTACCAAATAGATATGCTCACCGGTGACGAGCAGTTAGTTGACCGTTATTTAACCCCCGAAGAAATGTGGGCGATTGCCTTTAATGGCGAAGACGGTAAAGCTGAGCCTGAGTTTACTAGCTCTTGGCGTGAAAACTTTGCAAAAATTCCTTTTGAATGTAAAGGCGATTGGCAACCACGTTATTACCAAGAAAATGCTATTAACCAAGCGTTAGAGGCAATAGCACAAGGCAAAGACCGTATTTTACTGACACTTGCCACAGGTACGGGGAAAACCTGTATTGCCTTTCAACTGTCATGGAAGTTATTTAAAAGTCGTTGGAGTTTACAGGCAGCAAAGAACCCAAGTAACGCTAAAAAACGTCCTCGTATTCTGTTTCTAGCTGACCGTAATGTATTAACCAAACAAGCCTTTAACGACTTTGGTGCTTTTGGTGAAGATGCGGTGGTGCGTATTACCCCTAGCGAAATTAAAAAAGCCAAAGGCGTGCCTAAAAACGCCAGTATCTTTATGGCAATCTTCCAAACCCTAATGACGGAGTCTGGCGGTAATGCTGAGGCTGAAGAATTAGAAAGTGAAGAGTTTGATGCTGAGCAAATAAAAGATACCAGCAATTGCCGATTTAGAGAATACCCAGAAGATTTCTTCGACTTTATCATTATTGATGAATGTCACCGTGGTGGCGCTAATGATGAAAGCTCGTGGCGTGAAATTCTTAACTACTTTGCCCCTGCTGTGCAATTAGGTTTAACCGCAACACCAAAGCGTACTGATAATGCCGATAGTTATAAATACTTTGGTGACCCTGTATACAGCTACACCTTAAAACAAGGTATCAGCGATGGTTTCTTAACGCCATTTAAGGTTTATCCTATTGTCGGCACTATGGATGAATACGTGTATACCCCAGGTGATGCCGTTACTTTTAAAGGCGAACCAGAAGCGGGAAAAGTATATAAAGAAAGCGACTTTAATCGCATTATCACCATGCCACAACGTGAACAAAAGCGAGTGCAGTATTGGATGGACCATATCAATCCGCAGGAAAAAACTATCGTGTTTTGTGCCACACAAGAGCACGCAGGCATGGTACGCGATTTTATTAACCAATACGCCGTAAAACAAGGTTGGACAACTAACCCAAGCTATTGTGTGCGTATTACCGCAAACGATGGCGCAGCAGGTGAAAACGATTTACGCACATTCTGTGATAACGAAAAAACCATTCCGACTATATTAACCACCTCACGTAAGTTATCGACAGGCGTAGATGCCCGTAACGTGCGAAACATTGTGTTAATGCGTGAATGTAAGAACGTGATTGAGTTTAAGCAGATTATTGGCCGTGGTACGCGTATGTACGACGGCAAATCATTCTTCACTGTGTATGACTTTGTAAAAGCGCATCATAACTTTGCCGATCCTGAATGGGATGGTGAGCCATTACCGCCTAAAGATCCAATAGATGAGGTTCCTTGTGAAGGCTGTGAAACTTCTCCGTGTAGTTGTGTATGTGAAACCTGCGACTTTAATCCGTGCAATTGTAACTCCGATATACCAGGCGAAGAATGTAGTGAATGTAAAAAGTCTCCTTGCCAGTGTTCAGGCGTTTTAGGTGAGCCTTGTAACGATTGTGCTAACGAGCCTTGTACCTGTAATACCGGTGAGGGTGGCGGAGAAAAGCCTGAGAAAATATTTATAACGCTAAAAGACGGTAAAATACGCCAAATTCAACACATGAAAAGCGTATTGTTTATGGGACCCGACGGCGACATGCTAACAGCGCACCAATTTGTAGAACAGTTGTTTGGTGAACTACCACGCTTTTTCGGTAACGAAGATGAACTACGCGAAATATGGAGCAACCCAAGCACCCGCGAAAAGCTACTAGCAGACTTAAATGAAGCCGGTTACGACGATGAAAAGCTAGACAGCATGAAAGACATCATCGACGCCACAGACAGCGACGTATACGACCTATTAGCCTTCGTAGCTTACGCAAGAGACACACATACACGCAAAGACCGCGTAGCAAGTGCCAAACCGGGTATATCGAAAGAATTTACCTACAAACAAGTCGAGTTCATCGAATTCATTTTAGATAAATACATAGAAGACGGCGTACAAGAACTGGCGGCTAAGAAGATGAAGAGCTTGGTAGAGCTTAAATACAACACCATAAGCGACGCTGCCGCAGAGTTTGGCTCACCGTTACTGATTAGAGACACGTTTGTCGGGTTTCAGAAGTATTTGTATGAGTAATTAATAACCTTCAAGGAAGGAATAACAATATGAATAAAATATACATTGAAGACCATGTAGTACCACAATTGTTTACAACAGCAATTGAGGCTTATGAGTTTATGCATAAGAACCATAAGAAGGGTAAAGGATATGATAAGTTAGAGACCTTTGGTTTGTTATGGGGTTATGTTATTGCGGCTAAAGGGGAGCAACCAGCAAAGGTTGTGGCGACTATGGCTACCGTAGAAACATCAGCAATACGCCATAATGAATGGGTACAACCAGATTTTGATTCAATTAAAGCTAAAAAAGAATTTTTTGGTAAATACTGGCCAAATGTTGAGTTAGTTGGAACCTTTCATTCTCACCCATATGAAGATTTAGATGAAATAAAGTCCGTCAAAGGTTGGCAGGCCTCAGGTAATGACGAAGATTTTGGAGATATCCACTTTTGGCCTAACTTTCATGAAGAAATTTCACCAGAGCAACCACTTCTAGCGCATATGGTTGTTGGTATTACCAAGCTGAATAAAAAAGGCTGGGCGTACCCGTCAAGACTAAAAGGGAGTGAAGAAAATAAAGGTTATGTTTTATCGGCTGATAATAGAAAGTTATGGTTAAGGGGATATTCGACAATTATGGTTGAAGATGTCGCTGGTGATTTATTTGAATTTAGTGATGACATTGAATTAGATATTCCAGCCCTTGAAACAAGGTTCTTATAGGCATAGTTATGAGTGAAAGATCCGAGATTGAAGTATTTCAAGAGCTTGAAGGTTTATGTAAGCAGCCAGGTATTATCGATGTTGTTGCTTTTTTATGTTTTAAAGATACTTTTATTCATGCTAGTGAAGGAAAAATTGATGCCGAGGTAATGGCTCAGCAATATGATCGAAGTAAGCTGTCTAGAACTGAATTATCAACATTGATAGGCTTGGTTTGTAAACATGGAATTACTGAGCAAGCTATAACAAAAGCAGAGTTAGAGCAACATGTCACTCATATTTACAGCTTGTTTGAAGAGCTTCATTCGTCCTTTTACCAGCCCGTTAATTTTGAAGAGTTACTTAAAAACAAAACTTCGCCAAAAGAAGCCTTAAGCTCAAGCGCCTTCATGAGGGAAGCTATTTTTTATGCTGGAGAGGGAGTATATAAGCATCAATATAGGGATTTATCTCAAACTAGGTATCGGGCTGATAATGCGTGGTTAAACGATAATAAAGGTTTTTTAATAGAGAATGCAACTGAAGTCATTACGGCAATTGAAAAGTTTCAATTAGATAATATCAATAGGCTAGTATCTGCTGAGAATAGTTTGTATTTACCAAGCTACTTACCAATATTTAAATTTACAGCACAAGATCTTGTTAACTATTCTACATTACCATTAGAAGTAATAACGGCTGTTATATCTGCTCTTTCAGCCACCCCTTCCGAGGGAATGACTGAATTTAAAAGCGTAGATGACTTCAATCATAGAAATGCCTTCCCTGTTATTAAACTAGATGGAAGCGAATTTATTACCCTACAATCTTATAGCTTATGGGAAGCTTTATACGAAAGTCCATTCTTTTGGTTTGGTCAGGATAAGTCATACTCAATAACGGCGAGTGAGCATAGAGGTGAGTTTACCGAAGGCTTTACAGCAGAGCGGTTAGCAACGGTTTTTGGAGAAGAAAATGTTTTTACCAATATTGATGTTTTTGAAGGTAAAAATAAAACAGGTGAGATAGATGTACTTGTTTCATTTGGCTACATAGCATTTGTAATACAAGCTAAATCTAAAAAACTCACTATATCTGCTCGTAAAGGCAATAGTAATCAATTAAAAAGTGACTTTAAAAAAGCAGTACAAGATGCATACAACCAAGCATATTCATGTGCGGAGCTGCTCCAAAAGCAAGGTGTGACATTTAAGCATGCTAATGGAGAGATATTAGCTCTGGAACAAAATCACAAAACGATTTTTCCTTTTTGTGTTGTATCTGATTATTACCCTGCGCTAGCAAGCCAAGCTCGCCAATTTTTAAAATATGAAGTTACTGAGCAAATAAAGTTCCCATACGTTATGGATATTTCACTTATTGATCTATTAGCGGAAATGCTCGAAACACCACTGTTTTTTATTGATTATATTCAAAAAAGGTGTGATTTTGCTGAATCTATAATATCTCATCATGAACTTACAATATTAGCGACGTATCTTAAGCAAAATTTATATTTCGAAGGAAATTATAATATGATCATGCTGGAAGATGACATTTCAGCGGAGCTTGAACTTGCTATGTTAGCAAGAAGAGATGGATTTGATGCCCCGAAAACACCAGAAGGTATGCTAACAGATCACGTAGATACACATGTTGGAGGTATTTTAAGTGATATTGAACACTCGTCTGATTACGGCTTGGTACAGCTAGGGATACACTTACTTTCACTTTCTGGTGACACAAAAGAACGATACAACGAAGAAATGGAGCAATTAATTAACCTTTATCAAAAGGATGGTAACCACCATGACAGAACTTTTGGTTTTACTGAAGGAAAGTCAGGGTTAACTATTCATTGTAATGATGAAAGTATATCAACAGGATATAAAAAATTAGCTACTCACTGTGAAAAAAGAAAATATACCTGTAAGGCAGATACATGGCTTGGATTATGTTTTTGTCCAATTAAGAAGAAATTTAAATTTGCTACTTATCATGAGGCACGATGGGAGCAGTCAGATGAGTTGGATGAAATAGTTAAGGACTTACCTAAAATAGGCAAACAACATCTTATTAATTATGAAAATGAAAAGCCAATAGGTCAAACCCGATCTAAAGCAAACAAAGCAGTGAAAGCTGAACGTAATAAACCATGCCCTTGTGGTAGTGGTGAAAAGTATAAGCGCTGTTGTTATTAAAAGTCGTAAGGTTTATTAAGCAGGTGGTTAAACGGCACATAAGAAAAATTGTAAATCAATTGCTTTAGCTTTTTACATTTGATAAATTTATTTTAAGCTTTATCACAGGCTCTAAAGTCTGATAATAGTATTAATGCATGATACCCGCGATGGGAAATTGCAAGGCTGGCAGCCTTTCTATTAGATACAAACCGTTTAGGTTGTATGGTGATATTTAATTGGGAGTCACTCTTAAAGAGGACTCGGATCGCACACAGAGAGCCATTATCTGGCATGCGGCATCAATTATTTATTGGATATAACTATGCCTGTAAAACATGCAAATCGAACTGCTCCTGCGTCCCAACATTATAAAAACACCTCTTTTGAAACCCTTGCCGCTAGTTGGTTTACCTATGACGGTTGGGAAGTATTTGTTCCTATGATTGACCACGACATGAAAACAGACCTGCTGGTTAGTGATGGACTCAATTTTTATCGTATTCAAATTAAAACTGTAGAGACTTCAGACGAGTCTCATTTTGTTGAAAACAAGTGGGGAGACGCGCAAATAGATTTCGTTATCTATTTTTCTAAAAGTGCAAATTGGGGATTCATTTCCAAGCCCTTCAAAAAACGTCGAAAACGATTGAATGCCCCAGATAACATAAAATTTCACCAGCATCCTAAGCCGTTTATTAAAGCTTTTAATCTTATTTAGAAAAATGAGGAGTTGAACTATGACAAATAGTATGATTATTTGTGCGTATGCTTTTAGATGGTTTGTGAAATGCTATTTCACATAATGGCGCTAGGTGAGGAACTTTTTAGTTCTTTAGTAAATAATACGACCGTTTGTTTTTTGTACACCCGATCATCAATACTTCCATGAAAATACCTTGTTTCTATGTAAATAAACCCGTAAAGTTTTCTACGTAAATATAAACCACCTTTGTTTATGGTTATCTAATGAAAATAGGATATGTAAGAGTTAGTACTGATGAGCAATCTGATAATGCTCAAATCGATGCACTAGATGTTGCTGGATGTGAGAGGATATATCGCGAAATATATAGCGGTAGCTCAAAGTCACGCCCTGAGTTAGAACGTATGAACGATGCATTACGTGAGGGAGATGTGGTTGTTGTTCAACGACTTGATAGACTTGGCAGAAGCTTAAAAGACTTAATAGAATTGTTAGATAACTTTAAGTCCAAGCAGGTGCAGTTTATAAGCTTAAATGAAAGTATTGATACAACGACAGCCGTAGGTGAACTAGCGTTTCATATGATTGGTTCTATCGCTCAATTTGAACGAAGGCTTATTTCCGAAAGAACAAAAGCTGGACTTGAGGCCGCAAGAGCGCGAGGCCGTAAAGGTGGTCGAAAAGAGAAACTATTAGAAAAAGATATTAAAAAAGCACATGCAATGCTGCTTGACCCAGATATGACGAAAGCAGAAGTTGCTCGTCATTTTAATGTGAGTAGACCAACGCTGAACAAGGCTTTAAATAAGAGTATTTGAGAAAATCACAGTTTAAACTTATACCGAATAAACAATTTTAACCCAAAGGAAGTACCAATATATATTAATAATCACCGATTATTTAATATGTTTTCTAAAGAAATAAAGCCTCACAGATGAAAGTAGACCTGTAAAGGCCAACTTTACGATTGATTTATGCAAAACGTCAATAATCTTTTGCAATATTAGGTTCTTATATTGTGTCACAAGCAGCTAGTAACCTTCTTCCATATGCAAATGCGCGAGTCTTAACCCAATTTTCATTAACAAAAAATAATGAGTTGAGCATTAACAATAATAAAAAAACGAACAATGCCGTTTGTTCAAAAGGAATAGTGAAAATTAGCTTTAAATTAAAAGCTTTATCTACCATATGAGTCATGTAAATAATCAATGATGAAACAATCAAGGAAGAGGCAGATATAATTGCAGATAACCATTTAAACGCATACGTATTGCGACTATAACCATACGTAATAAGCTCACCAAATATTAAATTATACTTTTGTTTATCTCTTGTATGCTCAAGGAGGTACTTAATAGCACTGTCATACTTTTTGTCTGCAATAACAGGTTCAGCAGCTTCCTCTTCAGGCGTAATAACCTCATAGTTTGAAATATGTTTACTTAAAAAATTTTGGTATCGTTGTTTTGTATTTACATCGATCTCATCATTTCTATATCTCAAAAGTAATGTTGATGGGCTACCTCCCCATTTATTAAATAATTTTTTTTGAACTATGTTTCCTCGGGTTGACATTTGATTTGCGGTATAACTCATAACACCAAAAGACGTTAAAAAAGTAATCAGAGCGCCACCTGCACTTCTAGCTGGCTCGTAAAAAGTTATAATTGATAAAGCAATGGGTAAAACAATAAAGGCAGCAGGTTTAACTCTCGCCCTAAGTGAGTATGTATCAAATAATTTAGCTAGTGACTCCATATCCTTCTATATCCTAAATTTTGCATTTGTTATTTCAATAAAAATTATTATATACCTTTTGGGCATTAACTTAATATGTTCACCCAAAGATAAGGCTATAAAAGCGTTTTAACTTTACATTTATGTACTATTCTTCCATCAGCTAAAGCAACGTAAGAATTTTTAAAGCTATTCGATTGACATAAAATTAATATCACAAAGAAAGTTAGATCATGCTTAGATTTTCTAAATAATGACTTTATGGTCTTTAGATCTTGAGGTGAGGGTGATGGGCTTAACTCTGGGTGAGTGTGCCAATCTCCAATATAATAAAAACCATTTTTATAGTTTTTGTCGATCATGCTTTGGGCTGAACGTTTGTTCGGTTTAAAACCAAACCGCCTTCTAACATCTAGATCAGATGCAGATGAAATTAAATCAATGTCGACAACATTAGAATCTAGAGACGAAGTGAATAGCATACCACCTGTTTCTAACTTAGCTCCAGTTTGGCGATATCTTTGAAGTTCATGTATGACGTTGTCGGAAAATGATAACTCTAGGTCTAATTCTTCACTTCTAAATACTACCATTACTGTTTAATCCAACTAGTCCCGTCATAAACGAATTGCTTCTGACATTTACCTTCGCCAGGGGAACCGTACTCGTTAACCCAAGAGTTTGACCATGTACCATTCAATCTGTTTAATTCGTCCGTAGACTCAAACCAGACAGAGTGTGTCGGCGGTAATAGTTCATCAGAGGTTAAATGGATTAATACTGTTTCTGCAAGCATTGATTGCGTATGAGTTAAAGGAATTACACCATAAGGTTGAAAAGAGCCTGCACAAGCAGGTATGTTCTTAATAGTTGATGCTTGCCATTGTGTAACAGGTGTTTTTAATTTTCCAACTTTGTTGGTCTCAAGGATGTGCAAAGAATTAAATGCATTTGAGTTTTCCGGATTAACTATGACATGACCTGCCATTGCATGAGCCTCAACAAATGAAAATACGATAGGGCCGAACTTGTGCTGGGTTTGCATATTCAGCAATGCTTGGTCTGTTAACCAATCAGCGGTACAACTTACTATCATTGAAGAATCTTCAAGTGCTGTAAAAGACTCACCGTTTTCATCATAGGCGTTCCAGCCCTTATAAGCGTTTATGTTTGATAATGGAAAATCAGCTCTAAATCGCTTGGCTAATTCTTCAGTTTTACTAGATCCTGCGGAGGAGCAACCTAATAGGTGTCTCGAAGGGTTCTCGGTACTTAAAAATTCACCGTCAAAAAGGTTTAAGTTCATAACGCCAGACTGCAATAATAATCTAGCGGTTGCTGCGCCAATAGAGCCACATCCAATAATAGTTATAACGTCATCACTAAATCTTAGAACGCTGGTATTGTGATCTCTTCCCATAAGCCAACTATGATCATGCCTAGTTACATTACTACCAAAAATTTTAAAATTGGAAACCCGTTGTAAAAAAGTCTTTATCGGCATGGTCTTGTTAAATCCATGCTTAGCTGTAACCTTGTTATATTGATTTTTTCGCTTATTAATTGAACTTGCAAACTCAATAGCTATTACACAAAGATTGTCAGGAGAGTTAAATGATATTAGTAACGATGGATAGGCGTGTTTTACGTTAATGGTATCCAACAACTCACGTTCGATAAAGTCCATATTTTGATTTGAACTATCCGTTTTGATAAGTTGCAAAAGCGCTTTAGTTGAATTTGGAAATTGTGATGGATGCCAAGTCTGGTTTAAGCATATCAATAAGCTCCGCTCTAATGGGTAGCCTGAAGCACCAACATTTCTGGAGCTAATGTTATCGAGGAATGCAATTAATGCAGTCTCGTTGTCTCCAAATGTATGTTGTCCTTTGGAATAATTAACAACAATTTGTCTGGTTCGATTTTTTTGTAGGTCACAAATGCTACGTTTAAAGTTTTCCGTTTTATTATGGTAGTGCCAGTAACTGGTAAACTCATTATGAAAATCTTGATCTAGTGCACCAGTTAATCCATCTGAGATTAGCAAGACAGCATGTTCCAAGAGCTCTACAATAAATGAGAGGTCATTAGGATTAACACATGTCATGCCATCCCAGACACATAGCTTGCCTTTGTCTTCTAAGTGAGGGAACGACAGCACCGATAGTTTAGGGATTTTCAGGAATATATTGGGTAAGCTAGCAGGAAATGAACTTGGGAGTACAAGGTCTATAATAACCGGCTCATTATTATGCTTTATTTCCAGCTCTAGTTCCCATCCAGAAAGGTTATCAGAGTAGTTTTTTAACTCAACTGTTGATAACTTTCTCGCTCCGAAAGGAGCAAGAAGTGTATCAATTCCATCTACTATATCAGTTAGGTTATGCATAGCCGCCGCTACCATCGCGATTAACTTTTCGTGGTGTAGCATTGGAGTTGGCAGACAAACTTGCTGCTGATTTTATTTTAGAGCCACTACTATCAATGACTATGGTAAGAGGAACATTTTCTTTTTTGCTGTTCTTGTGATCATCAACACACTTAAATGACCCTTTGACGCGATTCGCTATTTTTTCGTATTCCCTTTTTGCTTTATGAGCTGGAGGGTTGTTATCATCATTTTTAATTTCATTACAGCTAGCTACTATGATTGCACTGTTATTTGCTTCATTTAATGCGCTTAGTGCGTCATTTGACACTTTGGCTACGGTTTTGTTTTTCTTTGCATCCTTTAAACTGTCGTGACTTATTGAACGCCATGAGCAGTGATGTGGGACCTGAAGAACATTATAAGACAAATCTTTTGTGGTTTTAGAGTCGGACTTACGTTTCCACAACGCTTCATTGCAAAACACCTCGGCATCACCGAGAGTAAAAAATTGTGTGGAATTACCTTTTACTTTAATCGCATAGTTCATCATCACGCTAGATTCGTTTGAACTGAGTTTGTCCTCGTCAGTTTCCAACTCTGAAATAGGGCTTGGACCTAATAATTTAGCTGATAGATCGTTAGTCATTTTTATTTCAGAGTCCAATTTATATACGATGCTCTGTATATCGTCAGTTTTCCCTTTTTCGTCTTCACCAAGGACTTTTACTAAGTCACCACTTTGACCGAGATTTTTGTTCTTTTTGTATAGATTTACACGACGTTTTATTTCTTTATTAAACGCTTTAGCATCTTCGCATAGCGTTAAACTATTTTTCTTACTGTTTTTTTCTGCACGTCGGAAAACAATAGGTGATGAATACACCTCATTGATAAATATTTTGTCGTCGTCTTTTTTCCAACCAGACGGTTCACCCAGATGAAAGTGTTCTTTGATGCCTTTACAATGATCTTCATCAGGATGACTCCATACGAAAAAGTCAACGAATAAGCGATTTTTACTATCGCGGGGTAAACACTCTTTAAGTTGCTTGACAACATCAGGGTATTCCTTGCCAGAACGTATGTTGCAATCAATAAGAATATTTTTACCAGAATTGGTAGTAATAAGAGTCATATCTCCGTTACCTACGGGGAAGAACTTGATTGTAGCTGTCATATCTATCCTTTGAATTGGGGCACGAATGTGGTGTAGGTTCTAATTTTAAAGGTGTGGTAAGTAGTTGACGGTTAATGACAAACTATACTGTTACGTTCAAAAAGACCTATTTAATATGTGGGTATAAAGCATGAAAATACAACCATTGAATTTGACAAAGTTAAGTATTTAGATTTGAAATAAGCAGTAAAATGATAACTTTTGAAGTCTGGTTGGCTAAAAGCTTTTTGTTTAAACTAGTTTTTCACAGCATATAAATAATATAAGGTTCAACTAGTGCAGGGATAATTGTGCATTTTTCTGGAAAATATATTTTCCAGAGTCACTTTTTTACAAAAAATGTGGCAACTTTAGTATATTTCTGGAAAAGGCATTAAGCACTTAACCTATATGGGTTTCCAGTTTTATTCCAGGATTTGATGTCAATAGTATTAGTTCACTATGTAAGCACTTAAGCTTGTACAGACGATGCAAATTTTTTTAAATTAATAAAAGAGCTGCTTATTTATTTTAAGCAGCTCTTTTTATTTGTCTTTTTAAATATTATGAACGGGTGTCGACAACGAGTTGTTTGTCGCAGATTAACAGGTGTTATAAGCGTACAATTCATTACATTTTTTAACGGTTAAAAAATTTTAAATCGCCTTTTTATAAGTTAGAGTGATCGTTCATTCTAATATAGAGAGTATTTATTTATGCAGTTTTACC
>TARA_R110002012_G_scaffold202923_3_pt1 | contig 26979 bp, 15 predicted proteins | sample TARA_R110002012 | Tara Oceans TARA_R110002012 (sample SAMEA4396515) | marine metagenome | biome: Westerlies Biome; feature: [DCM] deep chlorophyll maximum layer (ENVO:01000326); material: water (ENVO:00002006), including particulate matter (ENVO:01000060) such as... | depth 40 m | reverse complement strand
GGAGAGGATGGTGTACCCAATTTACAAGCTTCACCTGTGAAATTGGATGTTACTACTGCAGACGTTACCGGGCCAGTTATAACTAGCTTGTTGGTTAGAGATACTGATTTTGATGGTTTTATTGATGAAATTCAGTTGAGTTTCAATGAGCCCGTTGATACTGATGATGGAAACGCACCTGTCGCAGTAGACTTTGGTGCCATCACGTTGCCTGATGGGCAATCGGCAAACTTAAGTGGTGCCTCTTTTTCAGATCCTATGGGGATCTCAAATACAGTTACTATTTCAGGTATTACAGGCCAAGCCGTAATAAATACGACGATCGGAGCAACAGCAATTGGTTCTGTTCCGGTAGGTGCCTGGGTCGATGGCGTTGCCAATGCAAGCACTGCGGTTGTAGATGACGCTGTCACCATAGTAGATGGTGCCGGTCCGGTTATTTTAAGCGCTAAGGCTACCACTTTGACCAATGTTCAGGTCACATTCAGCGAAAGTCTTGTATTATTAGGTGATAATACTTTTTTCGGAGTGACTGGGCTGGGAGTAACAAACGCTGCACTCGACGCTGACCCAACCAAGGTTAATCTTACAGTTACGGGAATTGCTGGAACCAATTATTCATCGACAGGCTCCCTTTCAATAAATGTAAGCGCAGTTGAGGATGCTGCCGGTGTTGATAACGGAGCGAAAGCTGGTTTTAACGTTAGTGATGGAATTGCGCCTACAGTTGTTTCTGCGGTGACTGGCGACAATGACAATGATGGCAAAATTGATAGAGTTTTTGTGACATTTTCTGAGAATTTGGGTGTCGCTTCTATCGATATAACCGGCCCGACGTATGACGATTTTGCTGTTGCAGGTTATGTCATCTCAGGCGTAGCTTTGGTAGGCAACTTGGTAACTATATCAATTAATGAAGGTAGTTTAGACAGTGATGCAACCCCCAATTTGACCATCAACGCCAGTCAAGTAAACGACACGAACGGCGTCTTTGCCGTGGGAACAGTTGTGGCCACTACAGACGGGGTTTCACCAAAGATTACTTTGCCCACAACTCTTGCCTCAGGAAACGCCTATATTGAGGCTACCTTTTCTGAACCGGTTTCAGGTAGCGGCCCTGGTGGTGGCTTGGATCCAGCCGATTTTGATGTCATCTTTAATGCAAACGGCGGTACCGCTACGGGTGTGAGTTTGGCTTTAATTACAGATTTGTTATCCGATGCAGGGCTGTCAGCACCTGCTGAACAGGTTCGATTCATTATTGAGGTTACAGGTACGACTTCCGGTGTAGAAAAGGTCAAGATCGTACCTAAATTGAATGCTGTAGGTGACGGCGCGGGAAACAAATTGGCGGTTGCTCAGGAATCGACCAATCATACACTGAGTGTGGTAACGGCTGTTACCTTCACTGGATACACCCATGCGCCCTTGCCCGGATCTAACGATTATGTTATCGTCAACTTTTCAGAAGGTGTGGATCAGCATTCAAGCACAGGTACTACGCAACCACTGGATTTGGGGAATGGAGGAGGAGATGAAATCTACTATCGTTTGTTCAATGATCCTGATGGGGGTGTTACTGGATTTAGCGTCACTTCTATCAAGAAGACAAACAACTCTAATTTGACGGGTGGAGAATCACAGATTCGTTTTAATCTAAGTTTTACTGGGACGCCCAGTGGCAATGAAACTTTTGAAATATATCCGCTAAGTGGATCTCAGATTTACTCGTCGGCGACAGGAACAGCGATGGCTGGCTCTCAAAAGATTGTCATTACACTGGCCGACCAAAAGGCCCCCGTTTTTTCACCAGCACCCTCGGCAAGCGGTAGTACGCCAATTGGTTCTCCCTCCATTTTTAGCTCCGATGAGTTCGTCACTATTACTGCCAACTTAAGTGGTGAGACGGGGTTGACTGTAACGGCAGACCTCAGGAACCTGCTGAGCACCTTGTCAGCAGCGCAGCCATTGATCCACCAGGGAGTGGGTGTATATAGTTATCAGGTGCCTATTCCAGCAAAATTCCTAATCAATGGTGTGAGAAATATACCAATTACAGCTACTGATGCTGCTACTAATTCGGCCACCAACAGCACGCTGAATGTTACTATTGACAGTCAGGCACCAATTATCACTGTCAATAGTCTGATTACTACTAATACGCAACCTATACTCACAGGTACCATCGATGACAATGCCGCCTCGGTATCTATTAGCTTAAGTGGTACGGGTTCTCATGGGCCGTACACCTCGCCAGGGCAGGTAACTGTTGGTGGTGGTAGTTGGTCACTGAATCTCGCCAGTGCGGGAACAACACTTACGCAGGGTACTTACAGCGTGACAGTCACGGGTACCGACACGCAAGGCAATGTAGGGACAGATCTTTCGAACAATGAGCTGCTAATATCAACTGGCGTTTTGATTACTCCCCTGAATCTAGCAGCGATTTGTGTGGGAGGGGGATACAGCACCGGGTCGTTCACGATAGCGGAAAGCCAGAACGGCGATATTCAAACAGGGACTAGCAAAGTGTTCAGTGTGAAGTTGCCAAACGGCTTCATTTTTAATACCACAGCCATTCCAACTTTTACTGACGGAACTGGCACAGGGCTATCAGGCTCTGTAAGTTTTCCTGCCACCAATGTATTGAAAGTCACTTACACTGCGACTGCGGGAAGTTTGTCGTCCCCGAATACAATGACGATTGCTGGTGTTCAGGTCGGCACTATGTTAACGGCAACTAGTTCGGGTGATCTTACAAACCTGGGAGGCTCTGCGAGTATTTTGGGATTGGATGTTGATACTGATTTGGGTGATGTGGGGAGTATTCAGCCTGGGGCACCAGTGGCTTCAACTCCTTTATTTGAGTATTACACAGAAACTTACGGGGGTTATACTTATGATCCAGCGGCAAATGCAAATCCCATTTCTATAACTGGAAATAATGCTGGGGTTGAATGGTACACTAACAGTACACTTTCTGCAAAAAAGGCAGGACTTGACGGACTCACAGCGCCAGGATTGACTGGTGCCAATGGCTGGGGATTTACCGATGTCGATGCAAAAGCTAATATACCTGATTCACCCGGCGGAATCATCACTTATTGGGTCACTCAGACTGTTTCTGGCTGTCGGAGTAGTGCTACGAAAGTAACAGTTGCGGCAACTAAATTTGGACAGAGTAACAATACCACTTATTTCACCGACGACGACGATACGGGTATTACATTAACATCGGACTTGCCAGCGGGCTATACAGGCGTGTATTCAGGTGCTGGTCTTGGGGCCCAGACCACTGTTGGTTCAACGAAACAGACGAAATTTATTCCAAAGACGGCGGGAATAGGTTCATTTCCAATTAACTACATGCTGACAAATTCCACTACGCTTGAATCAGTGACCAAGACAAGGAACTTCACTGTAAGTGATTTTACGTCCATATTTGCTGAGAATAATAACGGGTCGGCAGCTGATGACATACCTACTGACTATTGTAGAGATTTATCCTATACCCCTTATTTTGATGCATTTGATGGCGATGTTACTGGAGCCGGACGCAGGTTTTACAGTTTTGCCTTGTATTCTTCTTATGATGGGTACACCAATGTGCCTGTTCCAGATTTGGGCCTCCCTGGCTTCCCCCAGTCTCCTAATTTGACAGGCACTGTTGACAACAAAGCCAACTGGAGAGTCAACTTGGCACAATACAAAATAGATCACCCGAATGACCAGTATTTTTATATTTTTAGGTATACGTGGGATGGTGTCAATGTGCCTTATTACTACAATTTTGACGCTTATCAAATCGTGTATTTGAGGCCAATACCCACCGTGACTATTGCTAATTTGAACGCTACTTATTGCGCAGAAGCGGGTACGACTTATGATATCGAAGCGCAAATCACCAATGCTGGTTACACGGGAACTAATATTACTTCATGGACTAATTACAAGTTAACCAATATAACGGCTGGTAATACAGTCCAGTATTTTAATGGCTCCAGTATTGATATGCACGCTCTTGCAAATAATGGATCAAGCATGGGGGGGCAAGTTGTCAACATTGGGTTGGGAACTTTGCCCAAGGCTACTTACCGCCTAGAAGTGGTGACATCCGCTGCCAGTGACCCCAACCCTGAATGGGATTGTCCGGCTACAGCTGTGCGAAATTTTACCCTTTATCGGGAGGCTGTTGCGCCAATTCTATCTTCCGGTGTCTATACCTATAGCTATTGTAGCGATCAAGTGCTAACAGCTGGGGTTTTTGATTTCAATAGTCCCGATTTTGCTGTGCCGGTTAACTACACTTTTTATGATGATGCGTCAGGTGTTCCAGGGAATGCAATAGAGCAAAATACGACGGGAATTTTGAACAACTTTGCAGGCGTTGGTCTCAGTAATCTTTCAGCTCAGGTGAACCCAACGCTTAGGCGAAAAACCATTAAATTTCATGTCACTCAAACCTATCAGGATATTTTTCAGGCTTGTGAGGGTGATTTCAGAACAGTGACGATAAATCTTTACCATGAACCTGCTGCACCAACTGTTCAGAGTGCCACATTAGTAGGAAGTAGTTATGTAATAGAATACTGTCAGGGCAAAACCGTAAATAGTGTAACCCTTGATGCAGCGACACTAGACTCCAGTAACCCCTCAAATAGCAAGTTTTCTTGGTATGCCAATTCAGATTTCACGGGTTTTATTGACCCTGGAGCTGCAGGAGGACTGAACGACGTTGCATCTGCTTCAGACTTGTTGATTGATACCAATACTCCAGGTATATATGACTTCTATGTAACCCAGTCTGATTATCTGAGCGAGTTTGCAGGTTGTACGTCCGTCGCCAGAAAGGTGGAGGTTAGAATCGTTCAGTCACCAACGGCACCTTCGTTAACGGAAACTGCGTTTTACACTTGTCAGAACGATGCTGTGGGGAATATTTCTGCCCCAGCAGAAACTGGCGTGGCTTATCAATGGTACATCGACGATGGGGATCAGGTCGCAGAGCTTGGGGGACATGACGTTAAGTTTGCTTCAGCCACTAATGTTATTACAAATGCTGATTTGGTAGGCGCAGGCTTCAATCCAGCCAATAATGGATTCACCTATGTGTGGGTAACTAAGTTGCAGGATCAGAATGCTGCTACATCATTCGCAGGGTGCGAGGGGCCACCAACAAAATTAACAATTACTGTTTATCCCGAAGCAGGCGTTCCGACTATAGTCGATAATGTAAATGCGGGCCATGGCCCCGTTTTGCCCGCTGGCAATATTGGAGGAGTTCCGGTGTATGAATTTAAGTACTGTATAGAAGATGTTACTACGAGTGTAGAGTTTCAGGTGAGCGATGCATTTACTGCATTTACTGGTGCAGGTGAGACCAGAAGATACAGTTGGTATCAAGCCGCTTTGAATGGAGGCGGAACAGCTATTGTAAAGGCGGTTTCTAGTCCAATGGCACTTTCTGGCCCGGATACTGAACGCAAAACCGCCAATGCGAGCGACCTTTTCTTGATCGGTTCCCCCCCCTCAGAAAGATATTTCCTCATAAGCCAAACCACCAATATAAGAGGTGATGGGAAACATTTGGGTTGTGAAGGTAATTTAGTGGCTTTGAAAGTTACTCTGTACGGAACCCCTGGAACTCCAACTGACGCAAGTGGTACCAATGACTATTATTATTGTAATGGAGCCACTATAAACAATATTACAATGAATGGAGCAGGTGGTGCCACCTTCAACTGGTATAACGTCGATCCTCTGGATAATCCAAGTGCAACACCAATTTTTCAGGGGCCGTCAGCCAGTGCAGCCAATTTGGGGATTGACAATGCGCCAGCCAATCAGGTATTGGAGCAAACGTCCGTGTTCTATGTGACCCAAGTGGTGAATGTCGATAATGGGATAAGCCCGCCTTTTGTTGGTTGTGAGAGTAACAGGAGGAGGATTTCGGTGACCGTGGTACCTATCCCACCGGAGCCAATAATGGCAAACGTTTCGGATGGTACTAATCCACGTTATGCTATGTGTGAAGGGGATGCCGTTGTACCATCTTTCAGTATTGCGAACAGGTTTCCTGGTGCGACTGTGCAGTTCTGGGATGTCGACAGGAATATTCCGTTGACGGCAACCAACAGCAGTTTTACGCCGTCAGTAGTAAATTACCCTCCGTCAGGTGCAGTCTACAATTTTAAGGTTACTCAAACCATTAGAGACGATGTTTTTGCTGGTTGTGAAAGTAGCGTAGAGTTCTTTACTTTTTATCATGCTCCAATAGCGGGTGTGCCTCATACAACAGGAACTAATGATGTGTACACTTATTGTATAGGAGAGGAAATAGGCAATCTTCAGATAGATGCTAACATAAATTCGATATTTACTTATCGGTGGTTTAGTGATGTGAACTTAAATAACCTTTTGACAACTACGACGTCGGTTAACAATGATGTCGTACCAAGCCTGAATCCAACATTTGATGCGAAGAAAGCCGGAACATATACGTATTACGTGACATCTGAAGTTACTGGGCAAGGGTGTCAAAGTGCTGCGACGAAGGTAGATGTAGTGATTAACTCCTTGCCAGTGGTCACAATGACCTTTGACGATGATGACAAGACACCCATTCCAAGTACTTATGCCATTTGTGTGGACAACGGGCCATTTAACCTTGTTGGTTCTTTGGCGGGAGCGCTGACCGGATCCTTTAAAGGAGCCGGCATTACCGACAACGGTGACGGAACAGCCACCTTTGATCCTTTATTGGCAGTAGGCCTTACGGATCCTCAGGAGCTGCCTGCCGCTGAAAATCCCGAGTTTACGGTTACCTACACGTTGACAAATAGCAATGGTTGTGTCGACTCTCTCCAAAGGGTGGTTCGGGTGAAACCTTTGACAGTGGTTGACTTTTCCAGCACAATTTCTTTTGATGACGAGAATAGTAACTTGGTAGTAGACGTATCGGAAAGCCAGGTAATCCGGTTTACCGGTAACCAAAGCAATGGTACATTTACAGGCACTGGTACTACCACTACAAGTCTCACCACAGCAGTATTTGCTCCTTTGGCTGCGAGAGGCGGAGATCTCTATGGAGCTAATACCAGTTATCCGATAACTTACGGCTCTTCTGGTACAAATGGCTGCTACAATGAGATTACAAAAACAGTCACCGTGCAGCCGATTCCTCAGATTGATTTGGTGGTGACTGGGGGGTGTTCGTCCTTCGACATCGACTTAACTGCCAATGTTCCCAACGCTGAAGCGTTGGGTGGCGTTAGCTCAGTAGAATGGACGATTAAGGGAGATGCCGCCAACGCTGTAGAAACTGTCATAGGTACCGGGGCAAATTTCATTTATACTGAAAAACCTGCGCCAGGCAACTATTTCTTCAAAGCCAAAGTAACAGGTGTTAATGGCGCAGTTAACTCCGTGCAGGTACTCAGAAATATTGGTAGCTCGCCCGACCCATACATTGCCTGGAGGCATATAGTTGCGGGTAGCCCAACTATTTTCTCCTTTGACAACCGAATATTGCCCGATCAGTTTTTGAAATACATGAAGCTTGAGTGGATAACAGCTAGCGAGAACGTTTTGATCTTGGAGAGGAGTAGCAATCCCGATACGCAGAATAGCAATGATTTTGCTCGGGCCTATTTTGACGCTGAGTACGGAGGCTTTACTTTCCCGGGAGAGGGTGACTACACTGTGAGGCTGACAATGGTTTCTGTGAACGAGTGTGTTGCTACTACCGAGAGGTTGGTTCATATTTTGCCGCTTGTTAGCGTTGGCGAAAATTTCACTCCCCACAGCTTTGAGGCTGGAACTGATGGCTGGTGGGTGGATAATACATTTCTGTTTACGCCTACTGCCGATAAGTTTTCAAAAGCCCCTCGTCCTAACGACTGGGAAACTGGCACTAGCGGTGGCCAAAAGCTCAACTCCGCCAGTGTGGGGCAGAGAGCGATGTTTACAAAAGCCGGAGGTGTCTATCAAATCAACCAGACTGCCTGGGTGATGTCCCCTGCTTTTGATCTTTCAGCACTTACACGCCCAATGGTCAGCTTCGATAGAATGTTCCTAACTGAGGACAGGAAAGACGGCGTCGTATTTCAATACTCGATTAACAATGGAGATACCTGGCAGGTGCTTGGAAGCTATGAAGCCGAAGAAGCTCAATCGACCGGAGAGAACTGGTATACAATTGACGGCATCTCTTCTGATCCGGGAAGCCAGGATTTTTTCAGCAGTTCAAGCAACAGAGTTGGCTGGGCTGGAAAGAGCCTGAAGGCTGGCCAGGTGGACTTTACTTACGCTTCGGCCCGACAGAAACTGGATTTGATTCCGGGCGATAGAAAGCAAGTTATTTTCCGGTTTGCACTGGCGTCTAATGCTACAAAAGATGGGACAGAAGCGGGCTTTACTGAAGAAGGCTTTGCGTTCGATAATTTCTGGATCGGCAACCGAACCAAGCAGGTATTGCTCGAGAAATTCAGCTCAACAACTAATTCGTTGAGCAATAACGTGGACACGCAATTTCAGAATGAACTGGCGGTTCTTGCCAATAACAACAATGACATTATTCCGATAGCCTATCATACTGAATTCAAAGGAGGAGAGGGCAGTGATCCGTTTAATCAGCTTAACAAGGCCGATGCCGGATCAAGGGTTCTTTTTTATGGTATCACCGATGTGCCCACCTCAATTCTTTCAGGCAACGTGTCGGAAGAAACCTATCGTGCGGCAGGTGCTAGCGGAAGACCTTTTAGTGATCTGGAGTTGTCGAGGTCGTCGCTTCGGGATCCATTGGCAAGTATATCGATCGAACAACTTAGTGCCGGCGACACTCAGCTGTCGTTCAATGTTAAGGTAAGTAGAAAGATTTCTACAAATGGAACTGTACCATCAAGTGGCGAGCATCGCTTGTATGTAGCCATCGTAGAAGATTCTCTTGAGTTTCAGGGCAAACCATACCAAAGCGTAATGCGAAAGCTACTACCTAATGGTAATGGCGAGATCATCAGTGGGTTTGCCGGTCTGAGCACGGAAACAGTGCTGACCTTCCCGTACACCTGGGAAATTAGTGGAAAGCTTGTAAAGGATCCCGATCATTTGAAGGTAGTGGCGTTTATTCAGAGCAACGACACTAAGCTGATTTATCAGGCTGCCAGCCTTGACATCAAAGGCAAACAGGCTACCGAAACCGGCGTCGATCTTCCTGGCGAAATAGCTTCTTCCTACGCCCTTTACCCAAACCCGGCTAATACAGAAGTGGGTGTGAGGTTTGATAGTCAGCTGAACAATGACTTTGAATGGAGGCTGATTGATCAGGCGGGAGCTATAATTTCCAATGGCAGAGTGCAGAAGGGGAGTGAAGGGGTAACACTAGATACAAGGTCTGTGCCCAGTGGCATGTACTTTGTGATCATCAGCAACGAGAATGCGATGTTTGAGCCCAAGAAGCTGTTGATTATTCATTGATCCGTAGCGATCCAGTCACAAAAAAGGCTGTGCTTCCATGAAGCACAGCCTTTTTTGCTTTACATACAATAGGGTTGCTAGAACGTCTTTAGCAGCTCGCTCAATTCAGCAATGGCTTGAGTGGTGGTTCCATCTACTTTGTTGAGAAGTACCTTTGTTTCGGCAGGCTTTTTCCCTTCTTTGGCCAGCGCTTCCAGCTCAAGCACATTAGCTTTTAGCTCCTCTATGCCCATAAATGCGATGGACGGCTTCATTTTATGGACGATTCGTGCCAGCAGAGGCCAGTCAGCAGCATCGTGAGCACTTTGCATTTCAGTCAAATTCTCTGGAATAGTCTCGATAAATGCCTCGATCATTTCTTTCATGAATTCAGTATCTCCTTCGCAAACTTTTTCCAAATAAGATAAATCTATTATGTTGGCCATGTTTTCTTTTTAGCTTTCCAAGTCTTTAAATTTAACTAAAACATTAGAAATACAGTGAGGTTTAAATGTTTGTTCGTAAAAGTGATGACTCATCGCTTTCAGTAACGCAATTTTTGATATTTTCGCATAAGACATTCATTTCAACAAACGATATCTAATGATACCTGAATTTGAGAAGCTTCGTGACGATGAAGTAGAAATTTTGCTGAAGGCGCCTGCCTATGTATCGGTGCTTATTGCCGGCGCAGACGATAATATTGACAAATCAGAAATCCAGAAAGCTATTCAACTGGCTAAGGTGAAGCAGCAAAAGGCCAGGGAGTCGCTGCTTGGCTACTATAAGGCAGTAGGAGAGAGGTTTGAGAACGATTTCATGACCATGATAGAAGAGTTGCCTCATAAAGCAGCCGAGAGGGGACCGGCCATCAACAGAGAACTGAAAAAGCTGAACCTCATTCTGCCTAAACTAAATAAAACTTTCTCTACAGAGTTTTATGCCAGTCTGAAGGATATTGCCAAGAAGATTGCGGAATCGTCTGGTGGCATTCTAGGGTATTTGTCAGTTAGTTATGAGGAGGCCAAACTGATGGAGTTGACGATGATCAACGACCCGGCAAAGAAGTAAAAATCTATTTTACAATGAACAGCCCAGGCAGTCCCTGGGTTTTTTTATGCTTAACGGAAAATACATTCTCCCGCCCCTTAGGCTTGTCTTCTTGATGTGGGCTTTCTTCGCCGTGGAGAACTATCTGTCGATTGACCTTGGTTTTCTAGGCATTTACCCAAGAACTCTCCACGGATTAATTGGCATACTTACCGGCCCGATGATCCACGGCAGCTGGATGCACATCACATCCAATACGCTTCCTTTGCTTTTTTTGGGAGGGGCTCTCTATTATTTTTATGACAAGATTGCCACTCGGGTATTTCTCCAGTGTTACCTTTTCACGGGGATATTTGTCTGGTTGTTTGGCAGGTCTTTCTACCATATTGGCGCTAGCGGCCTTATCTATGGGTTGGCTTTCTTTCTTATTTCTTTCGGCATTTTCCGAAAAGATTTTCGATCTATGTTCATTTCCATAGTGGTGGTCGCTTTGTACGGCGGTATCATCTATGGGATTTTCCCTTCGCAGCCTGGTGTGAGTTGGGAGTCGCACCTGATGGGTGCTATTGTGGGTGTGACGACGGCGTTTACTTTATCGAAAGAAAGATCAGTTTCCTCGTCCTAAACGTGGTCAAGCGACTGCATGATTGAGGTCACCTGCTCAAGGGTGATTGGCTTAGAAAAAAAACCTTTTACAATATCGATTTCCTTTGCTCTTGCTCTGTCGGAATTCAGAAGTGAGGAGCTGATAACAAACACAGGTATTTTTTTAGCCAGAGACACCTGAAGGTCTACGAAACCTTCCAGAAACTCCCAGCCATTTAGTGTTGGAAAGTTCAAGTCAAGAAGGATTACGTCCGGCAAATTCTCCGCACTTTTTTTGTGCAGCATGATTTGCCTTAAGGCATCGTAAATATCCTCGAAGTCTTCTATCCGGCCAATCGAGGGTTCCTTCTCACACAATTTTTTTGTTATGAAACGAAAAGATGGATCATCGTCTACAATGAAAACATGAAATTTTTTAGCTGCCATCCCAGGTCGATTATTACTGGCTCAGTGTTCAGAACAAATTGGCTAAAAAAAAGCCCTATCGCAAGACAGGGCTAAGTTATTTTGATGAAAAACAATCTTATCTTTTACTAATTGGGACGTAGTTTCTTTCTACCTCGCCTACATACACCTGTCTTGGTCTGCCGATAGGCTCACTATTGGCTCTCATTTCCTTCCATTGGGCAATCCAGCCCGGAAGCCTTCCCAGCGCAAACATCACAGTGAACATTTCTGTAGGTATGCCAATGGCTCTGTAAATGATACCGCTATAGAAATCTACGTTGGGGTAGAGCTTTCTTTCTACGAAATAAGGGTCTTTCAATGCAGCTTCTTCCAACTCTTTGGCAATATCAAGCACGGGATCATTCACACCCATTTTCGCCAAAACGTCGTCGGCAGCTTTCTTGATAATTTTCGCTCTTGGGTCAAAGTTCTTGTATACTCTGTGGCCAAATCCCATCAAACGGAAAGGATCATCTTTGTCCTTCGCTTTTTCCAACCACTTTTTACTGTTGCCACCATCTTCTTTAATGGCTTCCAGCATTTCGATAACCGCCTGATTGGCACCACCATGGAGCGGGCCCCACAATGCATTGATCCCTGCAGACACTGAAGAGTAGAGACTTGCCTGAGACGAGCCTACAATTCGAACAGTTGATGTGGAGCAGTTTTGTTCATGATCCGCATGGAGGATGAGCAGTTTGTCCAAAGCGCTGGCAACTACCGGGTCAGCTTCGTATTGATCTGCCGGAAGAGCAAACATCATCTTCAGGAAGTTGCCGCAGTAGTCGAGGTTATTGTCAGGGTAGATGACAGGATGCCCCATTTCGTTTTTATATGCCCAGGCGGCAAAAGTTGGCATTTTGGCGATCAGCCTGATGATGCCAAGATTCACTTTGTCCCACGACCTGTTTGGGTCAAGAGACTCTGGGTAAAAAGCGGTAAGCGAGCAAACCAACGAAGAGAGTACGCCCATTGGGTGGGCATTGCTTGGAAACCCTTCCAGTATTTTCTTGATGTCCTCATGCACAAGCGTATGGTGCGTGACGTCCTTTTTGAAACTCTCGAACGTGTCCTTTTTAGGTAGCTCTCCGTAAATAAGCAGGTAGGCCACTTCGAGGAAGGTCGATTTTTCGGCAAGTTCCTCAATTGGATAACCACGGTATCTTAGAATGCCCAATTCTCCATCGAGAAAAGTGATGGCTGACGTAGTAGAGCCCGTGTTTTTGAAGCCCTGATCAATGGTGATCAATCCGCTTTTTGCTCTGAGGCTACTAATGTCGATTGCTTTTTCATTTTCTGAACCCTCAATCACAGGCATTTCGTAAACCTGGCCGTCGTAATGTATTTCAGCAACTTTAGACATTGATTCGAATAAATTTATATGTTACTAACGATAAATAATACTGCCCTAAAATATGTAAAATTATTGGATCAGGAAAGATCAATTATTTCCCAAAATAAGAGGGAGTCCGTCTTTTGCGCTGCCAATAACTACAATTTTTGCGTTAGGCGAGTTGGCTAATTGCTGAGTGGCTTCAATGCCTCTCATCTTGAGCAGTTCGTCGGTCAAACTACTGTTGATAATTTTGTTAGCGGCGGCCTCACCTTCTGCACCGATACGCTTACGCTCTGCCTCACTTTTTTCTCTGTCGAGTCTGAACTGATAGGCAAGTGCCTCCTGCTCTTGTTTTAGTTTATTTTCAATGGCGAGCCCTATTTGCTCCGGCAGTTTGATCGACCGGATAAGAAGTGCTCTCATTTGAATGTAGTTTCCTTCAGCACCTAATACCGCTTCTGTTTCACTTTTAATAGCGCCTTCAACCTCAGGCCTTTTGGTTGAGTATATTTCTTCGGCCGAGAACCTGCCCATTACCTGACGAACGGTAGACCGCACCTCCGGCACAACCAGCCTGTTCACATAGTCTTGTTGGAAAGTCTCTTGTATGTAGCCAATCTTGTCGAACATTGGGTGAAACCTCACTGAGACATCGACGCTGATAGACAAACCGTTTCTGTCAAGCACATCGAGTGTTTCCTCCACTTGATTTTCGGTTACGTCATATACGAACAGCTCATTGTAGGGTGCTTTCACGTGGAATCCGGGCATTTGAATGTTTTCCTTGTCCATTCCTTTTCCAAACTTGTAGAAAAGAACTGCTCTTTCTCCAGGGCGTATTGTATAAAAAATACTGGATGAAAGATAGATGAGAAGAATGACTGCGATAAGTAAGACAACGATGACGGGGACAAAACGACGATTTTCCATGGTTTGTGATACTCTTTAAATGTTATGCTTGATGAATTTTACCGAAAGGTAGGCAACTATATATCAATACACGTTTTATTACAATAAAATTCTGTTTGCTTCAAATAATTTGAGTAACCGTAAAAGATCATTCTGGATAAACTGAAAAATGCGCTTGCTTGAGGCACTCTTTCATAATGTCAAACCTCGGTTGAATTACGGAAAAGATAGCTGTAATACCTGACATTGAAAATGATAGTTGTTCGTTTTAGTTAACTTTCAATTACATTTAATGTTTGTAGAAAATCATCAAAGCATTTTTTTGGATGAAGAGTAAATGGAGGTTGACAGTTGGTGCGGCTGTAATTGCCGTTAGTTTGGTTGGATATTGTGCCAATGCGCAGCGGTACAGGCTTGCATGGTCTGATGAATTCGACTACAAGGGGTTGCCAGACAGCACCAAGTGGACCTATGACGTTGGAGATGGTTGCCCGGTGTTTTGTGGCTGGGGTGGCAATGAAGAGCAATACTACACTTTCAAGCGAACCAATAATGCCAGAGTTGAGTCGGGCTACCTGGTTATTGAAGCTCATCAGGAAAAATTTGGCGACGCTGACTACACCTCGGCCAGGGTGGTTACCCGTGGGAAGAATGAGTGGCTATACGGAAAGATTGAGGTGAGGGCCCGGCTTCCAGCTGGCTCTGGTACTAGCCCTGCTATATGGATGCTTCCCTACTTCGACGACCGGCCTGTGAAGCTACCTGAGGATGGACAGTTGGATATCATGGTTCATTCAGGCGCTGAAGTGGAGGTGATCCATGGCATGGTGCATACGTCAGCTTATAATTTGGCTCTTGGTACCGAAAGGATGGGGCATATACAGCTGAGCGCCGTCGATAAAAGGTTTCATACTTTCTCTATAGAGTGGACACCCACAAAGATTGAATGGTTTGTGGATGGAAAGAAGTATCACAAAGTGGTGGATGATGGCACGGGAAAAGATGGCTGGCCATTTTTTAACCCATTTTACCTCATTCTCAACGTCTCGGTGAGGCAAGGGCAGGGGTTGGAGTCTACCGACTGGCCCCAGCGAATGGAAATAGATTTTGTTAGGGTATATCAGCGAAAGCCTAAAAAGCGACCTCAAGGGGAGGAATTTATGGATGAAGGCTTTTGATAACTTTTAGGGAAAAGTACCACTAAGAGGGAAAACCTACATTCAGTTATTCTTTACTGAATGTAGTATTGTATTTAACTTTCATTCGCTTAGTATATTGATTTCTTATAGGTCAAGCGCCTTTAAAAATAAACCAGCCAAATCTTTTTCTAAGCTAGTTTATCACCCCGCCCCTTGAATGTGAAACAGCTTTGAAATTCTTCTTCAACCACAAGGCTGGAGTAAAAAAGAAGAATTTTGAAGCTAAATTGCATTAAGTAGGCTTGACCTGTAGTTCCGCTCCTTATTTTATTCTAATCCTCGCTTTCTTTAGGTCGAATTCATAATATTTAGGCACTTTTCAGCTGGATTTGCTGCATTTGATTGGAGGACAGTAAGTTATTTAGTATTTGCAACAGATGTAGTAAACTCAACTTAATATTTGTAATTTGGATTTATGGTTATTGGAAAGGTAAAAAGGTAAGAAAAGTAACATGTTGTGCGATATGCTGAATTCAAATTTAATTAGAGGCTTACGGCCAAAATTATCTCCCAGTGATCTGGCAGCTTTAAAATCGTTTTTGGATTTTAATAAAAAGCACAGCTTAGCTATCTCGGAAGCCTTACGTAACGTGCTTCTTGAGCACCCAAAATTTGGACAAATTTTGAAATTACAAAGTCAGGAAGATCAAGTAAAAGAAAATCAAATTTCGCTGCAGTTACAAGAGGAAGCCATTGAAAAGGGGAATTGGGATCCATATACAGAGCATCTTATTGAGCAAGGCAGTACCTATGCCCAAATGGGCCTGGCATTCAACGATTGGTTTACCGTTATAGCAAAGTACCGGGAATTGATGCAACTATTTATTGGCAAGGAAATGAACAATAATTTCGATAAAGTAGCGAGGTTGTGGGATGGTACTAATAAATTAATTGACTACGCCATGTCTGTTATCTCTGAAGCCTACTTTTTAGAAAAAAACAAACTCATAGCTGAAGAGCAACAAAAAAAGGATGAAGCAATTTTGCAGCTAAATGAGCTCAACAATACTCTTGAAAAAAGAGTACAAGAGCGTACCGCAAATCTCAAAGCTGCTAATGATGAGTTGGAAAGCTTCAGCTACTCGGTATCTCATGACTTGCGAACACCATTGCGAGCTATTGATGGTTTTTCAAAGGTATTAGTAAAAAACTTTGATGGTCAGCTCAATGATACTCAAGCATACTACCTGGGGGTGATAGTAGAAAGTGTGGGCAAAATGAGTAGGCTCATTGACGACCTCCTTTCTTTTTCCAAAATGGGGAGAATCAAAAAAAGCGAATTAAAATTCAGCCTCGAAGAATTGATTCAAGAAGGATTTAAAGAATTAATGCAGTCGATAAATCCAGAAAGAGTCGAAATAAGTGTAAACCCTCTTCCTGATATTTGCGCAGACAGGGGAATGATAAAGCATGTCGTGAATAACTTGCTGAGCAACGCTGTGAAATTTAGCAGCACACGGGAAAAGACTAAGATCGAAATAGGCTCGTTAAGCGATACTGACAATCACATTTTCTATGTTCGGGATAATGGCGTTGGATTTGACATGCAATACGCCCACAAGCTATTTGGAATTTTCCAGCGACTTCACGCTGAAGATGAATTTGAAGGGACGGGTGTGGGCTTGGCAATTGTTAAACGTATCATTCAGCGTCATGGCGGTGAAGTGTGGGCTGAATCCGAAATTGAAAGAGGTACGACCATGTATTTTTCTATTCCAAAATAACCAATTCAGAAGCCATGACTAATAACGGTTTAGTTGACGTGCTCTTGGTTGAAGACTCCAAGCACGATGCCATGTTGGCGCTACTTGCTTTAGGTGAAAATAACCTAACGAACAACATTATTTGGTTAAAAGATGGCAAGCAAGCGTTGGACTTCCTTTTTGGCGAAGGAGAGTTCAAAGAACGGGAAGTATCCTTGCACCCAAAAGTGGTTTTACTGGATCTCAAAATGCCCAAAGTAGATGGCTTAGAGGTGTTGAAAGAAATAAGGGGCAATCCGTTAACCAAAAATATACCTGTGGTCGTTCTAACTTCTTCCAAAGAAGATAAGGACATTATAAGAAGCTATGAATTAGGAGTGAACAGCTTCATTGTAAAACCTGTTGACTTCGATCAGTTTACTAGATGTGTTAAAGAAATTGGCTATTATTGGTCACTAATTAATCAACCTCCAAGTAAAACATAAACCCATGTTGCCGTGGAATATATGGAGGAAAAGGAAGATTTAAAAGTTCTGATTCTTGAAGACGTCAGGACAGACGCAGAGCTGTTAAAGCTGCAATTGGTAAATTTTGACTTTCACTGTATTTACCAGGTGGTAGATGCACAGGAAGCTTATGAGAAAGCTCTTAGTGAATTTAAGCCTGATGTGATTCTTGCTGATTTTAATCTCCCACAGTTTGATGGCTTGCAGGCATTGAAAAAACTCAGAAGCGAAGATGAACTTACTCCATTCATATTTGTCACAGGCACGCTTTTCGAGGAGGACGCTGTATTTGCTATAAGGGCAGAGGCAACGGATTTTATTTTAAAAAAGCACATCGAACAATTGCCCTCAGCCATAATTAAGGCTTTGAGAGAACGACATGAAAAAATCCTCCGATTTGAGGCCACTCGAATGCTGGCCGAAAGCGAGAAACGGTTCAAGACCCTTGTGCAAAATAGTGGCGATGTCATAGCTATTCTCGATTTCAAAGGGAATTATCAGTTTGTAAGTGACTCTTCTCGTAGGATTCTGGGAATTAGCCCGGCAAGCTTTGAAGGGAAAAATGTCTATGATTTCATTCATTCAGAGGATAAACAGCTGATACTCGATCAACTTCACCAATTACAAAAGCAGACACAAATGCCCATAGGTCCTCTTCGCTTTAAAGATGGTAATGGAACCTGGCGTTGGATCGAAGCCGTTGCATCAAATTTACTTAATGATTCCACTATACAAGGAATCGTAATTAATTCCAGAGATGTAACCGAGCGTGTAGAAAAAGAATTGGCTTTAAAGGTCAGTAATGAAAGGTATCGGTTTGCTTCACTTGCTACTCAAGACTTGATATATGAGTGGGTTTTGCAAAGCGGTCAGATCATAATTATGGAAGGCGCTCTGGAACGGCTGTTCGGTCATTTTGATTCTGGTAATGGTACAGAGTTGGCCTTCTGGAAAGATCATATTCATCCCCATGATTTGGCGAAAGTGTACTGCAAATTGAGAGAGAAACTAAAGAACAGTTATGAAGATTTTTGCGAAAACGAATTTCGGTTTGGCCGCCCTGACGGAACATATGCGATAGTCTATAACAAGGGGTATATTATTAGAAATGAAACTGGTAAAGCAATAAAAATTATTGGCGCCCTTCGGGATAATACCGAAAGACTCGAAAATTTGAAAGCCATACGGGACCAGAATATACAACTACGTAAAATATCATGGGTTCAATCCCACATAGTTCGTGCCCCGGTAGCAAGGATTATGGGCTTGGTAGATTTAGTAACTAACTATGAAAACGACGAAACTACCAAGTCAGAACTCCTTCGTTATATAGACCTTTCTGCAAAGGAACTCGATGAAGTGATTAGAGACATCACGAAAAAAGCCGAAATTCTCGTGAAAGAAATTAACCAATAATTCTCCTTCACGCTTCTGGATCATACTCGATAAACTAGTTTCAACCATCCATGATTGGTTTGTGCCCGCATCGTACTCGCTTGCAAAAGGAAAAATAAGTGAGAAACGAAAACTCATTTTAGCTCGGAAAATTCCTAATTTTTCGGTTTATATTAATCAAGTTGTGTGTTAGAAAAAACTTGAAACTATCGCTCGACAAACAGGCTTTAAACATGTATCTTTAGGGATTACACCTGAATCATTTCTTAATACAGCATTCTTTTCTAATCCTCAAGTTGTTGGTCCTTATTTGTATATAGTGTAGGTTCGTCCTGTGATCCCCCTATAAAATGGTTCCCAGTTGGCGATCGATAAGAGGACTTAATCATGATGTAGTTTGATTCGGCGATCCTTGGATCAGAAGTAACTTTGGTTGCGGAGCAAAGGCTACTTGACATCCCCGCAGCTTGATGAGAGTAAATTATTGTGGAGGAAAGCATCAACCGGGTGCGTTTTTCGGCTATCGCAGAATTGGAAGGAAGCGTATCCACCTAAGGTGTTAACCGGTACAATAGCCTGCTCCGGGATATTAATTGATCTGTGCCCCCAACGCAACACTAAGTTCAAAGACGCAGGTTCTCTGTTCCCTGGCTTTTCGTTTAAATGCTCACCAGAAAAAGCGAAAAAGGAAAGAGTTACTACTCTCTTGGTGGACTAAGCATGATATGTGCCCTGTGAGTGCCAGGGTTCATGATCCATGGCTGCCCTGCAAATTCTGGTTTTGTAGGAAGGCCGGTTGACTCAGAAGTTTCAAAAGGGACATACACCACATATCTTAAGTAGCCGTTAACCACTTCACCGGAAGCCCAGGTAACATCGCCGTCTTCTGCGTTGTAAACATATAGTGTACTGCCTTTAGGAATATTTATTTTACCTGCCTTTGTTTCCGTTTCTCTGATGTCGAATATTTCCTGCGATGTTTTGCCTTCCTTTTTCAATTCTCTGCCTCTTGCCATAAACGGATCGAGATCTTTTTGGTAGCAGGCCACATTGAAGCCCTTAGAGTTGGGATCATCGGCGAGGCATATTAGCCCGTTTGACCCCTCACGAAGCGTGGTGAACTCTCCTGCACTATTGTAGCCATAAACCTTGGCGCCGTCCTTAAGCTCCGTAGGTGCGGCAAGCAAGGCTGTCTTTATCTGAATGTCTGATGAGGGAACATTCTGACTATAGCCATTGGCGTGAACAGTAATCAAAAGACCGATAAGTATAATCGCTTTCATAAGTTTCATTTTAGAGGTTGCAGAGTGTTGAAATGATCAGGCGCACGTGACATCGTGCCCGCCGTCCCTGACATTAGTTAAGTGAATTTAGGAAAACTTAAGTTAATATTGCTCTTCAGCGAAGCATTGTTTGTCGAAACACGATTATCTGAAAAGGCCTCACACAATCGTGTGAGGTAATTTGCGTTTTCATTTATCGAATTTGACATTGGTACACACATCCGTTGCACTCCCTATTCGTTAACTTCGTTATACAATTAGCTCCATCCATCAATTTGAGAATTGTTTTTTAGTAGCATTAAATATGTCGCATGAGTTTTTGGTCAAGATATAGGGAGCTGATAGCGTCAAACCTGTCAAAGGAAACTGTCCCCGATATAAAAGGAGTAGATTACTGGCGTGACAAGCTGTTTTACGTCATAGTTGTTTACACGTTGCCTGTGTGCATGATTGCCTATATTCCCGCAATGGCAATATGCTATTACCTTGATCAAACTGCGATAGCGTTTTACGATAGCCTGGCGATAGTGTTGATAGTGTTGGTTACCTTCTCAAAAAGACTAAGCCTGCGTTGTCGAAAGCTCATATATGTATTCACGCTATACTTGTTGTCTGTGAGCTTGTTGTATTACATGGGAGCTTACGGCCCTGGTCTTTTGTATCTCCTGTCCACGGTCATCTTCGTCAGTCTTATCTACTCCAGCAAATTGGCCTACTGGTGTATTCTTATCAATACAGTTATTTGCCTGTTGTTCGCTCTGGGTATGCAACTGCAAGTGATGGACTCGGCCATGGTTACCATTTACACACCTGAGGCCTGGCTGGCAGTAGCCTCAAATCAGGTGTTGTTAAGTATTTTGTTTGCAGCGTCCATACAGATGCTAACTTCCGGGTTTACTCAAACGCTGGAGAAGGAAAGCTCACTCAAAGAAAATATAAAGAATGAGGTTATTGAGTCTGCCAGGCTTGTTAAAGAGTTAAAAATAAAAAATGAGGAGATGGAGCAGTTTACCTATATAGCTTCACACGATCTTCAAGAGCCGCTTAATACTATTCTGGGAATCACCGAGGTGCTGAAGCTTCCAAGCGCAAAGAGCGGAGCCAGAGATTTCGAAAAGGGCCTGGATTACATTTCTTTTTCCGTCGAACGATTGAAGATGTTAATTAAAGGTCTTTTAGACTACTCCCGCATTGGCAGGCAATTGGCAGTTGAACAAGTTAGGTGCGAAGAGGTGATAAAAAACGTCGCCAGCGATTTGCGCTCAGCCGTTTCGGAAAGTGGTGCAAAACTTATAATTGATGAATCAGTCAGGGATATGGATCCTGTAGCTGTTTTTCCGCTCGATTTTAATCAACTGTTTCAAAACCTGATCAGCAATGCCATCAAATTCAGGAGCCCGGCCGTGAGACCAGTCATAGAAGTGTCAGTCAAAGAGCGAAGTGATTTTTTTGAATTTTTAGTGAAGGACAACGGTATAGGAATAGACAAAGATAACCTCGACAAAATATTCGTCATTTTTAAAAGGGCGCATAGTGATACCTCTTATCAGGGCACCGGAATAGGATTGGCATTCTGCAAAAAGATAGTTGAACTCCATGGAGGAAAGATTTGGGTAGAGTCAAAGGCAGGCAGTGGAAGTAGTTTTTATTTCACTATATCCAGGCACCTCGCAAAATAATAGCCCGACTGCATAAAAGTTATTTATTGAAGTAATTCTCGTAGGGATCAAGGTAACGAAGACCGCCCATCCTTTTTATATAAATATTTGAAGGAAAATTTATGTTTTGCCAATCCGCAACTGCTAGTTTCGTGCGTATATAGGATTGAATCCTATTATGAATAAACGACTTTTCCATCTTTTCTGGTTTGCATTTTTTTTAACTCCAACGCTGGCCATTTCTCAAAATTGCCTGGAACAGCTGGATAGCGCTAACTACTACTCAAAAATAGATAGGGTCAGGTCTGTGTACTTTGCCGATCAACTCATCGCAAAGCTCGATTCGGGGCTTTGTCAGAGGGAGGTGGGGTACGCCGAGGCATACAATAATATTGGACTTATATACCTGGGCTTTGCAGAACACAACAGAGCTATCAGGGCCATTCAAAATAGCTTGAAGGAGGAGGTAGCGCAATACGACAGCCTGAGCCCCGGGCTTATCAAAATATGTTTGAACCTTTCAGCGGCTTATCAGAACAATAGTGACTACCTGGCAGCTGAATCGTATCTGCTTTGGGCAGACTCGCTTGTGCGAATGAACTATTCCGAACAGAGCCCTATTTACCTCGACGCTACTTATAAAAATGGACTCTTTTACATGGAGGTTGGCCAGTATGAAAAGAGCCGAACTCAGTTTGAGAGGGCGCTTAGGTTGACCTCCCAGTATTTTTCAGAAAATGATTCCATCAAGGGAGCCTTGCTGACTGAGTATGGTACGCTGCTGAGGGACATGGGTGACTATGAGGAAGGCGAAGTTGCCCTGAACCAGGCGATAGAAGCCCTGAAGGGAAAGAATGAGGTTATGCATCTGCGGGCACTTGACAGGCTGGCGGCGATAAAACTTGATCAGGGAGAGTTTTCTGCCTCGGAAAACCAGTTGCTAAACAATTTGCAATTGAAAAAGGAGCGCTACCCCTCAGACTCGCTGCTGAGAATAGAGACACTTAATAGCCTTGCGGTATTGTACTTTAGGATCAATGACCTTGTTACATCACAGGCATATTTTGAGGATTTGCTGCACTATGCAGGCAGCAGGATTGAAATCTTGCCCTATGTGACCAACAACATTGGTGCTATTTATTCGAAGAAAAGAGACTACAGAAAGGCTTTCGCTATGTTTCAGGAGAGTGCTGCGGCTATGCGGGAGCTGTATGGGGGCGTTCACCCCGACTATGCTAATGTGCTGAGCAACCTGGCCAATGTACAGAAAAGCCTGGGCGACATCAATAGCGCCCTTAATATTTATATGAGGGTGCTTGATTTGGATAAAACCATTTATGGGCCGGAAAACCCCAGGTATGCAACAACACTCAACAATATAGCGCTGATTTATCAGGCGTTTGGGTATGTGGAGTTGTCGGAGAAGCTTTTGCTGCAAGCACTGAAGATCAGGAAGGAAAAGTTGGGAGAGAAACACCCGATGTATGCGAAGAGTCTCAACGACCTCGGCGTTCACTTTCTGAATAAAGGCGACACACTTCTGGCTCTCGAGCATTTCGACGAAGCACTAAAAGCAGAAATTCACCATATGCAATCGGTGTTTCCTGTACTCACCGATCAGCAAAGACAGCTATTTTTTGAAGACATTAAGTTTAACCTGGAGCGTTTTGCGAGTATTTCCTTCGGGAAAAGATATTTTGAAACAGAGTGGACGGAAAAGGTTTACAACTACTATTTGAACACAAAATCAGTATTGTTTTATGCGGCCGACAAGATGCGCACTACTATGCTGGAAAACCCTGATCCGGTCGTCAAGAACAGCTTTGTTAAGTGGAGAGAAGCAAAGTACATGCTGGCTCAAAGCTATCTTCTCTCTGAACATGAACTGACTCTGAGAGGAATCAACATTGCAAGCCTGGAAGAGCAGTGCAACAACCTGGAAAAAAGGATGGCGCTCCTGTCATCTACGTTCTCCTCTCAGAGTGAGCTCTCTTTCTACAGCTGGCAGGATGTGGAGAAGAATATTGCAGATAGCGCTGTTTTAGTAGAGGTGATTGAGTTTAGGAACTACTCATTCAAGCTGGGTAAGTTGGGAGCCGAGCAGGGGTTTGATGACCGGAGCAGCTACGTGGTGTTCATTCTGCAGGGAGGCTCTAACCAGCTAAAAAGGATCAAGCTTGATGGCAGTGAGCAGCTGGTGGATCAGTATACCTTCTATAAAAATTCCCTCAGGTACGGCCTTGAAGATGCGTCTTCCTATAATGTATTCTGGAAAAAAATTGACGATGAACTTAAAACAGACAAGAAGGTTTATTACGCCCCGGATGGCATTTATCACAAGTTAAACCCGGCCATATTGTATGATTCGGCTACAGAGCAATACGTGTCGGACAAATACAAGCTGGTGCACATTACCAGCGGCAAAGACTTTATTCAGGGAGGCAAGGAAGCCGCTAATAAGCTGAATACGGCGGCTATTTTTGGTAATCCTGACTTTACAACCCTGACTTTGACTTCACCACTCAACCCACTGCCAGAAGCGGAAAGGGAGGCTGATGATGTAACCGATATTCTACAGGGAGGAAAGTGGAAGGTTTCGGACTTCTATTATCTGAGTGCCACAGAGAGCAACCTTAAACTTAATCAGGATCCTGGCATACTTCACCTGGCAACTCATGGCTATTTTGAGGAAGACAGCAAGCGGCAAAGTGCGTTGCTCAACTCGGGCGTTTATCTGGCCAAAGATAAGAGTACCGAGGACGATGGAATTTTGACTGCCTATGAAGCAATGAACCTTAAGCTTGATCAAACCAGGCTTGTCGTGCTCTCGGCTTGCGAAACGGCACTTGGAACAGTTAAAAATGGGGAGGGTGTTTACGGCTTACAGCGGGCTTTTTTGGTGGCGGGGGCAAGCAATCTTATTATTTCTCTGGTAAAGGTGAACGACACCGCTACAAAAAACTTCATGAATATGTTTTATTCAGAATTTGTGAAAGAACATTCCATAGAAGACTCTTTTTTCACAGCAAGACAGCGTTTTAAACAACAATACCCGGATCCCTTTACATGGGGAGCCTTTATTCTTGTATCGAAGAAGTAATTACAACATCACTATTATTTCGTCCCCGGGCTTTAACTCTTCTTCGAGTTGATTTATTTCGTATATAAGCTCTTCAATGGTTTTGAACTTTCTGGCAATAGATTCTAGTGATTCCCCTGGTTTTACTGTGTACAGGAAAAAATTATCATCAATATCTTTTTGATTGATGAGGTTGCGCATGCTTGGCGTTTTGTGCCCGGCATCAAATACTCTCAGCGTATGGCCTTCCGTCAGGTCACGATTGTCGATGCCATTCCATTCTTTGAGCTTGTTTGGTGCAATGCCCAAATTTTGCGCTGCTGACTTAAGGTCCAGCGATCTCATTACCAGAAACGTTTCTGGCTTATTATAGGCGACCTGAGTTTCCGTATGGATGATAATTTGAGCTCGCCGGCTGAAAAACCGTGCATACCAGGAGTCATTTTCAGAAATGGGCTCCTCTTCCCCGAAAGCGAACACCCTCATTTTGGCTTCGGGTATCCCTTTCGATAACAGGTATTTCATGATGGAAACGCCCCTTTTTTCACTCAGTGTCCTATTGTAATCTTTGTCGCCTCTGCTATCGGCATGCGTTTGAATGTCAATCAGGGCAATATTGCTTTCTTCAAACTGCCTCACCAGGTCATCGAGTGCCACAAAAGTTTCACTTCTTAAATACGAGCTCCCGTAGTTGAAATAGACTTTTTCGTAAGCATACTCATAAAAGCTCCCCGCAGTATCTACTTCATTCACCACGGCCTGTAGCTTGCTTGGTGTGGTGATGGTGTATTTATTCGAGAGGCTGTCAGGAGACAGCAGATACGCAAAATGGCCAGACGGGTTGGCCAGCGTCAGAATATCAGTCCGTGAGTCTATAGTCAGCCTGACAAGCTCCCCAGGCGTTACACCAGCACCATGTATATTGATAAGCTCAGTTGTTGTATTGAAAGTTGGCGGGGCGGATTCTCTCCCTGTTGGAAAAAAGATGTCGTAGCCCTGGTAGTCGTCCATCCGGAAGGTGTAAAGGTCTAATGAAGAGGCTGTATAATACTGAAAGTCGATAATGGCATCGTTTGTCATGATGTATTCAAAAAACTCCTTAAGGCTTCCATACGGAAATGCCATGACATCCAGCCTGTTCCCATCTCTGTTGGATGATAAGTAGCCGCTTTTTCCCAGGAATAGATAGGTGTCGTCCAGCGTGCTATTAAAGGGCACCCCCAGGTTATATACTTTGGGTTCGAAAAAGGACAGCTGCTTGGCCAGGTACAGATCGAAACCACCGTAACCAGCCAACCCGTTGGAGGCGAACGTCAGGCAGCTATAGGCAGGGGAGTAGAAAGGCGTTATTTCGTCGCCCTGCGTATTGATTCTTTCTCCCAGATTGATAGCTGTTGTCCACCTGCTGCTGTCAATCCGAAGGCTCATCCAAATGTCGAGCCCGCCCTGACCTCCGGGTCTGTTGGAGGAGAAAAAGATAGTATCGGCACTTGCTGTTACAAACGGATGCTTTACATCAGTACCAGGCATGTTAATAGTAGTGTCAAGCTGGGCAGGCTCCGTCCAGTTTTTTCCGTCCCAGGTGGTGACAAGCACTTTGCAGGTACTTTCTTTGTTGCAATCACTATAGTAAAACGTACGGCCATCACCGGTAAATGAGCCTGTGCCCTGCGACCATCGGGTGTTGAGTTTTTTGAAAAATGCGGTTTCCTTCCATTTGTTATTATTGGCTTTGCCGTACGATATAAGGCTGGGCAGATAGTCGCCAAACTTAGGGTCATAATATTGGAGAGAGTGTACTTTTCGGGTCGTAGACATCACGAGGTTGCCATTAACCGGCCACTCGATCACCCCAAGGTCGTTTTGATCTGAATTAACGTCTGTCAGAGAAGTGAGTTTATACTTGGGCTTCGCTCGCTGGAGCCGCATGCCCAGCTCACAACCTGCCTTCTGAAATTTAACCAGCGACAAAAGTTTTTCCTGGCTAGCTGGTTCGAGCTGTAGGAAAGTGCTAAAGATGGAGTCCGCAGCTTTAAAGTCTCCCTTGATCTTTGTCAGAAACCCATGGTAGTAAATGGAGAAGGGTTGATGAGGGCCGGAAATCACGCTCAATGCACTGAATTTCTCCTCAGCTGTGCTGTAGTTGGTGCTCTTTAAGTAACTAAACGCCTGCCTGTATCTCGACTCAAGATCACTGGGAGAAAGAGAGATCACTTTTTCGTAAAACTCCGCAGCCTCAAGGTATCTTTCTGCATCGTAGTATTCGTCGGCCACCTTCTTCAGTTTTTCAACAGACTGACCGGAGACATGCAATGAAAAAGCAAGCAGCAATGCAGACCAAAAAAATTTCATCTA